>Ga0247730_1000288_pt1 | contig 43500 bp, 39 predicted proteins | sample UWRJL073202C2_FD_180959 | JGI IMG/M metagenome (GOLD analysis project Ga0247730, IMG submission 180959) | Plant litter microbial communities from Arlington Agricultural Research Station in Wisconsin, United States - UWRJ-L073-202C-2 | ecosystem: Environmental > Terrestrial > Plant litter >... | reverse complement strand
GATTGAAATGGGCTTTTGATTAAAGGCCAGGGCCCTGGCGCTTAAAAAAAAGCAAAGCGCGGCCACAACGAGTGTTTTCATCGTTAATTTCATCTGGTAAAACATTGAATGATTAGAAATAAAGATTGGATTATCCCAGGGTAAACCCTGGCAATCAAAGGAGATTAGGGAATCAATCAGGCGGTTTATCTGAATGCTTTTGCTGTTTAGAGATTCTAGCCGCAGCAAGCGGAAATGAAGTGCAGGGAGAATGCCCTACGGGATACACCGCATCAAAAGATGCACGCGATAGAATGGCTGTGCGAATACAATAAACTTCTTTGCGGCTGTAGGCAGGAATGCTTTTACTGGTGGCGGTGGTGATTTTCTTCTTTTTCATTTGGACACTATTGATTAAAAATTCAATAGAACCCTGTACAAGAAATGAAAAGAGACTTACACATATAGGTCCGGCAACAGTTCTTGTAGTGTAAGCTACCCGGTGGAAATCGGGGAATAGTAAACTATTCAGGTACTACAATAAGCTGCGCCGGACCTACATTTTGCAAATATAGGCAACCCGGTGCTCTACTTATCTCTCGTACCTTGTAAATTTCCACATTTGCTTACACGAGGTTCTTAAATAGAACACCTCAAATTTTAGAGATGTTATAAAATTAATATGTTGTTTAACAATTACTCATATACACTTTATTTTAACACTACAAATGTAAGTATTAAGATTTAATTAAACAATAAAGAAAATTAATTATCTACTCAGATTAGGAAAGGGCGGAAAGGAAATTGGTAATGATGAAGCTATAAATAAAGCTACAAACGGCGCTACAACCGCAGCTATAACTGGTCTAGCCTTGCAAAGTCCCTAAAAAAGATCCGTCTCATCATCAATACAGCGACGAACACAGCATTATATGAGACGAAAAAACAGAATTCCGCGATTAAGTTATTTCTTAATATAAAACTATAATCTTCTTAATACTAAAGTAACATCTTCGTGGCATAACCAATTTAACAATAATTATGATACGAAATCTACTCGTTGTAGTACTTTTATTGTGTTTTTGTGTTAAGAATCCCGTTCTAGCACAAACCACACAAGCATCCATTTTCGGAGTAATTACCGATCAGTCAAAAAAACCAATTCCCGGAGCCTCTGTTCAGGTAAGAAACAACTCCACAGGTTTTACCACCAGAACTGTAACAGATAAAGAAGGCAGGTACATCTTTAAAGAACTTCCATTGGGTGGCCCTTATGCTGTAAAAGTAATATATATGGGATATGGTGAACAAACCATGTCTGTTCTGATGCTCAACTTTGGTGATGCAGTAAGAGCCAATGCCGAAATGCAGGAAGCCTCTCAGAATCTTAAGGCAGTTGAAGTTGTTGGAACAGGGCTTCAGAATAAAGTAAAAAACTTTGGGGCATCAACTGAGATTTCTGCTAAAACGATGAACCAGCTACCTATCAACGGCCGTAATTTCTCTAACTTAATGGACTTATCACCATTAAGCCGTGGTAGTGGTATATCAGGTCAGCTGGCTTCATCTACCAACTACACCATTGATGGTATGAACGCTAAAAACCCTACATCATCAGGAAGTACAACCAGCCGTAGCGGTGCCCCTTATTCTATATCTATAGAAGCGGTTCGCGAGTTTAAAGTAGTGACCAACCAGTATGATGTTACTTACGGCAGAGCTGGTGGTGGTTCAGTAACAGCTGTTACTAAATCAGGAACCAATACTTTAAGTGGTAGTGCATTTATGTATGGAAGGGCAGACTGGTTATCCAGCCCTTATGATATCAGGGGTATCAAACGTGATAACGACTTCTCCACCTATCAGTACGGATTTACATTAGGAGGCCCTATTATCAAAGATAAACTGCATTATTTCATTGGTTTAGACCACCAGAAAGAATCACGCCCGCTGATTATTGCCGATGTGAACGGCGCTGAAGATGAAGCAAGGTTCAGGGTCACCAACAGTACTTTATCCAGATTTGTTGACATCGCCCGTGCCAAATACGGAGTTGCAAACACCCCGCAGTACGGTACTTTTGACAAGAACCGCGGTAGCGACGCAGCATTTGCCCGTATAGACTGGCAAATTAACGACCGTAACTTATTGACAGTTCGTGATAACTACACAAATGACAGAAACCCATTGGGCCTTGCAGACAACACTGCAATCAACCTCTATGAAAGTTACGGTAATGATAAAAACGTAGATAACAGCTTGCTGGCAACATTACGCTCTACCATTACCCCTAAAATTACCAATGAATTAAAAGTACAGCACCTTTATACTTTCCAGGCTAGTACGCAAAACGATGAACTTGGATTTTCTATTCCAAGAGCCATTGTAAACAATGTTCAGTCAGTTTTAGCTGACGGTACAACAGCGGCAACCGCAATTCAGATAGGTGGCCACCGTTTTGGCCAGGAAGGTTTTACCAATAATGTATTCCAGTTGGTTGATAACCTGTATTATAACACTGATAAAATCAACTTTACTTTTGGTGCCGATGTGATGTATACACGTGCTAAATCACTCTATGGTAGTGAGGTAAACGGGAGATTTGAGTTTACAAACTCAGCAGCAGGCTCATCCCTGGATAACTTTAATAATTTAATTCCAAACAGATATTACCGCGAAGTACCTTTGGTAGATGACCCTACAGTAAAAGCAGGAATCTGGAACGCCGCATTATACGGACAGATGCAAACCAAACTAGCCCCGGGCCTGGATTTCACAGGAGGCCTTCGTGTTGATTACAGTGCATACCCAACCTCACCCCTCAACCAGAAACTGCTGGACGAAGTTGGAGTAAGGACTGACAACAAGTTAAAGCAATTCCTGGTGCAGCCAAGGATTCAGTTTGACTGGGATATCAATGAAAACAGGACAGACTTTGTTCGTTTTGGAGCCGGTATCTTTGGATCTGACGTAAACAATTACGTAACCATTAACAACTTAACTTTTGATGGTAAACACCTGGCAACAGTTGATGTAATTAATACAGACGTTCCTACGCCAAACTTTATAGGATACAGAAATGGTAGTGCTACCGCTCCTACATTGGCAGCCCTGCAATTACCAACCATCAATACTTACGCAGAAGATGCCAAAATACCTGTAGTTTATAAGGCAAATCTATCCTACAGCAGGTTAATCACAAGTTCATTAAAAGTAGGTATTACAGGTTATGCCACATTGGGCAGAAACAACTATATGTATGTAGACAGGAACATGGCTGCAAATCCATATTTCACTTTGCCTAATGAAGACAACCGCGGTGTATTTGTACCAAATATGCCAAGCAATGGCTCTCCCGACTGGAAAACTGGCCGTATCAGCAATAACTTTGGCCGTGTACTGGAGTTAAACAGCAAAGGTAAAGTAAACCAGTTTGCCGTTGTACTTGACGCAACCTGGAGATACTTTAGTGATGGCGAGATCTCTGCAAGTTATACCTGGAATGATACTAAAGATAATACCTCATTCAACGGTAACGTAGCCAACTCGGCAACATTATCGCTTCCGGTGAGGGATGATCCAAGAAACCTGAGCAACATGACTTATTCTGATAACCAGTTCAGAAACAAAATTGTGGTTTACGGTACCCTTCCAACTTTTTACGGTGTAAGCATCGCAGTACGTTATTCTGGTATCGGTGGTACACGCTACAGCCTAATATCTGGTGCTAATAATAACGGTGACTTTGTGGCTACGAACGATCTGGCTTATATTTTTGACAGAGGAAATGCAAATGTTCCTCAGAACGTACGCACAGGCTTACAAAACCTGCTTGACAATCCAAATGCAAGCCAGAGCTTAAAAGATTATATCATTAAATACTCAGGTCAGATTGCCCAGCGTAATGGCGGGGTAAATGATTACTTTGGGGTGGTGGATATTAGGGTTTCAAAGAAATTCAAGATCTACAAAACCCATGCGCTGGAACTTTCTGCAGATATCTTCAACTTTACCAACCTGCTGAATAAAGACTGGGGCGTAAACAGAAGCTGGAGTACTCAGGCGCTGTATGCGCTGAACGGTACTGCGGCAGTAGCGGCAACCCCTACAACACCGGCAATTCCTGCAGTTCCAAACTATGACGCAGCCACAAAAGCTTTCAATTACAAGGTGAATAACTCTGGTATTCCTGTCCCTACAGGTAATCCTTACCAATTCCAGATCGGTTTGAGATATGGATTCTAATTTCAGGCAGTGCATTAAGGAATACGCTCAATAAACAATCAGAAACCGCCTCACCATTATGGGGCGGTTTTTTTATCCGGTTCTTCAATTAAAAGACTGCCCGAACAGTATTTAACATCATCGGCATGAAACCATGCTGATCTCCCTCACCAGGTACAGATGGTGATAAGCGAACCACTGCCGCATTTACACCCAGCGCAGCTACGAGATCAGCAGCCTGTTCAGAAGCCCGTGGCCAGGCGGGGTCAATTGGAGGGATGATATCTTCCCTGGCCAGTTTCCAAGGCTTACCAGAGCAGTACCACAGGTAACGGTCAGGCGTATTGAAATGATAACTCCTCTCAGTTGATTGTATCTCAATGGTTGGAATATTGTCAGAGAGAAAAGCGCCTGTATATTGCAATATTTATTAAGTTTGATAAAGCGAACTCAAAACCAAATAGATGGAACATAAAGCAATATCAATCAGGCCGTTTATCGGAGCTAAAGATTTTGAAGTCTCCAGAAGTTTTTACCGGGATCTTGGCTTTACGGAAAATATCCTGACACACAATCTATCCGTTTTCAGCACGGAGGGCATCTCCTTTTATCTACAGGATGCCTTTGTGAAAGATTGGGTAGACAACACCATGATCTTCCTGGAAGTTGATGACCTTGACAAACACTGGAATGAACTTCAGGCACTTGATCTTACCAATAAATATACAGATGTAAAACTTACTTCGATATTATCAAAACCCTGGGGCAGAGAGTACTTTCTTCATGATCCTTCAGGAATACTTTGGCACATTGGAGAGTTCAATTAATATATATGGTGGTTACTTATACAGATTTGCTTAAACGGTAAAATTGGTAATAAAAACAGTAATTTATATAAGCATACATCCATCTCAAAATTGCAATTTGTAACACATGATGAACCTGCAAATTCGCATACGTTACGTGCATCTGCTGTACACAGAAAAGGAACTCAAGGTCCTGTTGGTTTCAACTAAACCTGATAGCTACACCCTGCCCCAGGGTTTACAACCAGAAATAGCCCAAGCGCTGAAAAACGTTCATAACCATGAGGTCCGGCTTAGAGATCACGACAGGCATTTTCCCGGGCTCATTAATAGAGTGCCTAATTTAATGCAGGAGAAAAATGGACAGCATTTAGCTTTCGATTTCTATTTACTGACAAAACCTGACATTAAACTAAACCATTTAGAAGACCACAGTTGGTTTTCCCTTCAGGAAGTGACTGAGTTAAATTCTGATCTTTCACAGTTAATTGGAGATACCCTGCGGAGGTTGAAAGAAGAGCTGAATTATCAACCTATTGAATATCATCTGCTACCCAGAAAATTTACGATACCAGAACTCCGACGCCTGTATGAACTGATTTTGGACAGGAAATTAGACCGGGCAAACTTTTTCAGAAAAATCACTGTTCTTGATATCATAAAAGCTGAAGGTTTAAAGAAAAAAGGCAAGTCGCCCCGGGCACCTATGCTGTATACCTTCAATGAGAACTATTTTCAAAAAGTGCGGAAGGGGCTGTTCAAAGAATTTTAAATCTTTTGAACGCTTATCCATATGATAACCGGCCGTTAAGCCTATTGCTGGTAGCAGCGGCCTCATGGATGGCGTGGGCATTTGCGTTTGTATTTCTATACTCAGTTGGTGTTAGTCCCGCTCCTTTTTTAAAGAAATGGTTAAAATGCTGAGGATATTTAAATCCAAGTTCATAAGCAACTTCCGTAACTGTTTTGTCCATACCGAGCATCCTATATTGTGCCTCCTCCATGATCTTGTTACGGATATATTCCTGGGCCGTTTTTCCCGTTTCTTTCTTCACAAGGCTCCCAAAATATTTGGCTGATAAATGTAACTGATCAGCACAATAAGCAACAGAAGGAATACCAAACTTGCAGGGGCATTCAGATGAAAAATAGTGGTTAAGCATTTTATCAAAACGCTTTAACAGACCTTCATGGCCATTTTTTACCATGATAAAATTGCGGCTAAAAAAACGTTCACAATAGTTCAATAAGAGCCCGATGTTGGATGCAACCAACCTTTTGCTATGTCTATCCAGTGCGTATGATAGCTCCATCCTGATATTGGAAAAACAATCAACTGCCAATCGGTATTCTCCTGCTGACAAAGACAAAGTTTTGTTTGCGGAGTAGTTGAAAAAACTAAATTCATTAAGGCAGTCCGCAAGTGTAGTCCCTTGTATCAGGTCAGGATGGAAAACTAAAGCCTGGCCCATCGGGTGATAAGGGAGCTGCTTAACAGGTGCATCCATAAACTGCCTGGGTGACAGAAGATGTAACCTGCCCTGCTGGTCTGCTAAAGGAGATATAAAAATACAGTACATTCCCAATTGGATCTGATAATTGGCTGGGATTGTTTCATTTGCAAAATCGATCAATCTGATCAATGGATACTGGGTTTCATCATTACTGAAATCGTGGCTGCCCTGTCCTGCTGTGATTTGCATAAAAATATATTGTTGTGCTACAGTATAAAAATCAGCAAATTAGGCCGGGCCTTTATGTAAGTCATGAACAAAACGAAAAACCTCAGACTAAAAACGAATAAAAAATAAAAACAAAATACCTTTAGCCACTTACTATCCAGGCCTTGAAATCTGCCGCTTTATTTTTACTGATGTAAATAGGTTCAGGCACGGCCGTGTCAAGTGTAAGCAGCAACCGGTTATCAAACCAGATAGTTATGTTTTTAACGTCATTGCGGGCAACTATATATTGTTTATTGGCCCGGTAAAAGTGGGCAGGATCCAGAGAGGAAAAGATCTGGTCTAACGTACTGAAATAAGTAAAATGGGTGCCGTCCCTTAAACAAATTGACGTATTCTTATCAGAGGTATAAAAGTAACAAACATCTTTAAGCTCAACAGGCAACAATTTATCCTTAACCGGGATCAAGAGCTTATCTTTATATCGCTGAGCAACTCTCAGATGAGATACCTTTGATAAATAGGATAAGATATCGTTAGCTGACCATTTCCTGAATTTAGATAAAGCACGCCGGAGTTCAGTTGATTTGATTGGTTTAAGTAAATAATCTATACTATTAACTTTAAACGCCTCGATGGCATATTCATCGTAGGCTGTGGTAAAAATTATAGGTACTTCTACCTCAATATATTCAAAAATCAAAAAGGCAGAACCATCAGACAGATGGATATCCATTAATATCAGATCAGGCAATGGATTATTTCCCAGCCAGCTCACAGTTTGACTCACACTTTCTGTGTTGCCAGCTATCTGTATCGCCGGGTCTGCCTCTCTCAAAATTTCTACCAGGCTTTCGTAAGCAGCGGTTTCGTCTTCAACAATCAGCACCTTCATTTATAACTATTTTAGTGGTAAATAAACAGTAAAAAAGTTTCCGCTTTCCTCAACTTTGATGGGTTTACCCATCAGCAACAGGAAACGGCTTTCTAAATTATCAAGCCCGGTTCCACTGGTTACCGGAAGGGTCAGTTTAGGATAGACAGGATTGGAAATAACCAGTTCATTGTGAGCATTGATTTGTATCTGAACATTCATTTTATGATCACTGTCAATCGTGTTATGCACCACCACATTATCAAGAAGGGGAAGGATAGAGAGCACAGGCAATCTAAGGCCCAGCAGATTTTGATCAATATCAATGGTATATTTTAATTTGTTGGCAAAACGGACTTCCATCATATAGCGAAAAGCCTCTACAAAGGCCAGCTCCTCAGCTAAGGTAATGAGCCCCTTTTTATCGCTCTGGAGTATATACCGGAAAACATCCGAAAGTTTATTGACATAGTTGAGGGTCATTTCATCATCTTTCTTTCTGATCAGTGAGGTAAGGCCATTCAAGGAATTAAAAAAAAAATGCGGATTGATCTGGTTCGTTAAGGCATCATAACGGCTTTGGAGGTTCTTTACGGTCAATTCCTCAATTTCCTGTTCCTTCTTTCGTTTCTCGGTATACAGTACAATTATATGCCCGTTTAGTGAGCTTAAAATTGAAACAACAACAAACTGAAATAATACCAGGCTACCAAAATGCCTCATCTTGGTAAAAATCAAAAGAGAGATGCCACCATAGATTATATAACAAACAGCAGTTATGGCGGTGCTGTAAACCAAACGCCGCTTAAATGAGGGAGTATTAAAATATTGTAAATTGATCTTTACCAAAATAAAGATCATAGCTGTGAAAAATGTAGACCGAAAGATAAAAAATCCAACATGGTTTAGCCATTCCGGCCTGCCAAGTCCTTTTAACTCGAAGGGCAACCAGGTAATGTCTGGGTATAAAACCAATAATGAACACACCAGGCTATTGAAAAGCAACTGGTACGGATTGTTTTTAGTTTGCAATGTATTGTACAATTAAGCCTGTAAACGTAAAAGTACCAATATACTTTTCCATAAAAGGCTGAAAGCAGATGAAAGCGAAAAAACAAAGATAAACACGAAACGCAAAGGCATCAACCACTGCCCTTTCTACTAAGTACCTCAGTCAGCGTAATTACTGATCTCGATTAAATTCTGATCCGGATCTCTGAAATAAACAGATATTATCCTACCATGCGCGCCGGTTCGCTCTACAGGCCCGAGAATTATAGGGCACTGAACTTTTTCAAGATGATCTTTTATTTCAGCTATGGTATCAGTGGCGATAAAACATAAATCAGCAGAACCAGGCGTGGGCAAATCTGCTTTGGGTTCTACCTCATTTCCTTTTTGATGTAAATTGATTTTCTGATTGCCAAACCTGAGGGCTTTTCTCCCCTCAGCAAATGTTAGAATTTCCATACCCAATACGTTATGGTAAAATTCACAACTTTCGGATATTGATGTAACAGTGAGTACTATATGGTCAATGTGGCTGATATTCATATTTCGCCAATAAATTTATATTTTTTGTACGCCAAAACCAATGTTTAATTGACTGAAAAATACCTTTTTTTAAAGAGGCTAATATTCTTGAACCAGGGTTTAAAATCCATCCTGCGCACGCCTGGCCAGATTCAGAAGATGAAGGGATCTTCAAATCAGTAATAATGGTACAAACATCAGTAAGATGTATCCTATCCAGACGAATAAAAGGTAAGATATTTATACTACCTAATTCTTAAACAAAGCAATAGTTATGAAACGAATGTCTTTAGCGTTCATGTTGCTCATCGCATTATCGGTGCGGGGCCAGCTGAAAACAAATACCAATTCGCCAACGGTGCGCACCTCCTCAGGCATATTAAGGGGCATAACCGAAGGTGATGTTTTCAGCTTCAAGGGTATTCCCTATGCTGCTGCACCGGTAGGTGCCAACCGCTGGCGGCCGCCACAGCCCTTCCCCGCATGGCAGGGTGAACGGGAAGCTACAAAATTTGGGGCAGACTGTGCACAAATGGGATGGCCGCGTGACGGAAAAGAAATATCGAAAAATTCTTCAGAAGACTGCCTGTTCTTAAACGTCTGGAAGCCTGCAAATGCCGCAGCAACCGCCGGGTTGCCGGTAATGGTTTGGATACATGGCGGCGGTTTCGTAGGCGGAAGTGGTGCACAACCGGATTCTGCCGGTGCTCCCTTTACAAAGCAGGGGGTAATTCTGGTGACTATCAATTATCGCCTTGGGCGCCTCGGTTTCTTTGCCTTTCCGGCATTGGCCCGGGAGAAACCGGATGAGCTGAAAGGCAACTATGGTTACATGGATCAGATAGCTGCACTGAAATGGATCAAACAAAATATAGCTGCATTTGGGGGCAACCCTGACAACGTTACTATTTTTGGTGAGTCTGCCGGTGGTGTGTCCGTACACTCACTCCTCACAATTCCCCTTGCAAAGGGGCTGTTTCAGAAAGCAATTATCGAATCTGGTGGAGGCCGCGATGGCGTGCTTACAGGACGGCCTATTGATAAGGAAAACGCCGATGCCTATTATCCCATATCTGCAGAAACTATTGGTATAAACTTTGCAAAAAAGCATGGCATTCAGGGAACAGGTGCCGCGGCTCTGGAAAAATTACGGTCACTGAGTGTCTCTGAGATTGTGGACGGTGGCCAGGAAACAGATGGCCCCGGAGGTTTGCCAATTTATTCAGGCCCTATTCTGGACGGTAAACTGGTAACGGAAACTGCGCAGCGTGCGTATGAGGCGGGCAGGCAGCCCCGGGTTCCATTGATCATTGGGTCAAACAGTGCAGAAGTACCGTCGGGTTTCGTCAATGCAAAATCAAAAGATGAATTGCTGAATCTGTTTGGCAATATGAAGGCTGAAGCAAATACCGTCTACGATCCGGACGGAAATACAGAATTAGAGAAAATGCTTTCCATGGTAAATACTGATAAGGTATGGGCAGAACCGGCCAGGTTTACCGCCAGGGCCTTTACAGCAAAAAAGGCACCAGCCTATATTTATCTTTTCTCCTACGTTGCTCCTTCAATGAAACAGTTTATGAAGTATGGCGCAGCGCATGCATCTGAAGTTGCCTACGTGTTCGGCAATCCCGTCAACCGGAATGGAGCCCCCCCGGCCCTCTCCGATCAGAAGGTTGCCAAACTGATGAATACCTATTGGGCAAACTTTGCCAAAACCGGCAACCCCAATGGAGATGGGTTGCCGCAATGGCCTGTTTATGACCCCAAAGAGAACAGGCTCCTGGAATTTAAGCCTGATGGTTCAGCAGTTGCTGAGCCTGATCCAAAAAAAGCAAGGATGGATGTGATTGAAAAGGCCGTTACATCCGGGAACCTGCACTAAGCCTAAAAAATCTAATTAATAAAAAATCTTATGAAAAAATTACTGCTAATTACCATTACAATATCTTTTGCACTTACTATCAGTGCTGCTGCGCAAACCACGCCGATTTTTCCAAAGGGTGAAATTGCCACTATAGACAATCATACCGGTACCGTATGGCTAACCGAACTGAACAAGCCGGATACTACAATAGATATCAATGTCTCCACCGCTACTTTTGCGCCCGGGGCTAAACTGGACTGGCACATCCACCCCGCCGGGCAAATTCTTATGATTACCGATGGAACCGGGTACTACCAGGAAAAAGGTAAGGCCATACAAGTAGTTCACAAAGGAGACATCATCAAATGCGTTCCGGGTCTTGCACACTGGCACGGTGCATCACCTCAAAGCTCTTTCACCTATCTGGCAGTAAGTACAAAAAGTGCAACGAACAAAACAGTATGGCTGCAACGGGTAACCGATGCTGAGTACAATAGTGTCAAATAATTAACCATAACACTTTACAACCGTGGAAAATACCGAAAATAAAAAATCAAATACCGAATTCAATCGCCGCAGCCTCCTTAAAGGCGCCCTTGCATTTGCGGGAGCATCCCTTTTACCTGATATTTCTAAAGCGGCAGCGGAAACTGCCGGTGCGGTTGCCCCTACCCATCGCCGCAAGCTTGGGGCCACACTTGAGGTTTCTGCAATTGGCCTCGGTGTCCAGAACATGAGCCGTACTTATCAAACAACTATTCCCTCCAGGCCGGAAATGATCAGCATCATCAGAAAAGCATATGATCAGGGTGTTACTTTATTTGATACCGCAGAAGCCTACGGCCCCTTTGAATGCGAGCGCATACTGGGTGAAAGTATCGCATCCTTCCGGAACAAAGTTGTCATTGAGACCAAGTTTGGCTGGAACATTGACCAGAATACCGGTCAGCGCCTCCCGGGCTTGAACAGCCGCCCTGAACACATTAAGCTGGTGGTAGAAGGAATGCTGAAACGTCTGCGCACTGACCGTATTGATCTGTTATATCAGCATCGAGTAGATCCGGCAGTTCCTATAGAAGACGTTGCCGGAGCAATTAAAGATCTTATTACGCAGGGAAAGGTGCTGCACTATGGGCTTTCCGAACCAGGCCCACAAACCGTAAGAAGGGCGCATGCAATTCATCCGGTTACGGCCATTCAAAACGAATATTCGCTCCTGTGGCGCGGACCGGAAGAGGTGATCATTCCACTGTGCCAGGAACTTAACATCGGCTTTGTTTGCTGGAGCCCCCTTGGCGTAGGCTTCCTTACCGGTGCCATCGATGCGAATACACGCTTTGCCCCGGGAGACATTCGCGGAGGTGAATCGAGGTTTTCGCCAGATAACTTGCCTAACAACCTGGCGCTGGTAAAGCTATTGCAAAACTGGGCCACAAAGAAACAGGCTACTCCGGGTCAGCTATCGCTGGCATGGCTGCTGGCACAGAAACCCTGGATAGTGCCAATTCCAGGCACAACACAGCTGTCACACATGCTTGAAAACGTTGGAGCAAACGATGTTACCTTTACCGGTGATGAGTTAAAACAGTTCAATCAGGAAATTGCTGCCGTTTCTGTTAAAGGTGAGCGACTGCCACAAGCCGTACTGAATTTCTCAAATGTTGAAGCACCAGTCAAATAAAACTGGCTGCTTCTTGCCGCTGATCATATATTTTGCGTAGATACTATTAACCTAACCTATCTTTTATGAAAAATTATATGTCTCTCCTTTTGGCCGGTTCCATATTACTGTCCGCTGCATGCACCGGGAAAAGTGATGATATTGAAACAACTCCGCCACCGGAAACAACCACCCCCGGTTCCTCAGTTGAAACCAATCCGCCCAATTCAAGCTACCGTCCGGCCTTTGCAGGACAAACGCGGGTAAACGCAGTTAAAACCACAACTGCTTATCGCTCTGCAGTGTTAACCACATCCCTGGCAAGCCCCTGGGGGATTGCAGCCCTTCCTGATGGCCGGTTTCTGATCACTGAAAAAGCCGGAAACATGCGCATAGTAACGGCCGCCGGCCAGGTAGGTAGCCCATTGACAGGTATCCCGGCTGTAAACAGTGCCGGACAGGGCGGCTTGCTTGGCCTCTGTGCTGATCCCTCCTTTGCAGCCAATCGTATGGTTTACTGGTCCTACTCTGAAAGAGGCGCCAGTGGAAACCTGCTTGCGGTTGCGAAAGGCAGGCTTTCTGCAAATGAAAGCAACATGGAAAATGTAACAGTCATCTATCGCGCCACACCTGCTTATTCAGGAACAAATCAATACGGTAGCAGGGTCATCTTTGACCGTACCGGAAACCTGTTGGTAAGCAGCGGTGACCGTTCTGACCCGGGAATCCGCGTACAGGCGCAAACTTTAAATTCCTCCATTGGCAAGATCCTCAGGATTACAACCGATGGACAACCTGCTACCGGCAATCCCTTTACAGGACAGGCAGATGCCAGGCCTGAACTTTATTCAATTGGCCACAGAAACCAGCACGGATTGGCTATCCATCCCCTGACGGGTGACCTTTGGGAAGGTGAACTCGGGCCCCGCGGCGGAGACGAGATCAATCTTATACGCCCTGGTGCAAATTATGGCTGGCCGGTAATTACTTACGGCATTGACTACAGCGGCCAGCCTATAGGCAATGCAATACAGCAGCAAACAGGCATGGAACAACCCGTCTATTATTGGGACCCGGTGGTGTCACCCAGCGGAATGACATTTTACAGGGGTACCCGCATCCCCGAATGGGAAAATAATTTATTCGTGGCTGCATTGAGTGGTATGCACATCGCAAGACTGGTCATTACCGATAACCGCGTTACAGGTGAAGAAAGACTGCTGGTCAGTGAACAACAACGTTTCAGGGATATCACCCAGGGCATTGACAATGCTTTATATGCGATAACAGACGGCGGCAGACTGTATAGGATAGACCGGGAATGATCAAAAAGACCAGCCCAAAGATTAATGCTTTCAAACTTTTGGCTTATGCCACTAATAGTCGGTGCTCAAACTTATATTGGTCCAATCTTCCAGTTCCTTTTGCTGGCTGTCCAGTTCTTTTCTAACGCCTTCAATAGCATCGCTGCCTAACAACAATCTGAAAGGTACTTGCCCGTTCTCCTGAACCTTAATGATTGCCTGCGCGGCTTTCCGGGGATCTCCGGGTTGTGTGCCGCTGGTTTTATCATTCTGTTTTCTTCTTGGCCCTACGGTTGCGCTATAGTCATCGATTTCATTTTTTGCGCCTTTTAAAGAGCGACCGGCAAACTCCGTTCTGAATGCTCCCGGCTCAATAACCATCACCTTAATCCCAAGCGGCGCAACTTCTTTCCGCAGCGCGTCAGACATTCCTTCTATGGCAAACTTAGCAGCAGAATAATAACCTGAACCCGGCGCGGCATAACGTCCACCTATCGATGATACATTCATAATGGATCCCGATTTTCTACTTCTCATACCCGGAAGTACCGCTTTTATCATACGTACAGTACCATAAAAAATGGTATCAAACAGCTTGCGAATGTCGTCTTCATCACCTTCTTCAACTGCCGCACGGTAACCATAGCCGGCGTTATTCACAAGAACATCGATGTGCCCGAACTTTGTTTTTGATTCCCTGATCACGGTTGTGATCTGATCTTTGTTGGTGATGTCCAGCGCCTGCGCGAGCGCAGTATCAGGATACTGCTCTGAGAGCTCCTGCAGATCTTCTATTTTACGCGCAGTTATCACCGCATTATATCCCTGTGCCAGCACCTCTTTGGCTAAAGCCTGTCCCAATCCACTGGAACATCCGGTAATCAGCCATGTTTTATTACTTGTTTTCATAGATAAGCAGATAGTATTAAATTTATACTTTTTTTAATTTTGCCAACACGTCCCTGCCCGCGTTGGCTTCGGTAACACCGGCAACATCTGAAACTATATCCAGCATATGCCAAAGCTGGTCAGCAGTAAGCCCGGTATTCATACTGATACCCATGTGCCCCTGAAGCTGCGCTTCTACCCCACCCAAGCTGGTTAGTGCCGAAACTGTTACCAGTTCCCGGTCCTGATTACTGAGCACTCCACGGCCAAAAATATCCGCAAACAGATGTTCTTTCAGGAACACCTCAATGATGGGAACATAGGCTGCATATCCGGTTTTAGGGCCAGATTCCGGCTTTCCTGTTAAGGTTTCAAGATTCCTTTTGCCCAGTTCATATTTGTTTGCAGAATTGCTGATGGTAAAAGGCTCTTTGCCATCAGGATCGCTGATGCCTTTTGCCTTCCGTTCATCCGTCACCATTTTCAATGAATTAATGGCATTCAGGCTTCTGGGAAAGCCACAGTAGGCATACAGTTGCACCATGATCTCTTTGATCTCGTTAACTGTCAGACCAGCATCAAGCCCTTTGGTCAGTTCAGATTTAAGAGCGGCCTGGTCGCCCTTAGCCGTAACAGCTGCTATTGCGGCAATACTTTGCTGCCTCTTATTGAGGAACTGTTTTGCCGTGGCAACGGTCTGTCCACTCAGGTACACCTCGTCATCAACTTTTCCAAGCCATACAACAGTACCCTGATCTGCATTGGGGCCGATGGCCGTATGGGTCATCCGGCTATCCGGTGAAGCACCATGCCAGTGTTCCACATTCGGAAGACAGGTAACCACGTCTCCTTTATGCAGTATTCTTTTTGGCTGCCCTTTCTCCTGGTAAAAGGCCGTTCCTTCTGTGATCAGCAAGATCTGGCCTCCACCATGCGAATGCCAGTTGGATCTTGCCCCAGGCGCAAAACTTACACTGCCCACGGAGCAGTTAAGACCGTTCTTTGCATTCGTATACATCTTTACTGATGTGTTGCCGGTGAAGTTTGAGGCTCCGCTCTGTTTGGTATTGACACCAGCCTTAGCCGTTTGCCCCTTATCTTGTGCGTTTGTGACTACAGACATAACTATTGTTAAAAAAAAGGTGCTTGCCAGCCTTATGATCGAGTTGTTCATCACTATAAATTATTATGGTTATCATCAGTTACTACTATATCAACCTAACTATTATTGTATAACCTTTAACCTACGCAGCCAGGCCTCTATTTGTTTTGTCACCTCGGTTTCTTTGTTACCTTCCATGACAAACATTACTCCATCTCTCTCTATCCCTCCTTTTGTTGAATAGCCTTCAGGGATTGTGCTGTTTGGGGCCAGCTGCTTAACCGTCTGGAAGGTGCTGCCAATTCCATAGCCCGCATTTGTGTTAAAAGGTATGATGGTCTTTCCGCTGAGATCATATTGCTTGAGGAAACTTTTCACCGGCGGCGGCAGTTGCATCCCCCAGGTGGGGAACCCGAGAAATATCAGGTCATACTGTTCAATGCTGTCAATTTTTGTTTTTAACGGCGGAAGGAATCCTGTTGAATTCTCATTGGCCACCTGATCTACTATCTTTTTATAGTTCTCAGGATATGGCGTAACCAGCTCCAGGGCCACAAGTTTGCCACCGGTGTGTTTCCGGATAATTTGTGCCACTGCCTTTGTATTGTTTGTTCTGGAGAGATATACGATCAGGGTCTTTTTATTCTTCAGCGAATCCGAATCTGCAGCCAGCGTATCTGATTGATTCATTTGTGTACCGGTATTTTTACTTGACGAACTTTTTGATTTCGAACAGGCAGAGAACATTCCGCAGCTCAGGCTGATGAGTAAACTAAGGGTGATTATACATTTCATATAGCGGCTCCAAATAGTAGGTTAGTCAATATTATTAATTTAAGGCAGACCTATTTATTGATCATTTTCTGGCTGGCTTCTGTATAACGATGCCCTTGCACCTCAATCCCAGAAACCGCTTCATTGATTTCTGCAAGTTCACTATCCCCAAGTACGATATCCGCCGCACCGATATTTTCTTTTAAACGATGGAACTTGGTTGTACCCGGAATAGGAACGATCCAGGGTTTCTGCGCCAGCAGCCAGGCTAAAGCAATTTGTGCAGGAGTTGCATCTTTATCCTGTGCCAAATTCTTCAGCAGCTCAACCAATGTTTGGTTTGCCTGACGGTTTTCCTCTGAGAAGCGTGGAACAGTGTTCCGGAAATCAGACTGATCAAACGTAGTTTTCTCGTCAATCTTACCGGTTAGAAAACCTTTACCCAAAGGGCTGAAAGGAACCAAACCTATGCCCAGCTCCTGGAGCGTAGCTAGGATTTCGTGTTCCGGCTCTCTCCACCATAGTGAATATTCACTTTGCAAGGCCGTCACCGGTTGTACAGCATGTGCTTTCCTGATAGATTGTACCCCGGCTTCTGACAGGCCAAAGTGTTTTACCTTGCCTTCCCAGATTAATTCCTTCACTGCTCCGGCTACATCTTCCATTGGCACATTAGGGTCAACCCTGTGTTGATAGAGCAGATCTATACGATCTGTTCTCAGGCGCATCAGGGACGCTTCTACCATTTCACGGATGCTTTCAGGACGGCTGTCCAGCCCGGCAGAAGGTTTGCCTTCTTTAAAACCAAATTTTGTTGCAATCACCACCTCGTTGCGAAAAGGTGCCAAAGCCTCGCCCAGCAATTCTTCATTTGTAAAAGGGCCGTAAGCCTCAGCAGTATCAAAAAAAGTTACACCGCTTTCAAAAGCTGCGCGGATAAGTGTAATTGCATCTTGTTTCTCTGTTGCCGGGCCGTAGCCAAAACTCAAGCCCATACAGCCCAAACCAAGAGCTGATACTTCCAGCCCGCTATTTCCTAATATTCTCTTTTTCATACCATTTGTTTTTTATAGTTTTCTTTCACCTAACCATTTTACCATCGCAGGGTCGCGGTGGTCAAAAAAGCTGCTCGCTTTTGTATCCAGGGCCTTGATCGCTTCCATATCTTCAGTACCCAATTCAAAATCAAAAATGTTGATGTTCTCTTCCATTCTTTCTTTTCTGACCGATTTGGGAATAGCTACTACTCCTCTCTGGGTTAACCACCTAAGGATAACCTGGGCAATGGACTTGTTATATTTCCCGGCAATGGATTGCAGCAATTCATTGGAAAAGATATCATTCTTGCCTTCGGCAAAAGGCCCCCATGATTCCATCTGCACATTATTTTCAAGCAGGAACTTTTGTGTATCCATCTGCTGGTGGAAAGGGTGGGTCTCAATCTGATTCACCGCAGGAACAATTTCGTTGTGCAGGATCAGATCTATCAGCCTGTCGGGATGAAAGTTACTCACTCCTATCGCCTTTACTTTTCCTTCCTTATACAATTCTTCCATGGCGCGCCATTCACCATAAACATCACCAAAGGGCTGGTGGATCAGGTACAGGTCAAGGTAGTCCAGCTGCAGTTTGCGCAATGATGCTTCAAATGCTTTTTTAGTTCCTTCATAGCCCTGATCCTGAATCCATAGTTTTGTGGTGATGAACAGTTCTTCTCTGGGAACACTACTTTTCTGAATGGCCTTGCCAACGGCCTCTTCATTCCCGTAAGACTGTGCCGTATCGATCAAGCGATACCCGCTATTGATGGCATCTGATACGCTTCTTTCACACTCTTCCAGGTCTGTCACCTGGAATACACCAAATCCTAAAACCGGCATTTCAATACCATTGTTTAACCTAACATTTTGCATAATATATGTTTTACCATACAAAGGTGTGGTCTTTTAACCCTCCAATATGTATACAGATTACTGATATGTATACCACTTTTACTGATCAACGGTTATCAAATGATAATCCATCAATAAAATGTTAAATTTGGTAAAGACAAAAATGACAGCCATGGATAACATAAGGATATTTGACACGGTAGCCCAATATAATGCATTCAATAATACAGAAACACTGCATCCTTTGATCAGTGTCATTAACCTATCGGATGCTCAGCCAAGGCAGGCCTCCAATATGTATTTTGGCTTGTATGCCATTTTTCTGAAACAGGTTGACTGTGGAAACCTGCGTTATGGAAGGAATACTTATGATTACCAGGAAGGAACACTGGTATTTATAGGAGCCGGACAGGCGGTAAATGTTGAAAATAAGGGAGAAACCTACCAGCCGGCAGGCCATGTGATCGTTTTTCATCCGGATATGATACTTGGCACCAGCCTGGGCCGCCGTATTCATGATTATTCTTTTTTCGGTTACCAGTCCAATGAGGCGCTCCACCTATCAGAACGTGAAAGGAACCTGGTTCTGGAATGTTTTTCCAAAATTGAATTTGAGCTGCAGCACGCCATTGATAAGTATAGCAAACAACTGATTGTTTCTAATATTGAACTTTTGCTTGATTACTGTACCCGCTTTTACGACAGGCAGTTCCTGACCCGCGGCAATGTGCATGAGGGTCTCTTGCAAAAGTTTGAAACCCTGCTGAATGACTATTTCAGATCTGAGAAGCCGCAGACAATCGGGCTCCCTTCAGTGGCTTACTGCGCTGATGAGCTGAACCTCTCTCCAAATTATTTTGGTGATCTGGTAAAGAAGGAAACAGGCAAAACAGCCCAGGAGTATATACAGTCAAAATTAATTGATATAGCAAAAGAGAGGATATTTGATAAGGATAAAACCGTCAGCCAGGTTGCCTATGAAATGGGATTTAAATACCCACAGCATTTCTCTCGCTTGTTTAAGCAGCGGGTGGGGTTTTCTCCATTAGAGTTCCGCAGCGCAAATTAAAAACCCTTGCGCCACCGTGATCTGCACCAATCACAGGCGCTTGAAATAACCAATATTAACTAACCAACGAAATTAGCACTCCATGGTTTCATTACAGATTAACAAAAAATCTTACACCATTGACGCAGATCCGGAAATGCCGCTACTGTGGGCAATACGTGATCTGGCAGGCCTCACCGGTACCAAGTTCGGCTGCGGCGTAGCACAATGCGGGGCATGTACTATCCACCTCAATGGCGAAGCAGTCCGTTCATGCGTTACCAAAGTAAGCAGGGCAATAGGACAGGAAATCACCACCATCGAAGGATTATCAGTGAACAATGACCACCCCTTGCAACTGGCCTGGAACGAAGCAAACGTTCCCCAATGCGGTTACTGCCATTCAGGGCAACTGATGTCTGCAGCAGTACTGTTAAAAGAAAAACCAAGTCCGACGGATGAGGATATTGATAACGCAATGTCCGGAAACATCTGCCGCTGCGGAACTTACCCCCGCATCCGCAAAGCGATCCATCTGGCAGCCGAAATGCAGAGAAAGGAGACTGCAAAATGACAGCTCAGCAAAAAAATCCACCTTTAAAATCTTCCGTCAGGCTAATCAGTGTTTTTGGGATACTTTTAACCTTTGTAGGCCTGATGGCTTTTGGCCTGAATGAACCCCTTTACCCGCCGGCGAAAAGCAACACGCTGGTCATCAAAAAGGACAGCATAACTTCAGTAAAAGCATTCAAAGCAGTATATACAGTGCTCATGAGCCCAAGGTGCATGAACTGCCATCCATCGGGCGACGTGCCCCTGCAGGGAGACGACAGCCATCTGCACACCATGTTTCCAAAGAGGGGTACCGAAGGTAAGGGAGTTCTTGCGATGAAATGCGCAAACTGCCACCAGCCAGCTAACACACCTGGTTTACATACCCCTCCGGGAAACCCGAACTGGCATTTGCCCCCTGCAAACATGAAAATGGTTTTTCAGGGCAAAACTGCGCGGCAGCTGGCCAAACAAATGGTTGATCCAAAACAAAACGGCCATAAAAATATGCAGCAGCTATTGGAACATGCAGATGACGGGCTGGTATTGGCAGGATGGAATCCCGGAGAAGGACGTACCCTTCCGCCAATGAGCCATGCCCAGTTTAAAAAAGCATGGACCACCTGGATCAAAACCGGTGCTTATGCACCAAAAAATTAAAATAGGCGATCTTCATTAACACGATAACCAATGAGTACAAATCAAGTATCCAGAAGAGACTTCCTCCGGGTTGCAGGTCTGGCAGGAACAGCACTTTGTTTAGGTTTTTATTTTCCCTCAAACGCTGAAGAAGCAGAAATTATAAATGCAGGCACTGCCGGTAATACCGGATTTGCAATGAATGCCTGGATCCATATTGGTACCGATGGCAAAGTAACCATCACTAACCACCGCGCAGAAATGGGACAGGGCTCTTACCAATCTGTACCTCAGATCATTGCCGAAGAACTTGAAGTGGAGCTGAAAGATGTAAACATCGTATTTGCACAGGGCGACAGCAAAAAATACGGTAACCAGGTAACAGGCGGAAGCTCCACCATCCGGTCCAGTTACAAAAACCTGCTGAAGCTCAGCGCTACAGCCCGTATCATGCTGATTACTGTGGCTGCTAAAAAATGGGCCGTTCCGGCAGCAGAATGTTATGCTGAAGCAGGTCATGTGATCCATAAAGCTTCCGGCAAAAAGTTCCATTACGGAGAACTGGTTACTGAAGCATCGAAACTTGAGGCCCCAAAAGAGGTAATCCTGAAAAAAACTTCGGAATATAAACTGATCCGCAAGCCGCTGCACAGGCAGGATACGCCAATGAAAACCAATGGTACGGCAGGTTTTGGACTGGACAAAAAACTGCCGGGCATGATGTACGCAGCAGTGGTACGTAACCCGCGGTTAAGAGGAAAGGTTAAAAGTTATGATGACAGCGCCGCACTGAAAGTTCCGGGAGTGCAGAAAGTGATAAGGATTAACATGGGCGTTTTTACTACCTTCCGTGAAGGTGTTGCCGTAATAGCTACATCCACCTGGGCAGCGCTGCAGGGCAAAAAAGCGCTGACGGTAGAATGGGACGATACCGGGTTTGAGCACATCAGTACACCGCTGATCTATGAGCGCCAGCAACAGCTGCTCAAAACGGAAGAGGGCTTGTTCTTAAAAAAACAGGGCGATCCGGATGTTATGCTGGCTGCAGGCGGAAAAACACTTGACCTGCTGTACCAGACGCCTTACCAGTCGCACTCCGCCATGGAACCGGTAAATTGCGTAGCGCATTATCAGAAGGACAAAGTTGAAATCTGGGGGCCTATACAGGCGCCAGAATGGGTGCAGGACTATATCAGTGAACAGCTTCAGCTGCCTAAAGAAAAGGTGATTGTCAACATGACTTTTTTAGGTGGAGGATTTGGCCGGAAAGCATTCATGGATTACCCCCATGAGGCAACAATGATATCAAAAGCGATAGACGCCCCGGTGCAGGTGGTATGGACAAGGGAAGATGACGCTACTCAGGGGCCGTACCGCCCGGGAATTACCTACCGTTGCCAGGGTGCCGTAGCAAATGGAGACATCACCGCATTGAAGTTCAGGATGGCAGGACAAAATAACGACCACTGGAGGGCAGGTAAAAAAACAGACCAGGCAAACCGGAGTACATCTGAAGGTTTTCTTAAACCCTACTATGATTCGATCAAAAACATCAGTTTTGCGGAAGTACAGTTTGAAACTCCCATACCAACCATGTGGTGGCGCTCAGTTTACGCTTCTACCAATGGCTTTGCCTATGAAAGCTTTCTTGATGAGATGGCCCTTGCAGCAGGGAAAGACCCGCTTGACCTGAGGAGACAGTACTTACAGGATGAACGCTCCCAGCGGCTGATAGACAAAATGGAAGAGGTATCTGGCTGGAAAAACAGAAAAAAGAATGAAGGTTTTGGCGTAGCCATCACCGAATGTTTTAGCAGTACCGTTGGCCAGATAGTTAAGGTATCAAAAGGTATCAATGGCAAAATAAAAATTGACCAGGTATGGGCAGTAATGGATTGCGGCTGGTACGTGAATCCGGATATTATCAAAGCACAGGTTGAAGGCAGTATAGTAATGGCACTTGGTGCAGCAACAATCCATGAAATTACGTTTAAAGATGGACTGGTAGAGCAGAGGAATTTTTATGATTACCAAATGCCGAGGATTACAGACATCCCCCCTATTGAAGTTCATATTATGGAAAACGAAGAAAATGCAGGGGGCGTTGGCGAACCTGGCCTCCCTGCTTTTGCTCCGGCACTTACAAATGCCATATTTGATTTAACGGGAAAACGCATCCGTAAACTTCCTTTTGACCTGGGCGCCGTATTTACCTGAACATTTCCTGCCGTTACTATCAGCTGATATCCTTTTATTTTCCGTCAGCCATTAAAGCAGATCAGCTGATAGTAACGCAATCTTTCCTTCTTTGAAGGTAAAATCAAATGTTCCTCCAAGCTTGCCTTCAGGAAAATCTCCTGTAAACTCTACCTCTAAATGTGCCTGATCTGCACCTTTTACAACGAGGTCTACTTTTCTGGTTTGCGTTTTATAGCCAATGAAATAGCTCTCAAAATATTCTTTAATCCCATCTTTTCCGCTGAATTTCCTGCCAACAGAAGGATCATCCAGAACGGCATCTTCGGTATAAAACTCAAGGTATTCTGCTGTGTTGTAACTATTGCCAACCGAGATCCAGTCTTCGATAAATTGTTTAATATCCATTTTGTTGATTTTATAAGATGGCCTGCGCAGGCCTGTGTTTATAATTCGTTTAACAAAATTGATAAATACAGGCAGGTGAAAATACGCCAAAATGGATGAAAATGTAGCCGATTTGAATTTTGTTTCCCAAAATCACTATCTTATCACCTTGTACTGATCTTGAGAACTGGCAAATCATAATCAATCAACCGAGTAATATTAAAATTAAATTTTAATATTACTCGGTTGATGTTTGTGGCTTACAGTTTTTCCTGAAAAAGATTTTAAATGAATTATAGCACCAGGCCTTAAAAACCTGATGCTATAATTTAAACGTTTATTGCTTAGAACTTAAGGAGGCTTTTCAGTGTATTTTTCTTTTTATGGCTGCAGGAAAGGTAAAGTGCAACACCTATGGCCGACAGGGCAGCCACTTTAATGAGCATACCTTTAGGATTATGTTTCCATTCTACCTTCCAGCCGCGCTCTGAAACCAGGTTGGGAATGTGCCCCTTGCCCAGATCTTCCACCACTCCTTCCAGCACATTGATGCGGTCTGCCAGCAGTAGTGGCATCCAGTGGCGGTAGCGGTCTTCACTATGTCTGAAAGCATAACGGCGGATCATTCCGCTTAGCCCGGAGGGCGGAACAGAAGTTCCGAACACGCGGGTCACCTGTGGCCTTTCATTAGACATCAGCAGCTCTACCTCTATAGGCTGCTGCTCGGACCGCTCATAGCTAATACGGTTGTGATCATCCCCGGTATAATTTTTCATCGGGTAAGTTGGTTCATTTTCCGGATCTGCATCCATGCCCCATCCTGGAATGTCTTTATAATTATTATTTGTCGTTTCCATAATTTTAGTGTTTTGCTGAAGGGATCAGTACGGTTTTGATACAATTGTCAAGCTTTGAAGAGAACAGACGGTAGGCATCCGCAACTTCTTCCAGTGGAACCCGGTGTGTGATGAGCTCTTTGGGACTCAGGCGGCCAGACTGTACGTGGTCTATCAGTTTTGGCAACAGCCTTTTTACGGAAGCCTGGTTTGCCCTGATGGTAATCCCCTTATTGACTACATTTCCAATAGGTATCAGGTTAAACGGCGGGCCATACACACCTACAATTGAAACGATGCCACCCTTTTTCACCGAATTGATGGCCCACTGCAGTGCGGTACCTGCTCCGGCCTGAGTAAGCATGACACGCCCTGTCAGCGTTTGCAGGGTATTACCCTCGGCTTCGCAGCCTACGCAGTCAATGCACACATCGGCGCCATACCAGTCGGTAATTTTCTTTAAGAATACCACGGGGTCTTCCATCTCTTTGAAATTGTAAGCCTCGCATTTTGCATAGTTCCGCGCAAACTCAAGGCGGTAATCTATATGATCAATGATGATGACCCTTGAAGGCCCAAAAAACCAGGCACATCTTGCTGCCATGATGCCAATGGGGCCGGCGCCGAAAACTACTACGGTATCTCCTTGTTTGATACCTCCCATTTCCGCAGCCTGGTAGCCGGTTGGCACCACATCGGTCAGCATAACGGCATCATCAGGATCCATATCAGCGGGTATCACTGTAGGGCCTACATCCGCATAAGGCACCCTTACATATTCGGCCTGCCCACCGTCATAACCACCAGCTGTATGGGAATAACCAAAGATCCCTCCTACGGCTGTTGCCATTGGATTGGATTCATGGCAGTTGCCAAACAGACCCTGCTTGCAAAAGTTGCATTTGCCGCAGGCAATGTTAAATGGCACCAGTACCTGGTCGCCAATTTTCAGTTTCTGCACCAGCGGGCCTATCTCTTCTACGATACCCACAAATTCATGCCCGAAGGTAGAACCCACCCGGGTATCTGGAACCATACCGTGGTAGAGGTGAAGATCTGACCCGCAGATGCAGGTACGGGTAACGCGGATAATAGCATCCTCGGGATGCAGTATCTCTGGCATGGGCTTCTCTACAGCCCGGACCCTGTATGGGCCTCTGTAATTCATTGCTAACATAAAACAGGGTATTAGGATAACTGGTTTATAATTTCAGCTAGTACAAACGGACTTCACATTTGTTTGCACTAATAAACAGCACATCCCACACATTAGTGTAGTCTTATCACTACAGCAGACTCGTGCCCGCCGGCAATGCCATATTTTATAGAAGGAACCAGTTATTTTGTTAAACAAACTTTGTAAACCCTCAGCAATTGCCTTCAAGCGGCCATTTTAAGCGCTTCAGATATAATATTGAACATAAACCCTCTTAAAATTGGGAACTATTTTTTCTAAATAGCCCCAAAAATCTGCGTTTTTGGTATACTCATTGTTTTCAGATAATTATCTATTAAAACGTTACCCAAACATCAAACTTATGAGAAACATTGCCTTCAGTTCAGAAATTAACATCCACAAACCCGCATTGCAGAATTTCGCATTCTCTTTTACAAAAGATAATGATGATGCTGATGATTTAGTACAGGAGACTTTCCTAAGGGCCATACGTTATGCTAACCTTTATAAAGATGGCACCAATTTACGCGGTTGGTTATACACCATCATGAGAAATACATTCATCAATAACTACAGGGCAAACACAAGGCGCAGACAAATCATTGAATCTACTGAAGAACTGATGTCTTACCAACTGGTAAAAAGCTCAACCCGCAACAAGGCCGAAGGCCAGTTTATAGGCGAAGACATCAACAAAGCACTCGAACAACTTCCGGCAACGTACCTGGTGCCTTTTATAAAATATTTTGAAGGGTTCAAGTATCATGAGATCGCAGATGAGCTTAACATTCCTATTGGCACCGTTAAAACACGGATTTTTGAAGCAAGAAGACTGCTTAAAGCCAAACTGAAAATGTACAATTAGCAATAAAACAATTGAACCGGCAGTTCTGAGCAAACTATGCTGATTGATGCTGAGGCCACTATAATTTGAGAAACATCAAACTCTTTGTTGTTAAAAAAGTTATAGAGCAATCCGAAGCATTAACTCATCATTAAAATCAATGGCCCAACAAATTGATAATAAAGCGTTATTAGAATCAGAAATAGACCAGCTACTTGACCAGACGCCAGCAGAAGAAGCAGTACAAAAATTAAAATCACTCCTGCTGGAGACCTATGACAACAGCGAAACCAGGTTCAAGACAATTTTTGAGGAGTCAACATTTGGAAATAAAATCATTGCTGCGGATCTGAGGATCATTAAAGTCAATCATGCACTTATTGTACTGCTCGGATATTCTGAAGAGGAACTACTTGGGTCACTGATTACCGATATTGCACACCCGGATTACGTTGAAGACTGGAAGAAATTGCAAAATGTACTCTGGGCAGATAAAAAAACATCTTTTAGTATTGATACCTGCTTATTGAAACAGGATGGATCTGAAATATGGTGCCATGTTACTTCAATTGTCTTTAAAGATAAATCTGAAGACTACGGGTATACAATCATTGAAGACATCACCGTCCGCAAAAATTATGAACGCATAAGAACTGAGCTGGATGCGAAGAAGGATGAATTTATAAGTATCGTGAGCCACGAACTGAGGACACCGCTGACCACCATCAAAGCAATTAACCAGTTATTGGAGAAAGCTGTCAGCCAGGACCATACTTATTACAGTTTCATAAGAAAATCCAATCACCATATCCAGCGGCTGGAAAGATTGATAACTGATCTGTTTGATGTTACAAAAATCCAGGCCGGAAGTGTTCAACTGGATCTGAGCACGTTTGACCTTAATAACCTCTTAACAGAATGTATTTCAGGCTTGCAGGCTATCCATCCTACCCACCGCATTGATTATACACCAGGTGCAGCAGCAATGGTCAGCGCTGACTATTTCCGAATTGAACAAGTGGTAATTAATCTGGTAAGTAATGCCATAAAATATTCTCCGCTGGCCAATAGTATACAGGTAAGCGTATCACCCGGCCCGGACGAGGTAAAAGTTGAAGTGGTGGATTATGGTATAGGCATAGATAAAAAACATATCGACAAGGTTTTTGACCGTTTCTACAGGATAGGCGAGGCCAGCCATCACTTTCAGGGGCTCGGACTTGGCCTATATATCTCATCCCAGATCATTGCCAGGCACAATGGCAAAATGGGGATTCAAAGCGAACCAGGCAAGGGATCTACGTTTTGGTTCACACTGCCTGCTGCACGATAGTACAGATCAAAATTAAAACAAAAGTGCTTCCCAATTAGTTACGCGTGATATTATCGTCAAACTTATCTTTTTATTATGAATGGATTATCACCCTGGGCAGTATCCGCAAGTGCTGAACTGGCAGAAGCACCAGAAGCTCTCTACCAGAAACGAGCGAGCGGCTTCAATTTTACGGTGTACTGCACTATTGACTCAGTTTGGATTTCAGTGAGTATGCCAAAGGACGGAACAATGGCTTTCCGCGCTGCGTACGCTCCGGGTGCAACCTTACAGGTTGATCAGCTCAGTGAGTCTGATACAGGATGTTTATTGAAACTCAGCAGTGAAATTGGAGTTTTTGCTGTCAGCGTTGACATTAATGAGGATGCCAATGTTCCGGTTCTTCGTTACAGCACTGTATTGAAACCGGACAAGGATCTGTTTATCCCCTTCTGGCCAAGGGATATCATCGCCACCAGCAAAAATGGAAATGCAGAGAACATTTCAGGTAAAGTACATGCGAGCCAGGTAGGCACCAGGTCAGGCATGATCTATATGAGCATGAACAAACCAAAATCCGGATCGGTTTTATACCTGCAGAACCTGACGGCACTGGCAGATTATTGCCAGCAAACGGAAACCTCTGCCGGTGATACTGTTGGAGGAAGCTGGCCTGAAATGGGGTTTTCTCTGCCACCCACCACTGAGAAGCCATTACAGGCCGGCAAGGAAATCAGCATCAGCGATGCTTTTGTAGCGTTTGATGCTACAGTGCCGGCAAATGAGGCGGCAATGATCCGCCAGTATCTGGACCTGTTAGCCCGCGTGTACTTATTGCTTCCCAAACCGGAAACAGTTTATCAGCCCTGGCCGGATATTTTAAATAAAGGGCTGAAAGACCTGCAGGAAAATGCAGGCTGCATGTCGCAAGTTGGCGACAATGCCTATTTCAATGCCTATGTAAGTGATTATGAGACACCGCCGGAGATCATGGTCCAGCTTGCGGTATTATTGCCTTTGCTGGACTATGTAGAATGGAGCGGAAATGAGCTGGAGATCATGCAAACCATCAAAAAGGGATTGCCTGAGTTTTTTGATAAAGACTTGGGCACCATCATGCGATGGTTACCTGCTGCTGAAGGAAAACTCAAAGGTGAAGAAGAACAGAAAGTGCCTAAAGTTATGGACTCCTGGTATTTGCACCATCCCCTGCTCAATCTGTCAAGACTGGCCTTAAAAGGTGACGGTGTAGCCAAAGATCTCTTCCTCGGTTCTATTGATTATGCAATTAAAGTAGCGAAACATTTCAAATACAAATGGCCTGTTTTTTACAAGATGGACACCTTGGAAGTGCTCAAAGCAGAGACAGCCGAAGGCAAAGGCGGAGAAAAGGACGTTGCAGGGCTCTACGCACATGTGATGATCCAGGCATGGGAACTTACCAGGCAGAAGCGGTTTTTAAACGAAGCTGAAAAAGCCGCCAAAACACTGGTGGGTTATGGTTTCGAAATCTTTTACCAGGCCAACAACACGGCGTTCTCCGCAGGGGCATTACTTCGGCTGTACAAGATCACCGGCAATGAGCTATACCTGAACTTAAGTTATATGTGCCTGGCAGGCATTTTTAAAAACGTACAGCTCTGGGATTGTAATTATGGTTATGGAAAGAACCTCCCTACCTTCTTTGCCCTGTTCCCATTAACTGACGCACCTTATACTGCCGTTTATGAAGAGCAGGAAGTATTTTGCGCACTGCATGACTATCTGAAGCATGGCCAGGATGTGGATATCCTGCCTTCGGTACGGCTGCTGATAGCAGAATACATTCGTTTCCTGGTTAACCGTGCAGTATATTATTATCCAACAATGCTTCCGGAAGAAATGCTTGAAAAGGAGGCAAAAGTGGGAGAAGTAAACAAAAATCTATGGATTGCATTGGAAGATCTGCATGATGGCTGGGAAAAATCAGGTGCCGTTGGCCAGGAAGTATATGGGGCGGGAAATGCATTTGGAATTCTGCCAAGGCATTATATTCAGCTACCCGATGAAGATTTTTATGTATTTGTAGATTACCCCACTTCGGGCTTCAATGCCGGGAGGAAAAAACGGGTCAGTTTCCAGGTTCTTGGAGATGATCTGTCCACCTGCAGGCTGATGCTGGTAAAAAAGGGAAATGAAAAACTTCCTGATTTCAAAGTGGCTTACAAAGGGGAAAAAGAGCCGCTCAAAGGCAAATCTGTGAAAGGCGGGAATATAGAATTTGAACTAAGGGGGAACAGTACTATAGAAATCAGCTGGAAATAAAGCCAATCTATCGATTAAGCCACTGTTTGAATTGGTTAGCACGATTTTTACTGACAATAATGCCCGAAGGGACTTCAGGGTCTACGTAGACTTTTAATTTCCCGTTGAAATAGTTGTGGACAGACCTGACAGCTGAAACGGAGGTGATGTATTGCCGGTTTAAACGGAAAAATACATCGGGATCAAGCATTTTGTCCAGCTCGTCAAGCGTATAGTCCAGCATATATCTTTTGTTACCGGAGGTATTCAGAAAGGATAGTTTATCCTCAAAACTGAAATGGGCCACCTCCGTGATGGATATGGGAAAAAACTTGTCGCCCTGCTTTACCAGGAAACGGTTTCTATATTGCGGTTTCATTTCGCGGCTCCTGCCGGAAACCAGTGATTCAATGATCGCTTTGAAATTATCAGGCGCGGGATGCATGGAATGAAATTTACGCATAGCGCCATCCAGTAGCCGGGGTTCAACAGGCTTAAGCAGGTAATCAATACTGTTCACTTTGAAGGCCCGGATGGCAAATTCGTCAAATGCGGTGGTAAATATCACAGGTGTTTTTATTTCTGCATGTTCAAATATCTCAAAAGACTGACCATCCGCCAGCATGATATCCATAAAAATAAGATCAGGCTGAGGGTGGTCTTTAAACCAGAAGACTGCATCCTCTACGCTATCAATAACATCCAGAACAATGATAGCAGGATCGTATTCCAGGAGCAGGTTTTTTAGCCTCCGGGCGGCAAGCGCTTCGTCTTCGATGATCAGTATGTTCATAACTTCTCTTGGGTAATAATTAGGGGAAGTGACACGGTGAATTGGGTTGAGGTTACCATTACATCAACCAGTTTATTGGTGAGCAGCTCGTAACGGGTGATGATGTTCCCGAGCCCGGTATTGGTAGATTCTACCCCGGAGGTTTTCTTTTGCAGGTTGTTGTGAACCACTATATGATTTTTAGTTACACTGATATCAATTGTCAGTGGTTTGCGTTTGGATACGATATTATGTTTAATTGCATTTTCAACCAGCATCTGTAAAGTAAAAGGAATCACCTGCAGGTATTCCAGGTTTTCGGGGAGGTCGTAATTCACAATGAGGTTATCGCCGAAACGCATCTGATGAAGGAAAATGTAGTCATCCAGAAAGTTCTTTTCAGTTTGCAGGCTGATCACGTCTTTACCGTTAAAGTTAAGAACGTGCCGGTATACGTTAGAGAGCTTTTGTATAAAAAGAACAGAAAGCTGCGGGTCTTCCGGTACCAGGGTAATAAGGGCGTTCAGGCTGTTGAACAAGAAATGCGGACTGATCTGATTTTTAAGTAATTCCAATTGTGAGATGAGCGACTCCTTTTTTAACCGTTCAGACTCATACAGGCTTGTTTCGTAGAGGCCAAAGTAATAAGCGCATTCATAGATGACCGTTACCAGCCCCAGCAGTAACACGCTCTTCAGCACTATATCCTTAAATTCCGAAAGGAAAGATTCCGGATTGGTTTTAGGAAGGTTAATGTTGATGAAAGCAAAAACAGCCGCGGACAGGAAAATGTAAATGAGAAAAATTACAATGTGCATTCCAATACGTTTACTCGTGTCTTTCAGGTTTGGATACTTGCTGCGCATATAAATAAAGATGATCCGGTTGCTTTCCCAGTAACAGAACACAAAAAATATATTCCTGATGATTTTAAATGCAAACATCCGGGGCGAAATGGCCGTGGGCGAAACATCACTTGACAATACGAGCAGAACGGCAATAAGCGGGATACCTACTCTCCTTACCCACTTATCATTCAATCCTTTGTTATTTGCCTTTAAAATTGTCGCCATAAATACATCTGTTATATATTTTGCCCGCTGGATGCAAAAATGTGAAAACAATCTCCTAATCAGCGTAAACATCGGAAATAAATGCCGTTAACAGGCGGTTCCAACGATAAGACAGCCCGGATACCGGATGAAACGTCTAAACATCGGGTTAAAAATGCTACCGGAACCTGAAGGCCTGCCTTATTGATAAAGTGTTTCATTCAACACAACTTTCAGGTGTTTCAAACGGATATTCAGTGCTTTCAGCTATAAATCCGTTCCCAATGGAATCACAAGCCGCTAAGTTTGAAACATGATATCCATCCTCAGCAGCACTCCCGGCGAAAATAAACTGCAGTGCACCAGCATTTACGACGACCCGCTTCAACGGGTTCATTGTGTGACCAAGAAACACAGAGAGCAATGATTAAACCCTATTTTATCAAATTCATATGGCTGTTGCTCCTGTCAGTACCGGTAGAATTTTGCCGGGCACAGCAAATCCTGAACAGCTACGCTGAAGAGGGACTAAAAAACAACGCCAATATTGACAAACTGAATTTCGACTATCAGGCTTCAGTTTGGGCATTGCAGGAGAGCAAAAAAATGTTCGGCCCATCAATAGATATGACCGGTGGTTATACCCGTAATTTCCGGCAGCCGATAGACCTGGGGAGCGAAACCGGTGGCACTGCCAGTATTCTTGACCAGATACTGATGAGCAGCTCAAAAAACGGAAAACTCTACTACCCCGGCATCAATAATTTTAGGTCTGCCCTGGAGGTAACCCAGAACATTTATAACAGGCAACTGGTATACACTAAGAAGATCAGGGAGGAAAACAGCAGGTCTTCGGCCAGTCAGCTGGCAGATTTCCGGCTCGAACTTGACGCCGAGATCAGGACTGCCTATTTCCAGTACCTGCAGGCGGCAGCCCTGAAAGAAGCTGTAGAACGGGGGGTAAAAAACGCCCGGCAAAACCTGGCCGGCATACAAAGTTTGCTGGAACAGCAAAAACTCACAAAAGAGTCACTCTACAAATCGAAGGCAAATCTCAGCAATATTGAAGCGCAGCTGAGCGACATAGAAAACAGCCGTGTTAAAGCCCGGTTTTATTTCAACTTCCTGATCAACAGGGTACCGCAGGACAGCATTTTGATCGATAAGTTTTACCTGTATGATCCTGCCCGGACGTACAGAATAGTAGCAGAACGGGATACTGCAATAAGCGGCTACCGTGTAAATGCCATGGAAAGTACCGTCAGATCAGCTGAAATGCAGAAGAACCTGGTACGCGCACAAAGCTTGCCCGTCCTGCAGTTTAAAGGCACAGGCGGCATCAGCGGAAACAGGATTGATTTTAGTAACGGCAGGCTTCCGTATGCCGCCCTGGAAGTATCGTTTAAATGGAACATTTTCAATTCCGGTGCTGCACATGCCCGGTCAAGACAGGCATTCTTTCAAAAAAGAAGCCTTACCTCACAATTGCAGAACACCAGGAACCAGTTACGTATTGACGAACTCTCCGCTTTTAGCGATGTAACCAATCAGCTTAATATTTACAGCTCGGTCAATAGCGGGTACAAAAACGCTTTGGTCTATTACAATGCTGTACGTACCAAATTCATGGCCGGCATGGCTACGCTACTTGAATTGCTTGACGCGGAATACAGCCTGCAGCAGGCGGATATGGATCGGTTGAAATGGTACTACGCCCTGCAGATCAAAATCAGCACTTATCAAAAGCAAACCGGCAAAACAATTAAACTAATTCCCTAAATGAAGATCATCACCATCATTGTACTGCTCGCCACCGTAGCCGGGCTGACAGCATGTAAACGAAAAAAAAATGACGCGCCCGTCAACACCCTGCCCCTGGTGCGTATTGTTCATCCCTCCATCAGTAAACTGAATGATACCCTGGCAGCCAGCGGCATGATCACCACCGTAGATCAGTCAGACCTCTCCTTCCAAACCGGGGGAACGGTAGAACAGGTATATGTTAAAGAAGGCGATTTTGTGCGTAAGGGACAGCTGTTAGCCCGGCTGAACACTGCAGAGCTGACTGCACAATTGCGGCAGTCAGACCTTAAAATCGCGCAGTATCAACGGGACATTGGCCGGTTCAGCATACTGATCAAAGATAGCCTGGTTACCCGGGAGCAATTACAGAACACCCAAACCGCTTTGGCTACTGCCCAGGCACAGCACAACGCCATAGCGTATAACCTTAGGCAAACATCAATTTATAGCAGCTCATCAGGCATCATACTTAAAAAGCTGGTCACCGCCGGTGAATATAAATCTTCTGGTGCCGTAGTTTTTACGCTGGGATCTAATGACCACGACCAGCACTGGGTATTCAAAATCAGCGTTACAGATAAAGACCGCATCAGGCTAAAACTGAACCAGCAAACACAGATCAGCCTTGATGCCCTGCCCGGAAAGACGTTCAAAGGTACTATCTACCGTATGGCAGATGTGCCTGATGTGACCACCCTCACCTATGACTGTTTCATTTATTTCGATCCCGGCAGGCAACCCGTTGTTTATGGCCTTTCCGGAAAGGTCATTCTGCCACAGACCAGCGATGCGGCTTATACGACATTGCCGCTGGAAACCGTATCCAACATCACTGCCGATTCCGGTATCGTTTACCTGGTCTCCCCTCAATCCGTAGTGAGCAGGCACCGGATCGGTTTCTCACAGATTAACCAGGACAAGGTGGTGCTGAGCACTCCGCTGCCTGAAAGCAGTGCCGTAATCATTGCAGGGAAAAACAAAATTGAACCCGGCCAGAAAGTAAAAATTTATAACTCAGCCTTATAATGAACATTCCACAGTTTTTCATCCGGAACAAGCAATTTACCATCTGTATTTTCTTACTGATCGCTTACTGGGGCATCCAGTCCTTTAAACAAATGCCCAAAAGCGAAGATCCTATTTTCCCCCTGCCACAGTACAGCATTACCTGCATTTACCCCGGAGCAACTCCTTCTGATATTGAACAGCTGGTGGTTAACCCGCTGGAACTTCAACTGGGCACACTTGAAGATATAGAATACATCAAAACCCAGATCAATGACGGATCAGCCTCTGTGAAAGTAAAGTTTCTGCAAAAGGTTGATGTAGACAAAAAATTTGATGAAGTGCAGCGTGAGGTGAACAAAGTAAAGCCCGGTTTGCCCGTTGGCATCAAAAGTATAAATGTTGAGCAGGGCTCTACCAGCACGGTAAATATATTGCAGTATGCGGTTGTAAGTGAGAACAAACCCTACGCCGAAATGCAGCTGATGGCCGAAAATATGCAGATTGCCATGCAGAAAGTTAAGGGTATACGCGATGTGGTGATTGATGCGTACCCGCAGCAGCAGATCACGGTTGATATTGATCTGCCAAAAATGGCCGTGAATAACATTACGCTGCTGGACATCAACAATGCGATTAAAAGTGAATCTATCAATCTTCCGGGCGGTTACATCGATGTTGCTGCAAACCGCTATAACATCAGGCTGGGCGGTGATTATAAAAATGCAGAACAAATCAGGAACACCATTATCAAAGCTACAAACGGTAAGATCGTGTTTCTTAAAAATATAGCAACGGTTACTTCGGGGTATGAACAGAACAACTATTTTGCGAGGTATAATGGTAAACGGGCAATTTTCGTATCAGCCACCCAGCAGGATGATTCCAATATATTTACCACCACAGAACGGGTAGAACAGGAGCTTGAACCATTTTATCACCATGAATCAATCAAGGTAGAGAAAATATTTGACCAAAGCTTAAGTGTATCCCACCGCCTGAATAACCTCTACCGGGATTTTGTGATAGCCATCCTGCTCGTCCTGATTACCCTGCTGCCACTGGGTTTGAGGGCATCATACGTAGTGATGTTTACCATCCCCACATCAATATTTATTGGCATTGGCCTTTTATATGTGACCGGCTATTCCTTAAACCAGTTTTCCATTGTGGGGCTGGTCATTGCCCTCGGATTATTGGTAGATGACTCTATTATCGTAGTGGAAAACATAGTGGCTAAGCTCCGCAAAGGAGAAACAAGCGAGGCAGCCGCCGTCAACGGAACAAATCAGCTGATCAGGGCCATCATCACCGTCACCATCTGTATCCTGCTTTCATTTATGCCGCTGGTAACTTTGCAGGGTTCTACCGGTGATTTTATCCGCAGTATGCCGCTGGCAGTCATTTATACTATGGCGGGCTCTCTCTTTGTTTCGGTAACGCTTACGCCGCTCCTTTCAAAATGGTTCCTGCAGGAAAAAATCGGCGATAACGTTTTCTACCGTTCCATCATGAAATTTAATGAAGGCCCCTTTATGCGGATGCTCATCTTTTGTATGAAATGGCCCAGGGCAACACTGGCAGTGGCCATCTCAATGGTTATTGCCGGCTTTTTACTGATCAGCGTTATTGGCGTCAGCTTTTTTCCGAGCTCCGAGAAACCGCAGTTTCTGATAGATGTAGCGATGCCCGTGGAAAGCAATATAAACCAGACCAATAAGGCTTGCCTCTGGATTGAGGGGAAACTGAAAAAAAAGGACTTTATAGCCTCTTATGCCACCAATGTTGGCAAAGGCAATCCAAGGGTGTATTACAATGTTTCGCAATCCGGGCAAAAGGCAAATACTGCAGAAATACTTTGTTTTACAAAGGGCGAATACAATAAGGACCGTATGCCTGCTTTCCTGGATAGCCTGCGCGCAGAATTCGGCCAATACCCCAGTGCTGATATACAGGTTCATGAATTTATGCAGGGCCCCGGGGTGGGTACACCTATAGAGATCAGGATTTTTGGAGATGATATCATCAGGCTAAAGTCTGTAGCTTCAAATGTAGAGAATATCCTTAAAAATACCCCGGGAACAATAGATGTTGATAACCCGCTCGGACAGGAAAAGGCAGAAATCAAGATCAGTATCAATCACGAAAAAGCACTCGCATTAGGGGTCTCCATTGCAGAGGTCACCAAAACCATCAGGACTACATTTGCCGGCATTTCAGCATCAGAATTTACCGATGACCTGGGCAATAATTTTGAGATCGTGCTCACGCTCAGCAATGAGGCGAAAAATAACTTTGATGTTTTTAAACAGATCTACGTTAGCTCCGCAGCCGGAAAACTGATTCCTCTGCTGCAGGTAGCAAACTTTGAACTGCAGAATGCACCTTCCTCATTACAGCATTATGATAAGCGAAGAAGTGTTACCATTACCGGATATATCAAAACAGGCTTTTTAACCAGCAAAGTAACCAACCTGGCTTTAGATAAAATAAAAAAGATCAGCTTTCCGCCCGGGTTCAGCTACCAGGCGGGAGGCGAAGCAGAGAAGAGGGATGAATCCTTTGGCGGCTTATCGGCAGCGCTAACCATAGCCGTATTTGGTATCGTGGCGGTGCTCATCCTTGCCTTTAATGGCCTCCGGGGAACACTGATTGTTGCATCAGCCATCCCCCTGGGGGTGTTGGGTGCTATTGTAGCGCTTTTCCTTGGCGGTTATTCCTTCTCCTTTACTGCTTTCGTAGGGATCATTACACTGATTGGGCTGGAGGTGAAAAATACAATTATCATTGTTGATTTCACCAACCAGATGCGCGCAGCCGGCCATGATAAGGACGAGGCGATCAGGCTGGCAACAGAAGAGCGTTTCACGCCTATCTTTCTGACCACCATGACCGCCGTGTTTGCCCTTGTACCGCTGGTTCTGGAACGCTCAGACTTCTTTTCACCCCTGGCCCTGGTCATGATTGGCGGACTGCTCAGTTCATTGCTGCTCACCCGTTTTGTTGAACCCGTACTGTACAAATTAATCATGAAATAATATACATCACTCTTTAAATCAATTGACATGAAAACCCTAAAGTTAGTCCTGCCCGTCTTAATTTTACTCCCCTTTTGCACCCTTGCACAGTCTCACAAAGCGATTGGAGAAATAGACTATGATTACATACCCGTAAAACTGGGCGATACTTCGGCAAGTGCAAAATTATTCAATGCTGAAATGGCATTCCCTATATTTAAAAAGCAGAGTTCCAGTCTGAGCGGAAAAGTACAGTTTGGCAGTATGACCTTTAAAAACTTTCCGGAAAGCGCAGAAGAATCATTGTACAGCATTGCATTCCAGGCCGCATATACCCATAAAATTGACAGCCTGAGGTCTATAACAGTACTTGGAAAACTTGGCGTATACTCAGATATGGAAGATATCAGCATAGAAGACTTCCGCGGCACAATAGGCTTCCAATATAAGATCAGGAAGAATGCGAGATATCTTTATGGAGTTGGTGCGGCTTACTCAAACCAGTTTTTTGGTCACCAGATCAGCCCATTCATCACCATTGACTACCATCCCTCCAAAAACTGGTATCTCTATGGACAGATCCCAACTGACTTCAGGATAGAATATGCCCTTACAGAAAAGGATTATCTGGCCTTTGGCATTAGAGGGGTAACAAACAGCTACAGGCTGTCAGATAAAACCGGCCCCGGGCGTTATAACAACAGCAGTTTTATCCAGACTTCTCAATGGAGCACTAAATTGTATTATGAGCGGTTTGTTTTCAAAAACTGGTCTGTGAACGTCAGCGCAGGTTACGCTATTTCACAAAATTTCAGACAATACAATAATATAAGCGGTTCGATGCTGTATTCCTGGACCATCCTCACTATACCTGTCGGAAAGAAACGGCCTGACCCTGCGGTGGAGATCAAAAAACCGGGAATGCTGTATTCAGTGGGCATCAGGTACAACATTTTTACCAACAGAAAATAAGGCCGGGAGTTAAAGGCCCGCTCTGCATGTGCAGCCCGGGCCTTTAATGTTAACCGGGGTTAGTTGACCATAACCCTATTTCTTTTACAAATGCCCTTTGCGGTAACTTCAGGTTGTTTACAACCAGAAAGGCAAGATCTTCCGGCTGCAGTACTTTTTCTGCATTGCCATCAGTGAAATTAGCATTTATAGTCATTTCTGTAGCAATGGTACTCGGGTTAAAAGTAGTTACCCTGATATTAGATTTACGAACTTCCTGCATCAGGGATTCGGTAAGGTTCATTACCGCCGCTTTTGATGCACCATAGGCGCTCATTTTGGCAGCCCCTTTTTGCCCGGCTGTTGAGGAAATATTAATGATATCACCCTGCCCCTGCTTTAATATAAACGGAAGAATTTCATGAACCATATAATAAGTTCCTAATACGTTGACCTGGAAAACCTGCTCCCATTCCTCTACCGGCAATTCCAGAAAACCGCCCATTTTCAGGATGCCTGCATTGTTGATCAAAATATCTACCGTACTTAATGCCGTTGTAATTGTCTGTACAGCTAACTTCACTGCAGCATAATTTCCAATATCAGCCGTTGCGTAGGCTACCTTAATACCTGGATTAAGGTTAGCCAGTTCAGTGTGCAGGGTTTCAAGGTCTATAGTTGTGCGGCCAATTAATCCTATATTCACTCCTTCTGCTGCCAGTGCCAATGCCATAGCTTTGCCTAACCCTTTACCGGCTCCTGTAATAACTGCTGTTTTTCCTTTTAATGATTGCATTTGATTATTGCTTTGAGCCATCTAAGGTCATCAGAATTCAATGTTATTCCAAGTTATTTGCAACACAAAGTAGATGATGAGACTATCCTGAACTTATGGGTTCAAAGGAATGACAGTGCAGCATCACTTCTGTGGTTAACGGCCGGTGATCTTGTGCCGGTGTTCTGTTCCCCACTCGGCAAGCACCTTGATGATCGGCTCCATAGTATGGCCATAAGGGGTGAGCTCGTATGACACCGTAATTGGTTTTGTGGTGTTGACCGTTCTGGTAATCAACCCGTTAATTTCCAGATCCTGCAACTCTTTTGAGAGCATTTTTGCTCCGAGGCCGTTGATCTGCCGCTGCAGATCAGTAAAATTCTTTTTACCATAGAGCAGCACGCTGATCACTTTGATCTTCCACTTACCGCTGATCAGATCAAGCGTATCCTGTATGGCAAATAGTATAGCAGAACAATCCGCCTGCTCTTCAACCAGTGATTTAATTTTCTCCATTATCTTATTCTTAAAACGGGAACCGACTATACTCGAGGAAACCCATATCAAAAGTAAAGTTACTTTATTTTACCTTTGAACCAATAATTTATTACAAAATAAAATGGAAACTAAACTTAAAGATAAAGTAGCAGTAGTAACCGGAGGCTCTAAAGGTATCGGATCAGGAATTGCAAAGGCACTCGCTAAAGCAGGCGCCACAGTAGTAGTCAATTACGCCTCGGGTGCAGGTGATGCTGATGATGTTGTCAGTGAAATACAATTGCAGGGTGGCAAAGCTATTGCCATCCAGGCAGACATGAGCAAAGCAGCAGATATAACAAAAATGTTTGAGCAGGTTAAGTTTGAATTTGGAAGGGTTGACATCCTTGTAAACAATGCCGGCGTTGCGGTCTTCCAGATGATAGACGATCTGACAGAGGAAGCTTTTCACCAGCAGTTTAATTTGAATGTACTGGGGTACCTTCTGGCAGCGCGGGAAGCTGTCAAACATTTTGGCGATCAGGGCGGGAGCATTATCAATATAAGCTCTATCCTGAGCACCGATCCATACCTGGCATCAAGTGTTTATGCCGCTACCAAAGGAGCTGTAGATACCATTACACTGGCATTGGCCAGGGAACTTGGCCCGCGTAACATCAGGGTGAATTCTATCCTTCCCGGACATACAAATACCCCGGCTACAGCCGGAAATTTTGAAGGTGAACTTGGCGTAAAACTACTTGCAGGGACCCCGCTCGGCCGTTTCGGTGAACCGGAAGACATAGCGCCTCTTGCTGTATTCCTTGCTTCAGAAGATGCGCACTGGGTAACCGGTGAATCCATCAGGGCATCAGGCGGTGTAAGAGGTGTAGGATACTAATCAAACCTGAATAATGAAGCCGGAAAGGTTGTACATCAACCCTTCCGGTTTTTGTGTTTCCTCAAATTTGAATCCATACGAAAAACACAGACACAACCGTAATTCAACCAGTTGAAAACAATAAATCCAAGATCCTGATACGAAAAATCAGGGTTGAAAAAACAATATATACATGCCAGTTACTTTGATTCATAGAAAAACCGCTTTGGCGATTATACTTACCGTACAGTTGATGCTGGCGATGGACTTTCTGATCGTTATCGTTTCCTTAAAAAACATCCAGGCCGAACTGGGTTTTACCGCAACCGATCTGTCATGGATCCCTAATGCATTTGGTTTGGCGTTTGGAGGGCTGCTCCTTTTAGGTGGCCGCCTTGGTGACATGATTGGCCAGGTAAAAGCCTTCCAGATCGGGCTGGCCATTTTTGTGCTCGCCTCCCTTACAGGAGGGATAGCTTTATCACCCTCAATGCTGATCATTGCCCGTATTTTCCAGGGCGCAGGATCGGCCCTGGCCGCGCCGAGCGTACTGGCGCTGGTTACCATTCTGGCCAGGAATGAAGAGGAGAAAAACCGTGGCCTCTCTCTTTTCATCGCAGTATCATCTATTGGCGCATCGTTGGGCCTTATTCTGGGCGGAGCCCTTACAGCATTTATATCCTGGCGCTGGTCATTGCTCATCAACGTGCCGGTTGGCGCACTGGCATTTGCAGCCATACCATTCCTGGTACCTGAAACCCATAAAATAAAAGGGAAAATTGACTTCCTGGGCGCATTAACGGGAACCCTGGGCTCTGCGGCACTCGTATTTGGCTTTATCAGCGCAGGTGAATATGGCTGGACTTCGGTATTCACAACAGGCAGTTTTGCCGGTGCTGTGGTACTGTTTATACTTTTTGTAGGTATAGAATCAAAAGTAGCGGAGCCGTTATTAAAGCTGAGTATCCTGGGGCCAAAACAACGGCGTGGAGGGTTGGTGGTTATGGCAGCCATAGTTGCTATGCACTTTGCAACGCTGTTTCTGATCCTCCAATACTTCCAGGAAGTACTGGGCTATAATCCGCTAATGGCGGGAGTTGCCTATCTGCCACTAACGGCCATGGTATTTAGCATATCAAATTTTGTGCCCCGCCTTGTGGCAAAATTTGGAGTCCGTACCCTTTTGATTACAGGCTGTATCCTGGTAGCTGCCAGTTTGATCGGTTTTTCAAAACTGAATAACAGCAGTACATATTTGGGAAGTATTCTGTTCCCTCTGTTTCTGCATAGCATAGGTATTGCTTTGGTGTTTACTCCCGGAAGCATTGTGGTTCTGGATGGTATTGATGATCAGGATGCAGGTATAGCATCGGGCGTTCTGCAGATCAGCCAGCAGATTGGTGGTGCCATAGGCATTGCTGCCATATTATCTATCTATACGGCCCATCTTAAACCGCATAATTTTTCTTCCGGGCTCGGTGCCGCATTTGTTGCCGCAGCTGTTATTGCCGTACTGGCGGCTATAGTAGCCATTTTTACCATCCCCGGGAAACAACCTAAAATTAATCCGTAAAATTTACTGCTGTATATCCATGTGATCATTTAAAATGATCCCGGATAGCAGTTATTGAGGGCTAACACGCCGCTTTGTTTATAATCATTCTCATTAATTTTCAGTTAAAACTTAAGGGAACCTCGTTAGTTTGGGTATATACATCACCTAAAAAAACATATTATGTTCCATCACTCAAAAGATTTACAATTCAACGCAAGGGTTTCAAAACCCGATCCAATTTTCGCCAACATTTTACTAGAACAATTTGGCGGAGAAAACGGAGAGTTAGCTGCTGCCATGCAGTACTTCACACAGGCCTTTGGTGCTAAACAGCCCCATCCAGACAAGTATGACCTGTTAATGGACATCGCAACAGAGGAGTTCTCACACCTTGAGATAGTGGGTGCAACCATCCAAATGCTGCTTAAAGGCGTAAATGGCGAACTGAAAGACGCTGCCGATCAAAGTGAGATCATGCAGGTACTTGACGGTAAAGCGGCCAAGGAGAACATTATCCATGCTGCGCTTAGAGCCAATCCGCAATTCCCTATCATCACGGGTGGCGGCCCTACCCTAAGGAACAGCCAGGGTATTCCATGGTGTGCATCTTACATCCACTCAAATGGAGATCTTACCGTGGATCTAAGAAGTAACCTGGCATCAGAATCACGTGCAAAAATAGTGTACGAGCACTTGATGAAGTTTACTGATGACCCTTATGTGAAAGAAACGCTTTCATTTCTGATGACACGTGAGGTAGCCCACTACAAAATGTTTGAAGCAGCGCTGGATAGCATTCAACCTAACTTCCCTCCTGCTGTATTGCAGGCAGACCCGCGCTTTACGCAGCAGTATTTTAATTTCTCACCTGAAAACAGCTATACAGGCCCATGGAATGAAGGCGAAATGCCTAAAATGGGTAAAGACTGGGAGTTCATTGCAGATCCTGTAGCCTATTCAAAGGAAACCAATGGTTTGACAGAACTGCCTGACGAGATGAAAGCAGAACTCGAAGAAACAGATACCTTAAACTTAGAAATGAGCGAAGTGAAAAGCGCTGAAGTTAAAGATGCCGAACCAGAAGGAGTGGCTCAATGGAGTGACTACGACAGTATCAAGTAGATCTCCAAACAACACACTATTGAAAGCCCCGGTTCGCCGGGGCTTATTTGTTATAACGGATAGGTGCTGCTATTGATCATCCCGTTACAGGTAGACTTGCGTAGCAATGATGAAGGTGCCCTTGCTGGATTCCTGACGATCATTAACTACGATAGGCCGCGTTTGGTATTTTACTGAAATGCGTGAATGATGCCCATCCAGGTAAATATTGCCGCCCCCGCTCCAATAGGTA
>Ga0247730_1000287_pt1 | contig 43524 bp, 38 predicted proteins | sample UWRJL073202C2_FD_180959 | JGI IMG/M metagenome (GOLD analysis project Ga0247730, IMG submission 180959) | Plant litter microbial communities from Arlington Agricultural Research Station in Wisconsin, United States - UWRJ-L073-202C-2 | ecosystem: Environmental > Terrestrial > Plant litter >... | reverse complement strand
GGCGGCCTTTTATATGTTGCAATGTTACTTTCAGTTTCACCAGGTCTAAATATTCCTGGTTTTGTTTAGAGTTCCATCGTTTCAATCGTGTTATTCGCTTTCCGGCATCCGCCGTGCAACGTTTCCCCTTTTTGTTGGGACTGCAAAGGTAGAAATCTTTTTCATTCTGTCAAGGTTTTATTTTAATTATTTTTAAGGCTTTAAAATCTCTTCAATAATCCGAACCCTGACACAGGTTTCTTCTTTACACGCCTTTCAAAAAACTAACTCCTTTATCCCTTTCACTGTTTCCCTTCCTCCGAAGCGGGATGCAAAAGTAGGAAAAATTCCGCTCCCTCCAAACATTCTTAGCAATTCATTTGTATAGCATCCCTAACTTCATGATTTCCAAGTAGAAAAAAACACGTCAGCAATGTATGGATGCAACGTATGAGGTTTTGTGTCATTTCAAGCAGAAGCAAACCATGCCCATAAGTATATATATGTGAACGTGCTTTGTTCGCCCCTTCTTCTACCCATAGTCCCCTGGTATGATCTATTAATTGAAGCCGTTCGGGGAACTCTTCAGGCACAGCTTTGAGTTACAACGCGCTTCAGACCATGTTGGAACGAGGTTGAGGCGGGGTTGGAACGGGCGGAACCGTACCAATCCCGTCTCAGTCCCCTTTGAATCCTGCTTCAGGGCCGCTTCAAGATATAACACCTTACGAACAAAACACAATCTATGTAAACGCATTTCAGGGAAACTGGCCGTTCACAAGCCCGGAACTATCCGGATGTAACCCAGTGTTTCCAGGAGTTTCAGGGCATATTGAGAAAGCGTTGATAAGGCGTTGGTTTGGTTGCAACCAAACCAACGCCTTATCAACGCTTTCTCAATGGCTTTTCAGCGCCTATCCAAAATAAAGCAATATACAAACACAACCACTAGTATGTAAACTCTCCCGCAGGAATAAACTCATGCTGTCCCCCCCCACCCATCTTTGTACTTCTCCCCTCTTCTACATTATGAATTTTGGGTATGAGTTGGGAAGGCACAAACAAGAAGCACACTTAAAAGAACACTAAACTAACTTCGCAAAACGAACTGTTCTACAAACATAAAATTCCTGGAAAATAAAATTATTTACAAATCATCATTTAAATATAACAAAATACAATATAAATTATTTTATTACAATAAATTTAATTTGAAACGTAATTATATTTTTTATTTATTTGTATTATGTTCAATAGCAATAAAAGAATAACAAAAAAACTTAATTCAGTAATTAATGAATTAAATTCACTACATACAAAAGGGAATCTAGCAAAAATGCTGCAGGCGTCCATATTGTCTCAGTTTAATATAAGTAATACAGCTAATATCCTTAACAACATACAATTAGCAGAATTCAAGGTGTTCTCGCAATGGAAAGATGATGGCATCATTCAGTTTTTAGTCGATTATCTGACTCCTGACAACAAAACATTTATAGAATTTGGAGTGGAAAATTATACCGAATCGAATACAAGGTTCTTATTAATGAACAATAACTGGACAGGTTTAATTCTTGACGGTACAGAAGGTAATATTAAAGATGTTCAGCAGCAAGAGATCTACTGGCAATATAATCTTACTGCGGCAACTGCATTTATCACGGCTGAGAATATTAATGACCTTATTGAACAACATGGCTTTTCAGGCGAAACAGGCCTGTTACATATTGACATCGATGGTAACGACTATTGGGTTTGGAAGGCAATATCCGTTATTTCACCTATTATAGTTATTGTTGAGTATAATAGTGTGTTTGGAGAAAAAAACAGTTGGACTATCCCCTATAAGCCAGATTTTAACCGGACAGATGCACACTATAGCAATCTATATTTTGGATCTTCCCTATTATCCCTATACGACCTGGCCAAAGAAAAAGGATATACTTTTATCGGTTCTAACAGTAACGGCAACAATGCCTATTTTATCAGAAACGATAAAATGCAGGGTCTAAAGCCCACTACCGTCAAAGAAGGGTATGTACGGTCACAATTCAGGGAAAGCCGGGACCGGAACGGGAATTTAAACTATCTCAGCGGAGAGTATCGTTTAAAAGAAATAAACGGCATGGAAGTCTATAATACAAGAACAAAAAACCTCGAAAAGATCATATCCTAATTGTCACTACTATATCAACATAAGCTATCAACCTAGTAAATCCAAACTTTAAGTTTGGATTTACTAGGTTGATAGCTGTTTAAATACAAATCAGCGAGCCAACCTGGTTCCTCCATGTCTTCAGTAATTAAGTAATACCACCGCTGTCGCGGAACCAAAACCAACGTGTCCAGGCCAGATCCAGGCATAACACATCCCACCGGGATTAAATCCCCGTTTCTAAAAATTTAACTTATTTTTGTCACCGGGGAACACCAACAGTGTCTCAATCAAGAAAAAATGGAAAGACAACATCACTACAAATTATCTTTAAAATGGAACGGCAATAAAGGTAATGGAACATCTGATTACAGGGCATATGAACGTGCATATTCAATACATATAGAAAACAAACCTGATCTGGATGGATCCTCTGACCCTACATTCCGCGGAGATCAAACCAAACACAACCCTGAAGATATGCTGATTGCGGCACTAAGTTCCTGCCATATGTTATCCTATTTACATGTATGCGCAATCGGAGGCGTAGTGGTAGTTGACTATTCAGACGATGCAACCGGCCTTATGGTCACCACTTCAGATGGCTCCGGCCATTTTACAGAAGTTGTTCTGAACCCCACTGTAATTGTGGCTGATGCGTCTATGATTGAGAAAGCGAATGAATACCATAAAAAAGCCAGTGAGTTATGTTTTATTGCTAATTCTGTTAATTTCCCTGTCAAACATAATCCGGTTACCCTTCCCCCTCCATCGTCTGCCGGTTAATCAGAATAACGGCATCGTTAAGCTCCTTTGAAGAAACCGCCAGAAGCTCTATCAACTGACGGACGTCATCATCCTGAACGGAAGAATCCCTGATCAGGCTGATTAAACCAAGTATATTACTCAGCGGGCGCCTTACCTGATGGGAATTGATCCAGGCTATTTCCTTCAGCTGTTCATTCTGGCTCAGCAGCTGCTGTTCGAACCTTTTCTGTTTATCGATATCCTGCATCGCTCCAATCATCCTCGCCGGCTCTCCCGCAGCATTAAATATCACGTAACCTCTGTCTCTGATATATTTCACAGAACCGTCTGCACAGATATACCTGTATTCTGCAGACCACTCTTTTCTTTTATCAGCAAGGATGTTCTTAAATGCTTGCTGCACATATTCGCGGTCATCAGGATGTATCTTCTGCATCGCCCAGAAAGAATTCGGGCTGGATTCCTTGCTGTAACCATAGATCTCAAAGTATCCCTGCATCCAGGTCAGTTCATCCGTCAGGATATTATAATCCCAGATCACATCATTCGTTGCCTTATTTACTGTTTCATACAAAAGCAGCAGGTCATTTATTCTTTTTTCGTCATTGATAGATTTATCGATATCGGTGATCATCACCAGGTAAGCACCCTCTCCTATCAGAGGTACATAGTGAAATGTAATCTGCACATAGAAACAATCACCATTTTTCTTCTGATGCAGCCACCTGCCGGATTCATTTGTCAGTTCTCCAAATTCATCAAGAAAAACCTTTATGCGGTTCCGTTCCTCCTCAGGCCGGATGTCAAATGCATCCATCTGCAGAAATTCGCTTTCCGTAAATCCATAGAGCTTAACCATAGCCTCATTCACAGCAAGAAACTTTAAGGTGCCCTTAGTCATCACATACATCGGAAGGGGGCTCCCGTTAAAAAGCTGCTGATAATTAAGTTCAGTAGTTAAATGAACTTTCTTATAAAAGCCTATGGAAAAGTAGATGATCATTGCCGCAACAACCAGAAACGACAAGTCTTTGTACAAAGTAAGCTTCCTGATCCCGGTGTCAGTTGCCTCCATTGCAGACAACTCAATAATGCTTTCAGCAATCAGCAGAGCAGTAAGACCAAGCATCAGATAAAAAACAGTTATTTTAAATAAGGACAGGTTTTTCATCAGAAATATTGTTTTTTATCGGTTATGAAGTTATCACGCTACGGGATTACGCTTTACCGGTTAATGACATCATGATCAGCACATTCAGTCAATCCTGGTATATACACTACGATGATACAGTTAAAAAACAACGCCGTTAATAAATAATTAACATGGATAGCGGTAACTACAAACATACTTAAAAGATACGGCAGTTATGATAGTTTCATCAAACGAAAACCCTGTCCCTTATTCCGGCATCACCGGCACTTCATTTCCAATTATTGCCGTCAGATAAAATTGTACTATGCAGTTTAACACAATATTCAATGCTGTACACATATTTTTATTGGGTTAACATTAAGGTAATACCGTTCCGTTTATTTTGCACTGGTCGAATAGTGCAATCAATTATTTATGACAAAGTTAGAATCGTTTTCAGATCTTGAACTTCAGCAACTGCTTATTAATGACGATTACCGGGCGTTTACCATCCTATATGGTAGATATTCAGCCTCTATTCACCAGTTCTTATTGAAAATATTAAAATCTGCCGAACTTACAGAAGACATTGTTCAGGAAGTGTTTATAAAGATATGGGTAAATAGAAAATTGCTTGCCCAAATCAAAACATTCAGGGCCTACTTATTCATCTCAGCCCGCAACCGTGCACTGGACAGCTTAAAAGCCGCATTCCGGTCAGATGTTGCCATGAGCGAAGTGATACATCATTTTGTAGCCCACCGCAGCACAACAGAGGATGACCTGCTGACCAGGGAATATCTGAATTTCTTAAACAGCATATTGAATTCCTTACCGGAGCGGTCAAGAGAGATCTTTTCATTGTGCAAAGAGCAGGGAAAATCTTATGAAGAAGTGGCCGGCATCCTGGGCATATCGCGCAATGCCGTAAAAAATCATATGGTCTATTCCATGAAGATCCTGCGGAGCTCGGTAGAAAAAGAACTGGGCATCTCTTTGAGTATCCTCTTTGCAATCATCTTCAAAGCCTGATCAGATCATCTCCAGCCCGTTCAGGCCGCAGCTTAAAATAAAATATACTTTCCGCTACCCTAAATTTATTTTGCGTCGTCTTAGTATTAAAAGCCATAACAATGGATGAGGAATACTACAGACAATTAGTAAAACGATACCTGGAAGGGAATTCAACCGACCCGGAACTGGAGGTATTTGCCTATTTGATCAAAGAGGGAAAACTGGATTTTTACCTCAAAGAAGCGCTGAACGAAGAAGCAGGTATAGACCCTGAAGATGAACTGACCATCGCAACCATCAGCCGAAAAAGATACCCTTTGCCAGCATGGCTGAAATATAGCGCAGCCGCCGTTTTGCTGCTGACTGCGTTCTCAGCCTATTATTTGAATTCCAGACCCGTTCCGCCACAAACAGCAAAAACAACAATAATAAAGAACGATGCCCTCCCGGGCGGCAATAAAGCAATTTTAACTTTAGCCAACGGCAAAAAAATAGCACTAAATGAGATAGGAAACGGCAAAATAGCCAGTCAGGGCAATACCAGTATTGATAAAATAGAGGATGGCTCCCTGCTGTACCAGTCTGCTGAAGCCGCTGTTAAAGGAGGCGAACGCCAGGCAACGGCATACAATACGGTAAGTACGCCGAAAGGTGGGCAGTACCAGGTAACATTGCCGGACGGGTCCAAGGTCTGGTTAAACTCTGTCTCTTCCATCACCTTCCCTACAGCATTCAAAACAGATGAACGCAGCGTATCCATTACCGGCGAAGTTTATTTCGAAGTTGCCAAAAATAAGGACAAGCCATTTCTGGTGCATGCGAAAGGCCAGCGTGTACAGGTGCTGGGTACACATTTCAACATCAATGCCTATGAGGATGAAAATAAAATAAGGACAACTTTACTCGAAGGAAGCATAAAGATCACGGCCAGCAACAACAGTAAGGTAATGGTACCCGGACAACAGGCCGAGGTAGAAAATCAAAAGATCAGGATCATAGAAAGCAGCAATACCGAAGCGGCCGTGGCCTGGAAAAACGGCTATTTCGTTTTTGACAATGCTGACCTGCCAACCTTAATGCGCCAGCTGTCACGCTGGTATGATGTGCATATTATTTACAGTGGAAATATGGTTGAGCATGAATTTGTAGGCGAAATCAAAAGAAATTCCAATCTCTCCAACGTTCTCAAAATTTTAGAAGTAAGTGGTATTCATTTTAAAATAAGCAATAAAGACCTTTTTATACAGCCCTGATCAGTTAACAGTATTAATCTAAAACACAACGATGGAGACATAAGAACTAATTCTATACCCTATAAAAACAACCGAAAGTGCGCTAACACTTCCGGTTTAAATGCCTGGGTAGTCTAAGAAACCTTATTGACAGAATTTATTATTAACCCAAACAATGCAAAAGTATGCAATTCAACGAAAGTAGGAAAGATACGACGACGAATGTTTTTCCCTATTCCAAAATTTTCCTGGTAATGAAATTAACTTTCATATTGGTAACCATCGTATGTTGTCAGGCATCTGCCACAGCACTAGCACAAAGAATTACAATAAATGAAAAGAATGCTTCCTTCAGCAAAGTACTGAACCTCATTAAAAATCAAAGCGGGCTTACATTTTTTTACGACAATAAGCTGGTTAAAAAAGCCGGTAACATTACCGTGTCCCTGCATGAGGTAACTTTAGAACAGGCACTCGGAAGCGTATTCAAAGACCAGCCGCTAACCTATACCGTTATTGACAATACCGTAGTGATAAGTAAAAAGGCAGCGGCGCTGATTACAGCAAAACAGCCCGTTAAAATTTCGGGAAATGTGAAGGATGACCAGGGCAATTCCCTGGCAGGCGTTACCATCAATGTTAAAGGAACTTCAAAAGTTGTGATTTCGGATAGCAAAGGAAATTACAGCATTGTGGCTGAGGACAGTCAGACACTGGTTTTCTCTTTTATTGGTTTTAAGAAAATTGAAGTACCGGTAACAGGCAGAACCACCATCAACGTTACCCTGGAAGAAGATTTTTCCAGACTGAATGATGTTGTGGTGACCGCCCTTGGAATTAAGCGCGAGGAAAAGTCGCTCGGGTTTGCCGCACAAACCATCAAAGCAAATGCCGTGCAGGATGCAAAAACCAACAACTGGGTGAATTCGCTTTCAGGTAAAGTTGCCGGTCTAAGCATTCAGGGTACAGGCTCGGGCCCGATAGGATCTTCAAGGATCACCCTTCGCGGGGAAAACTCACTCAACCTGGACAATAACCAGGCGCTGATCGTCCTGGACGGTGTACCGGTAAGCAGCAAGATCACAGGCACGGGCTTTAAAGCCCATCTGGCTACCGACAGCCCGGTTGATTTCGGATCTGATGTATCCGACATCAATCCCGATGATATTGAGAGCATCACCGTATTGAAAGGCCCCGGTGCCACGGCCCTTTACGGTAGCCGTGCTGCCGGAGGTGCTTTGATCATCACCACCAAAAGCGGCGCCAGAAAAGACGGCGGACTCGGCATCACTTACAATGTTAACCTGAGCATAGACCAGGTAAACCGCTGGCCGGATTATCAGTATGAATATGGCGAAGGAAGAACAACCGCCTATTATTCTTATGGAGACAGCGAGGATGGGATCAATACCAGTACAAGCGCCGCTGCAGGCCGCGCATGGGGGCCTAAGTTCAACGGGCAATCCTATTTCCAGTATGACCCGAATACGCCAGATAATAAGTCATCCGTACGTACTCCATGGGTAGCAAAACCAGATTATGCGAAGGGTTTTTTCCAAACAGGATCAACCGTTACCAATAACCTCTCGATTGAAGGTGGTACAGATAAGAGTTCTGCCAGGCTATCCGTATCACACCTGTCCAACCACTGGATCGTGCCTAACTCTGGTTTCGAACGCTCATCGGCCGCATTATCGGTTAGCCATAAAGTAAACGATAAGCTGAGGTTCAGCGGAAAAGCAAATTATACCAATAAGAGCAGTGATAATATTCCCTCAGCAGGTTACAACAACCAGACGCTGATGTACTTTTTAGCCATTGGCGCTGTTCCAAATATAGACCCCAGGTGGTTCAAACCCTACTGGCAGCCGGGCCTTACCGGAGTGCAGCAGAAAAACCCCTTTAATCCCGGGCCGGACAATCCTTATATCGATCTCTATGAAGACCTGAACAAGATCTCCAAGAATGGCTTTATCGGAACCGCTTCCGCCAACTACCAGTTCAGCCCGAACCTGGAACTGATGCTGCGCACCAGTCTGGACATGTCCAACGAGTTCCGTTCAACACAGCGCCCCTACAGTATCACCAAATACCCCAAAGGGAGCTACAGGGAACAAAACATCTTCAATTACGAGGCCAACAACGATGTCCTGCTCACGTTTAAAAACAAGATTGGAAGTAAAATAAACTATTCGGTAAATGCCGGCGCCAATGCCTTAAAGCAGAAGTATAATTTTGCCGGAATGTATGCCGATCAGCTGGCACAACCGGGAATTTACCAGCTATCAAACAGTCTTGACCCGGCTGTATCAGACCCTCAAAGAACGGAAAAGGCCGTAAACAGTGTATATGCGGCAACACAATGGTCGTACAATAATGCCTTTTTTCTTGACCTCACGGGCCGGAACGACTGGAGCAGTACCCTTCCTTTTGATAACAACTCATTTTTCTATCCATCGGTGAGTACAAGCTTCTCACTTGGCGACATCTTCAAGCTTCCCCAGCAAATTACCTTTGCCAAACTGAGGTTATCCTATGCCCAGGTAGGTAATGATACGAGGCCTTATCAAACTTCAAAATATTTTGATAAAATCTACAGCAATACATTCACCAGTTCAACAGTACTGTTCAATGCCGCACTTAAGCCCGAGATTACTTCCAGCTACGAAGCCGGAATGGACCTGAGATTATTTAAAAACAGGTTATCTGCCGATGTTGCCGTTTACCGGAACAGCAGCCGTAACCAGATTCTTGCCATCCCGCTTGATCCTACGGCAGGGTATTCCAGTGCTCTGGTCAATGCCGGATTGATTGTAAGCAAGGGAGTAGAAGTGCAACTGAAGGGCACATCCATCATTACACCCAACTTTCAATGGAACACCACCTTGAACTGGAGCATGAACAGAAGTTATGTAAGGGAGCTTACCAATGGTTTAACCAGCCAGGTGATTTACAGCCATGATGGCAACGTAACCATCGAAGCACGGGTTGGGGGCAGAATGGGCGATCTGTACGGACTGGGCTTCCAGCGCTCGCCGGACGGAAAGATCATCTATAACTCCACAGGGCTCCCTGCTACGCTTGACCCAACAGCCAAAGCCTGGGGCAATGCCTTTCCGGATTGGAAAGCAGGTTTATCAAATGAGTTCAGCATTAAAAAAGTAAAGGTCAGTTTCCTGTTAGACTACCAGCATGGGGGTAACATGTTCTCGCAGACCAACCATAAATCCAACACCCTCGGAAAAACAAGGGTCACCCTTCCGGGACGCGACGGCGGTATTGTTGGAGATGGGGTAGTACTTGGCGCCGACGGGGTTTACCGGCCAAACACGGTGAACGTATCTGCCAGCTCGTACTACGAGAATTATTATGCCATCAACAACGCGGAAACAAACATTTTTGACACCTCTTATTTAAAACTGAGGGAGGCAAGAGTAGAGTTTAACCTGCCTGCAAAACTGCTTGCCAAAACAGGTATCAAGCAGACCAGTATCGCCTTTTACGGCCGCGACCTGTTTGATATCACCAAATTTCCCGGATTTGACCCCGAAGGAGGAAACCTGAACAGCGGAACCCTAACGCCGGGCGTAGAGTTAATGCAGTTCCCTTCTGCACGTACAATAGGTATCAATCTCACTTTCAAATTATAGATAAACCCAAGATGAAAAAAGCATACTTAATCCTCTTCCTGCTCGGTTGCTTATCAGTGTCCTGCACCAAAGATTTTGAAGAGATCAATACTGACCCCAACCGCCCGAAAGAAGTAAATCCCGGCGTAGTACTCAGCCAGATGCAGTACCGCATGGTGAGCACCAGCATCAGCGCTGCCAGAAATTTCACCCATGAGCTCATGCAGGTGGATGCACCCCGCAGCAGCAGCAGGGATGGCATACACCGTTACGTGATTACACCCGGAACCGGCGTATGGACGGCCTTTTACACTTACCTCGCCGATGTGGAAGTGATTATTTCAAGCGCAGATCAGCTGAACGAGAAAAACTACAAGGCAATTGGCCTGGTTTATAAATGCTGGGCATATTCCATTTTAACCGATGTCTACGGTGACATTCCCTACTCGGACGCCATGAAAGCCGCAGAAGGAAAATTTCAGCCAAAGTTCGACTCACAGAAAGATATCTATACGCAGATCCTGAAAGATCTTGCCACAGCGAACGACTTATTTGACGACAATAAAGCCCTTACCTACGGTGGCGATTACCTGTATGCATCCAACACCCTGACAGGAGCCAAGAACACAGGGATACAGCGCTGGAAAAAATTCTGTAACACCTTAAGATTGAGGCTGCTGTTACGCATTTCCAAACATGGCTCCGAACTGAGTGCAGACCACCAGATCAATGAGATCCTCGCAGACCCCGTTAAATACCCCGTATTTACCTCCAATGCAGATGAAGGAATCTATAAGTTCCCTAACGTGTACCCTTTTTTCAATCCTTATTATACGGCGAGACAACTGGACTGGAGAGATGGCACCTATTATACCAAATTCTTTATTGACCAGCTGAATACCTGGAACGATCCCCGCCGCAGTACCTGGGCATTAACAGTTCCCGTCAACGGGCAGAATGTATACCAGGGCATAGAAAGCGGATATCCAACCACCACAGAATATGTAGTTGGCAAAAACTCGAGTTACACCGATGCACTGAAAGTTTCTTCTTCAACAGGTGTGATGATCACCTATGCCGAGGAGGAGTTTATTAAAGCAGAACTCGCTTTAAAAGGATACAACACGGGTAAAACTGCAAAAACACATTACGAAAACGGGATAGCGGCATCAATGACACAATGGGGCGTTACCCTACCCGCAGGTTACCTGCAGCAGGCAGGAGTAAGCTATAATGAATCTGCAGGCACTGAGGCAAGGCTGCAGCAGATCATGATACAGAAATATTACGCCTATTTCTTTACCGATTACCAGGCCTGGTTTGAAAAGCGAAGGACAGGTTATCCGGTGCTGCCAAGAGGCTCAGGCATTCCTGCAGAAAATGCATTTCCAAGCCGCATCCCCTATCCAACCTATCTCCAGTCACTCAATCCACAGAACCTGGCCGCTGCCGTTACCGCTATGGGTGGCGACAATAGTAATATCAAGGTCTGGTGGGATAAATAGAACTTATCATTCATAACTCATACTTAAATATCATGTTAAAGAATTCACTGATCATAGTTTATGCATTGTTTACCTTCCTCTCTTCCGGAAACGCAAATGCACAGAAAATAACAGCATCAAGAACGTTAATCGTTTTTTTCGATGGCCTCAGACCGGATTATATTACCCCGGAAACCATGCCTAACCTCTATGCATTCAGAAAGCAGGGGTCTTATGGCAAACAACACCACAGTGTTTTCCCTACTGTTACAAGGGTTAACTCTTCTGCCTACTCTTCCGGCAGTTATCCGGCCAAAACCGGCCTGATGGGAAATACAGTGTATTTTCCCGAGGTAGACCCGGCAAAAGGTCTGAATACCGGCAATGCAGAAGACCTGAACCGTATTACTAAAGCTACAAACGGGAAACTGCTGACTACCATAACACTCGGTGAAGTGCTGCAGGCTGCAGGCAAACGCATGATGGTATTCAGCTCAGGATCTACCGGACAGGCACTATTACAAAACCATACCGTTAGCGGCGGTGCCATCGTTAACCCTGCAATGATCCTGCCCGAGTCTTTTAAAGACACGGTGATCAGCGCCATCGGGCCAATACCGCAGCGCCAGAAAACCAAAGCCCTGGACCATAAATGGGTTGCCGACGCGCTGATCAGGTTTGGATTCGCAGAGAATGGCCCGGCAGTAAGTGCCATCTGGTTCTCTGATCCTGATGGTGTTGCCCATGCTGACGGCATTGGTGCAGAAACTTCAATGGCCTCTATCAAAGTGGTAGACCATGAGTTTGGCAGGATCCTGGATTCGCTCAAAAGCAGGCACCTCGATCAGGTCTGTAATATCATTATTTCTACTGACCATGGATTCATTACCCACGCCGGCAAAAATAACCTGACGCAGCTGCTGATCAGTAAAGGTTTAAAGAAAGATCAGTCATCTGATGATGTGATCGTTGTGGAACAGGCTCTCTATGTGAAAAACCACGACCAGGAACTGATCAAAAAGATAGTTGCTGCCTTACAGGAACAGACATTTATTGGCCCGGTATTTACAAGCGGCGCAAAAAAAGGAGACACCAAAGGCTGGGTAGAGGGAACGCTTTCTTTTGAAGCCATACACTGGAACCATCCCACACGTTCAGCTGATATACTGGTAGATGCAAACTGGAATGATGATGAAAATAAATTTGGCTATAAGGGAACAAACCTTTCAGGCGGAGTGGCGGGTCATGGCGGATTCAGCCCATATGAAGTACATATAGCCCTGATTGCCTCGGGGCCAGACTTCAGAAAGAACTTTGAAAGTGAGCTGCCTACCTCAAATGTGGATATTACACCTACAATTTTGTACCTGAACCATATCCCCGTACCGTCGCAAATGGACGGAAGGGTCATGTATGAGCTTTTAAATAAAAAACCACCCGCATCAGCTCCTGCGAAAGCAAGGAAAGAAACGATCCTTACTGAGGTTAAAGCACCATGGGGAACCTATAAGCTCACGCTCCACCGTTCTTTACTTGGAAAATATATGTATACCGATTACGCGGTAACAACAAGAGAGTCGAAATAACTGAAGGAAGATAACAGCAAAGGCTGAATGATCACCTGCAACGCAAGAGATCATTCAGCCTTTGCTGTTTGAAGATAGAATTTATTCATTCTAATACTGTCCCGTTGCCAGTAAAACCAACGTACAGGCATTCAGCGTTTCAATACCGTTTTCATTCAGAAATCCCTCCAGCTTGTCGTTCTCCGTTCCCGGGTTAAATACAACACGCCTGGGTTTGGTTTTCAGCAGGTAGTCGAAATAATCTGATTGTAACGCAGGGCCGATATACATCGTAACAGTATCTATGTCGTGATGGATTTCTTCAGGTTTCTCAATAGCCACACCTGCAACTTCACCATTTTTAATACCAACATTCACTATGGAATGTCCCTTTGATTTTAGCATCTGTGCTGCGCGATAAGCATATCTTGCAGGATTCGGGGTAGCGCCGATGATCAGTGTATTTTTCATCAGATTATTGTTAGTTAGCAATTATCAACCATTACAACAGCCACAATTCTTAAATGTTTAATTAAATTTAAGCACTGCATTGGCACAATTTACACCATCAATAGCAGCAGAAACAATTCCTCCGGCATATCCCGCACCTTCTGCGCAAGGATACAGGCCTGCCACTTCAGGATGCTGAAATGTTTCCCTGTCCCTGGGAATACGAACGGGCGATGAACTCCTGCTTTCTACACCTACCAGTATAGCCTCATTGGTATAATAACCTTTCATTTTCTTTCCAAAAACAGGAAGGGCGCTTTTCAGGCTTGAAGCAATAAAATCCGGCAAGGTTTCTTTGAGCATTACGCTCCTTGTTCCCGGAAGGTATGAATTCCTGGGCAAATCTGCGGAGACCCTGCCTTCAACAAAATCTACCATCCGCTGCCCGGGTGCAACCAGATTACCGCCTCCCAGACCAAAGGCAGTTTTTTCGATCTCTGACTGGAAGTTCATCATCCGCAACGGGTCATCTCCCGGTACGTCTTCAAGCGTTACCTGAACTACTGTTCCGGAATTGGCAAATGGATTATTTCTTTTGGAGGGCGACCAGCCGTTGACCACAATTTCGTTTTCATAGGTGGCACAGGGCGCAATGATGCCACCCGGGCACATACAAAATGAAAATACCCCCCTGCTTCCCACCTGCTCTACCAGGCTGTAATATGCAGGCGGCAAAAACTCACTTCGCACCGCACAATGGTACTGCGCCGCATCAATAATTTCCTGCGGATGTTCAATGCGTACACCAAGCGCAAAGGGCTTGGCTTCTACAAGGATGCCTTTTTTATTTAACAAGGTATAAATATCACGGGCGGAATGACCTGTGGCCAGAATCACCGCCTCTGCGCCGAGCTTTTCCTCATCATTGACAACAACACCCCTGATCTTTCCGGATTCAATGACAAAGTCGGTTACCTTCTGATCGAAATGAACCTCTCCTCCGGCATTTAAAATAGTTTCCCTGATCGCAGTGATGATATGTGGAAGCTTGTTCGTTCCGATATGCGGACGCGCATCCACCAGGATATCCTCCGTCGCGCCATGCTGAACAAAGATCTGCAGCACTTTATTGATATCGCCCCGTTTATTGGAACGGGTATATAATTTTCCATCGGAGTAAGTACCTGCACCACCCTCTCCGTAGCAATAGTTAGACTCAGTATTTACAATCCCCTCTTTGTTGATCAGCGCCAGGTCCCTCCTGCGCTGTTTTACGTCTTTGCCACGTTCAAGCACAATAGGTTTCATACCGTTTTCAATGCACTGCAACGCGGCAAACAAACCTGCCGGACCGGCACCTACAATGATCACCCGCTTTTTATCGGCTACATCCTGGTAATGGAGCGTAAAAACATCGGCAACCTGCGGTTCGTCTATGAATACCTTAACCTGCATCCTGAAGATCACCCTGCGGGAGCGTGCATCTATGGACCTTTTTAGAATTTTATATCCCCTGATTTGTGAGTGACTTACCTTTAAAGCAATGGAGAGCTGTTTGATAATTTCCTCTTCCCTGCCTGCATCTTCCGGGGCAATGGTAATTTCTACTTCTTTCTGCATATAGTTCCGTCAGGTTTTTATCCTGAATGGCCGCAAAGATACAGAAATCTGTAATATTTATTTCTGACACCATTGTTTTCCCTCACCTGAACAGATCAGACAGTTAACCACAAGAAAACTAAACAGTTAAACAGGCAACAAATCATAAAATTTCATGCCCAAAAAATATAAAATTACACTAATTGATATTTTCAGCTCAATATAAAAAAATACGTTAAACTGTGTATAAAATGTTAATTAACAATAGTTTAATAATTTATTTACCATAACCACACACCAGCCTGCTCCTTAATCAGCATTACAAAAACAACCGGTTCACCTGCACCATCCCGGCCGGCATAAAAACAGCTAAAACACCTATAAAAAACGAGTATAATCCCTTAACTGTCCACACACCCGCACCACCCGGCGGCGAAAAAAGCAGACCTCAGCCGGTAATCCCCACATATCCCTGAAAACAGCATTGTTTATATAAATTAATTAGCAGTTCATATAATATTATAAATTAAGCAAAAACGTAATGATAGATTCGGTTACCAAAATAAATTAATTAACAGCAACGATTGGATTCTGTAAAGGGTCCTGATCATAATTATTAACCTATGTCAAATCCTATCAATTTCGTTAAGGGTGAAGGGCTCCGTCTGTATACTTCTCAGAATGAAGAATATATCGATGCCGTTTCAGGCACCTTCAATATCTCATTGGGTTACAGCCATCCCGAACTGGTGGAAATGCTCAAAACCCAGGTTGAAGACCTCATACACGTGTCTTCGGCATTTACCGCTGAAGTTGCCCAGGACGTGCTCGATGATATCGTAGCCAGCGCCCCGGAATACATCACCCACGGCTGGATGCGTGATATTATCGGCTCCACAGCCAATGAAGGCGCAGTAAAGATTGCCAACAAATACAACGGCAAAAGCGAAGTGATCAGCCTGGCCCTGTCACACCACGGGCAAACACTGTACACTACAGCCATTTCGGGGAATGCATTCCGCAGGAAATCATTTCCAAACACAGTATCAGTGCAGCACGGAGTGGTACCCGCCCCCTATTGCTACCGCTGCCCCTACTCGGCCAAGGGCGCGCCGGAATGCGGCTTCCTCTGTGCCGAAGCAATTTATGACTATGCACAATATGGCAGCTCAGACAATATTTCCTGCATGATCCTGGAACCTATCCTCGGAAACGGAGGGAACATCATACCACCGGAAGGATATTTTGAAAAGATCAGGAAAATCTGTGATGAACTGGAAATCGTGCTCATTGCAGATGAAGTACAAACCGGCATCGGCAGAACAGGTTACATGTTTGCAAGCGAATACTATGACATCAAACCAGACATCATTACCCTGGCAAAAGGGCTGGGCGGCATAGGCATTCCCGCCGCGGCCATACTGTATAGATCGCAGTTTGAAGTATTTGAAAAATTTGAACATTCATACACCTCCGGAGGCAACCTTTTATCGCTGGCGGCCTCCAAGAAAACCGTGGAGATAGTTTCCAGGGAAGGTTTTCTTGAAAACGTCCGCACAAACGGAGAAATACTTGGCAGCCTGCTCCACAAACTGAAGGAGCATTACGGTCATATCATAGGTGACGTAAGAGGCATAGGTTACATGTGGGGGCTGGAGATCATCGATAAAAACGGAGATCCGGATCCGGATCTTACCAACCGCATTATCTCCATTGCGCAGGACGATCAGCATATGATCCTGAGGGGCTCCCGCTACGGATTTGGCAATGTGGTAAAGGTAAGGCCCACGTTAACAGCCACACTTGAAGACATCCAGGAGATCGTTTCAAGACTAGACAAATTATTCAGCCACCTATAACCATATCCTTTAATCATGAGAGCAATTGTATACCACAACCCATGGGATATCCGGATTGAAGACAGAGAAGAACCAACCATTTCTTCGCCTGATGAGGTGATCGTGGCCATTCGCGCCACCGGGATCTGCGGTACAGACCTGAGTATTGTTTCGGGAGAATATACAGCCCGTCCGCGGGTAATCATCGGGCATGAATCTGCCGGCGTAATTGTAGAAACAGGCGCCGGCGCCGGAAAATGGAAAGCGGGAGACCGTGTAATTATTGATCCAACCTATTTTTGCGGAGAGTGCAGCCACTGCAGAAAAGGGCTGCGCAACCATTGCCTGGAAAAGGCCACCACGGAAGCCGGTGTATCTATAGATGGCACATTCACCAAATATTTTAAGACCACCAGCCGTTTTATCTATCCCCTGAACGAAGAAATACCCTTTGAACAGGGCGCCATGGCTGAACCGCTCAGTTGTGTACTTACCGCCGTGAAAAAACTGGCAGTTACACCATTCATGCGCACGGCCATACTGGGCGGAGGCCCCATAGGTTTACTTTTCTACACCGCCCTCGCACAGCATGGAATAAAAAACGGTATCATCTATGAAGCTTCAGAAAACCGCATAAAACTGATCGAAGAGCACAACGTTTTGGCTGACAACTGGACGCTGGAACCCGAGTTCATCCCGCAAAAAAACCAGTTCGACCTGATCATTGATACCACCGGCAGCCTGCTGGAAAAATCAATGCAGGCCATTGCTGACGGCGGAAAAATATCCATGATGGGGTTGCGCAATAACCAGCAAACCATCAACCCAAGGGAAATAGCAGACCGCAGCATTTCTATTATCGGCTCTATCGATTCGCAGGATACCTTCAAACATGCAGTTGACCTGATCAACAGCGGCTCCCTCGGACTGGAAAAAATTATCACCAACCAATACAGCCTGAACGATTTCGGCATCGCACTGAAACACCTCGGCTGCAATCTGGAAACACAGCGCAGGAGCAACGATATTTCAAGCCTCAAATCTATTATTCAGCTATAAACCCAAATATAAATATGATGAACCCGACATGATTAAAATAATGATTAAGCCCACAGGGTAACCATTATTTTAATCATCAAAGGCTCCATCTAACATTTGAAACAATAAACAAATCAGATGAAATATATTATTTTTGACATCGACGGAACTTTAACCGACACCACAGCGATCGACGATCACTGTTATACCCAGGCCATAGAAGAGGTCTTCAATTTCAGGGATTTTAGCACCGAATATGGAGATTACCAGCACACCACTGATTCGGGCATTATAGACCAGCTGTTCAACGAGCGCCTCGGACGCTCCTTTTCCGAAGAAGAACGGGACAGGTTTATTCTTCACTTTTGTAAATTGCTGGAACAGGAATATGAAAAACAGCCCGGCTGCATCCTGGAAATTAACAAAGCAGGCCGGGTACTGGAGGCATTATGCCGGGAAAAAGATATCAGCGTAGGTTTAGCCACCGGAGGATGGCGTGAATCAGCAGAGTTCAAGCTGCGCTGCGCAGGCATCAACACCGAAAGATGCACAGCGGCTTCCTTCGCACAGGACGCCATGGCAAGACATGAGATCATTGGCCATACCATCCGGAAAATGAACCTGCAGCACGGGCTGGAAATGGAATTATCGAATATCATATACATTGGTGATGGCAACTGGGATTACCTGGCCACCCGGGAACTGGGCATTCAATTCATAGGTATTGAAAACAGACGGCTCGAACATTTAACTGAAATTATTAAAATCGCCGATTATGATGAACTGCATCAGCATATCGGCCTATATGCAAATACTATTGGATAATTCAGCTCACAAACGGAGCTTCCGTACAGCAACCAGTATCTTCTTTTTTATAGCAGGCCTCACCTATTCCAGCTGGGCCTGCCGCATCCATGAACTGAAGATCCATTTCAGCTTAAATAATGCCGAGCTGGGAAGCATCTTATTTGCACTGCCCATAGGGCTCATGATCAGCCTCCCCGTTTCAGGCTGGATGGTGACCCGCTTTGGCAGCAGAAAAGTACTGATCCTGGCAGGGCTGGGCTTCCCCCTTATGCTCTGCCTGATCGGTTTTACTACGCAGATCTGGCAACTGGTCATTGCACTGTTCCTTTTCGGTTTCCTGAACAATGTATTTGAAATAGCGATGAATACACAGGCCGTAGGCATTGAGATCCTGTATAAACGGTCAATCATGGCTTCTTTTCATGGGTTATGGAGCCTGGCGGGGTTCACCGGCATTGCACTGGGCACACTGGCAATTGCTATAAATTGTCCCGTATGGCTACATTTCTTAGTGATTGCCATGTTATGCTGGATACTGGTTACGCTGAACTGGAAATACCTGCTGCCGTCTGACGGGCCGCAGGAAGCACAGCCCCTCTTCGCCAGACCGGACAGGAATATCCTTAAACTAGGCCTGATTGCATTTGCAAGCCTCATCACCGAAGGCACAATGTTTGACTGGAGCGGCGTCTACTTCCAGAAGATCGTTCAGGTACCTGCCGCCTTAACCACGCTGGGGTACATCGCTTTTATGGGCACCATGGCTGCCGGACGTTTTGCCGGTGATGATCTGGTTACCCGGTTTGGCATCAAACGCGTACTCCAGTGCAGCGGCATCATCAGCACGTCAGGATTGTTACTTGCTGTGGCCATCCCCCACATCTATATGGCCACCCTCGGCTTTTTACTGGTAGGCATAGGCGTATCTTCGGTAGTACCTCTGGCCCTGGCCCTGGCGGGAAGGTCTAAAACGCTGCCCTCCGGAATGGCCATCGCAGCGGTATCAACGGTAGGTTTCCTGGGTTTCCTGATAGGCCCTCCGCTGATAGGCTTTATTGCCGAGGCCACCAACCTGCGCTGGTCTTTCGCACTGATCGCCGTTCTCGGCCTTGGCACTACACTTTTGGCTTCAAGGATAAAACACTGAGAGGAACGCAAACGTAGTTTGACCTGCCAAAATTGTAACGGGCGGGAATAAAACACTGTGTTTCACCTCTATTTCCATACATCTTGTCAGGTTTTTCGCCCGAAACGTAACATAGGTACGGAAATTGTATCTTAATGTGTAAATTAACCCTTGTTAAACCAAAATAGGATAAAAATGAAAAAAGCAATATTAGGAGTTATCGGAGCCTTGTTCTTCACTACCCTGCTCAGCAGCTGTGGCTATAATTCAATGGTTAAGCTTGACGAAGACGTGAAAACAAAATGGAACCAGGTGGAAACACAATACCAGCGCCGTTCTGATCTGATACCTAATTTAGTAAGTACTGTAAAAGGCGCAGCTAAATTTGAGGAAGGTACGCTTACCGCAGTTGTGGAAGCACGCGCAAAAGCAAGTCAGATCAAAGTTGACGCCAATGACCTGTCGCCAGAGAAAATTGAAAAATTCCAGGCTGCACAAGGCCAGATCGGCCAGGCCCTAAGCCGTTTGATGGTGCTGACAGAAAATTATCCTGAACTCAAAGCTACACAACAATTCAGCGACCTTTCTGTACAACTGGAAGGAACAGAAAACAGGATCGCCGTTGCCCGTAAGGATTTTAATGATTCGGTACAGGAATACAACACAAAAGTCAGGTCATTTCCGAACAACCTTACTGCCGGCATGTTCGGATTTAAACAACGCGTTGGATTTAAGGCTGACGAAGGTGCCCAAAATGCACCTAAAGTACAATTTTAATCAACAGGACAACATTTAAGGGTATTGGGTGTTTTTACTAAAACACACTCATTACCCTTTATCTGTTTAATACATATCACATATGTCATTTCTGACTGAACAAGAACAAGACCTGGTCACCAGCGCAATCGCCGATGCCGAAAAAATGACTTCAGGCGAAATTAGAATCGCAGTAGAAAAACATTGTAACGGCGAAGCATTTGACCGGGCAACAGCCTATTTCACCAAACTGGGAATGGATAAAACCTCATTACACAATGGTGTATTGATCTATCTGGCCTATGATGACCATAAATTTGCGATCATCGGCGACAGGGGAATCAACCGCGTGGTGCCTCCCGATTTCTGGGAAACTACACAGGTTGCCATGAAAGCACACTTCGCCGGAGGCAATATAGTGAACGGCCTCATCGCAGGCATCAGGCTGGCCGGAGAAAAACTGGCCATTCACTTCCCCCACAGAAACGGAGATATCAATGAACTGCCGAATGACATTATTTTTATGGACAAAAAAGGAATTTAACTAAGAACAGATGAAAAAAATAATCTTAGCATTATTCCTTGCATTATTGTACACAGGCGGGTTCGCACAGGATTACCCTGCCAAACCCAATACCCTGGTAAATGATTATACAGGTACGCTCCCGGAAGTACAAAAACAACAGCTGGAAAGTAAACTGGTCGCATTTGATGACTCCAGCTCTACGCAGATCGCAATAGCGATCATTAAAAGCGTAGGACAATACGATATCAATGAATATGCGCTCGGACTCGGCAGGGCCTGGGGCGTAGGCGGAGCAAAAAAGAACAACGGCGTAATGATCGTTGTTGCACTGGGCGACCGAAAGATAGCCATGCAAACAGGTTATGGCCTCGAAGGCGCACTGCCAGACATTATCACTAAAAGGATCATCGAAAATGAGATCAAACCCTATTTTAAGGAGGGAGATTATTATAGCGGCCTGGATGCTGGTACAACTGCCATCATCAAGTATACCAAAGGAGAGTACAAAAATGATAACCCAAAGGCAAAAACATCAAACAACAAAACCGGCAATGGCATATTTATCATTGTCCTGATCATTGTAGTGATCATCATTATTATCAGAAGAGGTGGCGGCGGCAACGGCGGCAGTCAGGTACTTGGCGGGCGCGGTTCAGGCTCGGGCTTTTTAACCGGTATGCTGCTAGGCAACCTTCTGGGTGGCAGAGGTTCTGGCGGTAGCTGGGGCGGCGGAGGCGGCGGAAGCAGCAGTGGCGGAGGCTTTGGTGGCTTCGGCGGTGGAAGTTTTGGTGGTGGAGGCAGTAGCGGCAGCTGGTAGGATATGTACAGACGTGATCTATTAATGGCCGAAATACAAAAGCTTGCACAGGCACTGGCAAAGCTGATGGGACTAAAACAGGAAGGCAAACTGGAAGAGGCCGACCGCGGAATCGAGGATATGCTTGAGCATGATTTTGGGATCCTTTTTCAGGGCCTGCTGAATTGCAGCCCGGAGGATTTTGAAATTTTCCTGCAGCAGAAAGATTTCCCCGCGGAAAAACTGGACATGCTTTCACAACTGCTGTACCTGAAATTCGATAAAAATCTAACCAGAGAGAATACATTATTAGCAGAGAAACTTCAGCTCATTTACCAAACCCTGGAAATTAAACATCATGTAGTGAACATGATCAACCTGGGCAGGCAAAAGAGCATAGCACAATACTTAAACCTTAATTCCTGATGGAGATTTTAAAATGGCAGAAGCTTTCTTCCCGCTACCTGGTGAAAGAAAGATGGGCAACTTTACGTGTAGACACCTGTAAATTACAAAACGGCAGCATTAAAGATGATTATTATGTGCTTGAGTACCCTGACTGGGCAAATGCAATAGCCCTGACAAAAGACAACAAACTCGTCCTGGTAAGACAGTACCGCCATGCGGCTGATATCATATCACTGGAAGTTCCCGGAGGAGTAATTGAAGAGGGCGAAGAGCCGGAAATTGGTGTAAGACGGGAACTACTGGAAGAGACGGGATATACCTTTGACAGCTGTGAGCTCATCGCCACGCTTTACCCCAACCCCGCGACATCTACAAACAGAACATTTACTTATCTGCTGAAAGGCGGTGTTAAAACACAGGAACAGCACCTGGATGAACATGAGATACTCAATGTAGAGGAATATACGATTGAAGAAGTAAAACAGCTTTTGCTGGATAACAAGATTGACCAGTCGCTGCATGCTGCCGCACTGTTTTATGGCTTGTTGAAACTCGAAGCGCTTAAATAAACACTTGCTTTATAAGGCCTGGTAAATTACCAGTGCGAAGCGGGATATACCGGCTTCGCGGGAAATACCTTAACCCAAAGCTGCTGCCGCTTTGATGTCCGGTACTTCAAGCGTTTTCTTTGGAAAGCCGGATTTCGCAACTGCAATCATCGCCCTGCCTACTTCCGTAATGTTACAACTGGGGTAAAAGAGGTTCATTATGGGATGGATGAGCTTAATATATTTGTTATAGCCTGCATGCAACCGCACCTGCGCCTGATCAGGCATCATCAGGCCAGGGCGGAAATTGTACTGATCCCTGAATGCCATTTTCCCAAGCGCATTCTCTGTCTTTCCTTTTACACGTTTCCACATGATTTTTCCTGCTTCCGTACTATCCGTCAAGGCTGAGGAGACAAAATTAAAGATCATATCAGGGTTTAATTTTAACAGGACTTTTGCAAAATGCAAAGTCATATCATAAGTAATTCTGGTATACTCATCCTCTTTCATACCAATACTGCTGATGCCCGCACAATAAAAACAGGCATCATAACCGGAAAGATTTAGGTCATCATCCCTAAGCGTGATGAAATCAGGTACAATATATTCGCTTAGCTTGCTATGCTTCATCCCGCTTGATCTTCTTCCCACATGAAGAATGGAGCTGACCTGCACGTTATTAAGGCACTCTATCAGTACTCCCTCTCCAACCATTCCGGTTGCTCCTGTTATAATTATTCTCATTCGTTAATTTTAAGACTTACATCAACAAACGTTCATTTGCGGAAAATAATATTCGAAAGAAATTAATTATAGTTAAATCTCATGTGCAGGTACTCTGCACCACATGCTTGTTTAGATGAGCCAATAGATAAGCTTTAAAAATTTCAGATTGGATACAGCAGAACGTGCTCACAGGAACTGCCAGGGAACGAGGTAAGGAAGAGGCAGGCGTTAAAAAGAAAAGAATTAGCTCATTTTGAGCTTTTTCTGTATATCATGTACGTAACCTTTGAATTTTTTATCCGTATCGATCAGGTCCTCTACGGTCTGACAGGCATAGATTACCGTGGAGTGGTCCCTTCCGCCAAAAAAGGCACCAATGGTCTTTAGTGATGATTTGGTATGGCTTTTAGAAAGGTACATGGATATCTGACGGGCTTGTACGATTTCCCTTTTACGTGTTGGGGATTTTACCATATCAACAGGGACTTCGAAATACTCACACACCAATTTTTGTATGTATTCCATAGAAATCTCTTTTGTAGTATTCTTGATAAAGTTCTTTAACATCTGCTTGGCTAAAGAGATATCAATATCTTTTTTATTCAGCGTGGACTGGGCCAGTAAAGATACCATTGCCCCTTCCAGCTCCCTTACATTGTTGTCAATATTATGGGCTACATATTCTACTACTTCCTGCGGAAGTTCAATACCATCGGCATACATTTTTTTCCTCAGTATAGCAATACGGGTTTCAAGGTCAGGAATCTGGAGATCCGCAGAAAGCCCCCATTTGAAACGGCTCAGCAATCTTTCCTCTAATCCAGCCAGGTCTTTAGGCGCCTTATCCGAAGTAAGGATCACCTGTTTGCCGGATTGGTGCAAATGATTAAAAATATGGAAGAAGATATCCTGAGTTTTTTCTTTACCTGCAAAATTATGGACATCATCCATGATGATCACATCCATCGCCTGGTAAAAATTCACAAAGTCATTGATCGTATTATTTTTCAGTGAGTCCACAAATTGCTGGCAGAACTTTTCGCATGATACATAGATCACCAGCTTATCCGGCATGGTTCTCTTGATCTCATTGCCGATTGCCTGCGCCAGATGGGTCTTCCCCAGGCCTACACCTCCGTAAACCATCAGCGGGTTAAATGAGGTGCCACCTGGTTTTGCCGCAACGGCATAACCGGCTGAACGTGCCAGCCTGTTACAGTCGCCCTCGATATAATTCTCGAATGTATAATTTGAGTTCAGCTGAGGGTCTACATTCAGCTTTTTCAGCCCCGGGATTATAAAAGGATTTTTGATGTCCTTGTTTATAGAAACAGGTATTGGCATAGACTGCATTTTAGCTTCAGCCCCATTACCATTAGAGGGCATATTGGTGGTATACGGCGAGCCGCTGTTGGATGATTTGTCTACAACAATATTATATTCCAGCCTGCCTTCCTCTCCCAGCTGTTTCTTCACCGTCTTGCGCAGCAAACCAACGTAATGTTCTTCCAGCCATTCATAGAAGAATAAACTAGGCACCTGTATAGTTAAAACTTTGCCATCCAGTTTAAGGGCAGAAATCGGTTCGAACCATGTCTTAAAACTTTGGCTCGGGATATTGTCCTTAATAATCTGCAGACAGTTTTTCCATACTTCGGTACAAGTTTTTTCCATAGGTATCCTATATATTTGTCGGTTTTGGCAGCAAAAACAGCTTAATGAAAATACTGTTTCGGGAGATCGAAGATTCAAAAAATTATCAACAAAAAAAACTAAAATTTCATTTATTTAGTAAGTACTTAGGCAGCAGAGTCATACCCTGCTTAACCTCAATTTTTTGTGTGGATAACTATTTATTAACATGTTTTCAATACTCTCCGAAAACACTTCGCAATACATCTGCTATTTCGCCCAGCGTGGCATATACTTCCACAGCGCGCAAAATAAATGGCATGAGATTATCAGTAGATTCAGCAGCAATTTTTAAATTATATAGCGCAGAAGCCACTTCAGGGCCGTTTCTTTCTTTCTTTAAACGTTTTATTTTCTCAATCTGTATAGCCCTGATAGATTCGTCGATCTCAAGTGTATCGGTAACCACTTCCTCTTTCTGTGTAAATCTGTTCACACCTACAATGACCCTGCCAGCTTCTTCAATCTCTAACTGATATTTATAAGCGGCAGCAGCAATTTCATTTTGGATGTACCCGTTTTCAATGGCATTTACTGAACCTCCCATACTATCAATTTTATCAATATATAACTGGGCTGCAAGCTCAATTTCATCGGTCAGTGTTTCCACAAAAAAGGACCCCGCCAGCGGATCGGCCGTGTCCGCTACACCACTCTCAAATGCGATCACCTGCTGTGTGCGTAAAGCGATTTTTGCGGCAGCCTCCGTAGGTAAGGAAAGTGCCTCATCATAGCCGTTGGTATGCAGGGATTGCGTGCCCCCAAGCACGGCTGCCATGGCCTGATTGGTTACCCTGATGATATTGTTCATCGGCTGCTGTGCGGTTAGCGTAGAGCCCCCGGTTTGGGTATGGAAACGCAGCATCTGTGCCTTCTCATCTGTTGCTCCCAGGTCTTTGGTTATTTTTGCCCACATCCTTCTGGCAGCGCGGAATTTGGCGATCTCTTCAAAGAAATTGTTGTGGCAATTGAAAAAGAAAGAAAGGCGCTTTGCAAAAACATTGATATCAAGTCCCTTTTCCAGTGCGGCAGTTAAATAGGCTTTCCCGTTGGCAAGCGTAAAGGCGAGTTCCTGAACCGCCGTAGAACCAGCCTCACGGATATGATACCCCGAGATGGAGATCGTGTTCCATTTAGGGACTTCCTCACTGCAATACTCAAAAATATCGGTGATGAGCCGCATCGAAGGTTTGGGAGGATAGATATAAGTTCCCCTGGCAGCATATTCCTTGAGGATATCATTCTGTATAGTTCCGGAGATCTGACGGATATCCGCGCCCTGTTTTTTTGCAAGGGCAATATACATCGCCAGCAAAACAGATGCTGTGGCATTGATGGTCATCGATGTGGTGATCTTTTCCAGCGCTATGCCGTCAAAGAGTATCTCCATGTCCTTCAGCGAGTCAATAGCTACACCTACCTTGCCTACTTCCCCTTCAGACATTTCATGGTCAGAGTCATATCCGATCTGCGTAGGCAGGTCGAACGCCACAGAAAGCCCCGTTGTACCCTGCTGAAGCAGGTAATGGTAGCGCTTATTGGACTCTTCAGCCGTACTGAAGCCCGCATACTGGCGCATGGTCCACAGACGGCCACGGTACATGTCTTTCTGAATACCCCTTGTGAAAGGAAATTCCCCGGGTTTCTCTGTCACCGGCGAAGCCCCGGTATACAATGGCCTGACCTCTATATCAGAACTGGTAAACCTTTTTTTTTCTTCCATATTAAAATAGCTGATGAATATCCTGCTTGATCAGTTTGATGGTGAGTTCATAAGGATTTGCCGCAATTCCGGCCATATGTTCCAAAACCTTTCTGCTCAGATCCTTGCCGCTTGCATCCTCCGGCAGTCCGCTTACCGCATTGTTTACCATGGCAATGGTATCATCCTTCAATTTACGCAATACATCCCAGCTTGCAGCATTTATATACAACTGCTGGCTTACGTTATGCTGGTATTCCGCCCTCACCTCATTGAGGATATTCGCCTGCAGCCCCGCAGCAGGAATGCCCTGCTCATACAGCCTTAAAAACAAGTTTGACGGGTTAAGCCGCTCCACAAACACGATCATTCTCTCATAAGCCTGCAAACGGAGCTGAAGCAATTGCGCATCTTCAGCATTTACGGTTTCAGCAGGCCTGGCCAGGGTATATTTCCTGATATCATTTTTCAGCAGATTCCAGGAAATTACCAGTACCGCTACTCCTCCGGCTGTCAGCAAAAGAACTTGCGTAATGGAATTTATTATCAATTGTGCATTCATTCTATGATTGTTAGTTGAAACAAAAATGTGTTTTTATTATGAATAATTTTAATTCTTTACGTCAAATTGACGGTGTTCGGATTTTGCGGTATACACTATAAAACATTTGTTATTATCTTTGTTTAAGTTCCGGCTTGGAAATAGAATTAATACCTAATTTAGAAAATCATGAGTACAGTAGATACAGCATTTGCGCCGGTTTCTTTTACTGAAACGGCTGTAAAAGAACTTTTAAAATTAAAGGACCAGCAGGAAATATCTGACGATTTTGGTTTACGTGTAGGTGTTGAAGGCGGCGGATGTTCAGGAATGAGCTATTTGCTTGGCTTTGACCAGAAAAAGGACGGTGACCAGGAATTTATAATTGACGGAATTAAGATCTTCATGAATAAAGCGCACCAGATGTATTTACTGGGAATGCAGGTAGACTGGCAGGATGGCCTGAACTCAAGAGGGTTCACGTTCAGTAACCCCAATGCAGACAGCACCTGCGGTTGCGGAACAAGCTTTTCCGTTTAAGTTTTTTTACAAGTTCAGTGTAACATTTTATAGGTCCCGTTGTCATAACAACGGGACTTTTTAGTTTTGCTCCCTATCTAAATCGATTTCAGGAAATGACCTATACCGAAAATATAAGACTTGCCATGCAGGCGATACAAAGTAACCGGCTGCGTACCATGCTCACGGCATTGATCATTGCCATTGGATTATCGGCCCTGGTAGGTATCCTGACCACACTCGATGCGGTAAAAAAGAGCATGACTGAGGCCTTTTCCAATATGGGTGCCAATTCTTTTACCATCCGGAACCGCGGAACGGGAATTCGCATAGGCGGCCCTGGAGAAGGCCCCAAGCCTTTTAAATCTATCCGTTATGAAGATGCCTTCGCCCTAAAGAACAGGCTGGACGCCCCCGCAACAGTGACAATCAGTGTAACAGCCACCAGAGGCGCTACAGCAAAATACAGTAAAGAAAAAACAAATCCCAATATTTCTATACAGGGGATTGATGAAAACGGACTCAAAGCCCAGGGACTGGACCTTGCCCTCGGCAGGAACTTCAGCAGTGCCGAGGCCGAACTGGGCAACAATCTGTGTATCATCGGGAGCGAGATTGGCACCACCTTATTTAAACACGAATCACCTATAGACAAGATCATCACTGCCGGCAACAGCAGGCTGAAGGTGATCGGCGTACTGGCCAGTAAAGGCTCAAGCATGGGCAACAACACAGACAGGGCCATTTTTATTCCCCTGTACAAAGCAAAGGTCATCAACTCCAGCCCCAACCCATCCTATACACTTACCATAACAGTAAACAGTAACGACCAGATGGAAACCGTTATCGGAGAGGCGACGGCCGAATTCAGAAAGGTCCGGAAGATCAAGATCACCGATCCCAATAACTTTGAAATCACCAAGAGCGATGCCGTAGCACAAACATTATTTGAGAACCTTGCCATGATTGCCGTAGGTGGCATCACGATCGGTGTGATCACGCTGGTTGGCGCCTCCATCGGATTAATGAACATCATGCTGGTATCCGTAACAGAAAGGACAAGAGAGATCGGTATCAGGAAGGCTATCGGTGCCAACCCCTCAGTGATCCGGAAGCAATTCCTGATCGAAGCAGTAATGATCTGCCTGATGGGAGGCGCAATGGGTATCCTGTTCGGAATACTGCTTGGAAATGCAATTTCACTGGCAATGGGAGGTTCATTCATCATCCCATGGTTGTTTATCATCGGTGGCTTTGCGCTCTGCGTACTGGTTGGAGTGGTTTCAGGCTATTATCCTGCAAGGAAAGCATCGAAACTGGATCCTGTAGAGGCGCTGCGTTACGAGTAAGGATTATGATTTTTTACTGTATGATTTCTTACTCTATTTTGATTTTTTACTCTATTTTGATTTCTTACTCTTTTGATTTCTTATTCTAAGGGATCTTCTGCTGCTGAAAATTGATGGTACTATATGACGGCTGCATTAATTTGCTGAAGCAAATGAACGACTAGGCCGTCATATAGTACCATCAATTTTTTAAAGATTATCCTGGGGGATTTTCTAAACAAGCGCTTTAAGCATGATGCCAAACCGCTATGTCGGGCCACCGTTCCAAGCCATCATACCGGGCCATCATACCAGGCTGTCATAACAGTACAGCCATGCCAGCGGCCATATCGGGCCATCATACCGGGCCACCATGCTATTGGATCACCTAAAAAAAAACGTGTACCCTCTTTCGATGCCTTCTCGGCTGCCCTTCAGCAGCCGGCAGCATCGAAAGAGGGTACACGTTTTTTCAGCGAAGCCAGAAACAACTCCTTTAAGCAGTATCAAGGCTATCTATAAAGCAGTTGAGTATATAACGAGGATACGAGGTTCTTACACCACCTTACCTCGCGCTGTATTGTGTTTCATAGTACTTCTGGTAATTTCCTGAAGTCACATTCGTTAACCACTCTTCGTTATCAAGATACCATTCCACGGTTTTTTCCAGTCCTTCTTCAAACTGCAGGCTCGGCACCCAGTTTAATTTCTCCTGTAGTTTTGTAGAATCTATGGCATAACGTAAATCGTGTCCGGCACGGTCAGTCACAAAGGTGATCAGGCTGGCAGATTCACCCTCTTTACGTCCGAGTTTCTTGTCCATGATTTTACACAGCAAATGGATCAGGTCAATGTTTTTCCATTCATTGTGTCCACCGATGTTATAGGTTTCCCCTGTTTTAGCTTCATGGAAGATCACATCAATTGCACGTGCGTGGTCTTCAACCCACAGCCAGTCGCGGATGTTCTCACCTTTGCCATATACAGGCACTGGCAGGCTGTTCTTGATATTATTGATTGCCAAAGGAATCAGTTTTTCAGGAAAATGGTGTGAGCCGTAATTATTTGAACAGTTAGAGATCACCACATCAATTCCGTAAGTGTCATGATAGGCCCTTACAAAATGATCTGAGGAAGCTTTAGAAGCAGAATAAGGACTGTGCGGATCATAACCAGTAGTTTCGGTGAACATACCGGTATCACCTAATGCACCATACACCTCGTCAGTAGAAACGTGGTAAAACCTTTTGGTGGCATAATCACCTTTCCAGAATTCGCGTGCTGAATTCAGCAGGTTAACAGTGCCGATCACGTTTGTCATCACAAATGCTGTAGGGTCAGTTATAGACCTGTCTACATGTGATTCCGCAGCCAGATGGATTACGGCATCAAAGTTTTCCTTTTCGAATAAAGCATTGATTTCCGCAGCATCCGTGATATCGGCCTTTACAAATCTATAATTCGGACTCGCTTCGATGTCCGTCAGATTGGCGAGGTTACCTGCATAAGTGAGTTTATCCAGGTTTACTATTTCATAGTCGGGATATTTATTAACGAATCTCCGCACTACGTGAGATCCAATAAATCCTGCTCCACCAGTTATTAAAATCTTTTTCATTGCTATATATTTGCTTTTCATCGGTGACGAAGCCTGCAGCCACTCTTTACTTCCGTAAAATAAGATTTATGCAGGTTTCATTGTAAATGTTTGTTTTAATCTATTTCTCCCGGCAATCCAACTTCACGCGCTGCTTTCGAGAGCTGATACTGGTGCAGTCTCTGCAACAGGACATTGAACTCATCTTTTAAGTCGTACTGTAAATCCTCATGCAGCTTAATATATTTTTTATACAGCGCAAGGGTAGTCCTCAAAAAATAGGTCTTTAGCCGCTCATTGAACTTTGCCAGAGGCGAGAAAACACTTTCATTATATCCCAAAGGTATAATTTTCAATAAATGTAAACGAAGTTCCACTTCTGTATTCGGATCTTTGGTTACCTTATAATGGTGGTTTACCCTTCCATTGAGTTTTCGTAATATGGACAAAGCGTCTTTTGAAGTTGATTTCTTCATTTTCACCAAAGCAGAGACAGCTTCATCAACCTCCGCGGTTAGTGATTCCCTCCGCTGCTCCAGGTCACTTTCATCCTCCAGCAATTTGAAATGAAGGTGCTCAGTGAGCACCTTATCTTTTGCAATCAAGCGAAGCAGTAATTTGTCCTTTTCCTTGGGGGGAATTGCCGTTATTGCGGTCTTAAGATCTTTATGATCCTTTAACAGCATTTAGAAAGGGTTATCTTTTAGATATTTTTCCCATTTCCAGGCAGAGCGCATCATCTCATTCACGTCCAGCTCGGCTTTCCAGCCCAGGCCTTCGGCTGATTTGGTTACATCTCCCCAAACCTGTTCAACATCACCTTCCCTTCTCGGGCCTATGGTATAATTTAATTTTTCGCCGGTAGAAGTTTCAAATGCCTGGATGATCTCCAGCACGGATGAACCTTTACCGGTACCCAGGTTAAACACTTCATAGTTACCTTCGGCCTTTTTACTTTCCAGGCGCTCAATAGCGGCCACATGGGCCTTAGCGAGATCTACCACATGGATATAATCCCTTACCGCACTACCATCAGGTGTGTTGTAATCATTGCCGAATACGGTGATCGGGCCACGTTTACCTATAGCTGACTGTGTAATGAAAGGAACCAGGTTCTGAGGAACTCCAATTGGCAGTTCGCCGATCAGGGCAGAATCATGAGCACCAACGGGGTTGAAATAACGCAGGGATATTACCTTTAAATCCGGACTAACCGCACAGGCATCTGTCAGGATTTCCTCAGCGATCTGTTTGGTATTTCCATAAGGGGATTCTGCTTTTTTAACAGGTGCATCCTCCGTTACAGGTAACTGGTCTGGCTGGCCATATACGGTACAGGAAGATGAAAACACCAGACTGACGTTGCTGTTAAAGGCATTGATCAGGTTGATGAGCGAATAAAAATTATTCCTGTAGTATTTTAATGGAAGCCTCACTGACTCCCCCACAGCCTTAAATGCTGCGAAATGGATTACGCCGGTGATATCAGGATGGGCGGCAACAAAGTCTGCCACCTTCTGTTCATCACAAAGATCCAGTTCAGTAAAATCCGGTTTTTTACCGGTAATTGTTTCCAGCTGAGTGAGAATCTTTGGATTAGAGTTGGAGAAGTCGTCCACCAGGACGACTTCATAACCCGCATTAATTAATTCCACAACAGTATGGGAACCAATAAATCCGGTGCCCCCTGTAACTAATATTTTCCCCATTGCTGATTAACGGTTATAAGTTGTAAAATCTTTATGTTCTTTGTTGATCAGTGCTTCAGCAGGCAGGCTTTTGAAGTACTCGTAAGTAATTTTCAGCCCTTCAGCACGGTCAACCTTAGGCTCCCAGTTTAACAGGGCCCTTGCTTTGGTGATATCTGGCTGACGTTGTTTAGGATCATCAACAGGAAGTTCCTTATAAATTACTTTTTGTGTTGTACCGGTTAGTTTAATGATCTCCTCGGCAAACTGACCGATCGTGATCTCATCAGGGTTTCCGATATTTACAGGCTGGGCATAATCACTCAGCAGCAATCTGTAGATCCCTTCTACAAGATCATCCACATAACAGAAAGAACGTGTTTGCGAACCATCGCCAAAAACGGTAAGGTCTTCACCCCTCAGTGCCTGTCCGATGAACGCAGGTAAAACACGTCCGTCGTTCAATCGCATTCTCGGGCCATAGGTATTAAAGATACGTACAATACGGGTCTCCAAGCCATGGAAAGTATGATAAGCCATTGTAATTGCTTCCTGGAAACGTTTTGCCTCGTCATAAACACCTCTCGGCCCTACGGGGTTTACGTTGCCCCAGTATTCTTCCGGCTGAGGGTTAACATTCGGATCGCCATATACTTCAGAAGTAGAGGCAATGATCATTCTCGCATTTTTATTCTTAGCCAGGCCAAGCAGGTTGTGTGTTCCCAGGGAACCTACTTTCAGGGTCTGAATAGGAATTTTAAGATAGTCTATCGGACTTGCCGGTGAAGCAAAATGAAGGATATAATCCAGCTTTCCGGGTACGTAGACATATTTAGAAACGTCATGATGCGCAAATTCGAAATTTTCCAGTGCAAAAAGATGTTCAATATTTTGCAGGTCACCTGTAATCAGGTTATCCATTGCAATCACATGATAATCTTCTTTAACAAACCTGTCGCACAGATGTGATCCCAGGAAACCAGCAGCACCGGTTATTAATACTCTTTTACGCTCCATGTTCTACTAATTTACGGCCAATACTGTTATAATAGAATCCCAGATCAACCATTTTGTCAAGGTCGTACAAGTTACGGCCATCAAAAATAACTTTGCTTTGTAATTTTTCTTCGATCTTGTCAAAGTCAGGATTACGGAATACAGACCACTCAGTAGCGATCAGTAACGCGTCTGCACCGGATAAAGCATCATATTGATTTTCGGCATAAACAACTTTGTCACCGATGATATTTTTTACGTTGGCCATTCCTTCAGGATCGAAAACAGTAACCGTTGCGCCTAATTTGATCAGGTCATCAATGATGTACAAAGCCGGAGCTTCACGGATATCATCTGTTTCAGGTTTAAATGCCAGTCCCCAGATGGCAAAATGTTTGCCTGTAAGATCGCCTTTGTAATATTTAGATACCTTTTCTACCAATACAGTCTTTTGTTTCTCATTGATGGCCATAACAGCCCTCAGGATTGCAAAATCATATTTGTTCTCTTCAGCAGATTTAGCCAGGGCCTGTACATCTTTTGGAAAGCATGAACCACCATAACCAATACCCGGGAAAAGAAAGCGTTTTCCAATCCTTTCATCAGAACCAATTCCTCTGCGTACGGAATCTACATCGGCACCTACCAGCTCGCACAGATTGGCCACCTCATTCATGAAAGTGATCTTTGTAGCTAAAAATGAGTTGGCAGCATATTTAGTCAGTTCAGAAGATTTCTCATCCATGAATAGAATTGGGTTACCCTGACGTACATAAGGACCGTACAATTCACCCATTAATTTTTTAGCACGCTCGCTGCGTGTTCCGATCACCACGCGGTCAGGTTTCATGAAGTCTTCAACAGCCACACCTTCACGCAGGAATTCAGGGTTTGAGACCACATCAATTTCAACGTCAGTATGTTCAGCGAAAACAGCCTGTACTTTATCAGCAGTACCTACAGGCACTGTAGATTTGTTTACGATCACCTTGTATTCGGTAACCAGTTTAGATATGTCTTTGGCAGCGCCAAGAATGTAAGACAAATCTGCGGCCCCATCACCACCCGGAGGCGTTGGAAGCGCCATAAAAATAATTTGAGCATCTTTCACGGCTAAAGCAAGATCAGTGGTAAATGTCAATCGTTTCTGCTCAATATTACGCAGGAACAACACATCCAGCCCTGGTTCATAAATGGGTATTTCACCATTCTGCATTTTCAAAACTTTAGCTTCATTAATGTCTACACAAATTACAGTGTTACCTGTTTCTGCAAGACAAGTTCCAGTTACGAGTCCAACATACCCTGTTCCGATTACGGCAATTTTCATATGAATATATTTTTAATAATTAAGTAGCTTACATAAACTTGTATGAATTCATAACGCTATAGCATACCGTATTAGCAGATAATGATCAAATTTTACGAATTAATCAAGTATCTTCGGCTAAGATAATAAATAAACGTACAAAATGCTCTGGCTTTATAATTTTGGTATATTTTTATATAAAATAGTTCTGCACATCGCTTCAATATTTAATGTTAAAGCGAAATTATTTTTAAAAGGCAGAAAAAATATAATACAAACCATAAAAAATAATGTAGATATAACAAAAAAGCATATTTGGTTCCACTTTGCTTCTTTAGGAGAATTTGAACAGGGAAGGCCGGTATTGGAGCAATTGAAAGAAAAATACCCGGCAAAGCGGATCATTATTACTTTCTTCTCCCCTTCGGGATATGAAATCCGTAAAAACTACCCACTGGCAGACGGCGTCTTTTACTTACCACTGGACACAAAAAAAAATGCCGCTGATTTTGTTCGTTTGATCAATCCGGAAATAGCGGTTTTCACTAAATATGAATTCTGGTATCATTACTTTAAAACACTTCATGCGCAAAACATTCCACTGGTCATTATTTCAGGAATTTTCAGACCGGAACAGGTATTTTTTAAATGGTACGGAAATTTCTACAGAAAAATACTGGGATTCGTTACCTATTTCTTTGTTCAGAATGAACAAAGCGTAACCCTTTTAAAAAAATTGAATTTAGAGAATGTAACCCTGAGCGGGGATACAAGATTTGACAGGGTAGCAGAAAACATGATGCGGCCAAAAGCATTGCCGCTGATTCAAAAATTCTGCGGACAGTCGCCTGTGTTTATTGCCGGTAGTACCTGGCTTCCGGATGAACAGCTGCTCAAAGAGCTGATCACGGCTTTTCCTGAATGGAAGTTCATTATTGCTCCCCATGAGATCAATCCGGCGCATTTACAGGAGATCATGAGGCTTGTGCCCGATGCTGCAAGGTATACACAACTGGAAAGCTCTCCGGCAGGTTATAGCAGGCAGGTCCTGCTCATCGATAACATAGGAATGCTCTCTTCGGTATACCAGTATGGCCAGATCGCTTATATTGGCGGCGGTTTCGGAACGGGTATCCACAACACGCTCGAAGCTGCTGCATTTGGCTTACCGGTAATCTTCGGGCCGAAATACGACAAGTTCCAGGAAGCAAAAGACCTGCTTGCCTTACACGGGGCCATTAGTATTCAATCTGGTGCCGAACTTTCTGCAGCTTTTGTGACATTGCAGAAAGATGAACATGCAGGTCATGCAGCAAAAAAATACGTTTTGGACAAAACGGGATCAACGGCCCGGATCATTCAATACCTGGAGACGTATACACAGGTGAATGCTGGTCTGTAATCATCTTTACAAGCCCTGAGATCCATTTCGGGGAATCATTTAAGCTGGGCACCAGCTGTACTTCTTCACCGCCCAGTGCTTTAAATTCCTCTCCGTATTCAACGGTAACTTCATATAAAGTCTCGAGACAGTCGGCCACAAAGGCAGGACAAAACACAAGCAATCTCTTTTTTCCTTTTGCAGCCAGCGCTTTCAGCGTGTCAGTGGTATAGGGCTGTACCCAGGGCTCTTTCCCTAACCTTGACTGGAAACATACAGAATATCTGTCCTGAGGTATATCCAGTCGTTCCGCAATCAGACGTGCGGTATCATGGCACTGTGCAGAATAACAGAATTTGTTTACATCCGTTAACGTATCACAGCAATTCTCATTTTTAAGGCAATGACTTCCGGAGTGGTCACATTTTTTCAGCTGCCGCTCGGGCAGGCCGTGAAAGCTGAACAGGATCTGATCATAAGTTTCGGGCTGGAATTTCCTGGCATTATCTGCAAAGGTATCAATCATCACCTCATTGTCGTGAAAGGAATTCACAAAGGATATGGGCGGGATGGTTTGCCATTTGCCAACAATCTCCATCACTTTCTGAATAACAGAGCCTGTACTTGCCGATGCATATTGGGGGAACAGCGGGATGACCTGGATACTTTCTACCAGGCCGGCCTTCATATTCGCAAGCGCCGTCTCAATTGAAGGGCTCTGGTAACGCATAGCCAGTTCTACATGGTAATCCGGCCCAAGCTGCTGCTGAACCAGAGCAGCCTGTATTTTACTGTAATACAATAAGGGCGATCCGTTTTCATCCCAGATCTCTTTATATAACTTTGCGGTTTTCGGACTCCGGAACGGAACAATGATCCCTTTAACCAGTAAGGTTCTGTTGAAAGCATTGATATCGATCACACGCTCGTCCATCAAGAATTCATCAAGATATCTTCGTACGTCACTTACCTCCGGACTGTCAGGAGTCCCTAAATTCACTAATAAAACACCCTTTTTTCCCATAACTACAGATAGAAACCAACCTGAATTAAAAATCTCAGGTCAATAACTGAAACAAATATACACTAAGCTGAATCGGCTACGAAAACGGCCGTTCAATAATTACTTTTTAATGATGAACAAAAATTGATTAAAACGACTCCAGTTCTGCTTTTACCTGTTCCATTAACCACATCGGTGTTGATGTGGCACCACATATGCCTATTTTGTCATTCGGGCTGAACCAGCTCAGGTCAAGCTCGTCAATACTGGAAATGAAATACGAGCTATCATTGTACTTTTTGCATACATCATACAGCACTTTACCATTTGATGATTTTTTACCCGATACAAAAATGATCGTGTCATAGTTCACCACAAATTTTTCAAGATCTTCATACCTGTTTGACACCTGTCTGCAAATCGTATCATTAGCTTTCACCTCATATCCCCGGCTCAGCAGCTGATCTTTGATATGGTAGAATTTTTCGGTGCTTTTGGTGGTTTGGCTATACAGCGTAAATTTAGCCGGCAGATCCACATGGTCTAATTCCGCGAGATCCTGAAATACGATGGCATTACCATCAGTTTGCCCCTGCAGGCCAATCACCTCAGCATGGCCATGTTTCCCGAAGATCAGGATCTGCTCCCTGTCATCATATGAGTTTTTAATCCTGTTCTGCAATTTTAACACTACCGGACAAGAGGCATCAATTAAAATAAGGTTATTTTCAAGGGCCAGCTGGTAGGTAGAGGGAGCCTCGCCATGCGCACGGATGAGCACTTTTTCGTTGCGAAGCAGCGCCAGCTGTTCATGATCAATGATCCTTAAACCCTTGTCAGTTAAACGCCTTACCTCTTCATCATTGTGCACAATATCACCAAGGCAATATAAATAATCCTCTTCGGCCAGAATATCTTCAGCCATTTCTATCGCATACACTACCCCAAAGCAAAAACCTGAAGCTTTATCGATAGTAACGGCCAAATCATATTTCATATCACTTATTTTTTCAATTGCCATTGTTCCATTGCATTTAGCAACAAAATTACACAAAAAGAGTTTTATATCACTAAATCTTCTCTCTGATGAGCTGAATAATTCGCGTGTAGATCTCAGCGAGCAGGGAGCCCAGTAAAAACAACATTTGCAGGGGATGGAGCAGAACATTCCAGATCGGATTCTGCCCGGATAAAAAGGAGATCATTATCCTGCTGAGAAAAATGAGCCCCACAGGGAGGATCAGCAGGCTGTATTCATAGTTTAGCAGCATGACCAGCGGCCCGGCCACTACAAGAAGCAGGTACAAACAGGCAGCAAAAAGATTATTGCCAAAAGCTTTTAGCAACTGCTGCCCGGTCTTAAGAAACAAACCATTCACTTTCCGGGTGCCGGGGACTGAAATCAGTTTATACCCGAGCAGGGTCTCTACCTTAAAGCCCTCCTGCTTTACGGCCCTGACCACTTCAACTGCCTCGGGAAGCTCGCGTCCGGCCTTCTCCTGCCAGTTATACGCCTTGTAGATTTCGGCATCAAAAAACATACATTCACTGCCGCCCGCCGAAAATACCGGGCTCGAAAATAAACGCACCAGTCTTAACGGGATCATGTTCAGCAGTACAAAATCATTGAGCGGAAGCAGCACATGGTTGATGATGCCAGAGATAGACTGCGTAGGGATAATGTTAAGTAGTGCCAGGTTAAATACTTTGGTTCTGTAGATCAGGCTGTTGATCAATCCGTTATGCACAAGGACATCCGGCTCCAGGAAGAGGATATAGTCGCCCGTGGCCTCCTCAGCCCGGAAAGAATTTTTCTTTCTGAGCTGAAAGCGCGGATCAGCAGTACAAATAGCTTTTACAGCAGCATTTGTTTTCAATTTCTGGGGTTGCGTAACAAGCACTTCTATATGCTGATAATCCTGTTCCCTGAAAGCATTCAGGATATTGATCAGCGCATCTGCATCCTGCGTACCGTGGATAATTACAGATACCTTATTTGAAAAATGCCTCCCGTACTTCCCCAGTTTTGGATTAGACAAAAAATTAAATAAAGTAACCGAAAAGCGAAGTATAAGGAATATAAGGATGATATAGATGAATGCCAGGTTAAGCATAATCAGCTTAGATAAACCCCATCCTCCTGCCCTTCAACATCCAGCACCACATCTACATGTTCCTTTAATACAGTAGCCATTTGTAAGCCTACAAAATCCGTTGCCACGGGGAAGATCTTATGGCTCCTGTCTACCAGCACTACCGTACGTATCTTTTTATGGGGAGTGTTGAGGAAAACGCCAAAACCATAAGCCAGGGTTTTACCGCTGTTCAGTACATCGTCTACCAGGATGATCACTTTGTTTTTCACTTTTCCCGGCTCAGGATCAGTAATTACAGAAAGGTGGCTTTTATCTTTCTCCAGATCAATTTTAAACATGGTTACTTTCAGATCTGATATTTCAAGCAGGATATTTTTTAAGCGCAGGGCAAGTTTATAGCCCCTGTCCCAGATACCTGCCAGCACAATTTCCTTCTCATTTAAATTGTCTTCCAATATCTGGTAAGCCATACGGTTGATCTTCTGCTGGATCTGTTTTTTATCTAAAATAAGTAATCGTGAATCGGCCATTTGTAAATGTTTGTATCCTGCAAAAAGAAGGATTTTAAGGTTGTAAATCAAATATCTGAAAAATAATTTCAAAACGCTGCAACGTTTGGGCTAGTCAGGCGTCTAATTTAGATAATCCTAAATAAAATAATTGATATGAAATCATTATCCTTAATAAAACCGGCATTCGTATGCCTGATCACCGTTGCGTTGGGCGGCCTTTCCTTAAAAGCACAGGAAACTAAAAACGTTTCTGTAAGTAATTTCTCGGAAGTTTCGGTTGGTGCCGGAATAGAACTGCATATTACACAGGGAGCAGCTGAATCTGCAAAAATAGTGGCCAACGATGATGTGATTAACGAAGTGGTTGTAGCAAAAAGCGGAAACCGCGTAACGGTGGGCTGGAAAGAAAACTGGGGCATGAGTAAAATGTGGAAAAACAAGAGTGCGAAAGTATATATCACCTACAAAAAGCTCAACAGCATATCTGCAAGCAGCGGAAGTTCACTGAGAACTGAAAACACATTAAAAACTGACAGACTGAACGCTTCGGTATCTTCAGGAGCCAGTATGGATGCAAAAATAGCATGCAGTGACCTGCAGCTGCAAACCAGCAGCGGCGCTTCGGCTTCACTGGCGGGATCTGCTACCAACATGCAGATAGAATCAAGCTCAGGAAGTTCTGTTGATGCCCTGGGCCTGTCAACCGAATATGCCAGAGCCAATACCAGTTCAGGTGCCGACATAAAGATCAACGTGATCAAAGCACTGGAGACCCACACCAGCAGCGGAAGCAATATCCGTTATAAAGGTGCGGCAGCTTTAAAGAACAACAGTAACGAGAGAAGTTCAAGCGTATCCAGAATAAATTAGTATAGTGTAATTACCCATAAAATTGCTTTATTTTACGGCTGAAATGCCAGAATAAATAGCTTACTAAACCCTTGTTTTATACAAAAACAGGGGTTTATACGTTGTATATGGCATAACCAGCTTATTGAAATAAACCATCATATGAAATTACCGAATCTAATTACGCCCGCCCTATCCTTATTGGTTACGCTATGTTTCAGTGCTCCCACGGTGAGCGCGCAAATTCAGCAGTCTAAAGAAGTACCTGTGAAGGATTTTTCCGAAGTCCATACCACCACCGGAATTGAACTGATCATCACGCAGGGGCCTACCGAATCTGCAAAGATCGTTGCAGATGAAACCCTGATTGATGTGGTGCTGGTTGAGCAGACCGGTAATAGCCTGAACATCAAATGGGGACTGGTCAAAAGCACAAAAAAAAGATGGCTTAACAGAACAGCCAAAGTATTTATCACCTATAAAAACCTGAACGTCATTGAGGCCACCGACGGAAGTTCAGTAAAAACTGAAAATACTTTAAAAACGCCCGGTCTTGACATATCTGTATCCTCAGGCGCCATTGTTACGGCTGCTGTAGAATGCCCGGAATTACACGTAAAAACCAGCAGCGGCGCATCAGCATTGTTAAAAGGAACGGCTGCCCGGATGAAACTGGAAGCCAGCTCTGCCAGCCGGGTAAATGCAATTGACCTGGCCGCTGATTATGCAACTGTAACCGCAAGTTCAGGTGCGGATCTGAAAATAAATGTCAGCAAGGAGCTCGAAACTACGTCAAACAGCGGAAGCAATATCCGTTACAAAGGCAATCCTAAGCTGCAAAATTACTCAGGTGCCAAAAGCGGTACGGTAAAAAAGATGGATTAGTCTCTTTTGACGGTAACCTCTGCTGCCCTTTATCAGAAGCCTTGCAACCTAACGCTTCGTTTGATAAGGGTAATAGATAAAATTAGCCCCTTCAGGAACAATCACGAACACGCACATATAGTCTTCCGGTTTTTTGTAGGCTTTCAGGAACAGTTCCTTGTATTCAGGTTTGATAATTCCCTTTTCCACAAATTCCTCAAACATAGAGGCCTGGATGGTCCAGTTGGTATTGAGCTCCTCCCTGTTTAAGATCATTTCACCTATAGACACCGTATGCTGATGTGCAACAAATATCGGCTGTTTAGAGATGCCCTCTGCGATGATCTCTACTGCGATCTCATGAATCGATTCCTTATATAGTTCAAGGTCTTTCTCCAGGCTTACAAGCGGACTAACCTTTTTATCTTTTCCTGCTTCTTCCGGCTGCTGGGGCATTAACTCTTCTATATCCATTTCTATTTCTTACTTTAATGTATAAAACTATTTGATCAGGTTTAACAAAACCACATTTTCCACATGCTGGGTATGCGGAAACATATCAACCGGTCTAATACGGCTTACTTCATATTTTTCTTTTAACAAGGCCAGGTCCCTGGCTTGAGTGGCTGCATTACAACTCACATAAACGATCTTTTCGGCTTCCATTTCCAGCAGGCGCTGTACTACGTCAACATGCATACCTGCACGCGGAGGGTCAGTGATCACTACATCAGGTTTACCATGTGCATCAATGAATGCTGTAGTCAGGATATCTTTCATATCACCGGCATAAAACACGATATTATCAATACCGTTCAGCTCAGAATTGAACTTCGCATCTTCAATGGCCGTGGGTACATATTCTACCCCGATCACCTTCTTTACACTGCGTGCAATAAAGTTGGCAATGGTGCCTGCCCCGGTATAAAGGTCATACACCAGTTCATCGCCCCTGAACCCTGCAAAGTCTTTTGTGATCTTATAGAGTTCATAGGCCTGTAAGGAGTTGGTCTGATAGAAAGATTTGGCACCAATTTTAAATTTAAGGCCTTCCATTTCTTCAAAAATATAATCCCTGCCGGCGTAAGTGATTATATCCTGGTCAAAAATAGTATCGTTCTTTTTCTGATTGATGATATAAAGCAATGAGGTGATCTCAGGGAAATTGACCTTCAGGTATTCCATAAGTCCGTCTACCTGTTCCTGTTCTACAAAGGCAAAAACTACCACTACCATTACTTCACCGGTTGAGGAAGTTCTGATAATCAGGTTCCTGAGGTTTCCTTCATGGTTACGAAGGTCGTAAAAACTGAGTCCCGATCTCAGGGCATAACCGCGTACCTGGTTTCTCAATGTATTAGAAGGTTCTGCCTGCAGATAGCAGTGCTGAATGTCAAGGATCTTATCAAAACGCAAAGGCACATGAAACCCGAGGGCATTCATTTCCAGGTCATCCCTGTCAGCCATATCATGCTGATTCAGCCAGCGCTTATTAGAAAAAGTATATTCCAGTTTATTTCTGTAGTATTTGTTTTCTGCAGAGCCCAGAATAGGTTCAATAGAAGATATATCTACTTTTGCCAGACGCTGTAACGCGGCCTCAACATTCTTCTGTTTAAAGTGTAATTGTGCATCATATTGCATGTGCTGCCACTTGCAGCCACCGCAGGTGCCGAAATGCTGGCAGAACGGATCAGTTCTCAGTTCAGAGGCGGTATGCAGGGTTTCAATAACGGCCTCTGCAAAATTCTTTTTCTTTTTTACAACTTTTACATCAACGATATCGCCTGGCACGGCTTTATCTACAAACACGACTAACTCGTCTGCTTTTGCTACTCCTTTGCCCTCTTCAGCAATATCAATAATAC
>Ga0247730_1000284_pt1 | contig 43963 bp, 60 predicted proteins | sample UWRJL073202C2_FD_180959 | JGI IMG/M metagenome (GOLD analysis project Ga0247730, IMG submission 180959) | Plant litter microbial communities from Arlington Agricultural Research Station in Wisconsin, United States - UWRJ-L073-202C-2 | ecosystem: Environmental > Terrestrial > Plant litter >... | reverse complement strand
TTCATGGACACAAAAAAAAAAACAAGAAAGCATGGATAACAAGATCATGAGGCTGCCGCAGTCGCAGTGACGGGCGGTCTGTTTGCCAGTCGAGGAACGATGCTGCACTCATGTCTTTTCAGCCGGGCGGCAGAAGAGAAGAATTTTTCACATCGTTCGCAGACCCAATCGCACACTTTCCCGTGAAGGCGGACTTCATGTCGTAGAAGGTCATGTCGTCGAGTGAAGGTCTCTTCGCAGTCCGAGCAATGCATATGTTGCTTCTTCGAACGCGATTTCACTCCGTCTGATTTTTGCGCATGACATGAGCAAGTGTTGCCATCGAGTGATGCCGACGATACACCTCGCCGCCGAGCAGTACGGATGGGCAGGCCATTCGACGAACTCGATTCCGGACTGGCAGGAGAACAAGGGAGCGGGAGTGTGGGTGATGATGCTGGAGGGGCGGGCATCGAATTGATGGAGAAGACGTGCTCCCCCGAAGCTTGTGTCGACGCTGCCAGCATAGGCGATGTGGATGACTGTGGCGATGGAGGAGGAGATGGGCATCCAGACAGTTGATTTATCTGATGGTCCGGCTGGCTCGCATTAACGAGAGGAATGGATGGCGACACCTGTTCAGTATCGCTAGATTGTCGTGCTTCCGAAGTGGATGGTAGAGAAGACCGAGTGTCCATAATGACTTCTTCATCTTGATCACTCGGTGTCAAGTCAAGAGGTGGCAGACCAAGTTTATCGAAATCACCATCTATTCCGGGTCCACTTAATGGCGGTGGCATAACAAATTGACCTATCAAATCCGGTAAACCATTAGCAAAGTGGAACAGCTGTTACATGTGACTGTGACTTACTAGAGCTCGCTGAGGGAAACATGCTAGGGTCGTTGGGTTGGTTCCAGTGATTCCACTGGTCAGTGACACCCATAGCGCGCACGAAGTCGGGGTTGATCATAGATGAATCGTCCCAGCTCCATGTTGTGGGTAGTGTGTTGACTATCGCTGGGCCTGGGATTTGTGGGGAGGACGAGAGGGCAGTAGAGTGATTTAGAGACTGAGATACTAGAAGAGTATTAGTATTAGACCTATAGAGCTCGCTTGATGAGGGAAAGACTTACATAGAGCAGGGAAGGGATTGGTGTCGCTTGGCAATGCCACAGGGAAATCTGAAGGCGTTGTGACACCTGAAGACATAGGCGGCGAATATGGCTCGCTCTCTGAGGTCGAAGATGATCCAGACGGTGTTGTGAGACCAGACTCGGTCTGCTGGAACATGGCCCAGCCATTTTGCACCGCTGGATACACTGGTAGCGACGCCATGGATGACGGGGGAGTCGGCATACTGGGCGCTGCTAGAGCAGACTCATTGCTGCTCCCATTGCCAGACCTGATTGCATAGATGCGTAGGCGTGGACGGTCGTTTACTGAAAATGCCTCTACTTTGATGGACAGTGGAGACAACGCGGTGGCTGGACAGGCGGGTGACAGTGAAGGGTAGGCGTCGGGGCTGTCATTTACTGAAGGAGGTGGTTGGAAAGAAACACAGGGTGGTTGGTCGGGTAGAAGGTAGTCGAGACATAGTTGGAACTTGTTGAGCAAGTCCATGGACAGTGCCAAAGACACATCCGGTGCAGAAGCCATGATAAATTTGCACTGGGAGAGTTGTGGAGTACAAGAGTGAGGGACCGTCAATCTAGACTGGGAGGAAGCAGGGTGGTTGGCGGACTAGACGATAATGAGCTTCGAGACGTCGAGATTGGTAGAGGGGAGGGTAAAAGCCAACAGGCAGTCGAACGGTCGTAGATATAGTACCGAGATCTCAACAGAAATAAATTCGCCCCTCGGTACTGAGGTACGACCCATACAGAAATGCCCGATCTGGATCGCCTTGGGTTTGAATTCGGACATGAACCCAGGGTAGCAAGATCAAAACAGGAAACAGGTGATAAGACTGCATCAGACTTACCGAAGAGGCTACTTGGCGACACGGCAACAGTCTGGTTAATAGTTTGGTGTTTTTACTTCAGGTTTGTGTCATGTTTATCACGATGAAGCTTGGCTGGCCTTTTTCCAGCGAGAAAAGGCGCAACAGGGATCTGCGCGCCATGTCATCATTGGAGCGCAGCTTTGAACATATGGGGCCTCCTCTTCTTTTCACGGTCCCTGCCTCCACTGACAGGACATGCTTGCCACCGAGAGTGCATTGCAATATAGACCAGCACCACCTACCGATATGACGGATCCTAACACAACTGAATGGCCCCGTCATAGTAGATTGACCGAGCCGAGCCTTGGAAGGAACAGCCCTTGCATTAGACGCAATACATTGTGCATACTGAGCAAGGGTCAGAGTTTAGAGACGCAATGTAGGGTCCACACTCCACTCGTAGATGTAGATGACTTATTGACGAGTTGCACGGGAATTCATAGGCGTGGTTGGGGATTTTCCCGCTTGACGGAGATGTGTAAGGCGCCGAGTGATCAGTCAGAATAGACAATTCCTGACCGGGCGTAACGGATGTAAGTGCGAGTCCAACCAGTATGATTTGCGTATCTTGTGGAACTCTCTTAAAGCCGTCGAGAAGGAGAGAACACCGTTTCAAAGATCGACAAGCAACCTGTGAGTAGAAGATTCAGAGGAAAAGTAGAATGTCACAGTGAGTGACAACTCAGTAAGCTCTGACGATATCGGGCCTGCACAACGCCACGGCCGTGGCGCTATATCCAACATCGTCTCCTTTGCCATACCTATCTGATCCTGACACGCTCAGTTGTATTCTCTCTAGGGATCTCGAGCCTTAGCCCGATTACAATCTTCTTAATAGGTCTTAAGGACGTCTCAAAGTAGCTCAAAACAGGTCGCAGTAATTTGATTATGATCAAGGCAAGCAACGCGCGTTCCATGGATCTGCTTGCTCCTTTTCTGTCCTCTACCACAGCAAATCTCTCGCATTTGTCGGAGTGATTACGGTCTATGCCTCTCTTCAAGGAGCCGCTCGGATGCTTGAAATGCATGACTATGATCTATTTTCAAGGTAAGCCATCTTTTCCAGTTCTAATACAGTCCGAACGATCACAAACCCTGCCTCTTGCCACACACTTCTACTTGCTAATGTCTCCTCCTTCGTAACCAGAGGCGTTTTCCATGGTGTTATGACCCCTATCGCCGCCTAGCACTCTGTTTGATACCTCGCCGTCCTGCCTCGATGCAATATGGGTCTGCTTCCCGGGAGCGTGTTCAAAAGATGTGATTGCGGCGCAAACGTTTCTATGGATTTTGTACTTTATCATGGAGTCTACCAGTCACCGGTATTGTGGCAAACGATGGGGTGTTCATCTGCGAATAAACGGAACGCCTCCTACGTATTCTTGATTTTTTTATGTTCTCAGCAGGACCTGGTGCCTCTGTATGTTTAAAAACAAATCCTGCATGAATTCTTTCCCTGCGACTAACGGCGCCACTGCTTTTTGTTGACTGAATCAATCATGGAGCGCTTATATTGTCGACATAGAAATGTGTCTTCCATTGTCAACCTGTCAGCCACCTGAACTCGGAAGTAATCCCTCGGTTACGCCGACCACTTAATTGTCTGTTGCGTCGCTGAAAAGATAACAGACATTGAATGCTTACCGAAGAGAAGCTCGCGCAGGGTCTCAGCCACCAACGAAACGTCACTCCCAGCCATTCAAGGATGCACCTGCGCAATGCATATACCAAGGCCACGTTCACAGTTGGAATCAGAAGGTGTATCTTTCTTCAACACTACTCAATCTTGCTGTCCCGTCATCCCTACCCACGGTACTTACTCCAAGTGAAGCTTATGAGCTTGAGTCTCATGATTGCAAGACCGTCTGCTATGCAGCGTCTAGTTTCCTCCTACAGCAAGCTAAGATGGCGTATGAGGGGTGTTTTATGTGCCGGATCAGCCAGGTGGCAGGATATGTAGCATCCTCGAGGTTATTCCACGCATCTCGCTGGACTGTGGTGGGTACAAATGGTTTTCGGAGATGCAGTTGGCCAAACCTCCTGCGCGCACATGGTAATCATGCCTACTAAAGGGTGCGCGGTGAGACCAAACATCGGCTCGTAACATCGATATGCTAGAAGAAGCCACATATCGTAAATTTCTAGTATCTTCGGCCGTACTGGGCCTCCGATGAGTAAGTATCGTGCCGCAGTTGTCTAATCTAACAGCGCAGAACAGTGTTCAATGTTCAAAGTCTCTTCAGCTTCTATGTGCTTCTCCCCTGTTACCATTCAAGCAAGCTCTTCCTCTTTGTTGAGATGTTAAGGCCGCCTCTAAGCAGCTCTGGCAAAATCTTGCCCTCTTCAAGCGTCTCAGATACAATCGCGTCCACGTGATGAGATTGGACGCGTCCGTACCATATTCCACTTCCCTGAGGGGTATATATCTGGGCGGTTAGGTTGAGCGTAAGAATTTCCAAGACAACCCCCACTGAAACTCACAATACAGTTTCCGGCGTATTTATGGCCACCCGTGTGCGAGTTCTTCAATATGAGCGCTGATTTCCCCTCCATACTGTCGGAGGAATGCTCGTTTACGTCCGTATAGACTGTCCAGCCTTTGGACGCCAGGGAATGACTGAACGAATGCTCGAGAGTGCGTGCCGCGATGGAACAACGATTGTCCCGCCGTTTATGCGAGCCTGTATTGTTCTGCTGTTAGAATAATCATGGAACTGCAAAATAAAGCAACGCACAGAGAAGAATAACACAGCTATACTTGAGAGGATGCGATGTGAACTGATCACTGTTCAGAAGCGAGTGTGCAGCTTCTGCCGTGGATGGGACATCTTCAACCAGTTTGTATTCCGGGAAGACAAGAACCGTCTGGAGATCTGGGTCGTGCGATAGGCTATGATGACTGCCATTCAGGACTGCAATCCTATTTGTATCCTGTTGACTGAAGACGCCTTTGGCCGACAATGCAGGAGGGTGTGTAGATTCGGTAGGGTGTTTGGAGAGGTTTTCTGCCTGTGACAGTAGCTGAGCCATGGAACCACTGACATCTGTGACTTCTCGAGCCCAGTCCTCTTTTCCAGTCGAGATTACGAACTGTCTGCTGTACGGCTTGACAGATCCAAGCATTTCTGTCTCCATATCCACGTCAAACCGACCTGGGTAGTCTTCGTGTCCTTCTGCGCAAGGATCACTACACGTTCTACAGTCTGCTTCGGAGATTGGCACATTGGCCTGGGAGAGAGACTGTTGCAATGTAGCTGCGTCCATGGGCTGCTGGGAGAGGAGGCTAGCTTTCACACGTCGGAGGGCATGCATTGTCTGACTGCGGACCATCCGGTGCTCTAATCGGCTTATATTCGTCTAATCTGATAAGATAAGCCGGCTTACGAGCTCTGCAGGCTTGTCATCACGTCGGCACGGTTGCACGGATACTATGTCTTCTGACACCCAACCACCACCGCAGCGGCTCAAGAAGCTTGAATTCACTCTTCCTACACGTGCCATTGTTTTACCCAGCGCATTATGCCTATTTGGATTTGCATTAGGCCTTGTCCGAGGTGGTAGGACGACGTCTTTGCGGTTTTTAGCAGAAAATGCCCATAGACCTCCTCGCACAAAACAGGCGCGCTCTCTTACTTCCTGAGAAGTATTTGCCTGTGCTTACTTGCTATGTTCTAGGGATGGTATTTTTACTACAAGACGAAAAATTATCGTGTCATGCTCGGTGCTCTCAAAGGCGGGGCGAAGGAAGCCCTGCGAATGGGTGGTCTAGGGTTCACCTGGATTGGCTTCGAGGAGTTCTTTACTTGGGCCTCTGGCAATGAATCCTTTATGACACAGTCTTCACCTCCTATCACGATTCCATCACTCATTCACGGGAAAGAACTGGGTGCAGGCATTGGGACATCGGTAGTTTGGAGTGTTCTTTGTACGTATCAAAAACTCTTCATGGTACCCTCTGTTTTCTTAACTTCTTCAGATCGTTTACCATGGTCTATGTCACGACAAGCGCTGTTAGCAGGTATAATGGTGGGAGGCACAATGACTGCTCTGAATTCCGCCAAAGCCTTCAGAGAAGGTTCAACTACTACCGAAACGAAGACTTCACCCGAGCAACCGACATAGCACTCCCTGCAGCGTAGAAGTCCATGGGATACTCCCCTATTCCCCTCTCTGTATCTCCCGTCTGGTCCCAAGTTGCAGTCACGTCTCCGACGGCAACTCTGCATTCGTATGGTGTTAATAAAGGCTTTTCGAACGCGTAGCCCCAATCAATGGATAGTCGTGGGCAAGATGTCTGGACGAATGCACCAATGTCAAAAAGCGCAAGTTTAGCTGGGGAAAGCTCAGAAAGCAATATAGGCATTGCGTCGGGCACTAGAGAGATAATTGCCTGTTCGTTGCGCTTGTCAGTACACCTGGTGCTCAATGGAATATAGTCACATACCTGAAGCTGCTTGAAGTTGCCTTGCCTGCCCAGCGTGCCCAGCACGACACCCCACATACCCCCAGGTGCCTTGCGAGCTTTCACTACAGCATCGTGTCGGACTGTCTGCATTTCTTTGTGGTCATATCGTTCTCGCGTGAGCTTCTTGGAATAAGGGTCATAGCGGAATGCTGGAACAGAAGGATTGGCTATCATGATGGACTCCAGGTGAAAGCGTCCATCTCCTAAGTATCTGGTGAAGGTGTGAGCTTGATAGCAAAGATGCACAAGTGGACCAACATCAGAGCATCAACATCATCCTCCAGCTTCGGTGCTGTACATCCCAGAATCTCTCCAGGGGACAACGGCTTGCTTCTTGGAATGGTTGTCTCGTAATAACCTTTCCAGCCACTGCCTGCTCTAGCCTCGTCTGTAACGGACAAGTCCTCTTTGAGACGCTGTAATGCGGCGACAAACTGAATCGTCGAGACAAGAGCAAATTTCGTTTTGGGCTCCTCTTCGTTATTTGCTATTGTGGAAATAACTGTGCTCTCCTCCGAATCCGTAATGCGGAGGTGCCTTATCTTGTCGGGTCCTTCCAGACGTTCGCCTGGTTTCTTGTCATTGTCTGGGCTAGTCTCATCGAGGAGTGCAGCATGGAAGGAAGAGCGGTTGTCAGGGAAGTTATGTCGTATGGTCTGCGCAAGATGCATGGAGTCTATGTTGATTTCGACGAAGATGTATAAGGTCTTTATAGTCGTTTGGTCCATTGGAACTGCCCCCAAGTTGTTCAAGAGAAGCTAATATGCGTTTGGACGGAGACATACCAAGACAACTGTGTCCATAATGGACCAGCATATCGCACCCCAGTGCAACCGCAGTGTAGTCATCCACGCAGCACGCGCCATAGGTCACATCTCCAAGGATTGTTGTCAGTGCACCAGTGAATCTGCCCAAGTTTCGGTCAACCTTTCGAGTAACGGACGGAAATGCTTGATAGACGTACTGATATATAATGTCGCTAATGACACATGCAAACATCTGTAATCCTTCAGGCATTTGCAGGCCAACCATTTTTGCTCCGTTCTTCTGCACATGGTGTATTGTCTTGTGGATCTCGAAAGAATAATTCGAAGGCAAGCTCGACTTGATGCACTCGTTTAGCTCGACGTTTTCTAGAATCTCGAGTGGGAGCTGGTTGACTAGCGCCTGTGAGGATGCAAACTGTTTTGGAGATTTTGATTTTGACCCGACGAATCGTTTCTTGGGCTTGCTTGCGGATGACTTTTGAGGTAGAGTGTCAGCCATGACTGTGCGGAAGATGGCTTTGTGATGATCGCAAGCCGTCCTGAGAGAGTGACTCATCCCACGTGTACCTCACGTCACTTCCCCAATTACAGTTTCATGAACCGCCCGACCGACGTTACCTTCATACCCCCACTAGTGACTATATTCGTGAACGCTACAGTGCTCCAAACCGACTTGTAGCCTCAGAAATGGCGCAGGACACTATGGAGAACTCATGTGCTATGAGAGACTCTTGTGGACACAAAGGCTTATTCGGGGGAGACCTGCCTTGTCCATATTCTGGTCCCCCAATCGACGTGAGTTCCATCATAGTCCCTCTTGGTTTCTAATGGATTTTTAACGCCTTTATGTAGTATCCCGACGAATCTCGTGCACTGCTTGTTGAAGTTTGTGGTGCAGAGTTCGCTGAAGGTCCGACGTGCTGCACTTCTTCTCAAGTCGACACTCTCCGAGAGAACTTCCAACGTGTTGAAGGTCTCCTTTCATCATGCCCTGCATGCCGGAATAATTTCCACTCCTTCTTTTGCTCCTTTACATGCTCTCCCACCCAAGGGTCCTTCGTCAACATCACTGCTACACAGATCACGTCCACTGGACAAGATGCTGTGAAAGAAGTTGACTTCTACGCATCGAAGGACTTCGGTGAAGGTTTCTATAATAGCTGTAAAGATGTCAAGATGGGTGCTGCCAACGCGTTTGCAATGGACTTAATAGGAGGAGGTGCGAAGGACTACCAGCATTTCTTCAAGTTCCTGGGCGATGAGAAGCCATTAGGCAGTCCATTCCAAATCAACTTTCCTCCACCCGCCAATACCTCAGATACAGTGGTAGACTCTAATTATATCCCACTGGACCTTACTCCAAGGAGCTGCGCAGACTCTGATCTAGGCAGCCGATGTGCGTGCGTGGATTGTCCCCAGATATGTCCTGCCTTGCCAGACGTTCCTATCCCAGGAGCGGATGCAAATGCATGCCATGTTGGGATGATCACCTGCCTATCATTTTCCCTCATCCTGGTCTACGCAATCGCCGTTATTGGCTTCCTTGTTGGACTTATCGTCCAAGTTACAGTCCGACGAAGGAGGGAACACATGTACGAGCGTGTGGCGTTGTCAGTGGACACTGCTTCTGTGCAAAGCCCATCTCGATCACATCACAGGTCTCTATTGGGTGCTTCCTCACTCCCTAGGCATCGGGAAGAAGATTCGCTGGGTACTATTTCTGAGAACGGCGACAGCCCAGCCGCTCTTTTAGATCCTGTGGAAACAGCTCAGCCTCGGCATTACCGTCTGAACAACATCCTTCGCCGTTTCTTTTACAAGTGGGGCTTATGGTCCGCTACCAATCCTTCCCTTACGTTCGCCATCGTTTTCCTAGTCTTTGGACTGCTGAATATCGGGTGGAAGAAGTTCGAAGTCGAAACTGATCCAGTTCGACTATGGGTCTCGCCTAGTTCAGAGAGCAAAGTGCAGAAGGAATATTTCGACGAGCATTTTGGACCGTTCTACAGGCCAGAGCAAATATTCGTGACTTCCAACGAAGAGGCGCCTGTATTATCGTGGTCTACGCTGAAGTATTGGGCAGGAGTTGAAGCCGACATCAGGGAACTCAAATCCTCACCCAACGGCTATACACTGGAAGATGTTTGCTTCAAACCAGCCGGACCCGAAGGCGCTTGTGTCGTTCAGTCAGTGATGGCTTGGTTCGGCAACGACTTGAGTGGTTATGACCAAGACACTTGGGCAGAGCATTTGGAATCTTGTGCGAGCTCTCCCGTAGAGTGTTTGCCCGATTTCGGACAGCCTTTGGCCCCACACTACGTACTGGGAGGTGTTCCAGAGAACGGCAAGTTCATAGATGCCGAGGCGATGGTTGTAAACTACGTCGTCTCGGACTCCTTGGACACAGATGTGCAGGAGAAGGCCATGGAGTGGGAAGAGACCCTGAAGACATACTTGCTAGTTTTGAGGGAGCGATCTGCGGATGATGCTGGTTTAACCATTGGTTTCTCCACTGGTGTATCGCTTGAGGAGGAAATCAACAAGAGCACGAACACCGACGTAAAGATTGTGGTGCTCTCTTACCTCGCAATGTTCTTCTATGTGTCGCTCACTCTGGGCAGTGGAAGTGGCGGATTCGGCGAGGAAGATGGAGTATGGTCGTCCCTTTCGAAGTGGGCACGCAATTTCCCTGGCCTTTTCAAGAAATCCGGAGGTCTCACTTCATCAAGTCTCTCTGTTGATTCGCGGGATGTCCCCTCACTTTTCCCTCGCCTTCCTCGTGCGCTCTTTGTCGGCTCGAAGTTTACATTGGGCCTATTTGGCATTGCACTCGTCATTGTGTCTGTGTCCACGTCCGTTGGCTTCTTCTCCTTGACCGGAGTGAAGGTCACTTTGATCATCGCAGAGGTTATACCGTTCTTGGTATTAGCCGTAGGTGTGGACAACGTGTTCATACTCGTACACGAGCTCGACCGACAGAATCTGTTGCATGGACCTAATGCGGCTGTCACCCGAGGTGGCGACTCTGCTATACCGCCAGCCATGTCGCCTACAACACATTCATCACTTCACGATGATGAGGCCCGTTCCGTTCCTGCCTACTTCTCTCCTGAAGAGCGCGTGGCCAGGACATTGGCCAAAATGGGACCCTCTATCTTGCTTAGTACTATCACAGAAACGCTCGCCTTTGCTTTGGGTGCACTGGTTCCAATGCCTGCAGTCCGCAATTTTGCACTGTACGCTGCAGGAAGTGTATTCTTGAATGCATTTTTGCAAGTGACGGTATTCTTGAGCGCAATGTTGTGGGATCTGAAGAGGGTGGAGGACAGTCGCGTGGATTGCTTCCCCTGTTTGCGTCTTCCTTCTCGCATCTCCCTTACCGAGTCCTCGACAGGATCAATAGGCACACTAGCAAGGCTAATCAGGAGACATTATGCCCCTTTCTTGTTGAAGCCAGCAGTGAAGGCTGTTGTATTTCTACTTTTCTGCGGACTCTTTGTGCTGTCGGTTATTTCCATGCAACACATCGAACTTGGTCTTGGTAAGTGTCCTTATTTGCGCTGCTTCGAGTCGTTACTGATGAAAGGTTGTGCAGATCAAAGACTTGCTTTGCCATCCGACTCATATTTAGTCCAATACTTCAACATGATGGATGCCTACCTGAATGTTGGTCCTCCGGTTTACTTCGTATCCCGAGACGTCGATGTCACGAAGCGGTCTGGCCAGCAAGCATTGTGTGGGAGGTTTACCACCTGTGCCGAACTCTCAATGGCCAACATCTTAGAAGCGGAACGGAAGAGACCTGAGGTGTCCTTCATCTCTGACCCCAGTGCTTCGTGGATCGACGATTATCTCAATTGGCTAGATCCCAAACAAGACTCATGTTGTCGTGTGCGCAAGGCGGATCCATCCGTGTTCTGTACCGAGCGAGACTCATCGCGGAGATGCCAGCCATGTTTCCAAGACAGAGAGCCTGAGTGGAACATCACTTTATCCGGTATGCCACAGAACGAGGAGTTCATGAAGTATTTGCAACAGTGGCTTCAATCCCCCACGAATGAAGAATGCCCTTTAGCAGGAAAGGCTTCATTCGGGGCAGCATTGTCCATTGCTGAGGATGAGAAGAGTGTAATTGCTTCACACTTCCGGACCTTCCATGCTCCCTTGAAGACACAGGCAGACTTCATAAATTCGTTTGCAGCTGCACATCGTGTTGCCGACGAGATTTCCGAGGCAACGGGGGCAGACGTATTCCCATACTCACTGCACTATGTCTTCTTCGACCAGTATGCCCATATCATTGCCATGACACAAGAAGTACTTGGGCTAGGATTAGGTGCAGTGCTGATTGTCACAGCTCTCATGTTGGGATCGTGGAGGACAGCAGTCATTGTGACAGCTACAGTTGGGTTGACCGTGGTTTCGTGCATGGGCGTCATGGCAGTCTGGGGTATTAATCTGAATGCCATCAGTCTCGTCAATCTTGTCATCTCCTTAGGAATCGCGGTGGAGTTCTGTGCGCATGTAGCCAGAGCATTCATGAACTCTGGATCCGGACTGCCTTTGGACCACCCGAAGGGACAGAAGGAAAGAGACGAGCGAATGTGGACAGCGTTGGTTGATGTTGGCCCATCAGTAAGTTCCTGTTTTTTAACCTCAAAAGAAATGTGTTCAACGCATGCATGTCAGGTACTTTCTGGAATTACTTTCACCAAGCTTATTGGCATGTGCGTTCTGGCACTGACTAGGTCGAAACTTCTTGAGGTATGTTCTTTTCCTGAGAGGCTGTATCACTGCTTATGTTTCCTATCCAAGATCTATTACTTCCGCATGTGGTTGACCTTGATTATATCTGGGGCCTTGCACGGTCTTGTATTCTTACCTGTCGTACTGAGTGTGGCTGGTGGTCCCGGCTTCCCTCAACAAGAGGCTGACGAGGAGTGGATCAACGCAATACGAACTGATTACGATTATGCGTACGTGCACAACTTAGCTTTCTTTCTGAAAATTCGCTCATGCGTCTACAGCCCTTTTGTCGCAGATGACTCTTCCATAGCAAGTGATGATTGAATGGACATTGCTACTTGATTATTGGTTTTTTCTTTTGTATATATTTGCATAGCCTATGTAGGAAAATACAAATCACTAATTTGTGAGAAGGACTGAAAGGTTCTGTAACTGGAGCAACAGCAAGGGTACGAGAGTCAAGGAATTCAGTCCTTGACTGGGGAACGAGAGCGGCTGTCACGAATGTCGTCCCTGCTACGGCTTCGAGTCTTTCTCCCTCTGCTAACAGATCTAGACCTCGTCCTGCTCCTAGTCCGGCTGCGACTGCGGCTACGACTATATCTGGAGTAGGATGAATAAGAAAGTGACCTCGAGCGCGTGCGAGAGCGCGAACGGGAGTAGGAACGTGAGCGGCTCGAGTAACTTCTTGAACGAGAACGTCGCCTTCCTTGACCGCCTCTCGTGTAGCTTGGAGAGCGTCTTCGCATAGGCCTCTCCCCGCGACGCGGTGGGGAACGGGACCTTCCACCGCCTGCACCTCTGTAGAAGCTTCCCCTGCCTCGACCACCGCCCCTGCCACCAAATCCTCCACGCCCGCGGTATGAATCTCGGAAAACTTCTCCTCGCCTTCGATAAGGGGGAGACCGAGAGCGGGAGAAAGAACGAGACCGAGTGCGAGACCGCGACAACGAGCGTTTGTCTCGACCTTTTGCGCCTCTTCGTGGAGGGGGCGGGCTGCGTGAACGAGATTTGATAGGCAAATCAGACAGTTCGACTTTAAGGACAGCTCCGTCGAGCTGCCCACCGTCCATGTGAGATTGGGCCATGTGCGCAGAGGCAGATTCTGCATATTCCAGCGCCGCTTTGCCTCGATTTTGACCAGCTAGCAAGAGTGTAGTTTAGTATTAGGTTTTTATACAGATACAAAGAAAAGTTCACATTTTGCGTAGGTGGGAAGGTCAATTTTGTCGATGATGCCGTAGAAGCCAAATATTGCTCGCAAGTGGGCTTCCACAACGTTGCGCGTCAAGTTGGTGATAATAACTACTTTCGCGTCTTTCTTGTCTGAACTAGATCCCTGCGCGTCCACATCCATGTCCACGTCTGCATCCTGAACAGGCCGCGTAGAGGGCGAGTGGCCTCGAGAGTCTGACATCGAGATGAGGGTAAGAGGCAAGTTGGCGAATAAACAAACAGTCATCAGTTTCGCAAACACTACGCATTTCCGATTCGTTGAACTCTGTATGGCGTCTTCGCTTTCTGTAAGAGCTACTCAGGATATATACAAACGGCCACGGGTTGTTTACAAAACGCGTTGGCTACACTAAGAAACCCAAAGTGCAAATGATTCAGGACGTAGCTGGTGAGAATTCGCACTTTCCTCACGGCCAACCGTAAACATAGTTTCTACGTGGGAGCACGTTCGCGGTATATCATGGGAGTATGGGAAGGTTTGGTGAGGAATTTCCGAAGGGCTCAAAGAATTTTGTATGCAAGTCTAGAAGAGAATAACACTGGCGAGGTCTAAATTGAATTACTCGTCATCTCCTTCCGAATCCTGCACATATTTCCCTCGAATGTCCTTCCATTGTTTCTAAAAGGCACAGCGGCGGAAATGTTAGCTGGTTGCACAATGCATGACAGTACAAGCGCAACGTACTCCCTTGTTCCAGTAATCATGGAACGACGTGACACTAAGGTCGAAGCCAATGCCGAATGCGAATGCTCCGACAAATACAGAGCTCGCAAAGATACCTGAGCAGAAGAATATCTCAGCATACATGAAGCAAACAGAAGCTGTGGGAGTGAGTCGCACTGTTTCGCTTGAAGAAAGTGTTGTATAGAGTTGTTGAGAGCTGTAATCTATGTGAGCAATTGTGTTCCCCCCGTTTCGCAACAGGAGACTACTCACGGCCATTGCTAGTCAGGACAGTGAACTCGACCGATGGAGTCTAAAATGCAATGAAAGAGCTGGAAGAAGTCGGGTATATCGCTTACATAAGCATGCGCCTACAACCACACAACGCGTTGGTGTCAAATAGCTACTCTCATCATCTGCCTTCCATGCTGGCCCTCAGAGCGTCTCGTACGTCGCTCACAACCGTCGCAAGAGCGCGTCAAATCCCGGCGACAGTCTCAAGGCTCTCAACAGCAACCGAAACCTCTGAGCTCTTGGACTTTGTCGGTGGTGTACAATACCAAACACCCCCCACTGCTGGACCAGATGGTTATGCCATCGAAGGCCCAAACTCTCAAAGTCCGAACGTGAACCTATTTAGATTCAATGACCAGCCGAGCATTCTGGAGGAGAAGCAACGGTATCGTCTGCACTGTCACGCTGGGAATAACAATACCATTACCACATTCACTGGCCCTGACGGAAAAACGTTAGCGTCGTATTCAGGAGGACAGTGTGGCTTCAAGGGAGTGAATCGCTCAGGTTACGAGGCGGGATATCAGTGTGCAATACGAATATTCAAGGACATTGCAAAGGAGCAGGAGAAAAGAGGAGACTTTGACATACAGCTGTTCTTTAAGGGCTTCGGCAGTGGTAGAGAGGCTTTGGCAAAGGCTATTATGGCTGCAGAGGGAGAGCAGGTCAGGGCGTCGGTCGTATCTGTAACAGACCGCACACCCATTAAAATTGGTGGAACGAGGGCGAAGAAAGCCAGACGTCTATAGGTGCGTTTAGTGTACTAATTCCTGACCACTATTGCTCATTAGCCTATACAGTCTATCTATTGATAATAATAACACTTTAATGCTTGAAGTATGCATCGTTTTCGAATCTGGTATATTCTGGCCTGTCCAACGACCGCTTTGCAACCTGCTTGTCAATCTCAATATCCTCAATCAGTGCTTCTGTTCTGCCGGTTAATGATGCTTTGCGCTTGACTAGAGCAAATTTTCTTACCAACAGATGTAAAGTCGAGCTCTGGCCGGATGTAACCAAGAACAATTGCTTTTAAGGGATATCCATAGAAGTCAGAAGCAAAAGTATGTAAGATGTGAATTTCCTGGTGTCGTATTCAGCATCAACTGAACGGTGAGGTATCAGACAAACATACTGCCGTTAGACGCTCGTTCTTGTAGTATGGGTTCCAGCCTAAGCTCATCACCATCGGTAAGACTTTGAATTCTTCTGCTCCTAGTGTGGTTGAGCTATCAGCAGGTGGTGAGATCTGAGCGTAGCCATAGTAAACGCCTGGCTTCGCCACACTGCTAATTGGCTCTATACACTCGTCCGGCAAATTCGCTAGAGCCTGTTAATGCACGTTCTGGCAACCGTATGTTGTAAAGAACACACCTGTAGGGCATCCAAGCTCCTTGCCTCCTCTGCCGAACCCAGTTTGCACAGGACCTTCGAGAAATACTGGGAAGGGTGACTCGGGCAGATCTGGACCAACGATTTTGGGTCGAGCTTCGCGCAGTTCTTTCGTTTGTACAGGCGCCTCGGGCCTAGTAGCCTGATCTGCGAGCTGCGCTGCTGTAGTAACTGTATCCGCCATGTCGTAGAATCTAGATGCTGGAAGAATGAGTTCAAGTAGTGGAACCGTGACTATTGATCTTGTGTCTTGACCATCACCATGTCGGTACAATATCAGCCTATGGACACTTCAACGCCAGGCGCGGCAGGATCTGTCGCCGCAAGCCCCTACTATAGAATGTCGGACAGTATCCCCCAAACAATGATCCCGTCTTCCTACTTTCCACCCGTCCCGCAGCCTGTGCAACAACCGTATCCTCATCGTCCTCCTTCTCCAGAGCTAGCTGCAGTGACACCTGATGTGGCTTCTCACGCTATACGACGACTGGCGACATTGGAGCTACGAGATGCAGGGTTTGTTGGGTCTGAACCTGATGCCATGCTACACCTTGAGCGCGAGATTGTAGCCTGTACGTGCATTACAGTGAGGTTTGTTGGATTGTCTGGTGCTTTCTAATGCTACTTCTTCCACTGATAGTCATTGAAAACCTATACAAAACGGCTCATGAATATGCAAACTTGGCCGGGCGATCTCATGCAATTGCCACAGATCTCAAACTTGCTGGAGAAGACAACGGGCTGGACGTAAGCCAACTACGGCCAGTCAAGCGTAAAGCTCACAAGCGGAAGAAAAGTGAGTCACAAGTCATCTCCATGTTTAACCAGGTCTCATACCGATACTAGACGCACGAGGCCAGCCCCGCACTGGCTCACTAGTTCCGCCAGAGTCTCGTTCCCCTTCACCAGAACTATTACCTTCAGACGATGAGGACGTGCCTGTTTCTCTTCCGTCAACTCTTCGGAGTCTACCAGTCTACTATCCTGCTTTGCCGCCTAAGCATACATATCTACAGACACCCGTGCGACTTCTCTTGAAACTCGTGTTCATATCAAGGCTAACACCTCCTCAGGCATCTCCCCCTAGGAAAGTCGCGGTTTCATCATTGGAAAAGAAGCTGCAGACTGCGGGTTTGGTCCAGGAATCTCTCAAGAACTTGATGACTAGAACGGAGGAGACTCATGGGCAGGCAGACGCACAATTGTTGGGACACACTGTCAATTGGGAAACCAATGTTCATCCGCGCAGGAAATGGAAATTTGGATCTTGAATGGGGTGCAATTTTGTCTTGCTACGATCATGAATTCTGTCTAGTATCCGGTCCCATATCAATACCACACATTGCAATCGCAGCTTGTTCGTTCTCCTGCGCTCAATTAACCTGATCATTCCCTACCACTGCTTCATCGTCCCGGATGGGTGTTGCCACGGAGAGTCGGGAACTTCGGCGTCGGTTGGCAGAGACGTCTATGTCTGGATCTGCAGCGCCAGTATTGAGAACGGTCTCCTTAGTTTTCCGTTTCTTAGTCGGAGGAGACTTGTCTGTTTCTCGTGGGACTTCAGCGGAGGTTGCTGCTGTCGCCGATGCTTTCGTTTTGGGCCTGAGCTTGGGCTTAGCGCGAGGTAGCTTCGGCGGCGTCGCCTTAGCTGATACTTTGGGACTGTTTTCGTTTATCTGCGCAGCAGGTTCATCAGGTCCATCCACTTGAGTAAGCGAGCTCGTTGCTGAAGAACTTTCTGTGCTCGTGCTCGTAATGATGGTCCCAGTAGAAAGGGTTGGAGTCGGCGTTGAACCAGAAGGTTGAGTACCAGGAGTAACTGAATCCATCCCATCGAGAGTGTTTGACGGATGCCACTCGGAGGTCTCCTCCGTACTAGCGTTCTGGGCATTTGCATCCTTTACGAGCTTCAGATACCTGACCTTGCACTGCAGGTGGTGGACATTGTAAGCGTAAAGGAATGCTTCAGTACCGTAACATTTTCTTACCTGCTTGTCAGTAAATCCAGCTCCAAGCTCAGCTGAAATCTTCTTCCACTTGTTACCTTTCAACTTCACGAGCTCTCTTAAACTTCGATCCTCCTTCTCTGTCCATTCCCGAGAACCAGCGGCATTTGGTATATTTTTTCGATCCAATTCCCGCCAACGGTCTCTACACTGGTCGTAATTTCGACCTAGCATGGCAGAAGCGACGTTGGGCCAGTTCGTACCATGGCCAGCTACTGCTTCAGCAAGTCGTTTGTCCTCTTCTTTACTCCAAAGTCCATGTTTGAGGTTTTCGTCGAGTATTCGACCGTACTGGCCTTGACACTGAAGTGCTGTAGCGTGTTGTGATACATAGCGGGCCACTGTAAAGTCATGTTGAGGAAGATTGGTATGCAGCAAAAAGGAAGAGAAATCAACCTAAGTTCCAGTTGTTTAGACCACAGGCTGCAACAGCGTTCTTCAAGCGTTCATTAGATGCTTCGTCCCATTTGTGGACTTGACGCGGAATGGCTTTCCTCATACAATCCAGGGGGACACGCTCTGTCTGCCGCATTGTAAGTACAATGGATATGGTTGAATGCTGTAACACACCCCCAAACGTGAGGATACATCCACCCAATCTATGGGTGCATCGGTAGGGAAGGTCTTAACGATATCCTGAAGCTTTTGCAATTCTTCCTTATCCCAAGTAGCATGATTGATACGTGGGTGTTTCTCACCAAGCCACCTTATGCGATATTCTGTAGCGCTTCGGGATGCGCCTACGGCATCAGTTACCTTGAAGCAGATTAAGCCGCTATTCAAAGGAAGGAGAAGGAGATAGAACTGACCTTCTCCGCGATGATGGCCCAGTCCAACCGTTCAATGTCTGTGTTGAAGTCAATAGGTGTGTCTGCGGAAGGCATTGGTTTCCCTCTAAATGTTGCCATTGATGAAGAAAGTTCAGTTGGAATGTGTACGAAGACGTACTGTGATTGAGCATCAATAGCCATTATACGCAGATGTTCAGCTCGAACTGCCAAAGTAAGTTCCTCTACCTCTTTGGGCTTCACTATGTCGACCTGAGCGTTACGATTTGTGCAACAGATGGGAGGTCACACACGTGTATAAGAAGCTGTATTCTCGAGATACTCATTGCGCACTGTGGCAGTTTGGCTGAATGGAGACCTCTGGAAAGTTGTGTTAGTACGAGGAATATGTGCTTCACGCCACCACGTACTGGGTTATTGGCCAATTCTCCGGGAAGGACTGGCCCACTTGCACGCTTTGATCCTACGATTTGGATATCTGGATGCGGATTTGGGTCTTCCTCGTATTTTTCCGCACTATCCTGACCGAGGACATCAATCAAGTGTGGCGCTGCGAGGAGGATAATTGCGCACAATAAGTCTATCCACCAGCTGCAACTCAGCCGTGAGTCTTTGCGCATGAACGCTTAATACATGCTGATGTTTATTGTTTGCTTGCAACGCCGTCTGTACAGTGGAAAGAATGCTGCTGGATAGATTGCTAGTGGAAGGAAAGTCCATAGCACGTCACAGACGTGACAGTCAAGTTCTCCTCCTGCTTTCAGTTGCGTTATCTCTGCGCACGACTACCCAACTATAGAAAACGGCGTCGACCTCATTGAACTTCGCCAAATAGGATCCTCGTCATGGCTAACGCGTCTGCAAAGCGTATAGGCAAGTGTCTCCAACTGGAACAGGTCGCATTTATACTGACAACGCACATAGCTGGTCAGAATGAGGGTACAGTCAAGACGCTCAGAATGGGCATGATATTGCCGACAATTGTCTCGCTTCTACTGCGCCTTCTCCTCAGACGTGCATCATTACCTCCTTCCAAATCATCCCTGGCACTTTATCTAGCCACGTTCTTCCCCGCATTCTTTCTGTCCAATTACTTGATTAAAATCGGCACTGCAAGGCGCGACCCAGCCACTGGAGCTCTGATATCCTACGGAGAAGACCTTAGTCAGGCCGGAGTAACTGAATGGTGCTTTGATATTCTCTACATTACGTGTGCGTTGTACTCAGGCTCTAGATTCGTTTACTTCCACTGATATCTACATGCAAAGGGGCCTGTCAGATTGGTAGTGGCGCGTTTGGTGAATGGTTCTGGTGGCTCTATACCGTTGTACGTTTACTTCACCTTTGCAAGCTCCTGCAATCATATTAAAAGCTTTCAGATTCCTATATACGCAATATGGAAGTTATGGTCATCCGCGATTGGTCCTATGCTCTTCGGGGGCTCAGGAGGTAGCTCAGCTAAGCCTACAGAAGAAGAAGAACAGACTAGCAAGCGTCAACAGAAACTGCGAAAGCGGAATGAGAAGGGCGATTCACGGGTTCAGCAAGTTCGCGCAGGCCGTAAGTAACGACCAGACCCTCCGTAGCTGTGTACTCGAGGTGTCAATAGATCTGTTGTGCTATTGCTACATTTTTCATGGTGTGCCGCAGTGTCTACTTTTCGCTTGTAGGTTCGATTGCAATTCCATGCTGCCCTATCACTCTGCGCCACAATTTACCCAAATCCCAAACAAGCATCAACAATTCATTCTGTCCAAATTCGTCAATCGCCTTCTTTAGATTCTTCTTCCACCACTCATCGTGTCGCTCAAATCCAATGCCTGCAGAGGACCCTGACTTATGCCCGAACTCTTCCCCTGCCTTGCGTGCCAGCGCTTCGCCGCATGAAGTCAACGATGCCTTGCTGGTATATGTTGTTCGTCTCTAATGCTTGGTCGCTCTACTGAACTTATCACGACTGGTGTCTCTCCTTGCAGCCTTTCCTGCGCCCATTATCGCCTTCTGCTCTGGTATGTCTCCAATTTGTACATTTATCTGTTGTCGCACATGACGCATATACCCAGGTCTTTTTGAATACACAGATGCCCCCCACAGCCGAAACTAATGCTGGACAAGGGCATTCTTCTTCCTTCGGGACAAAGCTCGAGACAGAGGTCAGACAACCTGTTGGGAATATATCTATGCATTCAGTGAGTAGTCTCATAAACATGTTACGATTGTCATAGCTTGGGGCCCTGAATATATGCGCGATTTCTGACCCACAGGATCCCGACAATCTTCTGAACAACCAGCAGCCTCAGCTCATATCACTAGACTCGGGGAACAGCGCCCACGACATCTCCTCCCTCTTCACTCCAGCTCAGTCTCAAGCCTCCTCTACGACCTCTACGGATGACATACTCCATAGCGAAAGAGTCACCTCCGAGAACTCGATTGACTCGGGACAAATTTCCTCGCCCAGACCACATCACTTTTCAGCCCATGCTCCTGTTGAAAGCGCAACAACCCTCATCCTTCCGGCCGAAACCTCGTTGAATCTTGCGGTTGAGGCCTCTTCGGAGCCTCTCCAGACGGAGACGACAGACTTGCTTGAACATATTCAGGCCCAGTCTGTTTCATCTGCGTCTATCCCTTTCGATGAAGCTGTACCTTCTCCTGCATCAGCTGATGCTACCTCGTTGGACGGCGAGCGCCTTCTGAGTTCAGATGTTATTGAAACCCGGACTGCTGACGAGGATATGGAACGCTTTGTGTCTCCCTCTCCTGAAATCTCAGAGACGTTTTCCGATGTTGTTAAAACGAATCCAGTCCCGTCAGAAGACGGTGGTCACCCGAATGTCGCGAGCGCTCAAGTCCCGACAGAAAGCGCATTTAAGGACCCAAGTTCTACGCCGGAAGATACCGACAACGTACTTGAACCTTTCTTCGAAGATTCGCACGTTGCCCCTGAGGAAAATTCAGAAGAAGCATACTTCCGAGAATTGTCGTCTTCTAGCACTCCTTTGTCTGCCTCTCTAAATGCTCACCATTTTTATTCTCCTGACATCGAATCGGATGTCTTTCCCCCGCATAGAGTTCCCCAAGCTGATACTACTTTGTCGGACTCAGCTGTAGCAACTTCCTATGTTGCTCCATCGGCTGCGCCTTCTGTTGTCGAGTCGATATACTCTGCGAAGTTGATTGTTGACGAACCTTCCGAAGACGAATCACTCATGCAACACGCGAATGAAACGTCTCCAGTCCTAACTCCAGATGGAGAGAAACACCACTTCGTAGGTCTTTCAGAATATGTGTATCATAACTTGGACGGGATTCACGATGACCCTTCAATGGCCGACATTCGCTCTCCTCTGGAAGAACCGTATTGCAACCCTGAAACTATACAAGAAGATCAGATGCGGTCTTCTTCTCCCTTCTCGTCTAGTGCTCGCTTGTTCACATCTTCGCCCCTGCCCTCTTCTCAATCTTCTGCTATGGACGACCTCGAGTGGGGCATGAAACCAGCGAGTATCCCAACCATGGACGAAGAATTTTCTCCATACTTGTCATCTAAGAGTCAGACTCGCGACAACTTTCATTCGAAACCCGCTGAGGACGACGAAAGGTCGGATCTGGACTTGTCAACACATCATTTCTCCTCGTCTCCTCTTCCTCCTTCAAGCCCTCGGATCGCTCCATCGTCGCCCATGCTACCGCCATCTTCAGATTTACCCGACCATACCACTGAAGCCATGGAATCTGAGCATCCAGTAGATGACGAGCTCATCGATTGCATAGTTCCTCACTTTTCTCTATCACTCGTGAGTTCAAGTATGTTGACGAATCATCATGCCAATGTTAATGCTCAGCATAGCCCTCTCTCCCGGTCTCGACGACCTCTCACCTGCCTGGGATAGAGATGAATGGTGCTCATTTTGACATTGATACTATCAATGTCCGTATGCTCGAGGATTCGGCTGGTCCAGTAGGCTCTCTTAATTTCGCACAGAGTTCTGAACTGTCCGGGCCTATACAAGATCCTCAAAACACTACAGACATTCTCTCTCCGGAAGGGGCATCGAAAAGGAAGCTGTCTCAAGTACGTTTTAGCCCCGCTCTTCTTACTATTTCTCCTGAGGATATCAAAGGTTGAAGAAGGACATCTTTTAATCGAAAAGAAACCTAAAATGGTGCCTATTCTGCTGTCTGAGTTGCTCGCCTTGAAGAACTCAACACCATCTTTCTCAGGACATGCCTCCAGCACCGAAGCGATCGACGGTTGCCTCTCAGAGAAAGCAATTCCAAAAGTTGATCACTCCATTCCGCCCACTTACCATCGTGAAGGCTCCAAATCTCGAAGGTCCTTCAACCGTACTACATCGGCTGCCTTCTCTCCCTCCGATTCAATCAGAAGTGGCCAAGAGACGAGAGCGTGCGTCCGAGACAAAGCTCAAGCATCGAACAGAAAGGGCTGGCGGGCAGTTCAAGTCTCCTCTAGCTGTCGTGCCGAGCAATTCTTCAGCGTCAGTTCGGATGACACCGGCCATTCAGGTGCTAGAGCGAAAGATACAGAATCTAAGACGGGCAGTGAAGGTGAAGAGCCAAGGAGAGGAAGCGACTCTTCAAGGACTTATCAAGCAATGGCTCGAGGCGGGACGGGAGGTTGCTTATGAGCTGTGGCAGTTGAACAAGGACGTACATGGGAATCCTGAAGGTCTCAAGCTCAAGAAGGAGGATCCCTGGGCACAGTGGAGCAGCGATGGAGACTCTAAAAGTAAAGAAGAGGGATGGGGGTGGGACGAAGCGTTCGTTAAAATAGAGAACCACGAGGAGGAAGCTATGTATGAGAAGGATACGGAGGTGGAAGAGAACGAGCCTGAGGTAGAACAGACTCTTGGGTTGATGCTTCGTCAATTGGGGATTGCACCAGAGACGTTGGGATGGGATGAGAGGGAAGAAGTGTTTGTTGACTGAATTTGCTATTGTGCTACGCTGCCTGCTGTAATTGCTTGCTATTGTCTGTCCTTAATATTACGATGTATACTATTCTCACGTTATCCACCTCTTTGGCTTGAAAAGAACATCTACGATGATATCTGTGGTCATTGGTGAAAACAGAAACAGGTCGGGTTAGGGTTTCTTTCTCAGATACACCGCGTGAACAGATTCTGATACTGCGACTTGCGAGTCTATAGATTATTTATATATGCAAGGCTTAGTTGATATCAACCACCATTTTCCCTTTTCGATATGCAGGCGAAGAGCGAACAATGGGAGCTACCCATTGAGAACTCTCAGACTGCGAGCTCTCCCGAGAGCTTTTGGTCTTGGAATCGACTTAAACAAATCTTGGCTATCACATCTCTTCTAGCCCTAGTATCTTGGTGCACTGGCTTCCTGTCGCGTTTGGATACCCCACGCGTGCCTTCTGCACATACATCGAAGTCATTCTACTCGCAAGTTTCCCCTGGAAATCCAGTCTGTGGTGGTGTAGACGGAAACGCTGTCTCGCATGCTGGGTTCATTGGACTTAAAGGCGACGTGGACGAGAAGCCAAAACGGTCCTTCTTTTGGTTCGTGGCCCTGAGCTTGCAGCTGTTGCACAATTCTGATATATGGATATACAGGTACTTTGAAGCGGAGGAGAACCCGGAGAATGCCCTCATCATGTTGGTCACCCTTTCTTGGATATCATTGGAACTAGCTCACTGATCGCTGTCATAGACTAACCATTGGAGGTGGTCCCGGAAGTAGTGGCATGATGAATCCAGTCAGCCTTTTCGAACTTCGTTAAGTTGAGACTTAGGCTGACTGGTGTGTATCAGCTCTTTGGGCAGTCATCTTGTCACATCGCAGATAATGGAGTCGTCGAGAATCCTCACAGGTGGACTGAAAAGTACAATTTGCTTGCTTTGGACCACGTGCGTAGTACTTCGACTCGAGAGTTTATCCAACACTGAGCCCAGTGTGCAGCCAATTGGAGTTGGATTCTCTTATGGTAAGAGGGTCAACAACAGTCGGGACGCTGCCGACGACGTGTACGACTTCTTGCAGAAGTTCTTTATACTCTTCCCACAACTGTCGAAGTTCGCAATCTCTATTCTCTGGAATGAAACATTCACTAACTTGTTAATAGAAATCGTTTTGTTATCTCAAGTGGTTCTTATGGCGGCATATATGTGCCTAATATTGCAACAGTTATTCAAGAGCAGAACCAAGCAGTATCAAAAGGGCAAGGCCACCCAGGTGCAGTTCACATCAACTTGGACACTTTGGTCTTGAGCAATCCTTTGTCCGATCCGATGTCTCATTGGACGTGGCTGCTCCACTACCGATGTACCCTACATCAAGTCTATAACAGCACAACCTGTGCTGAGATGTACACCAAATTGCCTACATGTATCGACTCTTTGCGCGACTCTTTTGCAAACACGGCGGATCGACAAGGTCGAGTGGATGCATTGGAAGCTTGTTCGACGCTCAACGATGGCGATACTCATGGCATTGTAGTGGAGGATATTAGGAGAACAGTAGGCTCCATTTGCATTCAACTTCTCTTTCGCTCACTTATCTCTTGCAGTGTATACCTGAGGACCCAGAGGATCCACTATCTTGTCACCCAGAGTTCGAGTGGATGAAATCTCTCTTCAACAATGAAAGCACTCTCGAAGCGTTTGGCATTCCGCAGAATGTTTCTTTCCTTCCTTTCAACATAGACGTCGCCATGGAATTTGGAGCTGAAGGAGATCTCCTTCGCCAGCATTATCTGCTCTATGAACCCTTGCTTGCACAAGGTATCCGCCTCTTACACTACGTGGGCGTAGAGGATGCCAACTGTGCATGGCCAGGTGTTATCTCATTCGTAAGTCGTGCAGATAGTCTTAGTGGCTTTGAGTCTTGCTGATCTAGAGCATATAATAGTTGAAGCAGATCAAATCACCTTTCCAGAGCGATTTTATTGAAGCAGACGATCTGCCGTGGCCCTCGGCAGAACATAAGCTCGGAACTGTTCGCGCGATTGGTGAAGGTGCAGGGAATATGACGTTCTTCTTATTGGATGGAGCTGGACACTTTGTGCGTAGAATTGACTTTCTGGAGCTACTAGGTATTAGGAACTGACTGGCCCGTTACAGGTCGTGGGAGACCAGCCAGCAGCAGCCAAGAGTATTATAGAACGATGGATCGACAACGAGCCGTGGTTCTGATGTAGTATACTGTACGACGACTATTGTTGTATCAGACGAAGCCATTGAGATATCTCCACTGAGAATTCCAGAATGCCCTTTTGGGCTTTTGAGTATTGCCGCGCTTTACCTCTGTTATTCGAGCAGGGATATTACTGTATAGCTGATGCACGAATCGTTCATCTGGAGGGAGCTGCTGGGGATCAGGAAACGGCGGTGCTCCTAGTGTTTTCTCTGCTCTCTGGTACACAGCGTATAATTCTTGCACTGTTCAACGAAACAATCGGTCGAGTGTCACAGCGATAGCAGGGAAGGAGACATACTAGATCCTATCTTATAGTGCCGCAGAAGCTTGCGCTCGTCTGCTGTTAAGCCGCTCCTCCAGAAGAAGACGTTATGCTCTGCGAGGTCGTTAGCGAGCACACGGGAACACTCATAAACAGGTAGCTTGCCGTCATCAGGATTGAATTCTCCATGGGTCATGGATCTGGAATGGAGCTTGGTCATAATATCTGCTTTGCCTTCCTGTTGGCGGAGCAGTTCTTTCGCCTTCACCATCTGACCTTCTAAGTGCTAACGGGTTTTGAGTGACGTGTAGACCACAATTAGAGAAGCATTACCTTGAGCAACCTCTCATCTCGCTGCTCTGCCATGGCGCCCATCCCAGGTCTGAGTCTGTAACATCGTTTGAATACGAAGGAGAGCTGAGGCTTTGGCGTACTGAGTACAGTTCGCAGCATGGCAGTGAAATGTCAACAAAGGGACCGGCAAATGCCGAGAGTTCCAGTCGAACAACACGTGGTATCTCGAGATTCGGTTGGCCTCTTCCTCTCTGGTTTGTCACTGCATGCAGATGTGTATGAGCCTGGGCGTCGAATCTTCTGCAAGTGGCCGTTCTCCGTACTATAGCAACGCGGACGACAAAGTGGCCTACCCCAAACACGATACTACGTTCTCAGATCTCCTGCCTCACGCTTCTAGTTCTCGGGCTCATTCTGGAAACACGAGTGAAAGTGCGGATTTAGATTCCCGACCCGTTTCACCTCATTTGCGTGCACCCAGATGCCTAACACCCATGGAGTTTACCGCTCTATGCACGGCAGTTCTTGTCGTCAGATGCTCTTTGAATCTCCTATAAGTAGAACTCTCGTTATTTGGCAACGAGTTCACTTATCACTGTGTATCATCCCCCCAAGCCTCAAGGATTATGATCAACTGCATTCTCTGCCCATTATACTTCCAGGATGGGGACTTGCTGGTGGACCACTGGCATGTTGAACACCCTCTGATGTATTTTCTCAATCGTTGCGAAGAGAAGTGCCAGGTCAGTTTCTTGCTTCTTAAGGATACCAAAAAGTGAGTGCTAATACTGATCTTGGCTCTATAGCCCAGCCATCGTTGCAACCAGTGCGATATGGCGTTCAACACTGCGAACGCTTTGCATGCTGTAAGTCTTCTAGTGATACATGTCGCATCGCATGACTTACGTCAAGGTTAAAACCCTAGCATTGCGAAACTGGATTTGGGTGCGCTCAAGACGTGACACTATCAGAATATGGAGGAGATGACCGCGCCTCCGAATACGATACAGCCCAACTACTGCCGCTTCCCACCTTCCACCTGCGCCGTCGCACCCATCTTTCTCTTGGAGCTCGGATCGAAAAGCAAATGCGAAAGCTGAGAGTCATCTCCTCTATATCTAATCAGAGAGCAGGATATGCAATTGGTGCCATTCCTTTAGTTCCTTTACGATGGTAGGAAGTTGTCTTCGGCGCCTCTCGCTATCATGCTTACTGGCGACTTTTGAAGATTGATTCCAATGAAGACCACGAAGATTACGAAACCATGACTTTCCGAACCAACGAACCTCGACAAGTAATCCAACTGAACGACACCCTACAGACAATCTATTGACGCCGCTTGTAAACCTGTTGTAAAATCACTGCCTGCGTATAACGCAAGGCCTAAATAATATCATACACTGTATTCCGGAGTTCCCCCTCAAACGAAATTCATTTTAGTGCACCCGTTTCGGTGCAATATTATGACTATCCAAGCATCAGCTACTCCAACGCCCAGGGAGCGGCGTTCTACGCAATTGTTGAAACAATAGACCTATTCGTGGTGGTTATTGCAAAAAGCCCAAACCATACTTCACTCCTTCCTCGGGGCGTGTTGGAAGTCTTACTTACACTACAAGCTTCTCAGACGGCTGTGCGAGGTACTCATCTAGCCTTCCGAGCGGCGTACAAAATCCAGATACACAGCTCCTCAGTGGTAGATTTATCGGTTTCATGATCCGTATTAGTAGATGATTATAATATATATGCAGCACTGTGACATTGCGTCACGAATCAAAGCTTTCATCGTCCATCATGCCTAGCAACTTGCGCGGAGAAAGACGCAAACACTACGTGCCACTCGAGTCCAATCCAGAGGTGTTTACCCAGCTCATTCACAAGCTCGGAGTCAAAGGCCTCGCCTTCGAAGATGTCTACAGCATCACAGAACCAGACCTCATCGCCATGATCTCCCGTCCTGCACTCGCCCTTGTCCTCATCTTCCCCACCAGCGACACATACGAAGAATTTCGGGAACAGGATGATGCTGGTAAAGAAGTATATGTGGGGAAAGGCGACGACGAGCCTATTGTCTGGTATAAGCAGACAATTGGTAACGCCTGTGGTCTTTACGCCATTCTACATGCTATCTCCAATGGACCAGCACGAGAATATATTGGTACGAAATCGCAATATATCGTCTCAGCAGAAACATCTAATATATTACTCCATAGATCCATCCAGCACTATGGCTACACTTCTAGCTGAAGGTGTTCCTCTAGGACCAGAAGAGCGAGCACGTCTGCTGGAAGATTCGAAAGAACTCGAGCGATCTCATGCTTACGCTGCTCAACAAGGAGATACAGCTGCACCTGACAGTGCTGAAGTCAACGTCGACTATCACTATGTCTGTTTTGCCCCGTCGCATAAGCCCACAGCAGACAGTGGCCACGAGCTTTACGAGCTAGACGGGACGAGGCCAGGTCCTCTGCCCCGGGAGATTATAATTCCTTCAGGCGGCGATGTTCTCAGTCCTGAAGCTCTCAAGCCTGTGCAAGAGTTCATAGAGCGAGAGCAGGGAAAGAACTCTGGTTTCGGTCTTATGGCACTTGTAGTCCCGCAGGGCGCTTGAACACAACAGAAGAGAGAAGACACGGGAAGACCCTTCCACATGTAAGCATAGGCATTTCTCCATCACTGTAATCTACGCAAATCCAAGAATACAATCAAAATACCGGAATCTGTCTATCTTCGACAAGCCTCAATGGCATGTCTGTAAGAGGTTTGCCACCAGTGCGCATATTGGTAATAGCAGCATTGACAACAGCACCTCCATCTACAATTCGGTTGGCTTGGACAGGTCCATTGACGGGACCCAAGAGCTTGTTGAACCGGCTCCTAGCAGCGGCAGTGCCCAAAGCGTCGAGGTGATCCTTCTCTCCCTGGCGAAGCGTGACAGGTGCAGTGCCATTGGTCAAGCCCAGTTGCTCGTCGTTCCACATTGGCTCAGGAACAACGACATTGTCCATTCCAACACCACAACGACCACCAGCCAATTTCCAGTCCTGTACGCGCTTGATGTTCAATTCGGTGAAGACCTGATTGACTGAAGCAACGAGTCTGTCCATTTGTTCTACGGTGTGACGCTGAGTGACGGTAATGCGCAGACGTTCCTCTCCGACAGCGACAGTAGGATAGTTGATGGACTGAACGTAAATGTCATGCTCGCCGAGGAGTTTGTCAGAAGCGGCCTTGGCCAATGCGGCATCTCCAACCAGAACAGGGACAATGTGAGAGGGACCAGGACTAAGAAGATGTCAGGATCTAGTAAGAAGGGCTTGAAGAAAAAGCACATACATAACAGGGATGTCAATGTCAGCGAAGCGGCGCTTGACATCTCGCACATTGACCTGCTTGAGTTGACGATCACCAACATATTCCTTCTGGTAGACTACGCTAGCTTGAGCACCAGCGATGGTTGCAGGAGGTAGGGAAGTTGTGAAGATGAATCCGGGAGCGTAGGAACGAATCATGTCAACAAAGTTTTCTGACCCGGCAATGTAGCCGCCAACAGCGCCGTAAGATTTTCCGAGAGTACCTACGTCGAGGCATGGTCAGACGAAGAAGTGTACAATGCAGTGGATCGGCTTACCAGTAATAATGTCGATGCGATCCATCACGGATCCTGCGATTGGATGAGGGGAATCGCCAGCAGTCTTGTGTGCATCGTAATCGAGGTGCTCCGCAACACCAGCACCACGGGGTCCGTACAAACCAACAGCATGAACCTGATATTAAGATTGAGAGTCCATTCGATGCTCACGTAGTCAGATATACACACCTCGTCGAGGAACGTCAAAGCCCCATATTTCTCGGCTAAATCGCAAATCTCCTTGATAGGGCCGATACTTCCGCACATAGAATAAACACTTTCAAACGCAATAATCTTGGGAGTGTCCTTGGGATAAGACTTGAGCTTCGCCTCGAGATCTTCCAAATCGTTGTGTTTGAAGATGACTTTCTTTGCACCGGAGTGACGCATGCCCTGAATCATCGACGCGTGGTTCATCGCATCAGAGAAAAGGATGCAGCCTGGCAGTTTGGCACCGAGTGTAGACAGGGTCGCGTCGTTTGCAACGTAGCAGGAGGAGAAAACAAGAGCAGCCTCCTTGCGATGCAAGTTGGCAAGCTCCTGTTCCAGCTGTAAATGAAGAGCACCGTTTCCAGCGATGTTACGAGTACCTCCAGCGCCGTGACCGTATTTGTCCAAAGTACGGCTACGCGACATAAATTAGTCTGGTGATGGAGACAGCGAGTTCTAAAAAGCGTACTGCATGGTCTCCAAAACGACGGGGTTGTTTCCCATGCCCAAGTAATCGTTAGAGCACCAGACTTCGACTTCATCCTTGGGCTCCGCAGTGTGAGCCATGGGGAATTTCTTGGCCAAACGGTTGATGTTGTTGAAGTAGCGGTAAGATTTGTCATCGTGCTTCTTCTGGAGCTGCTCAGAGTAGAAAGTATCATAGTTGAACACCTCGATAGGAGTAGCAGGGGTGGGCTGGGCCGTGGTAGTCTGGCTGGTACCCTGGTTGGCGGCTGCGTGGAAAGGACATCCAGCGGCTGCAGCTTTTCCAGGAGAAAGCGCGTCTGCTTTGCTCTTTCCCTTGCTAGCAGCTGCGAGGTCATCAGCAAGCTGGCTGGCAGCACGGGCTTTGGACGCATGGGGGCACATTTCGGCACTAGCGCCAGAGGGAACTTCAATGCCCTGCTCCTTGTGAATGGCTGCAACGTCTACAGTTCCAGCAACACTAGCATAACCAGCTTTCATCTCTTTGGACCTGGTGTTAAGAGCTGGGCCCATGACAGGACAGTTTGTGGCGCGCTCTGTGAGCATCGAAAGCGATGGATAACGAGGCGAGGACGCTGTGCATAGGGAACGCAGAGTGGTAGACTTGGTTCGTCCCAAGAATGGGCAATGAGGCGCAAAGCGCGCCAACGAGGAGAGCTTGTCCATGATGGTGGAAAGGCAAGAAGTGGGCTACCCAGATTGAAGATCGAATTGATTATTATATATCCGACAGCCACGTTATCAGTCTCCAGCCAATCAGAGCACGCCAATTGTGTCCAGGCCCACTCCGACAGGCGTTTTGAGAAACCGGGGTAATCTAGTCGGAATGCTGCGATGCATTTCACTCGGGATAGGCAGTAATATTAGTATGTAGATCTACAGCAATGCAAGGCAGCTCTCCAATACATCCACCGCATAGTCTGTCTCACTCTTGCCAATGTTCAAGCTAGGTACAAGACGCACTGCATCCTTCCCAGCAGTCAGCACAAACAGCCCACGCTCCCGTGCCAAAGTCACCATTTTGCCGGGGTTGTCGCCATCTCTGAATCCGAGTCCTAAGATCAAGCCACGACCGCGGATATCAGGCTGTAGAACCTTCGGGAACCATTGCGGGAGATGCTTCAGTCTGTCCGTGAGATACGTACTACTCTCTTTCATCTGGTCGCCGAAAGAAGGCTCAGAGAGACGAGACAGGACATGATGCCCTATGGCGCACGCCAACGGAGATCCTCCGAAAGTGGTCCCATGCGTACCTATTGTCAGGGGTAGTGAGTAAATGTAGGGGACACTCCCGAAACGCAGTCAGCATACCTGCGGTCATAGTGGAAGCCACGGTGTCTCGCAGTAACACAGCACCGATTGGATAGCCGTTTGCGAGAGGTTTGGCCATCGTAATGATATCCGGGTGACATCCGACGGGCAATTGTGAGTGTTGCCACAAACTGCCAGTACGATATAGTCCGCACTTGCTCCAAGTGTAAGCGAGTTATGTCCGAGAATGTGATTGCCTTCAATAAAACATACCTGAATCTCATCGTAAATTAGAACTGCTCCTACGTCGTCGCAGCGCTTGCGCAAAGCTGCCAACCATTCTATACTGGCTGCATTGATTCCTCCTTCACCTTGAATAGGCTCGACAATAACACCACAAGTTTCGTCTGTGATCAATGTTTGCAGACTCTCCAGGTCGTTTATCTTTCCAACGTCTACGCCTGGAATGAGAGGTGTAAAGGGATTCTGGTATTTTGGATTGCTGGTTACACTCAGTGCTCCCATACTTCGACCGTGGACTGACATATCATGACTGGCATAAGTGTTGAGCATTGAGCAAGCAAAGGGATGTACATACAGGAGTTCTCAAAGCATGCAATGCGCGATTTGGATTCTCCCCCTCGATCTTTGCCAACTTTACGCGCAATCTTGAGAGCACCTTCGTTTGCTTCCGTGCCAGAGTTGGAGAAGAACACTTTCGCGTCTCCACTACTGGTGGAATTCGGCGCATATCCTAGACCCCCTTCTCGTTGTGTAAGCGTGACCAACAGCTCTGCCAACTTTCCGGCCCATTCATTGTGATAGACGTTACTGGCATGCATAATCTTGGACGCTTGTTCAGACAATACCTGCAATCGTTCATGAGGAATAGTAGGAAGTAAAATATGGTTTTCTGACGCACATTAACAACACCTGAATCGCTGTGTCCAAGAGAGTTCACAGCAATACCGGCACTGAAGTCCAAGTACTTCCGTCCTTCCGTGTCCCAAACATATGAGCCTTTTCCGTGAGAGAGCACGAAATCTGGTCGCGCGTATACTGGCAGTTGATATTTGGATGCTTGTGAGATAGCTGTCTCAGTCTTAACAGATTGTGCACTCGAATAGTCGTGTGTAGGCTGTTTGTACTGAGTAGAAGGTCCTGAAGCCTGGGGATGATGGTATCAGAACAAGAGACGCGAGATGGTGAAGGAGCAAAACGCACGGTAGCATAGCGTCTGGCTGAACGAGGTGTGTGTCTACTAGCACAACGAAGTCTAAGAGTCAGAGAGCTGGGGTTCATGGTGGAGGATAGTTACAATTGCGGAACAACAGGCTGCACATTTTTAACAGAACCTTCTGGCTGTATAGACGTGACTCGATCAATACACCTTGAACAACTGGAATACAGGGTGCATACAGCTGAACAGCAGTAGTTTTACGTGTTTTAGAATCCAATTCTTGCTGCAAGCTACAAAATATACACAGAAAACTAATCACGACTGTCACTGCTCGAACGAGAGCTAACAGACATGGCTGAGCCAGACTTCGACCGACTGCGTGCCCTTTTCGCAGGACGCGGAGACCGAGACGGAGAACGTCCTCGTGGAGAGTAACTACGTCGGCGTGGTGGCGAACGTTTGGTTCCACGACCAGGCGCAGGAGATCTAGAGCTTGATGCCGAAGGAGAACGAGAGTACTGCCTTCTGCGTCTTGGTGGTGGGGATGCTGAGCGGGACAGAGACCGTGACGGAGACCGGCGGCTGCGACGAGGGGGGCTGCGACTTCTACTGTCGCTTCTGTCTCGACGAGGAGCAGAGACTGGTTTGCGTTCTCTGTAGTCCCTCGCTGGACCGCGGGGTGCTGTAGGAGGAGGTGGCATTCTACGCCTACTGTCGTCGCCTGATGCTTCTCGTTCGCGTCGCTGCCTGTCTTCCTCTCGTCGCCTGAGCCTGTCCTTCTCTCGCTTGTCAGCCTCCCATTTCGTTTTCTGTTCAGCCATCCGTGCTCTGTCTTCCTCTCGCTTCGAGTCGCGCTCTTCCCGTTCAGCTTGACGCTTGACTTTCAGTTCTTCCTGTTTCTCTCGATCAAATGCAGCCCCCTCTTCGTAGTCTGGTCTTTGTCCAAATGCTTTTGCCATCCTGTTCAATTCCACTTTCTTAGCTGCCGCCATGCCATGAGTATCAGACGCTTTAAAGCCTCGGGTGGGAAGAGGTGCAGCAGCAGCCTGCTCTTTCAAGAGTTTTTCGCGAAGCGCACTGACTTGAACCTCAATTTCATCTTCATCAACTCTGGTAATAGTTAGCAAATACATTCCTGAAGCAAAGCGGGAAATGCAACGCACCCTTCGTCCTCTAATTCTAGCTGTTTCTCAAGACAACGAACTTCGACTTTGCGCTTCCGCTCGTGCTCCAGAATCCCTTCGTCTGGTTCGCGATGTTTTGGAGGTCCTGATGACCATGCACTGTCTCTATCTCTGTCTTGGCCATTGTTGTATGTCCGCAACGTGGAAAGATTGCGAACTACGTATCCATTTGTTCCACTGAAAATATTGTTAATAATTTGGGGTCATGAAATGAAGATAGATGCACAAACCTTCCTCGCGGTGTGGTGAGACCAATACCGTTGTACATGGTGGCTGGCTGAAGAAAGAGTTGCAGGCGTGGATCACACGGAACAGTTCGGCAACAACGGCTCCTGCTCTGCCGAGTTGCCGAGATGACACGGGAAAGATGACATGGAACATGCCGTCAAGCTTTGGACGTTGCATAATCGACTGCCGCCACCACCACCTTATAAGAACGGATCTTGAGGGAATATTACTCCCAACAGCCTGCGCACTCCCGCAGCAAATACTCAACACGTCTACTCGCGCTTGGCCTATCTTTCGAGCCATCTCCTCTGCTATAGACAGGTCAATGGCTTCAAGCTTGACTGCACCAGCGCCACTACCTCCTGCAAGCGAAATTCCAGAACGCTTTATCGCCAGTGTCAAACAATGGTTCTTAGTCCCTCATCTGGAATTGTCGCATGTAATTAAACACTTGAGCCAGGTGGACAGCTGGAGAAAGACAAAGCGCAATTAGTGAAGAAAGGCTACTAAGGTATGTTCTCACCTCCCACCAGGACACGGGTTCTGATCAACTCTTCAGACGCCTACCCTTTTTCCGCCCAGGAAATGCTCCATTAGAACCTGATTCTGATAGCTCTGTTGTTGCTCATAGCAGTCTGGTTGAGCTATCCTCATCTAAACATTATATCAACACACTGTCAATAAACCCCACATCGCCCTCATCCTCAGCCCCTTCACCAGCCGTCCTCTTGCACGGATATGGTGCCGGTCTCGGATTCTATTTCCAAGTGTGTTCCTATATCCTTGCAACTCGATCGGCGCTTACACATAGCACAGAACTTTCTCCCATTGGCCAACTGGGCTGGCCGTCGAGGCACTTCAGTTTACGCTTTAGACTGGTTAGGAATGGGCCGTTCCGCCAGAGTCCCCTTTACTATCAAAGCGTCCCGGAAGGATACCGCGGCTCGTGTCGCAGAGGCAGAAGCATTCTTTGTTGACTCTTTAGAGGAATGGAGGCAGAAGATGGGCTTGAAATCAATGACATTAGTCGGACATTCACTGGGAGCATATTTCAGTGTTGTCTATGCTCTCAAATTCCCTGACAGAGTCAACAAACTGATTCTATTAAGGTGGGTATCTTCAAGCCGAACGTTGGTGATTGAACTGAACATTTGATATAGTCCTGCGGGGGTCCCACATAATCCAGACCTCTCCGCTCCGGCACGAGAACTGGACCAGACTGTTTCTCGTGACTCTGGAGGATCCGCCGAACCCGCGACACCGCGAAAGGTCAAGGAGATTGAAGAAGAACAGCGGCAAGCCAAGCGGGAAGAGAGCCGTACACGGAAGTTGTTCACGTATGTTCTGTCTCTCACCAGAGATGCTTATCGGAATAGCTGACAAGCCGTTGTATAGCTATCTATGGGAAGAAGGCTGGTCTCCTTTTCAGGTCGTGCGAAATTCCTTTTTCTGGAGCCCCATGATCGTCGGAAAGGTGTGTATATATTAGTATGAACTGGTGCCCAAAATTGGGATTCTGATGTTATGTGCAGTATTCCGCTCGACGTTTCACTGGATTGACTCAAGAAGAGACCCGAGACATGCACGACTATATATTGAACATCACTTTGGCGAAAGGAAGCGGCGAATACTGCATTTGTGAGTCTTGCTACACGCAACAGTATCATAACAATACTAACATCGTTTAGCGCACATCCTGGCCCCAGGTGCTCACGCGCGGCATCCCATCGTGGATCGAATATCTGCTTTAAAGATTCCTGTTACCTTCGTTTGTAAGTGTACCCAGATCGCCTTTCCATTGTCAGAGCTAACCACCTTTTCAGATGGTGATCATGACTGGATGGACCCCGAAGGTGGACAGGAGTCAGTTGAGCGGATGAGGCAAGCAGGGAACGGGAAAGGTCGGATGTACATTGTGAGCAATGCAGGTCACCATGGTAAGCCGAACGTCGCATTCTTATGGACATCTTGGCTGACACTGCGCTGCAGTTTATCTTGATAACCCCAAATTAGTGAATGACTTGCTTGTGAAAGAGCTCGACCGTAATAATTAGGATTTTAGATTTCTTTGGAACTTAGAATAATGGGACATAATATGTATTTGAGTCTGTTAGCCAAACCGAGCACATTAAACCTTTGTCGCAAGAATGTTCATCGGCCGGTCTGGATACCTAGAAAGAGTCTATGAATACTTGTATGGGAGAAAAAATACAGTGGCCGTACTTGGCTCGTATCCGCGCTGCCATATCCTCTTCGTGGATTTGGTCTGGCCCGAGCTGATTTCCAAGTGTTAGCCACCTATGGAGGAAAGCATCAGAAGGTTTGAAGCGGAGACAAACTGGGAGGAACTTACCCAGGTCGCGTATTGTGCTTACGGCCGAAAATCTCTACCTTCCTTCCTCCTGGACACATTCGCTCGATCAATCCGTAGGCCTCATCTGGTTTTCTGCTGGTCTCCCTGACCTCAGACACAATGACATCCGTGTCCAACCCTCGATTAGCCCATGACGGGAACTTCAGCGCCCCATTCTCGTCTGTGTGAGTTTTCACGCCAACCAACATGTGCTCTTTCGTGTGATTCAGCCAATGTCCTGTTCGCCCTGTCCGTATGACTCGCTGAAGCTGGTTGGTCTTTACCCAAACCACTTCGTCAACTCGAGTGTAGCCCCAGTGACGCATGCACTCTCTGCCAACTTCCATGGCTCTCCCTGTCACCCACAGGAATAGTAAACCCTCATCTTGAAGTTCTGGGATTGGCATTGCTCTCATTTCATCATCTGTCATTGTTCCGTAGGGTAGCTATATGTTTATGCAGTCGAATTAGTTGTTGCATTGACAAGGTTGACAAACAGTCGTACGCTCATGTGGATATCCCATGGAGGGTCAGCCATAATGACGTGGAACCTGGAGAGAATGACATTAGACGTCTCTCGCTTTCATGATCGAATTCGACGCACTTTCCCAGAACAGAATAGTCGAAACGTCGGATGTCACAGTTGATCCATTGGGGCGGTAGCTACGCAATTCTTCTGTTCAATGAAGTATCCAATGAGAGAAATGCAGATTACATACCAGCTTCATGCTCTTGCCTGGTGGACCAGAACCAAGTCCCAGCTTATGAGCATTTCGCTTTACAAGAGCATTGTTCAAATTCTCTGGCGGACGTTCTCCATCTGTAGCATTCCAATCCACTTCGTAGTGTAGATACCGACATGGTGCCTTCTCTTTACCCCTTCCACCTGCACCCAGCCCTGAGGGGAGGGAACTAGGCCCTCGAGCGCCTGGACCTAGTTGGTGAGAGGTTCCGGGAAAGGGTGGTATAGAAGGAGATTGGGCATAGGTGGGTTCCGAGTAGCAGGTGTTCAGGTAGGAGCAATGGCCTAGAGACGGGTCTGTATGTGGTCGTATAAGTGCGCGGAAGTGTATACGGTCGCATATCGTTCCAGGCGGGGTTAGGGAGTGGGCTTGTATGCATTCATCTTTCGTAATATGAGGGCATATAGGTTCAAAATGTTCTGGATCCGATTGAAACTACAAATGGGCCAGTTAGCCACGTTGAATGAGAAGGATATGCCATGCGCACCTCCTCAGCTAACAGTCTTCCTTTTGCTGTGCCCTTTTGCAAAAGCGCGAATATTTGTTTTTGCTGCTGGGATAGGCTGTCATCAGCTAAAGAGTTACCCCCATCCACCCATGAGTCCTCCTCCTCCTCCGCCTCATCTCCGGCAGCAGAGTCAGCCTCTTCATCGACTATCCTCTTGCGCTTCCGTGACTGTTCGACAGGATGGTCTGAGAGATGAATACTGTTGACGTTAAGCCCACCGTTGCTCGAGCTGAGTACCAAGCTTCCTTTGTCCCAGTTTGCTGCTAAAGCTTGTAATATGCCTTCCAGACGAGCGCGGTCTGTCAAACGAAATCGCGGAAGTGGGTCGGTTGATGGTAAAAGTCCGGGGGGAGGTTTAAATGTTATAATCCGGGTCAATAAATCGAATGAGCTTATAGGTGTAGAGAAATTTCCAGCAGTATACAGCGAGTAAATTGCGGTGCTCGCAATGAGCTTCAATGTTTCTTCAGACATGAGATGAACGCAGTAAGCAAGTGTTGATGGCTTCTGAATCTGGCAAGTCAAAGCTGCACACGGAATCAAATCATCATTTTGATCCATTGGTCATTTCTTATGCAGAGCGATGATGTTGGAAACAGTTACGAAGTCTACTTACAGCGTACAAAGCTCATATTTACACTCCCCATTCTCCTAGTACATTAAATGGCGAACCATTTACACCTTTTTCAACCTCAAGCCTCTTCACTCTCTTGACCAACAGACCTACTCCTATTGGGCCAATAAATGTGCACAACGTAATGGCCCAAATGACGATAAGATAAATATCGGTAGTCAAAATCCCACTGGATCGGCCTACAGAAGCAATCAGAAAGCCAATCTCTCCGCGAGCAACCATAGACAGCCCTAAGATTGAAATTGGGTATAGTGATTTAGGTGGCGAAGGAGGATCTGCGCTTGATGTTGTGTGAGTAGTTGGTCGCACTTCCGCTTCAGTCGCGGGTCCCATTGACGACACTGAGACCTCGTTGTTTCCAGAACTAGCTGATCCAGTGTTAGGATCATCCGAGGAATCATCTGCTAGCGAGGTCTGTGCTTGAGGAGAAAGCGTCTCCGTCTGGTGGATCAACCTTTTTGAACGAATCCATTTCGCTATTGCAAAGACAATTTGGAAAGGCGCCTCCGACCGAATTAGCCACAGGCCAGTGACCAGTTTCGCAAAGGTCATAAGGACTGCGTAGACAATACCTTTCCACACAATTTCGCTTCCGAACATGTCTTTAATCGGGATTGAGAAGCCGATGCTGGCCTACTCAAAGTCAGCCTTGATTATTTGAGATTAGAAACAAAGGACTTGCAAAAAATATAGGCTTAAGAAGCCTCTTCAAAGGCTGTCCAAGGTAGTGTTCAAATGCAGATGCTGCTCTGAGATTGTGCTGAACCCCATGTTCATCGTCCCAATAATTTGATACTGCTCCTGTTAAGAAGGCTGCAAACAGAACGGAAGCTCCTGCGTAACCAGCCGCGGCAATAATGCTAACCAAAAGCCCGATGTGCACAAAGAATCGCACAGATAGATTGCTCGACCATGGCAGTGTAGCCGTATTAGGGATGAGAAACCGACTTATCAACCACGCCAAGGCGCCGACAACAGTCAGAAGTGCTAAACTTGCGCCGATAGGTCTTGCGATTGTCTCTGCGCTCACTGCACCAGTTCCAAGAGAGGAAACCACTTCGATCATCACCAGGCCTACAACATCGTCCAGAAGCGCTGCTGAGCTCAAGACGACGCCCAGTCTCGTTTTGGATACGCCCGCGGTAGATAGGATCGTAAATACCGTGCCTAGTGAGGTAGATGATAGCGCGGCGCCAGCAGTGAATGCCTGCACTTCGGACGCATCCGCTAGCCGGGTCAGGACAAATGATAGCCCGACTGGTGCCCCAATACCAGTGATAGCAATTGCGGTTGAGAGTGGAAGATTGGAGAAAAATGGTCTGGCTGATGTCTGTAGACCACCTTCATAGACGAGAAGTATGAGGCCCAGATAGCCTAGGTCGACCAACGTAGCTTGCACGTCTTTGGTCAGCCAACCCGCCAGAGGTGTACCCCATACTACACCGAGGAAGATCTACATTCCAGTCAGCCCCTTATCATGCAAAATGTTGCGCAGGCGCATACCTGTCCGATGAGTCCACAGTATACGGCTGAATCCAGAATGTAGTCCACAATGTTGAGCAAAAGAAGGAACAATGACTGTATCAGAATTGTTGTTACTGTCGGCTCGTGGTATTCTAGAGATGTTGAAGTGTCCATTGTCCCAATCGTAGTGACGGTGCGGTAGTAGATGCAAATACGAGTTGCTTGGCCTAACGCGACAATTTGCGGCATTTATCGGCAAGGAAGGACCACGTGCCCAACTTGCGCGACACGGTCTTTCAACCAAGGCAGCATTCATCTTGAACTCTCCCACCTACCACGATGATCGACCTACCAGACGAACTTTGGATCAGAATATTTGACATTGCAGCCGACGAGGATGTTATTTTTACACCCTGGGCGCCTACCAATCTCGCAGAGTGCGCATGGTTCAAAAATGTCTTCAACGAGTGGGCGTTGAGAACACCGCAGGAGGCCTTGATACATTTGCAGCGCAGAAGTTATCAAACCAAGAAGGCCATAATGCGCACGTGCAGAAAATGGCGTAGACTGGGTGCAGAATTTCTCTACAGATCCCTGTTCTTCAACGACCCAAATAAGCTGCACTCTTTGCACAGAGCGATGAACATGCCTCAGAACGCGAAGCTGGGTTGGTGGACTAGAAGGCTTCACCTAACGAAATATTATGCAAGCACGAGCAGGCAGACGACGATGGACGACATGGAGAATACCCTTTTGTCCATCATCCGCCGTTGCCCTAACCTCGAGATCTTTATGATTGACTGGCCTATGGGCGAGATATTTGGACCTGTAGCACACGCACTGGCTAACTCCGTTTCCAGTTCGCTTCGTGTGTTACATTGCGTCCTTCCTAGCGAGGCGTTGTCCAAAGTCATATGGGCTCTTCCCTCGTTCCCCCACCTTCTATCTCTACACTTAGAGTTCCAAACCCCCAAGCCCGCATCTCAAATCAAAGAGCTGATCAGCTTGGGCTCGGCATCCAACCTTCAAATTACCCTTCTCTCCCTCCAGCAACTCTCCCTACGCGGTCATTTCCAGCAGTTTGTGGAACAGGCGGTGACAGGCTGGGACTTGCCCAGTCTTCTCAGCGTCACATTTGATTGCGGAAGCACGAGCACAGACCAGCCAGACACTCTCGCTTTTATCAAGAAATATGGTTCGAAACTTAACTTCTTGGACCTATATTGCATCCCCCCATTAGACGTTGGCCAGATCCTTAACGTTTGTCCAGAGTTATCTACATTCGCGTTTAACGCAGACTGGAAGCTCGAAGGCGGCGCCCTTCTCACTCCTTCGCAGCTTACCATGAATGTCATGGCTCATCCAAAAATCTCTACAATTGGCTTACACGGACTTTTGTACGCCTTCGAGGTCGGTTATGCAGCGGAATACATGAAAAGCGAACCAATACATGGACGGGTCATTCAGCGGAGCAATGATCTCAATGTTGGTGCGCTGAATAGAATCAACTTCCCAAATCTGCGGCGTATTCGTGTTCTCAATAGGAGTGTTCTCACTGATCTCAACAACGCAGGGAGACCAGGGAGCGAAGGGGCATTAAAGCGTTGGCAAACTTGGTTCGATACGACCTTGGCGGCCAATATACGCTTGGAAGATTGCACTGGGAATCTACTGGGTAACCTTCCAGACAATGGCTATGAGGGTGAAGAAGAAGAAGAAGAAGAAGAAGACGAGAGTGAAAACGAGGAATCCGAAGAGTACAGTGAAGGTGAATACGAGGATGATTGGGAAGGGCCCGAGCCAGCGGAAAATCAGGGATACGATGTGTCGGAGCTAAGAAAGTTGGTTGAAGAGGTCCGAGAGATGGCTGCAGGTCGCGAAGATAACCCAATGTTCAGTGGTCCGGCACTTACAATTAACGGAGGCTATGGACCTATATGATCACTCGATATGCTGTAGTCGACTTACTGTACGCGTTTATTGCCCTCACATTCACGTATTTTCCATCTCTCAATTTCCGGCCCTTTCACTCGATCGCGCCTTTAGGCTGCAACGCCAATAACCTCAAAAGAACCTTGGCTCTGGCCTCGGCTATGGTTTCGTCTGGCGTAACGGGTGCTGGGGCTGGTGGAGGGTCTGCCTCTTTTGGTGTCGTAGCTGGCTCGGTGGACTCTGGTGCTGGGGCAGGAGTGGGAGCAGGCTTTTCAAGAGCCTTTGTACATCGTTGTGTTATGTGCTGAGAAGATCTGTGTAAGTTTGTCGTAATCAAAGTGGGTGCGAGACTCACATTTCGTGCTGAGCCTTGCACAGTTTGTAGATACTGATTGACGAGAGGGACATGCTGCTCTGGGATCTGGAGGCATATATGGTCAAAGCTGAATGGACAATCGCAGTTTACGATGCTCACAGTTATAGGGTTAAGACAATTTCGTACAAGCCAGTTCTGTCGCGCTTTTTGGAATTTGAAAGAGTTTGGGTGCTTGAGCTGCGTATATGCATACGAGAGAGCTTTGAATCAAAGGCATTAAAATGTGATCTGACCCCTTCAGGCTGGACGCATACATTTCTGAGCTTGTTCAGACAATTCCGAATCCTTGGACGGGTTTGGAAAGTCTTTGCTGCGTTTTGCTTTCTTCGCAGGCACTTCTGCGTCGCTGTCTGCCTGTTTTCTCTTCAGCTTGGAATCTGAGGCCATGGTGGCTGTGATGACAAATCCCATTCAGGCTTGGCCTTGTACTCCAGGGCCTGCATTTACACCACCATCATGGGCCTCTCTATATCCACGCTATTCTCGTCGCTGGGCTCGCTCGTACGCTGGAGCAAGGATCAGGATGTCAGAATACTCATGCTTGGTCTGGACTCTGCTGGCAAGGTGCGTCCGAAGCTGTACATCGCGCAGCCTGCACTAACAACGGTTTGCTTATACAGACGACCATCCTGTACAGGTTACAGGTGTGTTTGGCATCGGATTTTATGTCCCTCGTTCTCAACTAAGGACTTTTCAGATAGGAGAAGTTGTCTCAACTATACCCAGTGCGTAGCCACCACTGGTCACTTCCGAGAGACACTCATTCTGTTTGCAGCTATTGGCTTCAACGTAGAGACCGTTGAGGTGTGTTTCTATATGGCTCCATAAACGCAGATGTCTGACAACATGATGCAGTACAAGAACATTAAATTCCAGGTCTGGGATCTTGGCGGCCAGTCCAGCATTCGGTATGCCACTCCACTATCTCCTGGCAGTCTTCTATGTGCTGAGCTATTGCTACAGACCTTACTGGCGTTGCTACTTTCCAAACACTTCCGCGATTATATATGTCATTGACTCGTCCGACCAAGCACGGCTACCAACATCAAGGACAGAATTGCTTACCATGCTGTCAGAAGACGAGTTGAAAGGAGTGCCGTTGCTCGTGTTTTGCAATAAACAGGACGCGGAAGGTGCATTGAAGCCAGAAGAGATTAGTGAGCATCTGGGTCTCGCAGGTCAAGAACGGTCAAGACCGTGGAGCGTTAGAGGGAGTTGTGCAACAAAAGGCGAGGGGTTGGAAGACGGTTTAGACTGGTGAGTTCTCACACTCCACTACTTCATCAACCTTTCGAACTGACGCCTGCCCTTCCCATTAGGCTCGTCAACGCCATTCAGAAGAAATAAACTTGCTATCTGTTGTGTTCCAACTTTCTAATTACACTCTCGTCGATCCTTTACCATGGATGTTTAACATGTCAATACCTACCATACATAGTTTTTCTACTGGGAGAAGGCCTGGTTGTGAGCTCCTGATTCCGTGCATACACATTCCAATCCGGAGTAATTCGACTTCCTTGCCCGAACGGCCTGATGGTCTTGGTGGAAGGTAGGTGTGGTTCGCAACCTTTCGAGTGTTCAAATTGAGCGGCCCGAGAAATTAGAGTGCGCCACACACTTGCTCTTGACGATCACCGTGCACCACCCACCTGCGATGGTTCTGCAGCGGAAAACGGCGGATGGCAAGTTCAAAGACTG
>Ga0247730_1000283_pt1 | contig 44001 bp, 56 predicted proteins | sample UWRJL073202C2_FD_180959 | JGI IMG/M metagenome (GOLD analysis project Ga0247730, IMG submission 180959) | Plant litter microbial communities from Arlington Agricultural Research Station in Wisconsin, United States - UWRJ-L073-202C-2 | ecosystem: Environmental > Terrestrial > Plant litter >... | reverse complement strand
GACCCTTTCGAATCTGAACGGATTGTTAATTCCTCGTGAATTCCATTCAGGTTCGGGCGGTGGCCCAACCGGCCCAACCCCTCGCGCGACAGGTTGGGACACACGATCCCTTGCCCCCCAACGTCTGTCCCAACCGGCCTAACCTGCCTAACCTGTTTACGTATATGTGTAGTGGTAAAGGCTGTGGCTGTAGTGTGTACGCATGCGAGAAAGGTTGGGACGGTTGGGACAGCCGTTGGCCCCCAACGTCTAAGAGGTTGGGCCGGGGGTTGGGCCAAGGTTGGGACGGTTGGGCCATTCATGGCGGACCTCCCCTGTCATCAGGCTCATCATCGGGCCTGTACCACAGGTGCATCCGTTGTCCGCCAACGCGCGTGCGAAACTTCGGCCAGCCGAAGCGGGTCATCACAGCAGCTACCCGCATCTGCATCTGGCGATCCTGCCGACCAAGGTCTACGTGCAGTGCGTACAGGAGGATATCAGCCGTACTGACCTCGAGCACTTGGCCGCGCTCCATCGGGTCTTCACCCTTCTCGCACTTGATACGCCAGGCGTAGTGATCCCGAGGACCGCCGCACAGCCAGCGTGCCACCGGCTCTTCCCATGCGTCAGCAGCATACCTGTCCTCCTGCTGCTCATCTGAGCCTTCGGGCAGGTCCCACCAGGACTCATGCCGTCGGTAACGCGTCACCGCCTCTGCCCATAGCTGATCGCGGTGCACGCGGATCTCTTCCACGTTAACGACGCCGACGCGCACAGGCAGGAAGCGCCTTGCGCCGGTGGCATCACGAAGCGGCTGATCCTCGTTGGTCGTGCCCACGAACACGCACTGGCGCGCGAACGTGCGCGAATAGCGGCCATAGCTCGGCCTGTACGTATCTGATGTGGCCGACAGCGTCTGCTTCACCTTGTTGGCTTCGGACTTCGTGAAAGACACCAGCTCGCCAATCTCAACGCCCCATTTGCCCTGAAGGTCCTGATAGAAATCCTTCTCGGTGGGACTGCGTTGCGCATCCATATACCAGCGGTCGCCACCGAAGAGCATCTGCGTGACGCGTGTTTTGCCAGCGCCCTGCTTGCCTTCGAGCACAAGCATGGTGTCGACCTTGCAGCCTGGCTGCAGGATGCGCGCTACCGCACTGATCATGAAGATGAGACCGACGCCGCGCGTATAGGGTGTGTCCTCGGTACCGAAATAGGCCGGGAAGAGCGTGGGTATGCGTTCGACACCGTCCCAGGACAACCCGTCGAGATACTCGCGCACAGGGTGGTGGCGGTTGATATTGGCAGTCGCCTCGACGGCCTCCATCACCATGCTGGACTTGGCGCTCAACTGATAGGTTTCAGGCTGACCGATCCATGCGGCCAGCTGTGTCGCGCCGGTTTCCAGCCATTCGCCGGCCTTGCCACCGCGCCAGGGCGGCGCACGCGTAATGGTCACCTGGTTGGCGAACTCATCGAGCGCAAACAGCCCGGTGAGGTCGTCGTCATGCTCAAGGATCAGCATCAGGTTGTGCAGTGTCGCTTTGCAATCACCCTCACGCGATCGCAGCAATCGCTGTCGCCAATCACCACCCGCACGGTCACCGCCGCCCGAGCCACCGCTGCCCATGCGACCGCCGCCGTTTCCGCCGCCCTTCCCTCGCCTGTCGCCGAGTCGGACTACAACCTTTGCGGGATCGTTCATACGGCGATGCTCTCCGTTTTCTCGATCTCGATCGGACAAACGCGCGACTTCGCCCATGCCGCGATCTGCCTCGGTGTCCATCTGTCACGGACCGCATCAGCGATATCCCAGCCCTTCGGCATTCCGGTCGGGTCCACCATCCGCAGGCTCGCGCAACCGGCGCGGAACGCATGCTGCGCCACGCCTTCATGGAGCGCGCCGCTGCGATCTTCGTAACCCAGCATGGCTTGCACGCCCGGCTCGTCGGCGTCGCGCCACAGCACGACATCACGTCCGGATAGTGCTGACCAGTCAGCGTGTCGAATACCATGGCTGCCGCCAGGCCATGTGATCACGACGTACTGAGGCAGCACCTCGGCGGCGACGTACTTGCACTTCTCGCCCTCGACGACCAACACCGGCGCATTCGGCCGGGCGGCAAGCTCGTCGAGCCCGCACAACGGCCGCGGGCCGGGAAACGGTTGGAGGCACCACTGCGCCTCGCCATTGGGGCCAATGCACCACGTCACTGTCGGCGTGATCTTCTCGTCCTTGATGGACGTCCGAAGCACGTAGCCCATGATCGCGCCCTCCGCCGACCTGTAGGCATCCACACGCTCGGGCACCAGGCGTTCCCACCATCGTGACTTTTTGATATTCCAGACGCGCCCCGGGACACCGACAAGCCAAGGCGGCGCGACATCATGCGGTACCGGATAAATCGGCACCCACACATCACCCACAGGGCGATCAAGCCGACGCGGTGCGGTGAACGTCGCACGCTTCGCATCGGCGCCCGAATCGTGGCCGCCCAGCTTGTGGCACGCCTCGATAAACGTGTACTCGTTTCGCAGCATGAGGAAGCTGATGGCGTTCCCGTTCCAGCCACAGCCAAAGCAGTGAGCGAAGCCCTTCACTGGAGTGACGTAGAACGACGGCGACGACTCGTCATGAAAGGGACATAGACCGACCCATTCGGAGCCAGCCTTGCGTAGGACGACGCCGTTGCGCTCGATAACGTCGACCAGGTCGATACGGTCAAGGAGAGACGCCACGTTGATCATGCCGCAACGCCCTCATACTGAAGGTCGCCGCGAACATCGGCGAAGGTACATCCGCGGGCATACGTCCCCATGAGAGCTCGCGGTGAAGCGGACTCGAGCATGGCATCTTCGCGGCCATCCCGAGTCACCACGGCGACGGTGCCGTCCGGCCAGCGGTAGGCACGAACACCGAGTCCCAGGCTTGCGCGCTCGAGGATGTAATCGGTCACAACGACGATGTCGCGGCCTGGGCGAAATACTCGCGCTCCACGGCCGATGCCGGCTGGGACAGGGCTCACCCACTTCTTGTTGCTCACGGAACTACCTTCAATTCGAGGCGACCCTGTAGGTCACCGGGTGGCGTCTTTAGCACCGAGGCGTGCTCCGCCTTTTGCTCTGGGATGTGTCCGTGCTGCTGGAAATAGGCGATCGCCGACTTCGCCCGCTCCATGGCGGCACGCTCACGTTCATTTATCGGCCGGTACGCCCGGCGGTGCTGACTTGCCATGGTTTCGCCCCCCGTTCGAGCAAACGCTGGTGATGGAGGCAGAGCTGCGCGCCCATGCCCCGTCGAATATCACTGATGACTTCGTCGCAGTCGGGCCGCGTGCATTCGCGTGGGCCGGGAGCACGCACCGGTCGTCCGGCGAGCGCTTGTTCAATCTCTTCCATTTGTCGCGCCTGCGCGCGGTCGATGGGGTCCACGTCACTTCCTCTCGCCAGGAGAGCCGGGGAGCGCTGCGGTCAGCTGCGCCTGAATGCTCGCCATCGCCGCCTGCAACTCCGCGAGCTCGGCCAGGGCGGGCTTCAAATAAGGCTGATCGCGTTCGTCGATAACACCATCGGCAACAATCGGGGCCATACGGCCAAGGAAATCACTGAACGCGTGCGTGGCATCCGAAAGGCTTTCCAAAGCCTCGCGCGGGCTACGCGCTTTCGCGGCAAGCAGACCATGCCGACCGGAAAGGAGACTCAATGCCTCGTCCCGGAACGGTGGCTGCAATGCGGCAACCCAGGCTTCCTCAAGATCGCAGGGGAAGGTTTTCACTTCGCCCTTGATATACCGGTCCACCGTCTGGCGATTTGCCTTCTGCGCGGCGCTGATCTGGTTGATATCGCCCAGTAGCGGCTTAAGCGGCACCCGGCGATGCTCTTCCGCTGTGTTCTCCAGGTAATGATCAGCGACGCGGTCGGCGAAGCCCACGACCCCATCGCGGGTGTCTCGGACGGCGCGCGCCGTCAGCTCCATGAGGGCGGCTGAGCGGGATGGCTGAGGATTGGACTTCATGCGGGGAATCTCGTGGGCTGCAACACTGCGGCTATGGACATCAGGGACAACAAAAACAAAACCTGCGGATCATCACGGAGCGGCGCTGTGCGAGTCACACGTCCAGCCGCACGTCTGGAAAATCTGCGTCAAGCCGCCTGTTCATCAGCAGGCGGGAAAGCAACCGGGTCGAGCGCGTCACACGAAACGGTGCCGCCCGTTGCCCTCGAAACCCGTACCACCCAGCCAGGGGGCACACCGCGCTTCCGCCAATTGCTGACGACATTCGGGCGCACGCCCAACCGCCGCGCCATCTTCGAGACGCCGCCGACATGCTGAATTGCGAAATCAAGCGCAGTAGAGGTCATGGGCGGAGTATCACGATACGTGATGTTCCAGTCAACAGATTTCGTGTCAATGACGTTGGGGGCGCTGGTGGCGCGGTTATCACAGAACGTGAACTATTCGTCCCCATGGATAAGAAGACACTCGGCACGCACATAGCCGGCCTCCGAAAAGCCGCTGGCCTCACGCAGGACAAGCTTGCCGTGAAGATGGGCTATCAAAGCACTAGCCGTCTCGGCAATTACGAAGCGGGTGTGAACTGGCTGCCGGCGGCAGAGATTCGCGATATGGCGGTAGCACTGGGCTCAACGCCGAACGAAATCCTCATGTGGGAGACGCCTGGCATTCAGTCGCGCGTGCAGCCCGACCTTCCAGGGCACGTAGCGCTCGGGCGCCTGACCGCCTTCTCCACTGAGCCGGACATGCAGGAGGTCTTTCTGCCGGAATTCTTGGTGAGGCAGCGCGTCCCGCACGGTACCGATCTCGGAGTGGTCAAATGGCTTGTGAACCCGTCGGATGCCCTCGCACCGAAGATAGCGAAGGGCGCCCTGATCCTCGTCGACAGTAGCCAGGCAGCGCTTGAGGACATTCTCGACGGCGAGGTCTACGTTGTTAGATTCTGGGGCGGCCGCCCGGACGTCCGCAGAATATTCAAGATCGGCAATAACGAATTCCGCCTCACTGGCGATTCGGAAACCGCGCGCAGGCTCGATCTGACGGGCGACGACTACAAAGAACTTGCCATCGGTGGCCGAGTGATAGACGCAATCTAATGCGAATGGTACGGTCCGACTGGGGAATCACAGCTAAGACCAATCAATGACATACCATGCAACGGATGCTTGGGGCGCTATTCGCCAGCTCGCAGGAAAAAATGCTCGAGTCGCTAGCCATGTTGTAACCGCCACCGCATACATGGTGGCCTACCTGATCTTGCGTCAGGCATCGAACGATCAATGGTACCTCCCTGCCGGCCTGCGGTTTGCGTGCCTACTTATGACGCCCTACCGTCGCTGGCCAGCACTCTACGCCGGCGACATAGCGGCTACAGCGCTGTTCCGCTACCCGATGCTCGCTCAGTATGGTTGGCTGTACTACCTGGGGAGCGCGCTCCCTGTGTGGCCGGTCGTGGCGGCAATTGTGAGGCAACTCCGCGAGCACACAGCAGCTCCGCTGATTAGAAGGTCGGCCGACGCTTTTGCCATCGTCATTGCAGGCGTGCTCTCCGCCGAACTGGCTAGCCTGATCAACAAGGCCTCTTCGGCGTTCCTAAAAGCGGGTGGAGGCACCATGAAATATGGCGACCTCATCGTTTACTCGCTTGGTCATGTGCAAGGGATATTGCTGGCAACGTTTGTGGCTCTACTCGCCTCCGGCCGGGTGCGCGAACACACGAAGAAGGCTGCATTTCTGATCGATGCGGCCTGTTCCGCACTCATATGCCTGGGTATCGCGAGCGCGACGGCGTTAAACGCAACCGCCGACCCTTCTGCACTAATGCTTGCCCGCTTACTCCTGCTCGCCCCCGCTGTCACATTGGCCGTTCGGCACGGATGGCGAGGCGCGGCCTTCGGTTCAATTGCTTCGAATGTCGCTTTATTCATTACGATCCCGCATCAGGAAGCTGGCTACAGTGATGCAACGGGCTTGCTGATGCAGGAAGCATTTTCCTTTCTCTCTTGCGCACTCCTTGTGCTCGGAGCTCGCGATTCTGAACGCCGCCTACAGGCATGTGACTCTGTGACCGCTGCTCGAGACGCCCGAAAACAAGCCAAAGCTAATTTTGACTCCATGGAGTCGCAGATGCGTACAAAGGCGCTGCACGCGGAGGAGATGCAGGAGCAATCGCGCGGCAGTATCGCACCGGTAATAGCCTGGCTCCGAAAGAGCGGAAATTCGGAAGCCGCGATGCGCGTTATAGGCATGGCGCACATGCAGTCCTCGCAATTCCGCAGCATCGTTGTAGACGGCATTTACCCTCTCACGCTTGAGCGGTCGGGCCTCTTTGCAGCCCTGCACTCGGAAGCGTTTCGAGCCCAGTTTGACCGCGTTGCATGCGAGCTTGATCTCACCGGCCCTCACCGGCACCTTTCCCTTTCGACGCAGCTGGCCGCATACCGTGTCATCGGCGAAGGAATGGAGTACTTGGCAACCTTCCGGCCCGAGAGGATCACGCTGCGCGTACGTTGCTCCACATACCAGAACCGCGGACACATCAGCATCGCACTTGCCGCGTACCGGCCAGGGATCACCTCGCGTGCCGCGATCGACACGGCGCGCCTGGCCCAGCTACGCACTCGGGTCGGTGCATACGACGGCTCGTTTCACAGCCGACCGTTGAGGCTGCGCACCATCCTCCTCGACGATGTAAATGCGGCGCCGGATGCAATATCTGCGACCTCATCGGGCAGCAACGACCACTGCCGGAACGTCACTGCCGAGTAGAGAAGAGGCCCCGATGGAGGCCTCTTCCGCCTTCAGTCAGCGACGCTACTTTACATACAACTGCCACGTGGTCGAACCGTTCTCACCTACGGCAAAGCCAACCACCGTGCTGGCATCCTCGTATACGACATCGCTCACAGGCGCCGCTACGGCTACCTGGTGAACGGCATCGCTGCCAACAGGTAGTGCCAGAACACCGCCATTGATTACGGCGAACGCAGCGCGCGGCGCGCCTGCGAGGTCCGTAACCTCGATGTAAGTGTGCGCATCCCGACTGAACAGAAACACCTGGTAGTCCGGGGAGCGGCTGTAATTCACCGCCGATGGGCTCGACTTCCCGAGATCCGTCAACGCCAGCGTTGTGGCATGGGGCTTACCGTTATCCCCGGAAGCACAGCATGGCTGCACCTGTTCGGCCGATGCCGAAGAAACCAGAGCGCCGATCGCCAGGGACATCCCTGTGATCATTCGAATGACTTTGGTCATGTAAATCCTCTCCTTAGCGTTTTGTGAACGAACGATAAACGCCAGTCCCGGACAGGCTCACATCTTGTGGTTTCTTTTTATCACGTTTCGTGATTAACTTTGCCACGCATCCTGAGGAACTGGCGATGCGCCCCTGAGCGCGGGACAAGTCTGCCATGCCCCGGTGCTGACGCAAATTTCACAAATAGACGCTGGGGAACCGGTCGTCACTGCCGATCACATAGGAGCTCGTGCCCATGCTCGAACGTGAAATCCCCCATTTCGTTGGACGCTTCCGGCGTTGCCGCTGCGGTAAGCAACCGCGGCACGTGCGCTCGACCGGACGCAGCAGCCGCGAGCCGATCATCAGCCTGGCTGAAGCCCGCTCCCTTCAGGGCACGACCCGCCACCGGCTTGAGTGCTCGTGCGGTGCCGTCACGGCCCGCCACAACACGCTCGAGGTCGCTGAAGCACAGTGGGGCAGCGACTATGCACAGCTTTCCCTTCCCTCCCCTCGCGTGCGCCGCCGGAAGGCAGGCTGATGGACTTCAAATATCTCGAAGTCAGTCACCAGCGCATCGATGTGCAGGGCGTGGAAGTGCATGTCCACACCAGCTCGGTTCCTCCGAGCGCGCAGGAAAACCTCGACAGGTTTGCAAACGCAGTCGTCATCGGCTTTGGCCCGGTTTTCATGGGCCTGACAGCGGCCGAGGCGATCGAACTTGGCGATGCCCTGATCAGGGCGGCACATCACTATCGGTCGCACGCGATTGCGCACTTTGACGAGCCAGAAGCATGCACCGTGGAAGCCACGGCATGAACACCACGCGCATTGTCGCTGCTCTATGCGCTGTGTGCGTGCTCGGCCGAATCGCGGGCCTTGTATGAAGACGCCGATCTCACAGCCGCGCCTCCTCGGCATCGTCGAGTTCCCGCTCGTCGACATGCTCGTGCGCCCAAGCCGCTACGGCGAAATCGTCGATCTGATGGCCGTCCTTCGTACGGATGCCGACCTGGCTCGCAATCGCGTGACGTATCTGGTTTGGAACCCTTCGTTCAAGGAAGTTCCCGAGGGCGTTACGACACCCATTTACGACGTGACCGTTTGGAACGGACGCCTTTTCTTCGCTCCACGCGAAGACGAGCGCATTCCGATCACCCACTTCCCAACCGCCGCCGCGTCGATCTAACGCGGCTCTGGTCAGCGTCCTGCGACGGACCCCCTGCCGCCCCTCGAGTATCCCTGGCTCGACTTCGCAGGGCGCTGACCAGACACCTTCTACCGGAGTAGTGCCATGACACCAGCATCGTCGGCTCCAAGTCTCCAGGCATGGTTCGAACGCTACGGCGTGTACGCGGGCCTGTTCGTCGGCATCACCGTGCTTGCCTTCGCCGCTGACCTGGTGTCGCCGGCATGACCCGCTCCCTTCGCTGGTGGCTGTCTGCGCCGATGTCCGGCCGCCGCGCTACCGCTTTCGTTCTCGGCGCATGGCTTGCCGTCGCCGTCCTCGTCTCGATGCCCGCCATCGGGGCCCATTGACCCACAGAGAGATTCATCCATGAGCAAACTCGTTCTCGGCAACCGACTGCGCGACAAGATCAGCGGCTTCAGCGGCATCGCTGTTTCCCGTACGGAATACCTCGACGGCAGCTGGTCCTACGGCCTTCAGGGCCCGTCCAAGGACGGCGAAAAGCCGGTCCTCGAATACATCAACGAACCCCAGCTTGAGTTCGTGGACTCGGGCGTCGAGCTCGCGAGCGAAGGCTGATAGCTCCCCGCCCCGTGGAGGAGCACGGGGCACAGGTAAGCCGCCTGCCGAGGCCAACTGAAAAATGAGACGAACCCCGCTAAGTCATAGACGGCCAAGGGTTCGCAGGCACCCAGTAGGCAGACGGCTTTCTTGTACCGCTTCACCAGGAGACGTTCATGGCAAAGAAAAGCATCGTTGTTTATGGGCCGCCGATGTGCGGAAAGACGCGGAACTCGGAAAAGCTCCGTGCGCATTTCGGGCTCGACCGCGTCGTCGACGACTGGAACGGCAAGCGCTTCGAAGACGAGGGCGTGCTGTACCTGACCAACCTCAATGCCACCGACATTGAGGTCCACCTGCGGCACCGCCGCGCATTCCCCCACAGCACCGCCCTGCTGGGCTAACGGAGCAACGCCGCAATGAAAGAGAAGAACGCAACGACGCTCATCGACGACCTTGACGCTGGCATCTTTGCCCAGCGTCTGGACATGGCATTTCGCGAGGTCGCGTCCGGCGTAACGAACGAGCGCCGCACGGGCGAGATCGTAATCCGGCTGAAGATCAAGCCGATCAACGACAGCAGCCAGGTCAACTGCCAGCACTCGATCAAGTACACGAAGCCCACGGCAAAGGGCTCCGTCGTCGAAGACGCGACCACCAGCACCCTGCTGCACGTCGGCAAGGGTGGCCGCATGTCGCTTTATCCCGAGACCCAGCTCGACCTGCTGAACCTCGTTCGCAACGGCGACGCGTCGATCACGCAGGACTGATTTCCCCCTCACCTCGTAGCCCAAGGAAAGCAATATGGATCGCTCCGCAATTGATGCCATTGTTGAACTCGCTCTTCGCGCCGATGGCACTCGCTCCCTCGACACCTTGACCCCCACCGTCATACTGCACACCAACGAAGGCGAGAGGATCGTCTCGCTGGAGCCGTACGGAGCCGGTCGCACCCGTTTCCGTGGTACATACGCCACGGGCAGCCTGCCGTCGTTCATCGCCCAGGTACTCGCCAACGTCGATGGCCGTGGCAAGGTCGATGGGTTCATCGAGCCCGAGAAGATGCAGGCCGTGGTGTTTTTCAACCTGGGCACGGCCGTATCGCCGGGCCATGGCGATCACCGGTCAACGTTGACGCTGAAAAAGACGGCCGCCTTTGCATCGCTGCTGACCGCCGTATCGCGGCCTCACACCCAGCGCAGCCTGGCTGAGTGGATCGAGGACTGGCGCGAGTTTCTGACGCCGGTCACAGACGGGCAGCCCAACGGCGACACGATCGCAAAGGTCATCGCTGCCGTGCGCGATATCACCGTCAAGACGGCGCGTGAAGTGACGAATGTCGAACGCGACCTGGGCACCACGACCAGCGCCATGGCAAGCATCGACGCGCAGAGCAAACACGTCCTTCCCGAAGGTTTTCTCTTCGAAACCGAGCCGTACGCAGGTCTGCCCAAGCGCACATTCACCCTTCGGCTGGGCTCGCAGTCCAGCGACGACAAGATCGTGCTCACGCTTCGCATTCAGCAGGCCGAGAGCATCGACGAGAAGATCGCCCAGGACTTCGAAAAGGTTCTCCGCGACGGACTCGGCGACACGGCAAACCTGTCCCTCGGCACCTTCTCCGTTTAACCCACGACACGCCGCCGGCGCATGCCGTCGGCAGGAGATTCTGATGAGCATCCGTCCCTGCGGTCACATCGCTGCGAACCTCGAGGTCCTGTCCGTGGGCATGCATGCGCGATTGAAGCGCGCAGGTGAACGCGAGGTGCTCGTCAGCTGGATAACCGACGACGGCTGCGTGTTCATGGCCAATGCCTCTGCCCGCGACGCCCGCGCGGTCCAAACCCATGCACCTGACCAGGTGTTCCAGCGGTACCGCAAAATCCCCGGCTTCGGCCGCCCCGAAATTCTTGATGACTTGGCTGAAGCGCGCCAGGCGTTCGCACGCCGTTCGCTGCAGGCGGCCGAGGGAGAGCCAATCCATGGTTAACGACCTCCGCTCTGACTTTGAACAACCTGTGCTCAGCGCTTCCGAACTTCGCGAGGCGCAGGGTTTTCCGGCTTATTACCAAGCACCGGCGTGCTTCGGCCACACTCAGCCTATCCCGCTGGAGGCCACATTCGACGGCACGAACTGGGTCGTCGATGTCGCACGTGCCGAGGCTACCTTCAATGGCTGACGGCGGCTCGCAATCTGGCTTCAACTTCCCGGCGGCCAAAATTTCCCTGCTCCGTCCGGGCGAGATCGTAGTGGACTTCTTCGCAGGTGGCGGTGGCGCCAGTGAGGCCCTGAAACAGGCCCTTGGCCGCGATCCGGACGTGGCTGTAAACCACGACCCTGATGCGCTCGGCATGCACGCGGCGAATCACCCGTTCACCCGCCACCTGCCTGCCGACGTGTGGACGGTGGACATTCTCCGCGAGGTAGCTGGCCGGTCTGTCGGCTGGTTCCACGCCTCCCCGGACTGCACGCATTTCAGCCAAGCCAAGGGCGGCCAGCCGCGCAGCAAGGCGACGCGCTCCCTATCGTGGGTCGTGCTGAAGGTCGCAGGCACGCTGGCGAGCGCCGGCCTAGCGCCGCGAATCATCAGCCTGGAGAACGTCGAACAGATTCTGAAATGGGGGCCGCTGATCGCGAAGCGCGACAAAGCGACGGGCCGCGTCGTCACGCTTGAGAAGGTCCCCAAGCTCGACCCGCAGACCGGTGAAGTCGTTCGCTTTCGCGGCAAAGTCGTCATGGTCGAGCGAGTCGCAAATAAGGGAGAGCAGGTTTCCGTCTGGAACCAGGCGCTCGTTCCCGATAAGAGGTATGCGGGTCGGACGTGGGATCACTTCGTGGCCGCGTTCCGCGCGCTGGGCTACACCGTGGAGTGGCGGAAGCTGTCCGCCTGCGACTACGGCGCCGGCACGAGCCGCAAGCGCCTGTTCCTCGTCGCCCGCCGTGATGGCATGCCCATCGTGTGGCCGAAGCCGTCCCATGGTCCCGGTGCCGGGCTTAAGCCTTTCGTCACGGCCGCCGACTGCATCGACTTCACCGTGCCCTGCCCGTCGATCTTCCTGTCGAAGGAAGACGCGCGGAAGGTCCGCGTGAAGCGCCCCCTCGCCGACGCCACGCTGCGCCGCATTGCGCGGGGCGTGAAGCGATACGTGATCGATGCCGCCGAGCCGTTCATCGTCGGCGTGGGCGGACGCATGGGCCAGACGGCCGAGCGGTCCGTGAATGAGCCGGCCCCAACGACGACGTCGAAGGCCGACGCCTGCCTGGCCGTTCCGACGCTCGCACCCTTCGTTGCCCAGCATGCTCAGTCATCTGTCGACACGAATAAGCCCGTGACGACACCGCTCAACACGATGTGCGCCGAGGTGAAGGGCGGGCACTTCGCGGTATGCGCCCCCACGCTGGTGCAGACCGGCTACGGTGAACGCGAGGGGCAGGCGCCGCGCGCTCTCGACATCGAGGCCCCCCTCGGCGTGGCCCCGGCCGGGGGCGTCAAGCACGCCGTGGCAACGGCCCACCTCACCGCTTTCGGGCAGAATGCCAAGGGGTCCGGTGTCGATGAGCCCATGCAGACAGCGCTGGCCGGAGCGACCCGCTACGGCGTGGTGTCCGCCTTCCTCGAGCAGGCTAACGGCGGCTTCTATGATGGCGACGGCAACGCAGCCGATGCGCCCATGTCAGCCATCACCGGCACCGGGAGCCAGCAGCGCCTCGCGGCGGTAAACCTCGCGAAGCTTCGTGGCACCAGTTCGGCCGCTGACGCTCAGGATCCGCTTGCCACCGTCAGCGCCGGCGGCGAACACCATGCCGTCGTCGAATGCACGCTCAGTCCGGAGCACGAGGAAGGCGCGCTGCGTGTTGCCGCGTTCCTGGTGAAATATTACGGCACGGCTCTCGGCGTCGATATCGCGGAGCCGTTGGACACTGTTACGACTCGCGATCGCCTGGCACTCGTCACGGTCTGGCTGAAGGGCAGCCCATACGTCATCGTCGATATCGGCCTGCGCATGCTCCGCCGTGAGGAACTGTTCCGCGCGCAGGGTTTCCCGGCCGGCTACATCATCGACCGCACGGCAGACGGCCGCCCGCTGAGCATCAGCAAGAGCGTGCACATGGTGGGAAACTCGGTCAGCCCGCCGCCCCTGAGGGCGATCGCCGAAGAGAATCTCGACCGCTTGCCGGAAGACCTGGCGGTGGCGGCATGACACCGACCCGCCCAATGGTTCGCTACCACGGTGGCAAGTGGAAGCTTGCCCCGTGGATCATCGGACATCTTCCGCCGCACCGTACCTATGTCGAGCCGTTCGGCGGCGGCGCCTCTGTGCTTCTCCGCAAGCCACGCAGTTACGCCGAAATCTATAACGACCTGGACGGCGAGATCGTCAACGTGTTCCGCGTGATGCGCGATCACGGCCCGGAGATACGCGAGGCTATTCGCCTGACGCCGTTCAGTCGGGAGGAATTCGCCGGCGCATATCTGCCGTCAGATGATCCCATCGAGCAGGCCCGGCGCACCATCCTTCGTAGCTTCCAAGGCTTCGGATCAGCCGCCGCTTGCGGCGAGCTGTCTGGCTTCCGCGCGAACAGCAACCGATCCGGTACCACGCCGGCGCACGACTGGGCGAATTACGCGGGCGCAACAGAAGCACTGGTCGAGCGCCTACGGGGCGTGGTGATCGAGCAGCGTGATGCCATGGCGGTCATGGTTCACCAGGACAGCAGCGAAACACTCCATTACGTCGACCCCCCATATGTGCATTCCACACGCTCGGTGAAGGTCAACCACGACCTCGCCCGCAAGTCCTACAAGCACGAACTGACCGACGAAATGCACGAAGCGCTGGCCAGCGGATTGCGTGGACTTCGGGGCATGGTCGTGTTGTCCGGCTATCCGTCGAGCCTTTACGAGAGTCTCTATCAGGGATGGCACCGTATCGACCGAAGCGCGCATGCCGATGGTGCGCGGGAGCGAGTCGAAAGCTTGTGGCTCAATGAGGCCGCATTCGACGGACAGCAGCAGAAGAGGTTGATCGCATGATCACCCCTCCTCACCACATAAAACACCCTTTGCGCAGTGAGGCTGAAAAGCACTCGCACACACAGAAACCGGATTCGGGAGTGATGATGGACAAGCCAATTCTATGCGTTTACCACGCGAACTGCGCCGACGGCTTTGGCGCTGCCTGGGCCGTGCGCAATGCCGTCGGCGTGGATAACTTCGAAGGCTTCGCTGCCACGCATGGCAACCCGCCGCCGGATGTAACCGGGCGCGATGTGATCATCGTCGATTTCAGCTACTCGTATGACGTGCTCAGCGACATGGGACGCAAAGCGCACCGCGTTCTCGTGCTGGACCATCACAAGTCTGCGCGGGACGAGCTGTCTCGATTCGCGCAGTTTCGCACCGACGCTCCCGACGACGGCACGTTCAATGCGCACTGGAAGGCCGCACTGGTCGATTCCACCATGCAGGGCGGCCCTAACGTCGCCACATGCTTCGACATGGACCGCAGCGGCGCCAGGCTGGCATGGGATCACTTCAACCCTGGCATCGAACCGCCCCGACTCCTGCAGCACATCGAGGATCGCGACCTTTGGCGGTTTGAGCTTCCCGGCACGCGCGAGGTACAGGCGGCGCTCTTCAGCTACCCGTATGACTTCGCGGTGTGGGACCTGCTGATGAACGACGCCGCGGTGGAGGCTCTCCGCCATGACGGTGCCGCGATCGAGCGCAAGCACCACAAGGATGTCGCGGAGCTTGTGAGCGTGACAAAGCGGCGGCTCGTAATCGGCGGTTACGACGTGCCGGTGGCGAATCTGCCCTACACGCTCACCAGCGATGCGGGCCACTTGATGTGCCAGGGAGAGCCCTTCGCCGCCTGTTACTGGGACACCGAAAAGGGCCGCACGTTCAGCTTGCGCAGCAGCGACGAGGGCGTGGACGTTGCCGAGGTTGCTACGCAATACGGCGGTGGTGGCCACCGCAATGCTTCGGGCTTCCGTGTGCCCTACGGGCATCCCCTAACGATTTCGCCAGCGGGCAAGGAGTCCTGAACATGGATACTCCCATCCAGACCATCCGCCTTTTCGACCCGGCCCGACTCCCGCCGCGAGACGACCGCGGCTTCACCGAGCACCCGGATCTCCCGCAGTTCTATGACAAGCCGTTCAACGCGGACGACGAGGGTTTCATCGACGCTAAGGCACTCGCGCGCGAGGGCTTCGAATGCACCACTGTCGAGTTCGAATACGACTCGACCGAAGAGCAGAGCAAGACGTGGTTCGAGGATGGCGACGACGACCTGAGTTCGTGGACGCCATCCGCTCCTCATGGCGAGGGATGGATGCTCGCCGGCATCTGGGATGCCGAGGATGGCCCGATTGCGTTCTACGTACGCGAAGTGGCACCCGCATGAAGCCGAACACCGAGCGACCCGAGGCCTGCGCCATCGGCGACAAGGTCCACGTCTTCGTCGGTGGCTACCACCAGGTGATGACCGTGGCCGCCGCCGAATCCCTTCACAACAAGATTTCCGAAGCCATCGCCCAAGCGAAAGCCTACTCCAGCGAGGGCCTGAAGTCATGACCAAGATCGTCGAAAGCGGACAGAACCGTCCGAATACGACCAACGTGGCCGATGCATCATCGAAATCGGACGACGTGCTCGCCTTCCGTATCAATGGTGGCCGAGCTCCGTACATGTGGGTCGACGGTGCGCCGCCAGCCGGTGTCGCGGACTGCCTGGCTGAAGGAGAGTGGATCCAGTGCGCGTATGCACGGCCCCACCCCTTGGTAGCGGCAGGCGTGACTGATGAGATAGTCGAGCAGGCTTGCCGCGCTTACTACAACTCGGGCGTTCCAGTGCATCCACCCGTTTTTGAAGGGATGCGCGCTGCGCTCCGCGCCGCCCTCGCCCACCCCCGCCCCACGGGTGACGTCCCGAGGTACACGCATCTTCCTGTTGATCTGTGGGAGGCCATCGCCAAAAACAGCGTTTGGCTCATGCGGAACGCGAGGGACGGCCACTACACGCTGGACCAGGCGATCGAGTACCAACTGGGTGCGATCGCAACAGGGCGCGATCCCGCCCCCACTGGTGAGCAGGCTGGGGAGGTGGTGCCGTACACCGCCGAGGTCGTGGCCGAAGTGGTGCGTGGCGATGACGGCCAGAACGAGCTGTCGTTCCTGGTCGAAGGCGCGGAAGCGGCGCTAGAGGTTGGCGAGGTGCTCTACACCATCGGCGGACTGCCGACGCCCGATGACGGCTCGATGGAACTCCACCTTGCCCAGCCGCGCCCTATGGGCGTGCCGGATGGGTGGAAGCTCGTGCCGCTCAAATCGACCGACGAGATGCATCGCGCATATACCCGCAAGAAATACGAGGATCGGGAAGGCAAACCGCCGCTTCTCATCCCTGAACTATGGGAAGCCCTGCTCGCCGCAGCGCCCGCTCCGGGCAAGGGTGGTGAGGCATGAGCCGGTCCGGATACAGCGACGATTGCGATGAGGGCATTGGCCTGTGGCGGGGCGCGGTGAAGCGCGCCATCGAAGGCAAGCGCGGTCAGGCGTTCCTCCGCGAGCTGGCCGAAGCCATGGACGCGATGCCGGAAAAGAAGCTGATCAAGGATGCCCTGGTCGCCGATGGCTGCTTCTGCACCCTCGGCGTCGTCGGCGCGGCGCGGGGCATCGACATGTCGAAGGTCGATTACGGGTGCGCCGAGGTCGTTGGCAGGGTCTTCGGCATCTCGCGGGCCATGGCAGCAGAGATCGAGTTCATGAACGACGAGTACGGGGAATACGCACTCCCCTACAACGAGCACGAGAGCGACGAGCAGCGCTGGCTCCGCATGCGCGCATGGGTTGATGAAAACCTCGCCGCCTCGCCCGGCGTGGAGGTGGACCGTGGCTGATACCAAATTCACCAGCCGATGCGCCAACACTAATCCGCCACCACAGCACTTGCGCCCCCCGACCCCGCCGAGCCCGCCCAAAGGCGGCACCGTGGTTCGCGACCCGCGCAAGACGCCGGCGCCTGGCGATGTTCTGACAAATGGCCGAAACATCTTCTACGTGACCGACGTGCGGGACGGGGAAGTGTTCTACACAGAAGATCACCCACCCGTGCCGGTGGAATCAGTTTCCCTGATCGAATGGGTAGCGAATGCAGAAGGCGATCAGGTGCTCACTACCGTGGAGGTGCGACGCTGATGAGCAAGCAACTGCAGAGCGGGACCACATTCCATATCGCCGTGAGTGTGGCCGGATCGTTGCGCCAGACAGACAGTGAGCTTGCCGGGCTTGTGACTCTCGACGACGGCACAGAGGCAACCGGACACCAAGCCCGGCAGTGGCTTCGCATACAGCAAATGAAGGGTCGAAAACTGCTTCCCGTGGGGGAGCCTTGCGAAGGCTGGAGCTATGAGACGGGATGCCCTGGGCACCGCACATCGATGGAGGCACCATGATCGGCATACCGAAAACCGGAGGCCTCGAGCACGCCGACCTCAGCGCGGTCATCTTCGAAGGGCTGAACGCGGCTACGCACGATGGCAAGCGCGCATCCTTGGCGATCGTGGATGAGGATGGCAACGTCATCGAAGCGGGCCCCGCAGTCGCGAAGGAGGCGTGGAACGTCATGATGGCGTGCTACAAAAATTTCCTTGCAGGCCAGGGGCACCTTCGGGTGCATTCGGGCCCACCTTCCGGACCGACCCCCTCCCACGAAAAAGCGGCTTGATGCCGCTTTTTTTTGCCACCCTTCACGTATATATATTAACTATCCTTCGGACAGCCGAGGGATACTATACCTATACGCGGTGCGCGAACTGCGACATTCATGGAAGGGCTAATCGGCATGTCTAAAAACGCGAAAGTATACAGCTATTTACGATTCAGCGATGCGCGCCAGTCGGCGGGCAGCAGCGCGGATCGGCAAGCGCAGTATGCCGTCAAGTGGGCCGCCGACCGTGGACTCGTGCTGGATCAGGCGCTGTCCATGCGTGACGAGGGGCTAAGCGCCTTCCACCAGCGGCACGTGAAGCAAGGCGCCCTGGGCGTGTTCCTCCGCGCGATCGATGATGGAAAGATTGCCGCCGGCTCGGTCCTGGTGGTGGAGGGGCTCGACCGCCTCAGCCGCGCCGAACCCATTCAGGCTCAGGCCCAGCTGGCTCAGATGATCAATGCCGGCATCACAGTGGTGACAGCCAGCGATAACCGGGAGTACAACCGGGAGAGCCTCAAGGCGAACCCGATGGACCTGGTCTACAACCTCCTCGTCATGATCCGGGCCCATGAGGAGAGCGACACGAAGAGCAAGCGCGTCCGCGCCTCCATTCGGCGCCTGTGCGAGGCGTGGGTCGCAGGCACCTATCGGGGGCCTGTTCAAAATGGGAAGGACCCCCAGTGGGTGGAGCGGGTCGCCGGCGAGATGCGACTCGTCGAATCGCGCGCCGAGGCTGTTCGGACCGCCGTGCGGCTCTTCAAGGATGGTCATGGTTCGCTGGCCATCGTCGACAGGCTCAATGCGGAAGGGCTGTCCGTCTCCGCGCGAGGGACGACCGGGTCGAACCTATACAAGCTGTTCCGGCTGCGTGCGCTTGTCGGAGTGAAGCTGATTGAGGTCGACGAGACTCCCTACACGCTAGAGGGCTACTACCCGCCCGTGCTTTCCCAGGCAGAGTTCGACGAGCTGCAGGTCGCGCTGAGCCAGCGCGGGAGGCGCAAGGGCAAGGGCGAAATACCGGGCATCATCACAGGCATGCGCCTCACCTATTGCGGCTACTGCGGGTCGGCCATGGTCGCGCAGAATCTCACCGGACGCCCCCGGGACGCCCATGGCAAGGTGACAGACGGTCACCGCCGCCTATCCTGCGCCGCGGACCAGACGAACCGGCGGTGCCCGGTCCGAGGAAGCACGAGCATCGCGCCTATCGAGCACGCCCTTCTGACGTACTGTGCCGATCAGATCAACCTGAACGCGCTCCTGGACGACAGCGCACAGGACGGCCCCGCGAAGCAGCGTCTGGCGGCTGCGAAGGCCACGGCGGCGGAGCGAGAGGCGCAATTGCAGCGCCTGACCACTGCTCTCCTCGAGGACGGCGGCGTCCTGCCGGCGACCCTGTTACGCAAAGCCCGCGAGTTGGAATCAGATCTCGAGGAGGCACGCGCGGTGATCGCAGCCGCCGAGGCTGAGCTCTCCACGCTGTCGCGTAAAGTCCCAGCCGCAGCGTCGTCATGGGCCGGATTGGTCGAGTCCGTGAAGGCGCAGGATTACGACGCCAGGTTGAAAGCTCGACAGCTGGTGGCGGACACTTTCGCGAAAATCATCGTGTATCGGGAAGGTATCGAGCTCGATGGCGCCACGGGCAGTATCCTCGACATGGTGATGATCCCTCATGGGGGCACTTCCCGCGTCCTGCGCATTGATAGGAAGACCGGTGCATGGATCGCGGCCGAGGACACCGACCCGACGCCCTGACACTCGTTACCGCCTCGCTTTCCGGCGTCGCTTTGGCGGCACGTAGGACGCATGGAAGGCGTCGAAGCGTGCCTTTTCTTCCGGGGTGGGCTCGGCATAGGGCATGCCGACGCCGGACGGGCCGCTGCCTGGCGCTGCCGATAGGCGCGCCAACGCCTCAAGGCGACCGCTGGCGAACCGTTCGACCCATGCCCTACCCTTCTCGACGCTGGAAACGGGCGTGCGGCCCTTGGGCTTGACCCACCAGACGACAAACCATTGCCCTTCCTCGCGTAGGACGGAAGCAAAGCAGCCACCCTGATTGGGCGAGCTTGCGTCGAATCGATTGGCGGTAGAGCTCCAGATGATCATGCGCGCATCGTAGCGACAGCGCGTCTCACGAACCCGGACAGCCTTCCCGGCCGGCTAACGTATTTCGCCAGCCGCCCGGTGCGCATCCATGCAGTTCGCAGTCGTCTCCGACTTGCGGTTCGCCCGCTCGTAGATGCCCATCATGGCAACCGCCCACAGCTTGGCCTCGTCGAAGCTATGGAACATGGGCGGCACCTTCTCCCGGGGCTCCCTTTCCCCGCACGAGATCGTCGGCGGCGGCGTCTGCACGGGCCGCGGAGGCGGCGAGTTCCTGCAGGACGGGATCATTGTCAGCGATAGTGCACACAGCAGGAGCCGGCGAATCATGAATAATCCTCGTGATGATCTGTGTACTGCGCTGCTGGGCGTCACCTGAGGCGACCACGGCCACGGCGCCGTCATGCCTCGCCGCCTCGGCACCCGCTGCCCCTTGGGCCGTCTTCGCGTCCTGAACCGCACGCGCTTTGGCATCGGCGGCGGCTTGCTCGCCGAGCAGGTCGTTACGGCCAGCTGTGTAGCGCTCGGCGCCGTAGTGATGCACGGCAAAGGCGCCCCCGACGGCCACGGCGATCGCCAGACAAGCACTCAGTAGGGCCCACCTTACGGTCGTCATGGCTTGCGCCCCGCCATATCGTCGATACGCCTGTTTGTGCACCGCTCGAGCAGATCCTCGTAACGATTGCGCTGCACGACTGCTTTATCGACCTCTCGCTGCGTCACCGATGCTTGGTCGACGGCAGCGGCCGCCGTTTTCACGACGTAGCCGCCACCCACCCCGGTCATGGCCAGCAGCGAGAGGACGTAACCAGGCGCGGCCTTGCCCAGGCGATCGGTTATGCGGCGGCCGGTGCGATCAGCTCGTACGTTCATTCGCCTCTCCATTGGACACCACGCCCGCCGCATTCGGCTGCTGCGCCGGCGTCGCGCTTGCCAGCAGCTCGGTCTTTCGGTCGCTGTCGCTCGACCTGCCAAAATAGAAACCCACCACCACGCCGAACGCCGCGCTGTTGCAGACACCGAGAATCGTCCCCAGGAGCGTGCTCTCGGCGATCTTGAAATCGGGGGTGGAAAGGATCTTCTCCACGGTCCTCGCGTCCATGTAGAAGGCGCAAAGGATGATCACGAGCCCAAGGAAATGAACAAAGGTGCCCCGCTTCATCAGTGCGGCCTCGCGATGGACTCGGCGGGGAGTGTCCCTGTCCACATCATGCGGTGAAGTTCCACGACACGCTGTTTGTCATCGGTCGACGGATCACTCGCGACGACGGCCGGCCATTTACTGAGCAGCAGTTCGGTTGCAGCATCTTCGTAGCGCTTCTCCTGCACCGCCTTCCACAGCGACTTCATGGCGCCGAGCTCATCCGTACCGATCATGACCGCAACGTGGAGCAGGACCGCATGCCGAACCGAATTCAGGTGGTCCATATTGAGGGTGAAGCCCCGCAATTTCTGGATCGCGATGCGAAGGTCGCGCTGCACGATCGTGCCCATTTCCTCACGTGTGAATTTGCGCGTCGAAAGTAGATGGCGGTAGTCGCTGATTAAGCGCAAGGGAACTTCAACGGGAAGTTTACTCAACGGCTCGAATCGACCAATGTGATGACCTGCGAGGCGCATGGCCTCCTCCTCTCGCTCGACGGCTTCAGCGATGAACGGGTCTTCCATAGGTCAGGCCGCTGCAGCAAACGTCTTCGGTGTATTCGCCGGGGCTGCCGGCACAGTGGCAACGTCGCCGACAATCATTCGCAGCGCGCGATCAGCCACACCGGTATCGTCCACCTGGCTGCCGGAGCGCGAGCCGACGATACGTGCCGTCCAGCCTCGGCCGAATGTCTCGTAAGTGGAAAGCCCGCGAATGAAACGCAAGCGCCTCGCGCAGACGGCATCGCTTAGCGACGCGTTGCCATGGCCGCGGCAGAATGAAGCGACTGCGGCGAGTGTCAGTGGCCCGATCGAGCCATCAGCACGAACGTCCAGAACTGCCTGTAGCTCGAGTACCGACCGCCGTACGCCGCTGTTCACAGCAAAGTCGAACATGGCGTAATCGACACCGATAGGCAGCGATCCCGCGCGGATCGCATCCCAATATCGCCAACGGTAAATGGAAGTGAGTTCGCTGTCGCTGATGTGCCTTACGGACTGAACCCCCACCCCGTGCATGGACCGATAGTCATCGTAGACCGCCTGCGTCACACCACGCATGGTGGCCTTGCCAGGGTCGAGTGGATGGTTTGCCCAGCCACCCTCGTAGGCGAGCGTCAGCGGCAGGCACAGCGGGAAACGATCGGGCGTAGTGGAGGCGGTGACCATTCGATGATCGTCACCGCTACCGAGTGCAATTTCTCCCGGAAAGCTTGCACTGCGAGGTGGCTTAAACCGTCAACGTGTAGCTGGGCAAATCCGGTGCCGGCCCGGTTATCCGGCCATCCTGAACATATACGTTGGCGCCCACGCCCACGGTAGCCCCCTGGACAATAAGCGTCCCGCCCTCAGGGGTTACGAGGCTGCTTGTCCCGTCGCCGTTTAAGGCCACTACGCGTGCCACAGTGATCGCTTGCGAAGGGAGTAAGCCGCTAAATTGTTTCCAGACGTCAATTAGCATCGGTCATGTGCCTTTCAAGGGAGACGGTTTGCCATATCTCGAGTCCACCGCCCTCGTCGTCGCTGCGGCGAGCGGAGATAGAGACGCCGACGGCAAGGGCTTGGTACGGGTCGGCCGGGTCAACCACATCGACCAGCATCAACGGGACGTAGAGACCGGTCGATCCGGCGGTAATGGTACCCGCCGGAAACAGCGGTATTTCGACGCTGACGAGGTCCTGCATACCGCGATCGCCCAGGACGTTGCGACCCCGCTCGCGCCCCACATCGGACGTGACAATGAGGCTATCGACGACTTGTGCAGCAAATGTCTCGCCGGCGGCGCCATCTCTTACCACCTTGCAAATGACTCCCTGCTGCTGGCCCATGACGAACACCGCGTCGTACAGCGGCTTGCTCTGCTGTTGTGCGGATTCTGACCCCACCCAGTCAAGCGGGAGCGCGATATCTGAGGTGTCAGCGGACCAGTTCCAGGGACTCGCAGGATATCGTGCACGGATCAAGAGGCCTACACCGTCGGGTGTGGATTGAACCACCGCACCGCGGGCAGCTGCGATCTGGGAGATGACGTCGATGGGCGCCTGGTCCTGATAGCTGAAGACACCCCCCGGCACGACCCAGTCGATGCCGTCCCATTCGATCACGAAGGGAAGCGCGCGATCAGAAACCTCGGCGAGGGCAATCTGCTGCGCCGTCTTTGCCTCGCTGACGGATAGTGACCGCCGCGCTGTGTATGAGTCAGACAGCAACGCCGTTTGGCTACGGCCGCTTACTGATGCGGTGCGCCCGCCGTTGGATACGTGGGCACGCGATGAGTCGCGACCTTCGATTATCGCCACCCACTGATAGCCGTTCATCGTGATCTCGACGGACTTCGGTCCGGTCGCACTCGGCTTCAATAGCGCGACCTGCCCGGGATCGGCCAGATCCATCCTTACCGTCCAGCACCACGAGTCTACCGATGCCTCGACATCGACTGAGTCGACGTTCAATGGAATGCGATCGGGCAGTACCACGACCTCGACGCTGTTCATAACGATATACACCCTCTGCGAATCAGGAATTGGCGGCGGCTCGCTCGTGCTGCCATGTGGAAATTCATACGGTGGCGGCTCGCGCGGGCCCACCTGCGGACCATGACCCCATCGCACCAGGTGCTGTTTGTCAGCAAGTCGAATCACCGCCCATCGTGCGTGGAACGGCGACGGGTCGCGGTATGTGGGCGCCACTGGCGCCCGTGCCGCGATTTTGGCGGCCGGCGTCGTTCCAAGCACCACCGGATCGCCGCTTCGCACATAGCCCGCTGAAAGCACGACCGACAGCGTCGGGACGTAGGGGCTGGCACCGGTGAGCAAGAGTTCATCCGGTCCGTCGTCTTCCTCGAGGATGAAATCGATATGGCCGGCCGGCACAGGCCCGTAGAGCACCCTGCGCTGTAGCAGGAACGCCACGCTATCTCGCGCCCCCTCCCTGAGCGCGAAGACGAGGCGGTCGCCGCGTGGCACGCGTTGGTCGAACGTCGGCTCGACAGGAACGACTACTCCCTTCGTGCCAGGGTCTGAAACTGGCAGCTTCGCCTTCGTCCAGGGGGTGAGACGGGCAACGTCTTTCGGATAGACCCTGTTCCAGCTAAATGATTGGCCGGTCGGTGGGACGGGCGTCGCTGGGAGAAATGGAGAAGCTGCAGCGGCGTCGGCGGGGAGTACCCCACCCCATAACGATGAGACTAGCGTTGCGTGCGCTACAGCTGCCTGCCAGCCACTCCCTGCCCCAGCGTCGGCGCCCGCCACTCGGCCCCACGCAGAGGCCTCTGAGCGCTCAGACGCCACGCCCGGCTGCCAGCGCATCGATAAGCCCCCGTCCTTCCGTGGCGGCGGCGACCAGCCCGTGTCCAGGCGGCGCGCCGTGCGTGCGCGCGCGGACTGGAACGACAGCGAAACAGCGACGTTGACAGTACCCGCAGGCTGCTCGGGTGTCCCGGGATCTTCCCCAACCCGATAAACCACGAAGTCGACATGGCTGATTGCTGGCGACGTATAGCCCGACGATAGTAAAAGATCGGGTACTACCTGCGTCACGCGATGGCCTCGGCGGCGACCTGGTCAATCAATTCCGGTAGATACCCCTGGCCACCGAAACAGGTCACTTCATAGAGGCCTGCTGGCACTACAACGCGAAACGCGCCGTTATCACCAGGCACGCACAGTGCGATCGAGCGGCGGTCCAGTACTCGCCGGATGGCTATGATGGACGCCGGCGCCCCATCGCTCAGTGCGGCGTAGCCCGATACGGCATATCGCTCTGAGATGACAGACAGCCGCTCGGCAAGGGAACCGCGGTCAAAGCCGCTGGGTGCGACCGCGAGCCCAGCCATCGAGACATTGGCAAGCACCTGCAGGCGTGCCTCTGAATCATCCTCGGGGAAGAGGCCGGCGACATCGCCAGTGACGAACAGGCCGTCGGCATACACGGTGGCGTGGCCGTCGCCATCGATCTCAGCACCGAGATGGTGAAACTCGCCGGCACTTCCAACCGGGATGCTCGCCACGACCGAACCGCCGACACGTAGCTTCATACGACCCGAAGCAGCCCACTCGAGCACGAATGAAGAAGCGCCCGATCCCCAGCCAGCGATCACACTACCCTCCAGCAAGCCATCGGGCAGAGTCAGGATGACCTCAATCCGACGCGCCGTCGTGCCTTGCGGAAGACCCCACACCGACCTCCCCGCGGCCCCCGCAGGAAGCGCAATGGCCTGGCTGCTAGAACTTCCCTCCACGAGCGATGACCCCGGGGCGTCAAGTCGCAATTCGGACCAGCCGCGAGCCTCGGCGATGCCGGACGGTGCCCACCCCGACGGCAGATACAGCATCCCCTGACCTTCGATGCGAAAAAGCTCTTCGAGAGCCGACCAGTTCATGCCACGGTTACCAAGTGCGCGCTGGGCCGATAACCATTCGGGCCGATAGCGACCACCACGTAGCTACCAACGAAGATGTTGCTTGAATACGTGCCATCCGCTGCCGGTTTGACCATTGCTACCTGCGCATAGGTCGAGGCGTCGATGAAAACCACTTGTGTCGCTGCCGCACCGGAAGACAGCTTCGCGACGCCTGACACCTCCGCAAGGTTACTGATCAGGACATTGTCGAAGTTCCCGCCGGTCGTGATATTGGCGTCGCCGTGTATCGCGAACCAGCGGCCGGACGGCGTAAACGCCGCCCAGTCCAGACAAAGAATCTCGAGTCCCGTAGTGAAATTGAAGCGGGTGATCCGCATCTCCGCTTGCGAGCCGTTCATACGCGTGCGGACGATGTAGCGGTACCAAACCTGAATAGGAACGGCCTTCTCGCCATTCACAAATTGCGCAAGATAGCCATCCCAAGAAGTCCACGAATTAAGCTTCTCGAGACCCGATGGATACTCAGCGCGCGTGTCCAAGTGCACCAGCGTGCCGACACCCGCATCGGACGCGAACACGGCGAAGTTGACCAGTCCATTGTTTCCCGAAGGTATGCGTACGTCGAAATGCACTTCGGTTTTCCCGACCTCCGCAGCGGGGTACTCAATTCTTGCAAATTCTCCGCCTCGGACGTTAAACGACGGGTCTGAGGACGTGGATAGGTCGACTGTCACGCCAGAAGGCGACGACAACGTCCATCCCGCGAGCGAGCTACCATCGTATAACGTCATGCCGAATCTCCTTCCGCAACCGGTCCATCGGTCACAGGCCGGTAGCCCAGTGGCCCACGTACTGTGACTTCATATGTCCGGCCATCGTTAACGATGGCCGACCATGATCCATCGGCATCAGGTACTGCAGATGCAACGTGCGTGAAGGTTTCCCAATCGCGCACGAGAACGAGCGTCGCCGGGTACCCTGTGTCAAGCAGGGCCTTGCCAGTGAGAATCGCCATCAGTCTGCGTCGCCTCGCATCTGGATACGGAATGAGTCACCAGAGGTGGCGTCGGCCCCAGGGAGCACGGTGCGAGCGATCCACAAGGGCGCATTCGGTCCGATCGTGTTCAGCCGAAGGACGTTGCCCACGCCCCACCCGGCACCCCACCCGTCTTTTCGCAGCGTAAAATAAGGCCTGCTTGTGATCGGGTTGATGGGCGCCGCATCGGTGCCGATGCTGAAAGTACCAATCTGACCTAAGGTCTCGCCGACCACGTTCCCACCGGTGGCACTCGTAAAGATGAAGGCCCACCGTTCACTGATCGCTTCCGCGTTCACGATACTTAGGGGATACAGCGCCCGGTTGTACTGCGCCGTCGTCGGGGAGCCAGAAAGAGCGTCAAGCCATGTGTTTTGCCAGGTGGACTGACTGAAGAAGACGGGGTTTTGCGCTTGCAGGTCGCCGAACAGTAGAGCAGAAGACACCAGTGCGTCGTCCGAATAATTACGGGAGAGCGGCGCCGCCAACGTGAGCCGACCGCTCAGGTCCACGGAGGAAACGAGGACCATGTCCTCGACGGTGACCGTCAGCGTCAGCGGCTGGACCAATCCGGCCAGGGAACTCGCCATGGTCACAACACCGGTGTCCATGTCCACCGACAGGTACTGACCGCCCACGACGTTGCCGTTGGCGTCGAGAAAATCGACCTGCCCGAACGGCGCCCCGGCGACCGTGACGACCTGGCCGGCGGAGACGGCGCTCGGCCATGTGGCAGGCAACCTCTCGTGCACCACGATGACATCACCGTCGCGGAAAATGGGCACCCTGCCAGTGAGCGGCAACCTGACGGGATCGATACCGAGAACGTCGGCGCTCAAGGGCAACGTCGTCTGGACAACGCAATTGAATTTGATCGTCGTCGGATCGACAAGAATGGGCTTCCAGACGTTTGCACCGACAACGTTGCCTGCCGAATACCACGGCTCATTCTCGTTTCCGGCGGCCGGCACATAAGAGCCGAACGACAGCTCTGCCAGGCCCATGTCATTCTCGACCGTGCCACCAATGAAAGTCCCTGTGATAGCGCCATTTGTGGTCGAGGTGGCGGTAACGACCCCGAGCCCATCAGCGCGTACCGCTTGTACGCTGAACGTCGCAGGGCGAAGCGGCGCACCTGGCGTACGGAACGCGACGTAGGACACCGGAAGATCCCCGAAACGGGTCAGCAGGGACTTTAGCGAAACACTACCGCCTGTGCTTGACCCGTAGTTGGTCAGCGCAACCGCACCCGTGGTGTAGTCGATAGAGCCCGCTTCGACCGCAGCACCGGTCTTCGTATCCAGGTCACGGAACACCTTGCCTTGCCGATCAATGTACGTCTTTCCGCCCCACGTGAACCAGACAGATCCGGGCTGAATCGGGTCCACTACGTTGCGCGTGAGAATGAACGACACACCAGGAAAGGTCGTCGACTCCTCTGCCGCGGCTTCGGTCGCGGTGTTTCGCTGCGAGCTAAACTGGACGATGGGCGACGGCACGAAAGTTGCTGCACCGGCAACCACCTGCCAGTCTCCCAGCACGACTTTCTTTGAAACCAGCGTCGACTTGATGGTGAATTCACGCCTCGCGATCGTTCCCGGCTCGATATCAACCTGACCCGTCGTGTAGTTCACGGTGCCCGCGTTCACGGCAATGACTGTGGGGATCAGCGCGGGATCGTCGATATCCTCGAACTTCAGGCCAGGCGTCTTAGGCGCCAGTTCGTAGGCGGTGACAATGTTGCCGAGACCATCATCCTTGAAATACAACTTCTCGCTCAGATCGCCAGAAAAGCCCGCGATGGTGCCGGAGAACATGCCAGGCTTCATTGGCAGCGCATTCGCCGGGACGTTGAACGTGAGATGCCCGGCCGCATAGGCGCCCGTGACATTTCCCTGCTGCCCGTCCGTCTGTACGAAGGACGCGTCGATCTTGGAGTTCGCGTCAGGGAAAGCGTTCCCGTTGGGCTTCAGAACGACCAGCCCGGTGAGATAGATGACCGTGCCCGTGGCGTCGCCAGTGATCTTCCCCGAAGCATCGGCGGCCGCGGTCTTCGCCAGCCCACCGCTTAGCCAGGTCAGCGCGAGGGAGCCGGCCTTGATGGGGAAGCTGTTCAATTGAAACGTCACCGTGGGATTGTCGACGGCGAGATCGCCTGCATGCTGCTGGTAGCTCGTCGGGTCGCCCCAGGCATAAACGATCTTGCTGCCCACGTCCGGTACCGCGCCCAGCGTAAGGGTGACGTTGCCTGATTGATAATCGATCGTCCCGCCGCCTTCTGCACTGGAAGACCCGACCATCGACCCGTTGCCCAGCGTGTCGCGCAACGTGTACCACTTGCCCAGATAGCGGAAATCAACCGTAAGGGTGCCGACTGCCGGTACCGTCGGTAGCGTCGTCACGTACACAGTGCCCTGATTTGGCAGGGTCACGTCAATGGCGACGGTATGAGAGGCACCGCTGACCGCCGCCGCCGGCGTGTAGGTGCCGCCGTTCAGGTTCGTGCCGTCAAAACGACCGGCTTCATAGTCCACCGTGCCGACAGCGATTGAGTTTACGAGAAGATCGCCGCCCAAGTCGGTAGCTGATCCCGCCGGTACCGAGGCCGCGACACTCCCCGGCAGGACGCTGCGCCACTGGTAACGCGGTGCCGAGCCGCTTTCCAGCGGCTGAGAAGTCCCCGCCGCGATGTAGCTGAGCGACAAGCCAGGCGATGCGCCTGCAATTGCCGTTTCTCGGGTTGTCGCAGGCACCAGCTGGGCCGTGATACTCACAACGGTCAGCTCGAGAGCGTCTTTTGGCGCCGCAAGAGCCATGCGGCTGACGCCGTAGTAGGTGCTCGCATCAGCGACGGTAGTAAGCCGTACACGGGTCGGAGGCACGATGTTGGTCAGCCGGTCGGCTTCGGCGCCGATGTACGTTTGCCGGAGCGCGTTGGTGAGTGTCAGCGTGACGACCTTGCGCACGTAGTCGCCGCTGCTGTCGGTGAAGGTCCGGCTCTCGAACGCTACATCGCTGATGCGGACGTACTGCGCCGCAGCGACCGCGCCGCCAGATTCCACAGACAGAACTATCACATCGCCCACCTCGGGCAGTGGCGTTTCCACGCGCCCGAGGAGTGTGATCGCCTTTGCGCCCTTGGGCTGCGTGCCAAACAGGAAATACGCCGATAACGGCCCCACGGTGACGTAGGACTCGATACGGTCCTGAGCGTTCGACCTGACATCCGTCACGCTGTCCGTCGTGAAGATGGTGACCGCTAGCCGGGGATCATTGGGCGGGTCGGTGACGATGACATGCGACCCCAGGTAGGTGTCTGTATCGTCGCTCGCCACCGCCATGTAAGCCTTCCGCAAGGACAGACGCCCATACGTTCGATCCAGGCGACTGATATCCGGAAAGAGGTTGTTCAGCACGCCGCTCTCGATGACCTGACCGGTCATGCGGCCGCCGCCATCGTCTGTGTCTGCAAGGCGCTCAGAGGCGCGGAGTTTGATATCGCTGATCTGGATCGACATGCATTACACCGTTTCGAGTCGGATGACGGGGATGTATTGGAGGAGGTCACGCTGGGAAGCACTGGACGTCGCACGGTGCTCCACCGGCTCGGCCTCAATGGCTGTGTCCTCAATGCGAAACCGAACGGTAAAGGTGCGACCGTCCGGGAACACGAGGTTGCGATAGGTTTCCGCATCGGCTGCCATCGTTCGCAGCTGCTCGACCATGGCGTAGGTGATCCACGCGAAGTCGGTACCGGCCTCAAGCGTGATTGGCCGACCAGCCTGCAACAGGCCAACCTGGATGACCTTTGCGCCGGTGAGCGTGCGCTTCGTCGCTGCACCGACAGGAAGCCACTTGTGTTCATCCGACCAGAGAAGGTCGGGAGGGAGTTCGAGCGTGCCGAGCGTAATCTGGTCCATGGGTTACCTGTTCGAAGACGCGCGGCGTACGGAAAGCTGGCGAACAACCGCGGGAACGATCATGTTCGCGATCTTCTGAAGATCGATCGGAGTCATGGCCACCGGCGTGCCGCTGGTCTGCGCATTGGTGAGGGTGAGGTCGAGTGCCACCCGGTTCGATGCCGCAGGCTCGGTAGCTGCAGCCGGCGCACCCTTGGCGTCGTTGGCCCATGCATCTTCCCGTGCACGGTTCGCGTCCGCGATCGCCTGCGCATCGGCGCCGGACGCATTGAGCTGGTCTGCCTTCTTCTTTGCCGCAGCTTCCTTTGCTGCCTTTTGGTTGTCTTCGAGGGTCTTCTCGGCTTGCGCCTCCGCGCGGAGCTGATCATCCGTGAGGTACTTGAATCGGCCTCGCAACGCCTCGACGCGCTGCGCCATGTCGTCGAACCTCGCATTGGCTTTATCGAGCACAGCCATGCGGGCGTTGAAATCGTTCAACTGCGCCGTTGCTTGTCCCATCACGCTGTTCCACATCTTCCGCCAGATATCTGGCGTGGCGGCATACTCGTTCAGGGCCGCAAGGTCCTTGATGAGAGCCTCGGATAGGCTGCCTAGGGAATACGAGAGGCTTTCGGTTTCTTTCGCGTGGCGTTTGCTGGCCGCAGCCGATTCGTCCGCAGCCTTGCTGTAGTGCGTTTCGCTGTCTGCTGCGTCATCGGATGACTGGCTCGCCCGGTCGGTGGCATCCGCCGCACGGTGCGTTGCGCCCGCCGTGCCATCGAGCGCCGCCTGCGCGTGCCCCGCGCCGCGAGCAACGCGGTCGCCGGCGTCGATGCCAGAGTCGCCCATGCGATTGAGGCCGTCGGTGACATTGAGAATGGCTGCCTGCGTATTCAGGGCCGCCTGTACCGTCGCCTTCTCCCACGGCTCCGAGTTGGCCGCCGCATCCAGCTGCGCACGCGCCATGGCCTCGTAGGCCGCACGGACATCGTCGACGGACGCTTCGCCATTCCGCTGAGCCTCCACGATGTTGGCAAAGGCGGATCGTGCAGCCGCCGCGGCATCGTCGAGCGAGCGTTTCGACTGGATACCAAGGGCGGCAAACGAATCCGTCAGCGGATCCACTGCGGTCTTCAGCTGCCGAAGACGATTCTGTACGGCTACCGCCGCCCGCTCGGTCGACTCGAACCCTACCCTGCCACGGTCACCAGCGGTGTACAGGGCGTCGCCGATGCTCTTCGCCTCATCGGCCGTCGTGGCATTGGCGAGCGCCTTATTGAAGGCGGCTTCAATCGTCGATGCACTTGCCGACGCGTTCTCGGCCACCGTCTCGAACGCCGCGATGTTCTGACGTGACGCATCGGTGCTCGCAAGACCCCAGCGGTCGGCAGCAACGCCCAGCCGATCCAGGGCCACCTCGAGCACGGTCTGCGTGACAGATGCCGCCTGGGTCGCCGACACCTGGTAGGCATTGAACGCCGCCGTAGATGCCGACTGGAACCGCAGCAGGTCCGATGAACTCAGCTCATTCAGGCTCGACTTCAGCCCGGTGCGGACCGCGATGTCGGCGCGCTGCGATTCGTCGGCAGCGGCAGCCAGCGCCAGGGCGAGGTCGCCCACTTGCGTCACGCTGTCGGCCTGGAAGCTGGCGAAGAGAGCCTGCACGCGGGTCCCAGCCGTCGTTGCGTCGGCGCCGATACCGGCCAATGATGCACGGAGCTCCTCCGCACCCACACTCAAGTGGTCTTTCAGCGCCTCGGACGCGAGACGCGCACCCTCCGCCAGCGCGGCGGTACCGGCGTTGGCTGCCTGATAGGCGGCCTGTGTCTGCCCAAGCTCCTCGGAAACGTCCCGGCCGACGGCCTGTAGCCGAATCTGCTCTGCCTGCTTCGCTTTCAAATAGGCTTGAACGCCTTCCAGCCGCGTCTGGTATGCCGCCCGCTCCTGATCGCTAAGGGCCGCAACCTGTTTTGCGGTCAGAATCTGCGTGTCGGCGTACTGAATGTATTGCTGCTGCACGACACGATAGGTGTCGGCCTGGCGTTCCATCTCATCTCGCACGCGCTTCTGCACGGCCTCGAGGCTCTTCGCCGCCGCGCTGTGCTTACCGGCAAGCGTCCCGATGTAATTTCCCGCCTGCACGAGCAGCTCGAAGCCCGTGACGGCGATGGCGACCTGCAACGATGCAGGAAGCGACCGCAGTATCTTCGTCAGGATGGTGGCCTTGGACGCCACGCCGCCGATGGCGGTTTGCGAGCCGATGGCGCTGGCCGCCAACTGGCCGAAGCGCGCCACCCCGATGCCAATCTCACCCACGATGGAGCCGATCTTGAAAGCCGCGTAGGCCTTACCGACAGCGACGACGGCGGCCGCATGGTCGAGCAGGAACCCGGCCGTCCCTTTCACGGCCTGCGCCACGCCCACGATGGCGTCGGAAATGCGCTTGGCATAGTCGGCCAACCTACCGTCAGACGACATCTGCCGGATCGTATTGTTGAGCGCCTTCAGCTGGTCCCGGAAGTAGTTGAGAACACCGCTTTTGGCGATCGTGTCCTGGAACTGCTGGATATTATCCTTCGCAACGGTGAACTGGCCGCCGGCGGATTCGACCTGGGCCGCCGCCGCGCCCAGGGCATCCTTTCCCATCTGCGCAACGAACTTCTGCAGCACGTCGCTGCCGAGCTTCCCCGCAGCGCCCAGCTTCTGTAGCTCGCCGGCGGTCTTGCCCGTGACTTCGCCCAGCAGCTGATACACAGGCACCCCCGCCTCGACCAGCTGCATCATCTCCTCGCCCTGCAGCTTGCCCTTGGCAAACGCCTGGCCTAGGGCCAGCGTGATGCGCTCGAGGCGCTCTGTCTCACCGCCAAGCTTCGCGTTCTGGTCCACGATGGCACGCAGCGACCCATTGGTGGGATCAATGCCGAAGTTTTTCAGGGTGATGAATGACTTCATCACGTCCTGCAGCTGCAAAGGCGTCGTCTTCGTGAACGCCTTCACCCAGTCAAACGCCTGCTGTCCCCTTTCTTGCGTGCCATACAGGCTGGTCAGCTGCTTCTCGAACTTCTGAAACTCATCACCCGTCGACAGAATCGACTTGATGCCGCCGAGCAGAGCATCGAAGGAAAAGTACACGAGCAGACCCGCAAGCGCCCCCTTCAGGCGGTCAACGAAGCCCGTGGTGCGCTCGAGCCCTTCCGTGGTCTCGGCGGTCGCTGACTTGGCATGCTCGGCAGCATCATCCTGCGCACGCGCAACGCGGCGCCATCCGGCCTCGTTCGCCCGCTGCTCATTCTCGCGTCGCTTGGCAGCAGCCGTCGCCACGCGGTCCACTTCGGCTTGCGCGGACTTCTCTCCCTGAAGCCGCGTGACCATGTCCCGCAGGCTCGTTGCCGTACGCTCGCTTGCCGCGGCGAGATCGCGCTGTGTCGCGGTCGCGCTCCTCGTGCTGACGCCGGCCGCATCCAGGGTGGCCTTGACCTGGCGAAGCGTCACCAGCTCCCGCTGCTGATCGGCGACGAGGTCCTTCAGCTGGTTACGAGCCTGGCTAAGCGCTCGGACCTGCTTCTGCGTCGGGGCGTCGGCCGCGTCGACCTCCGTCGCAAGTTGCTGAACCCTTGCCGTGGTCTCCGTGATCTGCCGCTGGTAGTCAACGAGAGACTTGCCGACAGCACGGTAGGTATCGGCAGCCTGGGCTGCCTTCTCTTTCGACGACACGGCGTCCAGCACCGCCGCCGCCTCTGCACGCGTCTCCTCGGACACGTCCCCCAGCTTCGTCATCAGCTGGGCGGCTTCCTTGATGGCCTCGGGGTTACCCGTCTCGAACGCGAGCCGGATGACCTCTTCGAATCGGGCGTCAGTCACGGGCGAGCTCCAGGCGAATCTGGCGGGCGAGTTCGGTCACGTAGAAAGACTCCAGCTGGCTGACAACGCGGCCACGGATGCGGTTCGCGGGGCTACCTGCGTCGGACGACACCGCGAGCATGTCGAAGACGCTCGGCCCATAAAGGCGACGGACCGGGGCGCGGTCGGGCCGCTTGCCGCCGGCTCCACGCTCGCGAACGAAGATGGCGCGCTGACCGCGCGCTGTAGCGATGAATGCGCTGTTGTAGGTGCGCCGCGCACCGAGAAGAATCGACGCTGTCGCACCTGGCGTGGAACGCCCGCCCCACGTGCCATCGAAGGCGATCAGTGGCAGACGGCGCTTGCTCGCACGAAGGACAATGGATCCACCGTCAGCCTTCGTCGAATCCAGCTGCATGGTCTTGCCCAACGCCGACGACTTCACGTTGTAGACGGAGCGGATCTCGCGCTTGCTCAGCGGCTGCACACGCCGGGCAGTGCTGACCTGGGCCCGCCCGGAAGCCGTCGAGTAACGTGCAACACGCTCCGCAACGCGGCGCCCCAAGGCGTTGGACCCGGTCGGCGCTTTGCCGTTGACGGTGAGCTTTGCTGCCTGGGAGCGGAATCGGGTGGCCATGTGGTTCTCGGCAGCCAAAGAAAGAGGGGCCGCCGGACAGATGCCCGGCGGCCGGGTGTTACAGGTAATCGACCGTGAAAGGCGGCTTGCCATCCACCGACTTGATGGGACCGCCGAAGGTGGCTACCGCGAAGCTGTCGGCGAGGAAGTCGACCTCGCTGCTCGGATAAAGGGCTGCTTCGGGAATGTTGACGTAGATGAACTTGCCCGTTGCCAGATTCTTCATCTTTCCGTAGATACGAGCACGCAGCGTCGGCTTCGTACCCGGGGTTACGCGTACACCGGTCTGTGCCGGTGCGCTGAACGTCACTTCCACACTGTCGCCAGCGGCCCCGCCGACGACCTTCATGATCATGCCGCCCTCGGCATCCAGCTTGTAATCCTTGTCGAGGACGAGCCCAGCACCTTCCTCACCCTCGTCGTCGAGCGCCTTCACTGCGACGTCCGTGAGGTTGTAGGCGCCTTCCGAAATCGGGAACCAGGTGCCGGCGGCAGCGAAGGCCACCGTTGCTTTTACCGCGGTCTGTGCCGCCCGCGTGATCTGCGTCACCTCGCCGCGGAACGACATGCCTGCGATATCGGCATCATGCTCATCGACACCGATCGTCAGCACCGATGCGCCGGGCGTGTAGACAGTGTCCAGCGCCTGACCGAAGCTTTCGATTTGCTTCGAAACACGCGTCTTCTCGTTGTTATCGCCGTTGGCAATCTGCAACTGCACAGTGTTTTTAACGGGCATGAAGCCCTTCGAGCTGCCATCCTCGTTCAGGATGGCGATCTGGACGTTGCCTGCGCAAATAAGGCCAGCCATGGTGTTCTCCGAATGAATTAAGCGGGGGCGTTGGTGTATTCGAAGCAGGTGCCCCGCAAAGTCACACCCACCACGCTGTAAGGGACATCGTCGGGCGGGCGATCGATCTGCGCCTCAACGATCTCGAGGGTTTGAAGGTTGCCGACCTGCTCACGCACCGCCGTCGGAATTGCGCTGACCAGGTCTTCCAACAAGGCAACACTGGTGGCCTCCGCGGTCGCAAGCTTCGTCGGCACCCGCGCTTCAGCACGCAGGTCAAACTGCCAATCGCGACGCGAGGCGCTCTTGCCGACACGCGCCAGATCGGTGAGAAAGACACCGACGATCAGCTTTTTGTCATCCCCGTTGCCGGACATCCGCTCCGTCACTACATTCGCGCCGGCCTCCGTAAGGAAGCCGTTATCGACGCTGATCCGCTTCAGCTGGTCGACGACGAAGGTGATGTATACCGACAGACCGATCATGGTGCGGATACCCAGACACGGATGATATGGCCGTCGTCCGTGTCTTTTCGATCCACCGACCAGCTGCCATCGCCGAAGACAATCAAGTCACCCTGCTGTGGCCGCGGAACTTCGGCTTTCAGGAGATCGACAGCCGGGCGCGAGGCCACTGTGACGCCGTAATCTCCCACCTCGGCCGCGCTCTCATCGAGCGCCGCAAGAATCGGGAACGCAGGCGTTCCATCGGCGGGCACGTAGCGCGCCGACTCCCCAGTGCGCTCGAGGAGCCGGCGTGCTGCACCATCGAATCGGTGGCGGAGCGACCCTGGCATGACGAGGTCCGTCACGGACAGTCCTTACGCCGCGACCAACTTGCCAGCGCCCGGGCACAGACGTACCCGCACAGTGGTATCGCCGGCGGCGGCGGGAAGGACCGCGACAGCACCGCCGCCAAGATCGCCCGCGACGCCGGTCCCGCCGATCAGCGCCTTGTCGGCGACACTCCAGGTGACGGGCTGACCGGCGCTAATCGCGCCACCGGCTTTCTTCGGCAGGTCGAACACACCCTCGACGGAGATGGCACCGACTTCACCGGTGGGGATGTCGCTGACTGCGACGGCGAGAAGGACACCGAAGGCAACGACGTCATTGCTGAAAATGTCGGCGGTAGCGGTGAAATCGAGCAGCTCTCCGCGCTGTACGTACTTGGTGGTCATGCGATGTCTCCAGATCGAAAGGTTTTCAGTGGGTCGAGCGATGGGAACGGGGCGGCTTAGCCGCCCGCGTTCTTAGCCAGGCCCCGGTAGTCGGTCGGCGCGACGCCCGCGTCGATGCGGACCTTGAACTCGGTACCGTCGACGCTCCAGCCGTCCTTCTGATCGAGGAACGGCTGCTGCACGCCGTCGAGATACGCCACTTCGATTGTGTCGTTCTGGATCGCATCGGCGGCCGCATACCAGGCCTTCTTGCTGGCCGCATCCAGACGCGAATCCGCGATCACTTCGAACTGATCCCGCATGACATTCGCCTGCGTGGAGTTGTCCGATCCGCCAACCTTGGTCACGTTGGAACGGACAAGGTTTGCCTGGCTCTTCAGGGCGATCGGCACCAGAAGGTATTTCAGCGGGATCGTGACGGGCCGGCCGTCGACCTTCTGCGTGCCCATCAGCGTAGATATTTCATCGACCGAATCGGTCGTGATACCGCCGCCCGGGGTGATCAGGTTGGCGTGATCCGCGCCGAACAGGTTCTTACCGTCCGCCATTCTCGGGTTGTTGGTGAGGACGGCGAATACCAGGTCGCCGATCGTGCGTTTCGCTGCACGACCCATCTTCGCCGGCACGTCGGTGAAAGCGCCCAGGTCATCATTGATGATGGCCTGGCGACTGATGGCGAACAGCGAGCCGTACGTGGCGAGGATGATCGAGTTGCCTTGGGCACCGAACTTGCCGTACTTGTATTCGCCCCCCTCGGCAACCTTGCCCAGGCTTGAGAAGTGGCCCAAGCCGGTGCGGCTGGACTCGCGGAAATCGGTCAGCGTGCCCGGACGCGTGAACAACGGGAACGTCTCTTCCGCCTCGTCATATCCGCGGAGCAACGCTGCTCGCGACGTATTGGTGAGCAGCGCGGGAAAGTCGGAGGTCGTGGTAAACGCCGCGGCGACGATCTCGCGAACGTCCATGCCGGCCGTGCTACGACCGTTGCGCTCGACGGCGGCACGCGCGATCTCGCGCATGGTCATGCCACGAAGCGGATTCTGGCCGTCGGCCTTCGCCATATTGACGCGCGCCAGAATGGCATTCTCTCCAGCAGCGCGGAACTTGTCGCTTTCGTCCGGGCCGTTCTCGATACGCACATTACCGACAGGCTTCGCAGCCGCGCCGATCAGATCCAGCACCCGGGCACGGACGCTGTCGACCGTATGGGAAGGATCGCACAGCGCATCGGTGAGGATGGCCTGCACACCGTCCCGCGCCATGTGCGGCTCGAGGGCCGCACGAATGTCAGCATTGCGCTGACGGATCTGCGCGAGAACAGTCTCCGCAGTATTCGAGCCTGCCGGCGGGGCGGGATTGCCACCACCGCCAAGGTCGCCACCATCAGCGCCCGCCGGGGCGCGGAACAGCGCGGCGTAGAGGTTGCGTCGCTTCATATCGGTATCTCCGGAATCGGCCGACACGGCCGTCGTTAAGGCGCCCAAGAGGGCTTGCTGACCTTCGGGCGTCCCGAGGGCTTGTTCGAGGTGCCCGAGGTCGAAGCCTGCGGGCACGCGCATGCGCGGTTTCGGTGTATCGGGGAGCGCAAGCGGTTGCTGCCGCACGGCGGCAAGCGCCGCCTGGCGAATGTGCGCGGGGGCGGAATCGGTGAAGCGCGCCACGCCCGCAGCGCGGGCGGCGCCCTGTGCGGCGGCGTCCCCGTCTTCGCTCTGGCGAACGTCTTCAATGAGCGCATCGGCGAAGCCCGCGTCGACTGCCTGCTCACCGGTGTAATAGTGATCCTGACCGTCGGCGAGGAGCGTCTGCATCTCTGCTTTCGGATGGCCCGACTTCCTGGCGTACGCGTTCGCCATGGCATCCGCGTACTTGTCCAGGACGTCCGCCATCGAACGCATATCGTTGGCGTTGCCCGAAGCCGCGCCCCAGGGTGCATGGATCATCAGGACGGCCGTGGCGGGCATCTTGATCGTGTCGCAGGCCATCAGGATCAGGCTGCCGCTCGACATCGCGACGCCATCCACCGTGCCCTCCTTTCGGGCTGGATGCCTCCGGAGGGCGTTGTAGATCGCCAGGCCGTCGCTCACGCTGCCACCGTAGCTGTTCATGCGCACGTTGATCTGCGTCACCGACGCGTCCAGCGCCTGCAGCTGCTGCACGACGCTCAACGCTGTGATCGAATCGCCCCACCAGCTTTCACCGATATCGCCATAGACGATCAGCTCGTACTCGGTCGTCAGCGCGACCGGCCGTAGCATCATGACCGGACGGATAGGGTCGGCCCCGCCATCGGCAGCTGCCATGGCAAGCGCGAGACGCGTGCGAGAGAATTTCATTATTTGTTCTCCGGGGAATTCGTGGGCGCGGCAGCAGGACCGAGGCCAGCAGCGCGCAGGTCTTCCTGCCACTTGCTCTGGCTGCGCAGGGTCTCTGCGGGATTTCGGCCTTGCTTACGGAGCACTTCAGGGCCGCTGATGTAGCGCCGGTCTTCCGCCGTCGCGTAGGCCGTCACTTCTTTCAGGGGGTCGATCCATGGCATGGACGGCGGCACGTACACGGCTTGGGACAGGCCTTCCATCGTCATGTTTCGTGGCATGCGCACGACGCCGCTGAGGACGGCCATTTCGCAGAATTTCTTGTACGTTTCGCGGGTGTGCTGATCGATGAACGCCTTGCTGAGCGCGTCATAGGCGCCCCACTGCTCGACGAGCTCCTGCCGCTGCGCGCTGTAGGTGCCGTTGTAGTTCTTGCCGGCCGAGCTCGCGCTGACGTTCGTTCCGGATGAGATCGCCCTGATCTGACCGTCACGCCAGGTGGCCGCATTCGGGTTCGGACGATTGGAGTCGATGGTACCGATGTCCTCGCCCGGACGTAGGTCGTCAAACACAATGCCCGGCTGGAAGAACAGTTCGCGCTTTTCGCCTGCCGCGCCATCCACAGGGAAATCGGCACCCTCGCCCTTCTTAATGAACGCGGCCATCGACGCGGCGATCCGCGCAGCAATGCGCTCGCTCTCTTCGTAGTCCTTGAGGTCGTCGAGCCGGGTGAGAACGCTGGCGAAGATGCTCACCCCGCGCCGCTGCCCTATGCGATCGATCAGCTTGATGTGACCAACGATGTCGGTGTCCAGGAACTTCAGTTCCGGCATGGGGGAATAAGGCTCGCCGGGATGCTGCTTGTACATGGCGTAGCGCTGCGGCCGCCCCCATGCGCTGCACTGCACGCCGCCCAGCACGTTGTTCGCGGGATCGTTGTAATCTACGGGGCACATGTCCGACTCGAGAAGCTCGAGCGAAAACGGCACCGGCGACCAGTGCGTCAGGCCTGGGACGTTGCCAGCGACGTACTGCCAGAAGCAGTCGCCGTCCCGAAGCCAGCTGCGGCATACAAGCGCTTCGCTGCGACCCCTGTTGAGTTCACCCGTCACCTCGGGCTGCTCGCTCCAACGCTCATAGGCTTCGCTCAGCTGCGTCGCCAGGTCGTTATCCACGTTGCCGTTACGGTCGCGCGGCTGCGGCTCAACGCCGATGCCGTTCGCGCCGACAATGTTGCGGACAAGGATGTCGAGGATGCCGCGACTGATATCGTGATTGCGGTCAAGCTGACGAGCCATGTCGCGGAGCGCCGCCTGACTCGGATTCACCGCCGCATTGCCGTTGCCTTTGTCGCGTGTCCGTTTCCGAAGGCGACCGGGCTCAGCGGCTTCGTATGCGGCCCCGTAAGCGAGGGCGCGAAGGCGTGCAGCTGTACGCTTGGCTCCCCAGACGGGGGCCACCGACATGATCACGCGATCGATGAGGGGCGCTTTCAGGTCGCTCATCGGTCGCGACTCCAGCCGTGCCGCTCGCGACCTTCGCCGCCCGACGGAGTACCAGAGAAGTTGGCGAGCGCCATACCGTTGCCACCACGCGCTTCGGCGTTGCAGCGGCGCTCCCACTCCGCCCGGCCTTTTCGGACCTCGTCGAGGTCGGCCATGGTGAGACGACGCCCGCCGAAGTCGATGCTCTGACCCTCAAGGATCGCGAGCTCGGCGGCGAGATATCGGTCGCGCATGATGGTGGCATTGGACATGCCACCACGATCACGGATTCAGCGTGCAATGTTTCCCGGAAACCCTGCACGCTCAGGCGACGTAGTGACCGTGCGCCTGCATGAGGTTGTAAAACGTACGCCGGCTGATGCTGTACCGGATGCAGATGGCGCGTATATCGTCCCCCCTTCGCCGCGCCGCAATGATGTCAGCCACCGGGTGGGACCGGCCAGGTCGCGGGATGTAGACCTCGTCGCCGCCGTACTGTTGCTGCAGGTGCCTGACGATAGGCGCCACGTATTGCAATGCCTCTTCATGAGGAATACCCCGTGCCTCCGCCAGCGCCACCGTCAGTTCGTCCAGCAGGGCCTTGGCGGGTTCGATGGCGTCGACGTCGGGTGCGCCGTGCACGCATGCAGCTAACCTCGGGTTATTCATCGGCGGCTCGTCCAGTCGGAGGATGCGAAAGGATTACGTGCTGGTGTCGCCGGCGCACGCGGCGGAGACGGCTGTGGGGCGGCGGCCACTGGCGTTGGCGCCTCAGTGGCCTCCACCGCCGCCGGCGGCGGTGCAGTGGCAGCCACCGACCACAGGTCGGCTGTACCTGGCTCGACCCTCGCCTCGAGCGCCATCCAGTCAGCATCTCGCATCACATGCAGGCGCACGGTCGGCGAACACGCCATGGCATAGGCACCCACAAGGATGTCCAGGACCTCGTTGCGCTTACTCTTGGGGCAGATCCATCGGTTGATGGTCAGGTCGAGGCGCTCGGCGGTGAGCTGCTCATAAAACACCTCGTCGTGGTCGGCCGGGAAGTTGAATCGGCGTTGCTCCACCGCGAGCTCGCCGTCCTTGATCAGGCGACGCATCAGCGTGGTCTTGATCGCATGCACGCCGAGGTTGTAGCGACGGATTCCCTTTCGGTCGGCTTGGCCGCGCGTGTTTCCGTCGTCTTTCGCGGGGCGCGAGATAACGGGCGCATCCTGTTTGCTCATGCCCTTCGTCGCGACGAAACCCTTACCTTGGCGAGGACGCACGAAGTTGTACACGTCGTTCTTCCAGTTGCCGCTGTCGACACCGATCAGCCTCACGGTGACAGGCACACCGAAGCTGTTGATGATGGGTTGCGCGAAGTAGTCCTCGACCTGCTGCCAATCCTGCTTGCGCGTCGGATCGCCAGGCAGCTCCACCCAGTCGATCGCCCAGCAGCGATCGCCACTCCCCCAGCCCCAGACACCGCAGGAGAAGCGATTCGCCTGCACGTCCACGAAGCCGGTCAGAATCAGACACCCAGGCGGAAGCATCCGCCGCTTCCACCCGCCGGCGCGCTCGGCAATTTCCTTGGCTACCGCCTGTTCGCTTGCGCCCTGGTAGGCACGCCCGAGAATCGTGTTGACGAAGGCGACCTCTTTTTCGGGATGGTCTTTCACGTCCCGGCGCATTTGCGCGATCTCGACCCAGGTGTAGCCAAGGCCTGGCGCGGCATAGGCGGCCCACAGACGGTAGCTCCGCGCCTGCCGCTCAGGATGCTTGGCGATCCATTCGGCCAGCCCGTCCTCGCTGTGCCCCCGTTCGCGCAGCATCCAGGCCTTGTGACTCTCATCGATCAGCTCGCCGCAGTGGATGCACAGAAACTGGCCATCGTCAGTGAGCTGTTCCGGAACGAGCTCTTGCAGCTGCTGACAGTACGGACATGGCACGTGGTAGCAGGCTTGGTGACCGCGTTCGTAGTCGGCACTGATGGGGCATGCGTCCTCGATCGTTGGGGACGACACGCGAGCGATTTTCTTGCGGCGGGTGTAGCTCGAGGTGCGGCGCTCGGCCTGCTCCTGCGCGGTACCCTGGTCGTCAAGGTCGAGCGGATATTTCCCTGACTCATCGAGAATCAGATATCGCACGGGCATGGACGCCAGCGAGTTCGCGCTGTTGGCGCCGGACAGCACCATGAACCCAGCCATGAATTTCTTCGTCAGGGTGCTGTTGCCGCCGTCTCGCCGGCGCTGGGCGCCGAGCTTGCGACGAACTGAGGCCATGAGGTCGAACGCGGGCTGCAGGCGCTGGCTACTGAACTTGCGGGCGATGTCCAGGGTGGGCAGGACATACATCAACGGACCCGGCGCGTGCTCGATCACGTAGGAGAGGAGGTTAATGCACACCTCCGTCCCGCCCACCTGCGTGGACTTCAGGAAGCTCACCTCCGTGTACGGCGAATGCACTGACAGGTCATCCATGATCTGGCGAAGGTAAGGCGTACGACTGGTGCGCCATTTGCCGTATTCCTTGGCACCCTCCTGCGGCAGCACTCGATGCTCGTCCGCCCACTGGCTCAGCGTGAGGATCGGGGGCGGCGTGAAACCGCGCTTCCACGCGGCCGCAGCAACGAACCCGCCATCGGCCAGGGTCACGTCGTGGGGAATCGCTAGCGCGGCATTCATGCGGCGTCAGCCTGCTCATCTTCCAGCGCGAGCAGCTGGTCGACGCGCGTCATAGCCTCGCACGCGGCGCGCAACTCACCTTCGAGCAGCTTCTCGCACTGCGCCACATCCGTCTCGACGGCAAGCTGGCCGCCCAGTCGTTCGGGGATGGCGAGCATCTTGTCCATAGCCATGCGCGCTAGCGCGAAGACAAGGCGCTCGACATCGTCACGACGCACCAGTGCGCCCGCTAGTTCAGCGAGCTCGAGCTCCGCGATGCGGGCCTTGGCAAGCCGCTCGCGCGTGGCGGCGGTGCGGTAGCCTGCGTCCTGCTCAAGGCCGGCCTTGCCGGAGGCCCGCGAAGCGCTCGCCGCGCCAGCCTGCGGTTCGGCCGCCCCGGCGTCAGCTGGGCTCGCGCCAGCCGTGCGGTCGCCGCCACGAGCTGGGTCCGCAGTGTTTGCGACCAGGCGATCGGTCGCCTCGACGTTGACCATTCCCGACGCCGTGAACACCATGCGGCCTTGGCGCTTGAGCTTGCTTACGTAGGATTCGGACACGCCGCGCGCCAGGGCGTACTGCTTCTGCGTCATCTCAGACATGCAGCACCTTCCCGTCACGACTGAACCGCCCGGGTGAACTCAGGCGGGTGGCGATGAACCAAAGTTCAGTGAGTGAATGTGGAGCAAGATCGCGCGCCGGGAACCCGCAATGGGCCAAGGTCGGGGAGGACCCTTTCGAATCTGAACGGATTGTTAATTCCTCGTGAATTCCATTCAGGTTCGGGCGGTGGCCCAACCGGCCCAACCCCTCGCGCGACAGGTTGGGACACACGATCCCTTGCCCCCCAACGTCTAAGAGGTTGGGCCG
>Ga0247730_1000282_pt1 | contig 44108 bp, 57 predicted proteins | sample UWRJL073202C2_FD_180959 | JGI IMG/M metagenome (GOLD analysis project Ga0247730, IMG submission 180959) | Plant litter microbial communities from Arlington Agricultural Research Station in Wisconsin, United States - UWRJ-L073-202C-2 | ecosystem: Environmental > Terrestrial > Plant litter >... | reverse complement strand
TAACAAGGGGGTATTACAATATCAGCAACGATTGGGGCGCAGATCGACAGGAACTTGGTACGCACCGACGTCGAGAGCTTCGTGCACCAGAATCAACCATCAAGGGTTGCAATGTAGCGGAATGAAGAGGTGCTTTCAGACTGCTGGACGTAATAGTCTCCATTTCTATCATGGTTATTCGTTCGTTCCCGAGCCCTTCACTAACGAGTGGCGTCTGGAACAGAACTGATATGGTGGTTGCCCATGATGTTGGTCTGCGTCTGGGAACGTTCAACATGGTAGGGCGATTTTGGGAATGCGTGTAAGCGAGAAATCGAAAGCCCTATATATACCCTGAGCCAGCGTGTAGTGCGTAGTGCTCCGAGGTACCAGCACAAGAACGTAGTGTCTGGTGAGGTCATCCATCATCAAAATATCAATCAGCACGTGACAGAGTCATTCGGACCGATGGCCCGATCTCATGTAGTCTTTCGGAATTATTGAGCTACTTATAGTTTCCCCACATTCTCTCTTTGTTCTTGCTCTGCCATGTCACATACTGCTATCATTACTGGCGCATCTTCAGGTAAGAATTTCTTGCTACGAGTATACATTTCGCTAATCTGCAACCCTTACCAGGAATTGGCCGTACCACAGCCATCGCCCTAACCAAAGCAGGCTGGAATGTCGTTATCACTGGCAGACGTCAAGATGCGCTGCAAGAAACGATGGATATGTGTACAAATCCAGAGAAACAGTGTCGATTCTATGCTGGGGATGTAACAGACGAAATCTTTGTTCGATCTCTCTTCGATAATGCAGTTGCAGATTTTGGTATGCACCCTACCATGAAATGACTCGTCGAATTCATTCTTGAGATTTGTAGGGCGTTTGGACCTACTGTTCAATGTAACATTCCATTTTCATAATCTCGGCTAATGACTGATATGTTCGCGCTATTAGAATGCGGGAATAAATACATCGCAAGTGGATATTGAAGAGATCACTTTGGAAGCATTCCAGGAAGTGATGACAGTCAACGTCACTGGCCCTTTTATTTGCACCAAGGAGGCTTTCAGAGTCTTCAAATCACAGAGTCCCCAGGGTGGTACGCAGACCCATTTTCTTTTACTACCCAGAGCACTTACCGTCTGGATCAGGACGCATCATCAATAACGGCTCCTTGTCCGCACGTACCCCCAGGCCTCATTCGTACCCCTATACCTGCTCTAAGCACGCTATTACTGGATTGACCAAAACCACTGCGCTAGATGGTCGCAAGTACAACATTACATGTACTCAGATAGACATCGGTACACAGCAGTCTGTATCATTAAGCTTGACACTAAATGATGACCCAGGCAACGCATTAACGGAGCTGTCAGCTAGACACCAGAAAGGCGCACTTCAGCCAAGCGGAGAGATGGTTCCAGAGGCTATGATGGACGTTGAACACGTCGCAAACACTATCGTTCACATAGCCAACCTCCCTAACGAGGTTATGATCCTGGAGATGATCATTATGTGCGGTATTGTTCCACGTTACGTCGAATTACATTGCTAACCACAGTCTATAGGGCAACGAATGCGCCATATGTTGGTCGAGGATGAAGGTGAAGGCCGTAAGACTTAAATATTGGAAATGTAACTGTACCAAATACTCCAACAAGCCAAATGAGAGAAATCCAGTTTATCGACGCGTCGGTCAAAGCGCGACAAGGTTTAGTCAGCATCAAGTCATTTTGCTTCCACCACCCATCATCATGCCTCCACGCACCTGTGCTCTATGTTCCAAGAATCGTGCAATGCTCAAACGACCTAAAACCGGTCAACAAATATGTAGAGAATGCTTCTTCTACGTGTTTGAAACCGAGGTGCACAACACCATCATTCAAGCAGCACTCTTCAAAAGAGGGGAGAAAGTGGCCATCGGGGCTTCTGGCGGAAAGGATTCCACGGTGTTAGCGTATGTCATGAAGGAGCTGAATGAGAGATATGATTATGGACTGGACCTTTTCTTGCTGTCTATTGACGAGGGGATCACAGGCTACCGGGATGATTCGCTCGAGGTGCGCTTCTTAACTCTGGCTGGTCGTGGGTATCAAGTTAAAGAGTCAAGCTAGACAGTGAAACGGAATCAGGAGCAGTATAAGATGCCTCTAAAGATTCTCTCTTACGATGAATTATATGGATGGACCATGGATCGAGTCGTGTCCAAAGTCGGAAGGAAGAACAACTGTACATTTTGCGGTGTCTTCCGGCGGCAGGCTTTGGATCGAGGAGCAGCAATGCTGGGAGTAGATCACATTGTGACTGGCCATAATGCAGACGACATTGCAGAGACAGTCTTAATGAACAGTGCGTGGTTAGCAGACTCATACCCTTCCCTCTGTCTAACACAAATGTCTTTAGTAATGCGAGGAGATATCGCTCGCTTGGGTCGGTGTACATCAATATGTACCCAGGGAGAAGACACAATCAGACGGTCTAAGCCCTTCAAGTATGCGTATGAAAAAGAGATCGTCATGTTAGCATCCTGCTTTACTCAAATTCGCACTCTCTGACTAACAAATCTATCAGGTATGCCTATTTCAAGAAGCTGGACTACTTCTCAACAGAGTGCATCTACTCCCCTGATGCATACCGTGGACACGCTCGCACTTTTTTGAAAGACCTGGAAGCTGCACGGCCCAGTGCAATCATCGATATCATACATTCCGGAGAGACGTTCGAGATTAGAGAGGCCGTAAAATCAACGCAGAAAGCTCAACGTATGCTTCTTCCTCTTCAGTACTGTGATTCTGATCAATGCTGACCTATCCCTTAGAAACGTGTACCCGATGTGGATACATGTCCAGCAACGACCTGTGCAAAGCATGTACGCTTTTAGAGGGGTTGGAAAGAGGGATGGCTAGTTCTGGTATTGTGAGTGACCACCCGATGTGCATCTGAAATCCAGGTATTGATACATCTTCCCTTTTTGCAGAGCGACAAAGGTCGAAAGAAACTAGAAGCATCCGGTCCAGCACCTGAGAATCTTCGAACTATACCTTTCTTCGACAGAATAAACACAGGCAACGAGGAATCTGCAGAGCCGATAAGTGCGTAGCAGGACTCTTTCCCAACGAATGAATCTTCCTTAGTTGTCAATGCGCTGGGGTAATTGGTCTGCATGTGAGTCTTATGGAACGCGCATAAATTGCTTAACATAATGTTCATACATGGCGATAGAGGATAGTAGATGATAATGATATACTGTCCAAAGAAGGGGAAACTAGATCCTGGAATGGGGAGCCCTCAAGCAACCGAATACCGTGCTCGTTTGGCGGGTGAAGGCGAGGACTCAGTGGAAGCAACCTATCGAGAGAGTGTTAGCAATGGATCTTCCAAAACAAGATTCCAGAACACTATAGGCGACTTACCTGGTCATTGAACTGGGTGAACTGGCGAATCGCGTCTGATGCCAATTGAGAACACTTTGACTTCAGCTGATCAATCGTCCTATCGTCTCTTGCTTTGCCTTCGTATAGCATATCGACATCCTGTTGTAACGCAATGGCATGTCCCTCCACTTCCTCGAGCTCAGACTCTCTGCGCTTTAAGGTGGACTTCGTCGCCTCTAGAGACTGCGTCGTCGTCGTGACTACCTCGCGTGTCTGCGTGAGCTCTACTTGCAAGGCATTGTTCGCACTCTGCATAGCGAGGAAGAGCGTATTCGTCTGATCTCTTTCTGCCGAGGTGACTTCCAGCTGTGATATGACCTCGCTCATTTGAGTGTCATAACGAGATAAGGTATCATCCAACTCCTTCTCTTTGGCAACACGTTGACCATCTAGTTCGGCTTGCCGAATTTGAGCAGCGGCCAGTTCAGAACGGAGAGTCTCGATGGTTTCCTCGAAGGTGTGTCCATTGGCGACTGCATCGGCCAATTGTGTTGAGACAGATGACAACTGAACATCCTTGGCCTCAAGATCGCGCTGCAGAGAAGCTAACTGGACATTGGCCGCATCCAAAACAGAATTGCTTTCATGGAGCGAGCTCCGATATCCCTCTTCTGCCGCTGCAAATTCGCTTGTTCTAGATTCGAGGACACTCTGCAGATTGGCGAGAGACTCCTTGAGCTGAGCAATCTGAGCTTCTAATTCTTCGGCAGCTGTGTGTGCAACATGCAAGGCTACCTCCAAATCTTCTGTGCTGCTGAACATTTGGTCTAGTTCTTGCTCTGCAGCTTCAAGCTTCGACTGCAAGTCGGCCTTGGTTTCACTGAGGGCTGAGACCTGTTCGAGCAAGGAAGCTCGAGTCCTCTCTGAAGTTGCGGTTGCCTCTTGTAGCTTTGACGCCATCTCGGCCTCAATTCTTGAGTTCTCCGAGGATAAGAACGAGATACGTGTGGTATTGCTTTCGATCTGGAGTTGAGCAGCTAACAGTTTGGACTCTTGGATTTCCTTTTCGGCACTGAGCGCTAGTGTTTTCTGTTCTAATTGCAGCAGGTTCGCCGCTTGCGCTTGCTGTGATGTCTCGAGCTCCTTGACCCGGGTTTCGTAAGAAGTGCGAGCGTTCTCCACCTCGAGCTGTAGGCTTGCCAATGCAATGGTTTTGGCAGCCACATCTTTCGACTGCATCGCAAGTTGAGTGGTGAGTTGCTCGTTCTCGAATTGGTGTTCTTTGAGTTGGTCGAGCATGCTAGATTGACGTGCGAGTGGGATTCGAAGGCCAGGCGAAGAGAAGAAATCGTCGTCAACTCCGCCAGGGCCTGTCATCATCGAGTCGTCCAATGCAGAAGCTCCAGCAGCACTTCCGGGGGTACTAGGTGCAGGTGTAGGCTGTTTGTTCCACGCTGTCCGAATGGCAGCATTGGGCAAGCGAATGGCGTCAGTTCGTGGGGTAGGCTGCCTGCGAGAGGAGGTTAGTTAAGGAGCAGCAGGTATAGGAAAGAACACATACTGAAGCGGCTCAGGTGTCAGGAAACGTTCACTATGGCCATCATACTGTGTTGCTGCCTGATGGCGAGCATCATCAAGTTCACGCCGAATCTCTTGGATTTGGGTATTTTGGTCTCGGATCAAGGTCTTCAAGCGTTCAGTCTCTTCGGCAGCCTCCTCGTCGTCAATATCAGTCAATGGGGACGTGTCTCGCAATTTCGCACGATCGTGCTCCATCTGTAAGTCTTTCAACTTCTCCAGAAGCTGCGATACAGCAACGGATTAGAAAGACGTCTTTTGCCTTGAATCCTAGCACGCACCTGAGCTTTGGTCATTCTTCCTATGGGGCCGCGTTCCGGATCACGGCGAACGGTAGAAGGGGAGGCGTATGAACGTCGTGAAGGGCGAGACTCCGGATGTGAAACAATCTTGACAACACGTTTCCACAGAGCTTCCTGCTCAGGTAACGTCAAAGTATCCACGTTTTCGAGAGATAGTTCTCGTCGAGCAGTGTTGATTCTAGCAAAAGGGCGTTAAAGGTTTCCTTTGGACCATATCAACAAAGAAGATACTCACGCTTTCTTGCCTAGTGGTGTTAACGAGATCGCACCAGGCGAATCTACATTCGAAATAGCGCCTTGTTCTCTCTGCGATGGTGTTAATAGTACTGGTGGCGATATGTCCAGATATAACGCACCAAAGAAGCGACTGCTTTCCCTACGTATTTCTTCCAGCTTGGTCCGATTTTGTCATTATTGGTGGTGGCATGTCTTTTGACTTGAGCGTTAAGGGTGGCAACATGGATTGAGTGTTTCTTATGTTGCTTGATTTCACTGCTGAGGGCATTCAGAACCCCTGGAATGAAATTGTTAACACCAGATATGGTTCATAGACTCGAATTAACTTGCTTTCTTGATAGGTGAACTTGGGGGCAGCAGCCATTCTGGAGCCTTTCTTGTTGGCCATAGTAATAAGAGAGCGATGGTGGTGGTAGTGGTGGTAGAGGAGAGGGAGGATATCGCGGGGCAGGTGGGAAACAGGTGGCACTGGGTTATTTAATATAAGAGGTCGTGGTCAAGGGTACGCGAGGGCCCCAGCGGTGGCATCATAGGTTTTATATTGTTTTCGTTGGAGTCAAGGCGCGATCACGCGTGTTTCATGTGATCGCGCCTGCGGCGGCACCGACGATCAATACAAACCACAACAATGCTCACAAATCCCGCCCAGGTCCCGCCGCTGACTGGCGCTGTTTCGGACTCATCCAAAGGTACGCAAGGGCTTCACAGGAGATTGGCGATTATACATTCTACATTCTACTCTCATTCACATTTTCATGTTGACATCACTATATCTTTGTCGGCTAAGTGCTGTTTGCGGCGATCTGCCAAAAAGTTTTCGATCTTGGCTTTAAGTTCAGTATCTAAGGAAATTGTCAGAAAGCATATCGAAAAGTAAGATTCACTGTCTGACCTGGAAGAACATCTTCAATCTTCAGTGGGACACGATTAAAAGGGTCTTTCGCATCCGACAACAAGTGCGACTTGATGGTCGACCTGTCCACAACCGTCCGCGAAGAAGGCAATATAACAGGATCCTTCATAACTGTGAACATAAGTGGGTCTATGCAAGACACCGTTAGCTATGTTCTCGCACACTATTAAAGGGAACAAACCTAAGAACTCGTCTGGAATTTCTCCCAAATCTTCTTCAGCCTCGATGCTTGCTTTCGCAATCTCCACCTGCTCTGTAAATGCCCGAAGTTGCTCAACTTCTGTAACAGTCTTCAGTGTACGCCGAAGAGCAATGTCTGCTGCAGACTTAAACAACTCTTTGCTGTAGCTGCGGCCATCGTTGGCGACGGCTTCCACAAACTTGGGCTGGTTTGATAGATTGAGAAACACTTGAATCATGTCGCTCAACAGAGCTCTGGGATCAAAGCGCAGCTTTTTCGGGTCTCGGACTTTGAGCTCTTGATATTTTGGTCCGACCAGAGCGACAAGGTTGTAATCCAGCATAGCAGCCAGTCGATCCACAATCTCGGGCATCATGAATGGTTCCTTTGTCTCCGCCGTGAATACTTTTAGGAGTTCCACGGTAGATCTCCCCAAGCTGATGTACCCGCCAGCATGACGCTCCAGAGTTCGTAGCGAGGTCTCTCGTTCTCGGCGATGCTCTGCAGACTGTCTGGCCCATGACTCCTTATCATCCATTTCCACTTGGATGTTGTGCATTTGCTGAAGGTCACTTAACGATTCGTCCATCAAGTACGTGACGTCGTTGATCATGAGGTTGACGAAGCGAACAAACTTGTCGACATTGCCGCTAACATCACAAATCAGTGCTGTTTGATGTATAGAGAGAGAGAGAGAGAGCTCACGTTGCTTCAGCTTTAAGTGCCTGTCGATGAGTTGGGTTATCCCAAACTACCTTCAATATGTATGCGATGTTTCGCCTACACACTCAGTTAATATTCATGAATACTGAGGCCTGGAAAAGCTCACCGAGCATCTATATGAGCGTCAGTAAGGGTTGCATAGCGGAGGTATGGTAATCACATACTGAATTTATCATAGAATTGTGAGCTAGCACCAGTTTGTTCCACCTCTAATACAAGGGTGATCAGCAATGATCTTCCTGACAGAAGAGATACGCACCAATGTAGAAGTGCATTAACGCGGATATCAAATGTTTCAGTGCCATCGGGTGTGAATTCAGTAAAGGCCCAAGAACACCCTGGCTTTCGTAACGGTATCGCAAGATGCCGTAGAATAAAACCTAAATCATCCCAGTGGCTGAGACTCGAAATGGAGAGGAGAGAAGCGACATCCATACATACATCGTTGATCTTGGACTTTAAGAAAGGGTTCATAATATACCATGTCGACGTCAGGAAGGTCAAAGCGAAAACTAAGACTTCTGTCTTTCCTGAAAGCTCAAATTTGTCTGGTGATGTTCTAGCGGGCAGGTTCAGATTCCCTCTGGTCGACAGTTGCGTGGGTGGGACTTACCGCACTGCAAAGAACAAGAAATCCACGATATCTTCAATGATATATTCAGGCAGGGCTCGGAACGACATGGGAACGCTCTCCGGTAATGGAAGTCTGCTCATAAGAGTCAGTATCATGAATGCTGCGTTGTCTGCCTTGACACGCACGTCACAGTAGGATTTGGATGTGCTTTCTTTGGATCAGCCTGTCTTATGATCCAAGTCGACAAGAAATTAGTGAACCCAATCGACTGATAGACGAATTCAGGGTCCAGCAACTGAGCCTCGTAAGAGAGTTCCGCGGATTTTATCTTCTCCATCTCGCGCTAAGCAATAAGTATTAACTATGATATAAAGGGCACGAAACACAAATAAAGTAACCTTAGACTGGTCGATCGCAGCTTGCATCCTGGCTTGAATCGGCGTCTATTAGATGTGAGAACATCAATAACGTAGGTCAATCCACACAATAAATGGTGCTTACCCCCATCCAAGATCCATCTCCTTGTAACTGCTCTAAATGGCGCTTTAGTTCATCTCTGTGCTTTTCCAGATCCTCGAACGAGCCGATCGTCCGAAGGTATCCGTAATGGCTCATGGCCACCGTCAAGAAGAAGATGTTAGACACGAAATTTGGGGGAATACCTATGCGATGATGAGTGGGCTATGACCTGCGATATAATGTAGTTTGCTCACTGTCAATCTGCTGCTCCTCTGTCCATTTCGTAGCTTCCTCGCTAGTGGCCTTGATCCTTGTCTCCTCTTTCAGATCAATTCTTGAAGACCGAGCATAAAATAAGGGATCGATTCGGTCCATCTTTATCAGACTTTTCAGGAAAAGCTCGTTTAATATTGAACTGAGTTTGATGTCTGACCTTCGAGTATGTTGCGTCCATAAAGGGCTCTGCAAAGCGTAGCAATACAGTTTGTATGTTGACCATGAACGAATCTGACGAAACTGTCGCTGGGTCCACCTGAACAGTTATCGTTATTCATGGAATGGTGAATACAGAAGAGCCAGCTTACTTGCATTCCTGCTCTCTTCACATTCAAAGATATTATCCGTGAGAAGTAGTCAAGAACTGCTTCTCTGGACTGAGGAGATGCTCGAACGAGGGTGTTGAAGATTTGGAATAGTGAAGCCTAGATGATGCCAACTCAGCTTCTCGCTCAAGACAAATAAAGGTAATATCACCTGAAGACTTTTCAGTGTTCCCCTTAAGCTAGCAAACGACGAATTCAAGTCTGCCTGGCTCCTCTTCTCGGGGTCAGAGAAATATGCTTGCGAAATTCCTGGCTAATCTCACATGAGGCGATACAGTGTGCACATTAAATTATGAAAACATACCCATTCCCGGGTGAAGACGCCAAGCCTGCAGACTGGTCCCAATAACGATGTAGTCTCGAAATTCGCTGCATTGGCATTCGGAGGATTGAAGTCCTCGAGTCGAGTGATCATCAATGCAATGGACTTCACTCCAACCAATGCTTCCAAACCGCCAACGATTTGTCTCCAGCTTGCATCACCACCTCCCAGTCCTTCAGGTCGAGCTAAGGACGGATGGAACAGTAGGAGTCGCACTACAGGACCCAGAACATCATCTATCTCGTTGTCAGGCTCAAAACGTTTAACAATGTCTCGGAGGAAAGGATCGATTTCGTGGGGTGCAAGTGAATTCGTTGGCTTATTCGCAGAGGATAAAAGGGGAGTCGAGAATGCGGATAGAGAGAGAAGCGATGCCACAAGCTCAGCTGGACCGAGTTCGCGCCTGCAAATAGGTAAATCAACGATACCGCAACATACCACTTTTAAGCTACTCACCCTGAAGGTTGAGGGAACATCTCAGGCTCTTGCAGAGTCAGCCCAGCATAACTGACAATTAGTTCTCTCAACTTCTCCAATATTGCTAGCGCAGGTTCAATGTCCGAGGCTGGGTAGCCCTATCCAACTCGTCAGTATGTGACAGAGTGGGCACGCTATCCAAGCATACCTTCTTGATTAGAGCAGATCGAGAAGCATTTAGTCTCTTCCAGCATCCAACTAAATACTCAAATATAGTCTGATTGGCAGGTAGGGAGGCCAGTACTGGCATGAGCTCCATATCATCTCTGCAGTCCATACATCAGGGATGAATGTAAAAGCGAAATGATGAAAGCATAGGACATACGACATTCCTTGGGGGTCTATCTCAAGCCTAGATATCAGCAAGCGGTCCATTATGTCCTGCGAGATCTGAGGTGGTGTGGACGCTGTGGCGACATGCTCTGAGCTTCCCAGGGTAACAGAGTGGCGAGGGCTACGTACATCCTGTTTCCGACGTGAGCTCCTCAGCTAGGCCTTTCAACCATACAGTCGCATATCCGTCATTCTCAGCTACGGATTTCTGATTGGGTGGATTAGTTTAGGAGACATCTCTCAAGGGTTCTATGTACGCACGTCCAGGGTGACTTTGAATATCCGACCCAGACTCTCGTGTTCCCAGGAACTCAGAACAAATTTTGCGGCTGGGGCTTTCTTTTTCAACGGGAGCGAAGTTGTAGAAGCAGCTGTGGATGGTGCAGAAGAAGGAGTGGCGGCAAGTGGCTTCTTGGGTGCAGGTGTGCTCGGGACCGCTTTGGGTTTGGGGGCCTGTGGGGAAGACAGCGAAGGTACATGCGACGCCGATGTGGATGGAGCTGGATTTACTGCTGACCCAGGGAGTGATGTCGTTGAGTTAGATGTGCTAGGGTTCTGGAGCTTTGCCAAACGCTTCAGGCGGATCTGGACCAACATGCGTGTGAGCATTAAGTGTCAGGTCCCACATATTAAGCAAATACCCTCTCGGCATCCTCTCTAGGTGTACTTGGTGTACTTGGATTGTCGCTCATTGCTTGCTCTTGAGGTGTTTACAAGCTGATGATGGATCCAGTCGAAAGTGGACGAAGCCTCAGCGCGTCGCGTGGAAAGCGGCATCTCGGCATCCGCCTTGTCCTCTTCCATCATGTCTTTAGGACTGCTACAACTCACAAATGCTCTCTCGCGGTCAATGCCTAGGCTGTTCTCTACGTCTTCAGTTGCGCAAGCTGGATACAAGATGAAGTCTCATTCTGGAGCCAAGAAGAGATGGAAAGCACTCGGCTCGACGTCAAAATTCAAACGAGTACGCCTATTTAGTGACCACCTTGCTTTCGCGCCATTCCTAACGACAAATCTAGGGCCATGCAGGTCGGCAGCATTTGAATGTTTCTAAATCCCCGGCGAGGAAGGACGCCTTAGCGCAGACAGCATATTCAACTCCTGCTCAAACACGCAAATTGAACAAGCTCTTGCTACCCTATGGCTCCAATTAGACGTGTGTTGCCCCTCCTTGCGTGATATTTTCATTGCTGACGCTGGAATTCCAGTATTTAATCGTACCTTTTAATTCCTGTCACTACCACCTCCGAAAAATGAACGAATATCCTTCTGTTTTGGATCGTGTGCAGAGCTGCCAATTCCACCCTTCTGCCGAACCTTAGCGAAGCCCCGCGCCATTAGCGAACGGGCACATTTTCTCTCGTTATCACTCACTACGGATGTCAGATGGGAACTATTTCCATAGCTGAGCACACGAACTCGATATTGTCGCTCCTCCAAAGGCTCTATTACCTGGGCGAAATTCACATTGTTGCCTATCATTATTATGGACCCAGTGGATGCGTACCTTGACTGTCAAGCGGATCCATGCAGTGTTCTTCAATCCGTCTAACCCAGTAACCCCTGACTCTTCATCCACGTTGCCTATACTCAGAAATGCGCGCAGTAACTCTCGGAGGAATAAGCCATGACTGACAACGGCTACATGCCCTTCAAAAGTAGCATCTGACAAATAAGGCAGAAAGAGCTCTTCAACCGCTCTTTGGGCTCTCACCCTCATGTCATTCTTGCTTTCCCCTCCTGGAAACTTCCCGTCTCGCGAATTAGGCGAAGGAAATATACCTGCAGTGTAGTGCTGCTCTGGCGTCCACTTGGGCTTCTTGGGGCCAAATGGTTTACCTTCGCCTGCACCAAAATGTTGCTCGCGTAATAACTTTGCATGCAGGTGAGCATAAACTAAAGAAGCGTATGTATGTGTGCATGGGCGAACCTGAGACGGTATAATAGCTGTTTGGCAATCTGTTGATTGTTTCTCTTGAATGGCTTCAGCAGTCGTAATCGTGCGTTTGAGGTCAGAACAGTGTATAGCTACGAAGGTCAATTCTTGTAGCGCTAGAGCGAGTGCCCGTGCTTGCTGTCATTAACGTCAAGCAATCTACCTTTACGATACATGTTAGACTTACGTTCATGCCTAATAGTTCACAAAATAAGCTTAGTCGGACGTGAAGCTATAAAACGTGGCATACCATGGTTAGACAACGGAGCATCCTTCCAGCCTGCCCACACAGATTTCTGTTGCCGCTAGTTTGAACAGGAGAAGATCGAAAGACAGGACAGTATTGTACGAACGACATTGTCGGTAGATTCGGCATGCCGGATCTACAGAGATGGGAATAAACAAAAATATACTGAGAGAGTCTGGCCTCACCATAGTTAGTGTCAGCATTGGAAGGGTGTGGCGTGGAAGCAAGCAACCCGTGCGCCACTATGCGTATGCACAGCCACGCGAACATTCTGGCCAATTCTGGCAAGGACGGCACTTGCTGACTACGACGCACACGCGTCCTGCTCGAGCTGTAGGGGACGCGCAAGCCTCTTAGCTCATCTCCTTAAAAGGCTTTCTCTACGCTGCCGGGCTTCCCTCACATACCTATCCCAACTTGATTCCATGGCTACTTCTGAAGACCTCCTTGCCATTGGCAAACAGTGCTCTCACCAATCATGCCACCTAGTGGATTTCCTCCCTTTCAAATGCCAGCACTGTCAAGAATCATACTGCCAAGAACACTTCATGGTTCAAACTCACTCTTGTCCGAAGTACGACGAAAGCAAGCACAACCGAGTCGCACCAAATTGTAAAGTCTTCAATTGACCCTTGATCTTTCTCCTGCTGACCTCTGCCCCAGGCCCCTTCTGCAACGAGCCTGTCGCCATTCCTCCAGGCCAGGATCCTAACCTGCGTATGGAAACACATATCGAAACGCAGTGCTCCGTGATGACTGGCAGGGCGGCTAAGAAGACGGTGCCTATTTGCGCTCGCGGCAGATGTGGGAAAGCGTTATACGCACCAATACGTTGTACAGTGCGTCTTTATTGATTTGCATGCTATGAACCCCGAGCTGACCTAAATACAGGCCTGTCGAAGCCAATTCTGCCCAACTCACCGATTCCCCAAGGACCACGACTGTTCAGCAATGCCTCCCACAACCAATAAATCTGCCGCAGCATCTGCTCAGGCTCATGGATCCAAACCTATAACAGCCGGCAGTCATCTTTTACAGCTAAACAACAAGGCTGCTTCTGCAGGTGCTGCCATAAAGAAGAGTATCAATTCTGCCACTGCTGCCGCCACCGCCAATTCTTCGGCCACCAACCCTTCCAGCTCTTCAGTTAGCAATCCATTCTCAAAGACAGACAGGTAAGCATTACTATAGTCATCATAACTCAGTACTGCTCATAACGGTTTAGCTCTTCATCTTCTCGCCCTGTAACCATTCCTAAACCCGTTGAACGACCTTTCTCATCGTTTGCGCCGCCTCCTGTATTTTCCACCGCCTAAACACATCTCCAATAATCACCACCACTGTATCAATAACAACTTATAGACGAGCGAAGGCTGAAAGAGACAGTCGAAGGAGGGCTATGCAAGCCAGAGCCAAGAAAGGCTTGCTGACGGAAGAAGAGAAGCTTGTTCTGGCGAGGGAGGAGGCTGAATCCGCTAACGGAAGCGATGGAAAGAAGGACTGCATTGTTATGTAGCAGACATTAGTCTCTGTATTTATTACTCTACACACCTACTCATTTATACCTGGATCATCACGCGCTCAAGCCTGCCCTCATGAGAACGCTTCCCCGTGCTGTGACTTGTTGTGACGTTTATTCCTGTCTCGTCTCGTCTCTCAATCGTCCTGTCGGTTTCAACCATTTCTTGCTGCTTGCCTGCTCACCATGAAGCGCAGAGGAAATAAATCTCACAAGGTCAACAATCTGATAATTTGAACTAGCGTCAAATCCCTGACATTCTATCAACAGGTTCCTAACGTGAAACTACGACCCGCCCAACGAGCCCCACCAGCATGGAAGACGGACTCGGACACGACCCAGGAAGAGCTCTTTGTTCAAGACAGTCAGAGTATCAACAGCGTTCTCCCCAGCACTTGCCCTCGCCCATTTCTAAACATGGTCATTTGTGCTACCGGTGTCCCAGAGAAGGTGCGTGCCTTGCTATTCAAATCCAGAACTCGTTCTTATTACCTGTATAGCCAACGCTGTTTCATAAGGCAGAGATTCTCGGTGCTCTTACAGTGAACGATTTCACGGACCGCGTTACACATTTGATCGCGTCTTCCCATGGCGGAGCCAAGTATAGAGTGTGTGCGATGCATCGACTTCCAGCTTTCCAAGCTAATCACTCTTATTAGGTTGCGTTGGAAAACGGAGTTCCCATTCTCACTCCTTCATGGATCGGTGCTTGTCATGATGTTTGGTTGAAGGGGGACGATGTAGACGTTGAAGAGGCGCGTTCTGCCATACCGCAACCACTCTGATTACTAACTTCGTCTCTCACAGACAGTGAAACAGCACAGGCTACCCATATTTTCTGATATTGTTCTCTGTCTTTCTGGCGTTCAGGACATAGCCCTTCGTACCAAAATCGGCAAACTAGTAACGCGTAATCAAGGCGAATATGTCAAAGCAATCGAACGCCCTGTCCGTGTTACCCACTTACTTTGCTCTGGGGAGGAGAAAACAGAAAAAATGATCTACGCCGAAAAATTCAATGATCGTAAAGAAGCAGATATCAAGATTGTTTGGGAAGAATGGTTCTGGGACTCTCTGGAGTTTGGTGGTAAGCCTTTGTCAACGTGCGACTACCTTATCGCTAAACGTATCCTTATTATTATTACTCATAGGTCGGTTTGACGAAGAAGATTATTCTCTCGACAAGCCACGGCCCTCCAGACGTGTTTTCGAAGGTTGGTTCACCATCTATCAGGTTTACATATGTACTCATTCATCTAAATGCAGCTCCCATTACTCAGGCTCTTGAACCTACATCTAGCATTCTTGAACCTGGCGACATTCTATCTACAAATCCTGGCCAAGTGTCTGCACGCACACAAAGACATTCAAATGCTCTAGACGATGATGACGAAGAATTAGCTGCTGTTTCAAGAGTGCCTGAGGGGAAATTACGCTTTTGGGAAAGCCTCTTGAAGCCCAGGGGATTCGAAGTCACAACCACTGGGAACTTACAGCGTAGCCCAGGAAAAGAGAAAGCGACAACTAGGCGCGCATATCTTGAAGAGGAACCTATAAATCAAGGCAGCAATACACGTAGCGTGATCTCGTCTTTTCGTGCTGGAAACTCGTTTTTGCAGGAGCCACGCCCACTTCAGCGTACTAATACTGCCGGAATGAGCATAACTGCTTCTACTTCTCGTCTTGGAGGGCAACAGTCAAGCGTAAACCAACGCCAACAACAAGGCTTATTCTCTGGCCTGCGCCTTCTAGTTTTGGGGGAGGCTCGAAGCCCCAGTGTACAGAAAGCTATTGAGGATGCAGGTGGGAAATACATGTCCCCGGATATGGAAGACGAGGGAGAACCGGATTACATTGTTGTTCGCCTTGTTAGGTGCGTTGACTTCACAGATGACCGACATGTACTCATATTCTGGTAGTGGGAGTAAACTTTTCAGGGAAGAGGCCGATATCTATAGGAAGAGCAAATATCGTACGGAGTGTTGGCTCGAGCGTAGTATATTCGACAAGCGAGTTTGCAACCCCGAAGACCACGTTTCATTTGTACCACTGAGTATGGATCTTCCTATTCCAGGTATGTGTAACTGAAACTACCCTGACACATCCATTGATGAGCGCTCAGGAGCGGAGCGTATCACCTTGAGCTTTTCGGGACTGGACGAATCAGAGAACTATTTCGCACGCAGATTGATCAGGGCACTTGGTAAGATTTAAGTCCCCGATTTTCCATATCAAACGTTCACCACAGACAGGCTTGACTCTTCTGCCTCGGTTTATGAAAGACGCATCTCTTCTCATATGCCCATCCGCTACTGGGGCTAAATTCGAGAAAGCGTGTGAATGGGGCATTCCAGTAGTTCATCTGAACTGGCTAGAGAGTATTTCAAGAACCGGAATCATCCCATCGACGGATGACTTCAAAGTAACAGCAGGCCCATCATCTAGCGATGATAAGGGGAAGGGGAAGGCCAGTATTTTCGCTGAAGACACAATTATGGTAGAAGTCACGAACAGTGAGTTGTCAATGACTTTCTTTGGTTTCCGTTCTTGCTTCTAATCATCAATCGACTCTCAGCCAGAGACGATTTGCCTGAATTCTCCGATGGACAACCCAGCAGATTCAAGACGGCGCCTATCTCTTTTGGAAAGCCTGTCCGCCTTCTTAAGGCTGAAAGCTTGGATGCGACAAGAAATACAACATCAAGAAATTCAATACTAGAGGATCCGGTGAGACGCAGTATTTCACAGCCGACCCGACCGAGCAATATACAACCTGCACAGCTTGCAGTTCCAAACAGCGATCTCCCAAGAACGACAACACCCACTCCTATTGAGACTCGAATGAGTCTTCTTCATACCAGCAGCTCGGGATATCTTGCTCAGAAAGGACAATCCGGTGATATTGCGCATGATCAAGAACTTCCTCAGATATATCCTTCCGACCTGGATCTCCCACAGATCTCGCCTGACGATGACGATTTACAGCATCTTGAGCGAATACCATCGTCTTCTTCTCCCTCTCCCATGAAACTCCAAGAGGTGAATCGACTGGCCAAGAAACCACAGCCGATATCTCCTATAAAGGTTGCTCCTCCGACAGAAGAAGCTACTAAAATGCTTCAAGACAACATTATGAGTCTACTAGGGAAGCGTTCTTCAAATACGGAAGACGAAGGTACTTCCAGCAGAAGTAAAAGAGCACGACCCGCTCGGAGCAAAGTAAGCCTAACCGATGTATGCATCGAAGATAACTCTTTGACCATCTCGTTTCCTGTAGCCCAAAGCCCGTGCTCTTATTCGTGAACCAAGTGCGGCTCAACAGTTCGACTTCGGGCAGCTCGACGAGCAGAACCTTTACCGCCCTGGAGAGGAAGATGTATTACCAGATACAACAAGGGTCGTGTACGATGAGTCGATTGAGCAACGGCAGCTTATGAAGATGCTAGACCCGGACTCGCAGGAGAAGGTGCCAGGGAAATCCAGGGCGCCTAACAAGAGAAGCTCCAGGCTTGCTGGATTCTAAACAGAAACACGATACGACATACATTGAACCCTCATCTTCATCTATTTATCGGTTACTTTTACTGCAAGGATTTTCACGATTTTTACATGTGTACCATAACGAATTCAAACTACATGATGAAAGGTCCCTCCAATCTTCTCTGCGGTCCGCCATGACAAATGAGCTCGACAGCATTGTGCAAGTCGTTAAAGATCACCTTGCATTTCCTAAACGACTGCGAATTAGCTCGAATGCTAAATATGAGTTGGCTGTCGATCTGGTTTTCGTTGCCTTTGGTGTTCGGTACGTCTGTGGGACGTCAAGTTGCGTGTCTCCTCACATAGGCAGTACAGAACAGGATATTTGGTGGACCGCATTCCTCCACTCGAAGAGGCCTCTCACATTTTCAGCGGAATCATCGACAGGCTAAGATTGGTCAGTTCACGGTTGAACGAGACCAAAGACGTGATTATTGACACTCGATAACGGCGTGCTAGAACGAAAAGACGAGCAAACTTTTTGAGAATGTGGTGCATCTCTATGAAGCTTGTTCTGGCCAGTCATACTTCGTCAATGTGTCTATGACAGTGAGCAATGGAGACCCAATGCCCAAGTTCGTGGAGATCGGTTTAGATTGTGAGCCATTCAAGGTAAAGCTGGTCTATCTTCTCTGTGGTCAGTGGTTGATACGTACTCGAGCTTTCAGAACCCCCACAGCTTATCGTGCAGACTCTTGAAGAGATTCGACGATTGCTCTTCACAGAAAAAACCAGCAGTAGTGTTGTCATCCAAATTGTGCTTACACCAGCTATGAGCATCGCAATGGCTGGTATCTTACTAGGGTACCCTGTCGCATATTTTCCATCAGCAACGTCGTCAAACATGTCCCGTTTGCTCAGTCGTGTTCCTCTGGACTTGTACCGCTGCCAAGCTCAGTGGGCTGGGAAAGAGCATACACTCTTTCAATTCTCATGTCCTGCTGGATTGGAAGGCCTTTCCGCTGCACTGATCCTAAGAGATCTCCGGGATAGGTTTACGACAAGGCAACAGGATACACCAATATGGACTTTCCAATTTTATCACACAAATGTTGTTCTCGACAGTGTTTCTTTATAATCACTAGATGCTATGGAGGCATATGTTCCTACTCAACGTCGACATTAACGATCTTGATGTCCTCGTAAGGTTTATCTCCTTTATTGGTCTTCACATTTTCGATAGCATGCACGACCTCAAGGCCAGAGAGCACCCGTCCAAAGATCGTGTGCTTTTTATCCAGCCAAGGTGTAGCCGTGGTGGTGATGAAGAACTGGGAACCGTTTGTACCCGGACCAGCGTTAGCCATACTGACGGTGTAAGGCCTGTTGAAGGAGCGTGTGTCAGACTACAGCGTTGCAGTTAATCAAGATATAGCAATGCAACATACCGATCATGCTTAAGCTCCTCACTGAATTCATCTTCGAACTCGTGGCCCCAGATTGACGTGCCTCCTGTACCGTCACCCAGAGGATCGCCAGTCTGGATCATGAATTTCGGGATAACACGATGGAAGATGATTCCCTCGAAGAAACTACTGCGCGCGTGGCCGACAAAGTTTTCCACTGCCTTAGGTGCATGGGCAGGGAATAATCGCATGTGAATATCTCCAAGAGTGGTGTGAATAGTTGCTGAGTTGGCAAGAGGTGATGGGCCCGAGTGAGTGATAGTAGAGGAAGTGGCAACGTTCTGCTCCTCTCTTGTAGGCTTCTCGTTGAAAACATCTCGATCTCCAGATTTATCTCTGATAGAAAAGATAAATCAGTCATACATCATGCGGCACCAACTATTTACATACTCAGGGGGGAATCTTGTGAACATGTAGAATCGCTGACGCTTGTAACCCGTGCAGAAAAGCGTTGGATCCCGATGGCCTTTATCCGCAAGAATAGGATTTGCAGACGCTGCCATAGCCTGGAATTCATGTTAGACGGTTCATCTATTCCAAACACGGAAAGCGCTGACCATCGTTGTAACCCCTGTTTTTGCTGGCGCTCCTTGATACAAGCTCAGGTTCAGGAATCGTACGACTTCATCCTTGCCAAGTAGTCGGACAACACGGTTGGTTACCAAGTTGACCACTGCAAAGCAGAATCAGTAACAATCTAGAATGACTACAATCGGGAACCTGACCTTTGATTCCGAGTAGTGAAGGATACAAAATGAGGGCACCACTCTCATCCCAGACTGCATTTGTCCACATTCCAGGTATTTTCCCATCTGGACCAGGAAGTTCGAGTTCTCGCTCGGTCGCTAAACGTCGACCAAACTCCATATCTTCCACCTTATGTATCGCAGTACCAGCTTGTTGCATCTCTTGAATGGCAGCGAGAGATTCATCGTATTTTCGGGTCAATTTTCCGGCCAAAAACGAGAATGTGCGTATCTGTCGATCAGGCAAAGAAAAAGTGACAAAATTGGAGTCATCTGGAGATAATGTGATACATGTTGGAATGGATTTTGACTAAAGGAAGGCAAGATCAGCGCATGTGTAAGGACGCAAGACTACTAGCTTCATTGCTCACTCGTTTGAACTCATACAAATCTGTCTCGCTCTTGAACTTCCAGAGTCCAGGCATAGTCGCCGGCAGCCCAAAAGGCTCTACTGGCTGCCAATACTCCACAGACCCACCCTCGTCTGCTGAGATGACCAAGTCGAATTTGGGACTATACTATCCACAAAATGAGCAAGCGTGATTCCCAAACTGACCGACAATACATACAGTCATTACATGAACGGGCGAGTGATGGAGGTTGGAAATAATTTCCAATGGAGTGTCGTCGCCGCGTCCATCGTAGAGGCGTATAACACCACTTTGAGAGTCAGACCTAAAGAGATCTCAGCGTGGGGCATTGTGGGGTTCTTTGGTTACGTACACTGCTAACAGCCCTTGGGCTTGACCACGTCGGTGTACCCAGCAGCAAGCATGTGGTGTATACCCAAGTTTGATGATATTGATCATGTCTGTTACACGCGTTAGCACGCAAACCTTGCAGGTCAATGCTCTGAGAACATACCAAAGTTAATCACGTCAAAAACTTTTGCAGTACCATCTTCTGCTACACTTGCCAGTAACTGACCATCTGCACTTGCAGAAATAGCGACAATAGGCTGTAGGTGCGCGCGGAAGTGCTTCACGAATTCTATGCCAACATTCTGCTTCTTCCATATTTTAAGGTGGCCGTCTACAGATGTGGTGATGATGAAGTCAGTTCTATAGAGAATCGGTCAGTAAACTTGAATATAGAATGAGTTGTTAGGGACGCGCTTTGTCACAATGCAAAGATTGATGTTGTCTCGATGCATGAAACTCTTGTGGTATTGGTCTGCATCAGGCAAATGCTCCAAATACAGACGTTCATGAGGAAGCACTGAGGAAGGGAGGAGTGGTCTGTATTCGTTAAGTCCATACAAGCCATCTGCGTGTAGGAGCCGCACCTTTCCGCTTTTTCTTACTGGCCCCAGAGCCGGCAGGCATTGGCATGGGTCCAATATCGTCGTCGTCGTCTTCCTCCATTTCAGTATTCTCCTCAGGAGCATTTGGCACGTCCTCGCCATCTCTGACGCGCTTTCCGAGAACAGTTGGATCAGTTTCCGTTTCAGCCATCGTGGAAGTCCTGGTCAAGGTTCGATCAATCTTAATTCGAAATCAACAGCATTGCGTTCAATAAACAAAACAACAAAGCAATATAATACAAAATATAAGCGACCGTAGATTACAGATTATAATAGCAGATAATTTATCAGAACATATGCAAGTCCCTTCCAGATTGCAGCAACTTCTCTATAGTATCCGACCAATCAACTCCTTCACCATTCCCAATCGCCCTGGTGCTCTTCGTCAACTTCTTGAATTTGCCCGTTCGAGCACCAGGACCTCCTTCAAACTGTCTTCCACTCGCTTCCCTGGCAAGTGACTTGATCTCGTTGAAATCAGATGTTGCTTGCGCACGCAGGAAGGCTGCATTGGTAGCTCGATGGGTCATACAGTCTGGCATCGTGTACCCCTCTAGAGAACCCTCTAGAGGCGTACGCTCGACCACGTCCATAGGCCGGCCGTCACGCCATAGCGATCCTCCATTGGTATTATTCAGAGTGCCTACAATGTCAAAGCTCTCGCCAGGTGGAATGGGGATGGGTTGAGAGGGAGTCACGCAGGGCATGTCCACTTCCTTCCGCAAAACTTTATCAACATCAACGGCAGAAAAGAAGGCAACGCCCTGAGGCAGGTCGTCCATCCCCAACTTGAACGCGAACATGCTTCGTGTCCACAAATTCGCGACTTGGAGTGCCAATGCAGCACGGTGCTTATCTTCTTCCTTCACAAGATATCGCAGCTCGTCATGTACTGAGATGAGATACCGAGCGTTGATGTCGTACTTCTTGATCAGGTGGTCCATGGATACAATAAGCAAGTGCAAGTAGTCCACGCCCGACGATTGCACGACCCAGTTGATACGCGATGGCATGTAATCTGACCCAAAGTCTGTCGGGAGAAACTCTTTGGATAAGGCATGGGTGACACCACAACCCAGCGCTGGCGTCTGAGGTTTGTCGGAGAGAGCAATCTCTTCGAGCTTGTTGAACAGAAAGCTTTCCGTCCCACCGTACCAAAATTTGCGATCAAAGATATCTTGACGATGCGTATTCTTTCCCTTCGTCGAAGCATACAGATTGTCGGCCAGTTTCTGCGCTTCCTCTGGTAGCATACCGGTGCTATTTTGCAATAGCAACAACACTGCGTGGCGCATCCCTGCCCCATAAATTCGGGAATAGTTGAAGACCTTAGCTTGATCTCGAGAGATGCCTAGAATGTTAGCAGTCTTCGAATGAAGATCTGTTCCGGCGGCTTTCGTTCCTTCGAGCGTCATCCAGCCTATGGCACTTGCGCCATGGAAACCAAATTGAGCATCACCCATGCAACTGGAGATCCAAAGCTCCTCTGAATCAACGTCGGCCCCGACGAGAGCATACCCTGGCGGTGCCCGGACCATGGCTTTGAGCTCGGACCCAACACGGTTTTTCTTTGCGTTACTCGCCGTCAACCAGGTCTTCTCGATGGCGCGACGAGTAACAGTGCCCATTGTGACCATTTGTGGTAAGATGATGCCCCACTGCTTTGGATCCTCTTTAGAAAAACGAGCTGGGAAACCCATATCATGACCGCCAGACTTGTTCTCCCACTCAACCTTCTGGTTCCGGATTCGATCTCTAGCGCTGATCCAGTAGCTGCATTGGGCTCCCATGTCGACAATCAGCTTCGCTTCCTCTCCTGCACCACTACATAGAGTCCCATCCACAGCGTATTTCATGAACGTCTTGCCCAGTGGACTGCCGACGTTCGCCTTATCGCCATCCTTGTGAGGCAACTTGAAGAACACGTATCCTTCTTCCAATACTGCAGTAGCAAGCGCCTCATCTGCGGCATCGTAGAATTGTAATACTTGGAGGCGCTTGAAATTGTCGCTCTGAATTTTCGACTGCGGCACACGAAACACCCATCCGTGTTCGCGGGAATGGAAGAGGGGGTACTCGTACCATGACATCCGCAAGAGCAGGGGAGCCACTCGACTGCGGGTGGTGATATCCAAAGAGCCTGCAGGCATACCTTTCTTCGGCTTGGTCAGCTCCCAATACCATTTCGGCCAGTAGACAGGGGCGGGTTTAGAGACAGTAATTTTCTTGCTCGCTCTCTTCGCCTTCCCCACTGTCCAATCCAATTGCAACAGGGAGGGATCATCAATGACTGCTCCGTGTCTTTCCTCGAGGACCGTGTTAGCTAGCGCTATGATCGCGTCTCTTGTCTGATCGTCTTGCTTTCCCTCACTAAGAGAACGAGCAAGAGTGTCATCAGATGACTTGATTGTCCCCGTCATCTCTTTGGTCAGGTAGCGTAGAATATGTTTCTTCGATAGGAGTTTTGGCTCGCTTTTCAATCCAGCTGTCGTTTCGAGCCATGCAGGCTCTCCGGTTGAGGTTGTGTAGTGCCATCGGTGCTCAGACGAATACAACAAAGGGCGGCCGTTAAAAGAGAGACGAAGAAGTGAGGGCAGAACGCGTTGCAAATTTCGTGACGAGAAAGGATCTGCTACCAGGCCAACATACCAAGTAGGCTTGCTGGATAGCTCTGGGAGTGTAGGCTCGGACTCGAGCTCATTGGAAGCATCCTGCAGGGAACTTAGTGCTCAAGATTAACGTGCCGCTCAAGAAGGAACATACAGTTGACTCTGTCGCGATTCCTCGTGTTTTCCCTGCAACCTTGGGTGTCCAGTCCAACTGGTTCAACCACGGATCCCCAGCGATATCTTCGTCCCCTGCCTTCTGCATGGCGGCTTGAGCTAACCCTGCGAGGCTTGTTCTGACCTCCTGATCCATCTTCATATAGACGCCCTCTGCTCGCTCCAGATAGTCATTCCAGGACTCATTGACAGGGAGGAAGCCGCTACCCATCGTCAAGATCCCTGCAAAACTGACTGGATGGGGGCAAGCCTCGAAGAATTCCGGTAGCACCTTGGTGTAGACACTGTGAGTCACGAACACATCCGATGCACAGTAAGACAAGTAGTCTGTGATACCAGCCAAGATCTCTTCAGGCGAGTGTGTCATGAAGTCGTTGCGAATAGCTTTGGATATCTCAATACCGCAATGCAGCTTAGCAACATCGGCAAGGGAGTTGGCAGATGTGATATCTTCCCAGGTTTGTTGCACCTTGTCAGTTGGATCCGAGTCTTCACTTTCACCCGAATCCACGTCTGTATCTGCGCCGGAGACGAGAGAGGGGAGAGAGCGGGTAAGGTTATCCAGCAGTTGCCTAAGCTGAAGTTGCTGTTCCGTCTTGATGTCGTCGCGGTCTAACTGCTCCTGCACCTCGTTCATAAGCTGCAGAACAGCTTCAGTAGCTTCCGCCTTTTTCTCCTTCTCATCCTCTCTCTTCTTCTTGTGCATGTTCCATGCAGGCCGCTGGTGAGAGGAAATGCCCTTCACAGCAACATGCAGAGACATAGTGTCCAAAAATCGATTTTTCGTTCCACCAAGATGATACTCCTCTTTAATCCTAGCCCGGTCGTATGACACATTATGCCCAACGACTATCCGCGAAATCTCGGAAGGGCCGAATGGAATGAGTTGCTCTGGAGATTTGGAAGATGGGTCCAAGAGCCAAGGTGATATCCACGCATACCATGCATTTGGTGATGCAGCACAAGCCATGACAGGGTACGAGTGGAATTTGGGCATAGTTTCCACGTCAAACGTCAATAACTGTTCCGGTTGGCCGTTGTGCATGGGGTAAGGCACGTGTTCAGAGTAGCTCGCTTCGTCTAAATGGTGATACTTGATCCAGCCTGCTTGAAGATCCCAGTTTTCCGGTCGCGGAGGTAGCGTGGTTGCTGTGAACGTCTTGGCCATTGACATATACGGCTCGGACGAGCTCGAGCCAATGCGGTGGAAATGCTCGAGGAGATTATCACCCTGTAGTTGGGGTAGAGTAAATTCAGTGGAGGGTAGTGTGGAACCTTGGGTCCTATCGAGGCCATGTGTGGCGAGGTGGTCCAGGGAGATATTTCTAAAGGCTTTATCTGGAGGTGGGAATGAGCAGTTTTTGAATATCTGTTCGTGAAGAGATCTTGACAGCATTTGCACGCCAGCATCATTTCGTTTGACTGCAAAGAAGATTGTTAGCTTCATCTACAAGGCTACATTCCAAGGCTACTGCTCACCCCGGGAAGGCTGAGATATCTGAGGCACATGCTCGATTATCTTTTCCGAGTCATCTTTGTACTGGAAGGAAGGTCTTGGAATGGGCAGTGAAGGTTTCTCCTTAAACACCTGAGCAGCATGACTTGAAGAAGTAGTAATTCGACGAGACGTCTTCAAGATGCCTAACGACTTGGACGAGCATTTGAGCATCGGAAGGACATGCAGAGCAGAGCGACAGAGAGAGATGAAAGTTTGAGAAAGAAATGGAAATGACTAAATTAGGCCCTGCCTTGCGACGCTCACTTGACGATGGACACTGTACGCCGGCGCATACCATTCAAAGCGGTGCAGGACGATGAAGACAACAATGTAGTCCTAGACGAGCAAGGTGCGCTTTATTCGATAAATTGGCTGGCATGGGTACTTACTACTCAAGTTCCTCAAGAGCAGGATGAGGTTGTTCAACGACTGCGCGCAGAGAACACCAGCAGCGACAAGCTCGCCATGCACACCGCTTATTTCGTCGTTGGTCTCTCTGGCTTCATGTGCGTGGCTATGTAAGACTTGACGATTCTCTATCTGACTTTTCTATCAGCCATACACTGTTTTTACTCGATCCGTCCAGGATAGACACCTTAGTATTGGATGCAGGCCAGCCTTTGCCGATACCAAGAGTGTTTCTGACGCTATCCCTGCTACTTCACGCCAATCTCCTCTATCGGCCTGCAAAGCTATCCTACCAATCTAGCTATGCTCTTGCTTGTGTGGCTCCTACACTTTGTCTGTTCTTGGGCAAGTCATGGAAACATGTCGCCTGGTGGTCCTTCACGCCCGTAGTCATGTTGATCACACAAATGATATTGGATACCGTAACTCAAGGGCAGCAATACCTTGAATCCCTCGAAGCATTGAAGTACACCGCACCAGGGGCTTAGGAGCCTTAACATATCCACCTCTAGACCACAACTACCAGCATTGCTGCCACCGCACCTATGACCAACATGCCAGCCTGAATCCTCGTGCTTCCGTTCGATACCAGTTGGGTGACTGGTGCGCCTATAGTGGTACAAATTCCTTGGAAAGCTATCCAATAGATTAGACCAAGATCACCATGTTGCCCTTTGCAAATACTCACTCCTTAAGACCGCCGTTTCGACTTTGGCGTCCATCTGTCCGGATGTAACGATGCAGCTCGTGCAACTCTGGATTGCTGTAGCAGTCTCATTGAAGCACATACACGAAGCCTTAGTGCAACTCTGTGGCGAAGGTGAGTGAACTGCAGGAGTAGAGGTTGGGAGGGGCGCACAGAAATGGCTGTCAAGGTGTTCTGGTCGCAGTTGGTAGTACAGCTTTGGGGGATCGCTTCCACTGGAATTGAAGTAGTATTTTTGGTGTCTCCAGAAGCTTGCATGAATGCCTGAGTAACGATACGGTCAATCTCGCTCTGAGCAGAAGCAGAGACGGAAGCTAGCGACAAAGAGTTGGTACAGAACTGAAGGAGCCAAGGGGAAAGCATACCAATAATGTGAGCAAATGCAAGAAGGAAGAATACCAGCTTCATGATAAGAAATATTCGCCCAGCGAACAAGAAATGTAGTGGAAGTAGGAGAACAAGAGACGGACTGACTCGCTACCATAAATTGGATCATTGATTTGCGTCGCTAGGTCCAGCACAGCCACCAATGCTTTACGCTTTGATTCTGAAAAAATGACCACCATCAGCACATCCAACAAGGTCGAAGATGGCCAGTTTGACGATGCTGGAGTTATGCCACGCGATGGACCTGCATATATTGACGCAGCCACAGTTCCAGAGGAGGATCTCAGCTGGCTAGATGACGATTTTGAAGAAGAAGAGGACGAATATTCCGACGACGATACCTACGATGAAAACCGCGTTGATGATGAAGACTGGGAAAATGCCGAACGTGGTGCGTGTTCTTTCAGATCGGTGCTTGAATTTACCTTGAGGAGTCTTCCAGACTTCACAAAGCAATACAACAGGCTACGACAGCACGTTGCAGTACGCTCAGGAAACGCTCAAGGAACACAATCCTCCATAAATACATCCAACTCCGTCGCCCCTCTTCCTGCAGTCAACCATCCATCCCAGAAACACATTTCCACACCCCTCACTTCTTCTGCAAAAGACAAGGCGGTAGACCAACTGGCGGCGCTGTCCAAGTTTACATCGCGGATAGCTGGGATCGAAGCCCCATATCAAATGGGTGTTGGTGTAAACCGCAAAGGTCCCAGTGCAACAGCGAACATGAAGGACAAGGCAGACAGGGCCACGAACGAACAAGTCTTAGATCCACGAACCAGGCTCATTCTATTCAAAATGATTGGTAGAGGCGTCGTTGATATAGTGAATGGATGCGTGAGCACCGGAAAGGAGGTCATCATCTTGAATTTCTGGTATATGTATGACTCTTACAACTTCATAGGCCAATGTTTATCACGCTCTTACCGCAGATGCTCATCATCTGGCACTCAAGATTTACAAAACGTCAATCCTTGTGTTTAAAGACAGAGACAAATATGTTTCAGGTGAATACCGGTTTCGTCGAGGTTATAGTAAGAAGAACCCTCGCAAGATGGTTAGATTGTGGGCAGAGAAGGAGATGCGAAACTTGAAGCGTCTTGTGACAGCCGGAATCCGCTGTCCAGAGCCAGTTGAAGTGAGAGAGAATGTTCTGGTTATGAATTTTCTGGGAGACGCCGAAGGCTGGTACGTTGCCCCACTGGTAATATTGTGATATCTAAACCGACTATGAACAATCAGGGCATCACCGCGACTTAAAGATGCCCAACTTACCTCGAATCAATGCACAGAGCTCTATCACGAACTTATCTGCGATATTCGCAAGATGTATCACCAGTGCAAGCTCGTGCATGCTGATCTCTCAGAATACAACATTCTATATCACGAAAACCATCTTTGGATCATTGACGTTTCTCAGAGCGTTGAGCACGACCACCCATCTGCATTCGACTTTCTCCGGAAAGACCTCAACAACGTCGATGAGTTCTTCAGCAGACTAGGCGTCAAATGTTTAGGTTTACGCCGCACGTTCGACTTTGTCATTCGCGAGTCCTTGGACGGTGAGGAAGGAGAGATGTTAACGAGATGGCTATCGGAACCAGAACCAGAGGCACATGGGATTGAAGCAGACTCAAATGCACAACAACAACAGGAGGAATCCGTGTTCATGCAGTCCTTTATTCCTCGAAATCTGTACGAGGTATACGATCCGGAGCGTGATATAGCATTGGTCAACAAGGGCGATGGAGCCAATCTGATATACGCTGACACCATTGGTCTTGTCAACAAGCCTGACCAATCTGTTCACTTTGCGGACAATGTAGAGGGTGAAACAGAACCACCAGAGTCATCTGGATCCGCGGATGAGGACAAGGGAGATGGCAGTAGCGACTCGGAAGCTGAAGGTGAAGGATACGAGGATCGAAAGCCTAGGGGACACAGACATGAAGACAAGGAAGAGAAAAAGGTAGAAAATAGTGATCGTCCCCTATCGTTGCTCACCATTCTAACATACTTCTCTGGCGACTAGGAACGAAAGAAAGCAGTCAAGGAAGAGGCTAGAGAACGACGGAAGCACAAGATGCCAAAGGCAGAGAAGAAGCGTAGCATCAAAAAGAGTAGCAGAGGATGAATTGCATTTTCCAAATTTCCTATGCTTCCAATACTCACGCGTCCGTAATGCAGCCGTGGCTAGCATCCGTTACTAGTTTCACGTACTTGTAGAGGGTACCCTGGGTGACCTTCAATGGTGGTGCGACCCATTCCTTCCTCCTTGCCTCCATCTCCTCGTCAGATACATCGACCTCGATGGTGTTCTTGACAGCGTCCACCGAAATGATATCACCGTCCTTGACAAGGGCGATCGGACCACCAACCTGTGCTTCCGGAACAACATGGCCAATGCAGAAGCCGTGGGACCTGAGACAGTCGATCATTAACTCAATTAGAAAGACGGAGTGACGATCCCGAGATCCTTACCCTCCACTAAAGCGGCCATCAGTAAGACACGCCACATCCTGACCCAGTCCCGCTCCCATTATGAGACTCGTCGGTTTCAGCATCTCAGGCATCCCTGCGGAACATACGTCAGTAAGCTAGTTCGCATGCCATAATGGTCTCAGCATCGTACCGGGACCTCCTTTGGGACCGAGATACCGAAGGATCGCGACAGTCTTCTCCCCCGCCTTGATTGACTTGGATTCCACAGCTTTCACGAAATCGTCTTCCGTATCGAACACACGGGCTTTACCAGTGAATCTGAGCCCCTCCTTCCCTGTAATCTTCGCCACTGAACCACCAGGGGCCAGATTTCCTTTCAGAATCCTAGACGAATAACTTGAGCAAGAGATGTCAGGAGGCGGAGAAAAGTCGACATACCGTATGTGTCCGCTGCTCTTGATCGCTCTTTCGAACGGCCTGATGACATCTTGAGATACGAAATCGAGTTCGCCATATTTGTGCGTCCATCGCTCAAGATTCTCTCCCAAGGTCTTTCCAGTCACGGTTATGTTGTTTCCGTCGATGCGTTTTTCCTTCAGCAGCCAGGCAAGGATCTCTGCGCATAGTTTTGAGTACAACATGTGTATCGAGAGTGAGGGAACATCATACTGGGGATGCCGCCAATTTTGTATACATCCTCCATCACGTATTTACCACTTGGTTTAATATCGGCGGTGAAGGGCGTACGGTCTGAAACCGCTTGGAAGTCGTCAATGGTGAGCTTAATGCCCACTGAGTGGGCCATTGCAATAAGGTGAAGTACTGCGTTCGTGGAGCCGCCTAGAACCATAGTTAAAACCTGAAGACGGGTTAGTGAACGACGACTGGGTCATTGAAAAATAGGCATCACCATTGCATTCTCAAAAGCGGATCGTGTCATAATATCCCGAGGTAGGATATTATTGGCAAGTAGATGGTGCATGGCATCTCCAACAGCCAAACATTCTTCGTGTTTTTCTTGCGATTCAGCGGGGAAAGACGAAGATCCGGGAAGTGTCATCCCCATGGTTTCAATCGCGCTGGCAAGAGTATTGGCGGTGTACATCTATGGGACATCGTTTAGTATGTCACACCACGATGAATACGCCGACTCACTCCACCGCAAGCACCAGGACCTGGGCATGCATGTCGCACGGTGTTGTATCGGTCTTTCTCCGCTTGAGGTCCACTTCCATCCTGTAAGAATTTTCCATACGACTGGAAAGCGGACACAATGTCTAGCTGTGGGGACCCTTCACAGGATCCTGCGCGTATGGTTCCTCCATAAACCATTATGCCTGGTCTGTTCAGTCTTCCCACTGAAAAGAAAGCGGTCAGCAATATGTTAATTGAAGAACGAGTCAGAACTCACAAGCCATCGTGACACCAGGCATATTTTTGTCGCAACCTGGAATGACCACCATACCATCCAGATGATGACCTCCTGCCGCCGTCTCGACAGCGTCTGCAATGAGGTCGCGAGATTGAAGGGAGTAGGACATGCCGCGAGTGCCCATGCTAATGCCATCGCTGACACCAACAGCTCCGAATTGATAACCAATGAGGTCTGCCTTTTGAAGTGATTCCTTAATTTCGCGACCGAGGCCAAGTAGATGTCTATTACATCTGTTTAAACGTTAATGACATCCAAAGTCGTACTTGGAGGTGAGGGGATAGTCTTACGGATTTCCTTCATACCTATAATTCGCGATGAGTACAAATGACTCGTTCATGATTGGCCAGCATATACGCACCAAATGCTGGCAACACCAACCATTGCTTTATTGAAATCATCATCTGTTTGTATTCCGTCCGTGGCATAGAGCATAGCCTGGTGGAAAACGTCGAACACATAAGTGATATACTCATGTGCAACACAGTTTGTCGCATACCTGGCTAGCTCCTTGGTCCTTCGGCTGAGTGACAATGCGACTATGCCTGTTCATGATAGGCTTTTCTGTGAAGCATTTTGAAGAGGAGCTGAAAGCGCGACGCGACGCGGCACGCGTAGCTATAGTGGTTTTGCACTTGGACAGCATGGACGGAATCAGAGACCGAGTGTAGGATGGCAGAAAATGCTTTTTCACGCGACTGTAAGCCAGGTGGCCTGACTCATAGAATGATTGTTACATAAAAGCCCTGCACTGCCACAACAGCATGGTGTTTCGGATGGCAAACCGCGAGATCTTGATTTCCCTTATTCAGTTTCACGATATTACGCTTCAACCACGGCAGAGCGCACGTAGGCGGCTCCCTACGTCTCTTCATGTCGTACTGTCTGAGGCGGGGATCAGAAGATAACGCTCCAGAGACATTTCTGGGCTTCCTGGAGGTCTCATATTTTCTAATTTTACCCTGTCTCATACCACACGCTTTGGGTGAACTCAAAGACGCAATATTTTGCAGCCGTGGGAATGTCACAGAATGCGATAGGAGTACCGGAAAACCGGTGTTAACCTGCCTTTATGGATGCAACGGAATTTCAAAGTCAAAGGGCCGACCGCAGATTTGGGTTCTGAAATCGATCGTGACCCAGCCGCACTCTGGATTTGCAGGGGCTACAATTTGCCCCTACACTGGCTCCGAGTACTTCTAAACGCTGGGAAACTCCAGCATAGTTTGTACTGGCCAATGAGTGAAAAATAAATGTGCGCTACAGGTGAGGGGGAGGAGGAGGGCACTCCTGAACGCGAGATTTGCACGTCGTCGATCAGAAGCTAGCAACCTAATCCGGTTGGAAATAATCTGACACGTCCAAACCCTGTCGGCGACCACCACCTACTTTCTGAGACCGCTCCTTTTCAACTGGGGGCAAAGGGGCTGCGTCTATAGGCGGAACGGAACTGGATGGGACTGAGAAAAATATTTCCTTGTCTCACACACATTCTCCCGTAATAGCTTCCACGCTCGCTGCGATCGGTTTCCGTGGTCTCTATTTGAGAGAGGCGGCGGCAGCTGAATGGACTCTTTATTCCTTCCTTCTCATTTTGTCCCGTCGCCTATAGCTCAATACACCACTAGATAATTTGCCCCCCGCCAACATTCCCCATCTACTTTCACGCCCACTGTATATACTTCCACCGCACGACACACCACGCCTTCATCACCTTCATGGACCGAAGAGGCAGTTCAGAAGAGCGACCCCAGAGTTCTCTTCCGTCTAGCCTCATCCAGCATCTCTACACAGGCCCTCAGCCGCGAGACAGCTCCACGAGAACGACCTTGTTCGAAGATGAACACCTATCCACAGACCACCAGCAAATTCTGCCACGCCTTCCCCCACCCGATCTGATTTTACCACCGTCACGCATGCAGCCAACGATGCTATCCCTACCACCCCCAGCGGAACCGCCGTTTCTTAGTCGATCCAGTCGAACCTATTCCTCCCATCCGATGGCCTATAGTGAGCTGCCCGCCCCCAGACGAGTTTCTCCCCCCGCAGGCAGACTATTGGCAAGGTCTCCAAGTGTCCCTGAATTCATCCGCTTCAACGCGATGCCCAGACAAGAACGCCCCCAATCTGTGTCATACCCAGTCCTTCCACCTTTGCAGCCGCCACCAGCACCATCATCGCTGCATTACACCTACCAGCGAGAAGACAGAGGCCAATATTCCAGACCTTCTTCACCCCCAGTCAAGCAGGAGCCCTCGGAGCGCTATGATCTGGGCTCGTACCGTAGGCCTGCATATCCAGACCATCCTTTCGCTGGATCTAGGAGAATGGCGGAGCAGCCAGGACCTTCGAATTATCGGTCAGGGTACCAGTCAGGTAAGTCTCAGAGTGACGTGCGTAGTAGGGATTCAGCCTGACGATCCTCTCCTTCCAGACTCATATGGGTCCTATCCGCGAACATATGGCGAGCAAGCATCGGCTTCGTCTTCTCGACTGCCTAGCGACATTGGGATGTTCCACGAACAGACGGCACGCTCATACGAAAGACTACCACAGCCGGTCGCTTCCTCATCAAGGCTGTCTCCTTTCTTCCAAGAGCAGGCGCAGTCACGAGCAGACCATGGGCACACGTCCTTCTCAACAAGTTACTCTATGCCCGAGTCGTCTAGCGGCCATCGAAGCGGGACTGGGGAACCTTCAGGTGGGGAATATGCATCATCTACACCACCCCAGGAGAACGACGAGGACGATAGCGAGTGGATGGAGCATCCTTCAAAACGGCGTAAAAAGGCGGAGAGTGAACGACCGCCAAATAACCGGACGGGGAAGAAAACGGCCATTGCCTGCGATTTCTGTCGAGGTGTGCTGTAATCCCGTTTTGACTATCGAGGAGCCCTAATCTTTTGCCGTCCTATTAGGAAGAAAGCTACGATGTGACGGAAAGAAGCCAAAGTGCTACAACTGCTTCTCCCGAGACAACCAGCATTGTATATACCAGCCGGAACAACGTCGCAGAGGTCCTGGGAAGCGCAAGAAGAAAGCCGAGCAGGCCAAGCAGGAGGCAAGCGAACCAGCGATAACGTCTACCAGCTCCCGTCCGCTCATGGTCATGCGCGGTGAAGATCGTGATCTAAGCATGTATGGTCGACAGCACCGGCAACAATCGCCATCGTCCAACAGCTTTCGTGGGATCATGGGCGAGGGCACGGGTGAGAATCCTGATCCAGGCGGGTACGAATGGCAGCGCCAACAGCAACAGCAGCAGCACTATCGCGAGCAATATCACCACCAGCACCAGCGATATGCCCAGCACCAGCAGCAACAACAACAAAACGAGCAGCAAATGCACTCGTCCATGTCCGGGATGGGTGGGAGTGGCATGATGCAGATGGGTTCATCAGCCAGCGCGAACCCGTACCCCAGTTTGCCACCTATTTCATTGTTCGAACACAGCCTCGAGGAATTTGACGTGCAGGACGCACCTCGAGGACGATCCCGAGTCCGTAGACGGCGCAAGCAGTCTTCACCTTCTCCTCCAGGACCATACGAGCCCCGTTAATCGTCAACAGCATGAGGGTGCTAGCTGGAATATTTATTCCATCACATTCTGAAATGCTGTGTTTACGTATGTGGTTGTCATCTTGCGCAGAGGTGATTTCGATGTTCTATCGCGACTTGCCGGTGTATTGTATTTCTTCTTCTGTTCTTCTGTTCTTGTTTCCGCAGTCTAACGACTATTCTATTATCCTCTACCTAGTTATGTCTTCGACGACTCCATACGTTCTAATGTGGTAGTGTAGTATCCTGCTCCGAATAGTTGAATGGTATACTACTTTATTTTCTCCTACCTATTCCATCTCCTTTTTTGTTGTTGCTTGAGCTCGTGATTAGGTTAGTCGAATCCGGATTTGCGGAGGTGAGCGGCCTCGGATATGGCTCGGACGGCTCGCCACTTTGATCAGGAACTATTTGTCCCATCAGACATCGGAGCCAGGCTTTCGCTTGCTGCCTCTTCCGCTTCCCCCTCCAGCAGGCCGCAACGGCTCTCGCCATCGCCATGAATGCTGAATTTATGAGGAGCCAATACCCAGATGATGTCGTCGGTGCTCGCCAGGCCGCAGCTCCCCTCAAGCTCAGTCCAATACTGAACGGTAAAGAAGGGCCACCATTTGTCCGGCTAGACGCTCACTGCGCGACGACTTCCCCCCCAGGCAACGGCGGACATCCAGAGCTCACTCTTCTCGTAGCAGGCTGTAGAGGAGGTCAGTGATACTTAGCGCTGGTTGTCGACACTTGACCTGACCAAAGAGACAGGCAAGACGTCGTTTCTGCGTCTTTTGCTTGACACAACGACCATCTCCCCTTCGGCCTCTCCAGAGCAGCTTGCATCCGTAGCGAAATTTGTGCAAGGTTGCAGTGGCCATACATCCCATATCCGAGCCACCTCCGTCGACGTTCTCACAGACACCGCCGGCGGCCCCCACACATCTCTGACTCTTACCGTGGTCGACACTCCGTCTTTCGATCACCGTGATGACGAGACCTCGGAAAGACTGGTATCAGAAACTATGCGCCATATTGAGGGTAGATTCTTAGAGGGGGTCGAGGATGTGAGTTAGCATTCTACTCGCACAGTGGCTTCCAAACGCGCATTCTTACTAACAATGTCACTGCGCTGCAGCCACCCAAAGTTAGGAATGGCGATCACTACGTTCACCTGTAAGCCTCGGCACGTTGGTGAACGACGTACAACTGATACCGATGTCCTTCGCAGGTGTGTTTACTTCCTGGACCCTGACAAGATTGTGCCGCCCGCTGCCCCTGCTCCCCCTGCTCCCGTCATTCAGAGACCTCGAACAAGCAGTTTCTCACAAGCAGAGCAGGACCCTGTTATACTAGAGCCTCCCGTCACGAACAATCCGTTGCTTTTTCGACCCAATCTGCCCGCAGCCGATATCGCTACTATTCGGCGGCTTTCGGCTCGTGTCAATGTCTTGCCTGTAATCTCCCGTGCGGACTTGCTGTCGAACGAACGTCTTTCGGCAATAAAACTCGCCGTCCGAAGAGATTTGGCTGACTCTGGAATCGGATTTGGCATTTTCGATTTGGACAACAACGCGAACAACAATTATCGTCCAGACGAACCTCCAACAGAGCTCACTAATGGGCACCACGCGCCTAACGGTGTCCCACTGTCGTCCAGATCCGGCTCTCCAGTCCCACCTTCTTTATTACGCTTGCCATACGCGCTTATTTCTCCTGACATGTACTCGCACAGCGACGGCGTCCCAAAAATCCAACCATCACGACATGATCTCGTTCTCCAATACACTCCTTCCTACAAAGCTTCCTCATCCAAACTGGTTCGCGGGAAATTCATTCGTTCTTATCGCTGGGGCTTTTTGGATGTCCTTGATGTGAACCACAGCGATTTTGTTCCACTTCGCACGGCGATTTTCCATCACATGGAGGTAAGGGGGAGAATTGGCTTCTTCGATGCTCAGATACTCATGGTTTCTTTCCTCGTTGCAGACCCTCCAGCAATATACCAGGGACTACCTTTTCGCCAAATTTAAAGACGATTGTCTTGTACAGCAGCGCCCAGACTCCCGGCACTCAATATCCCATCTTACTCAAGGGATGCCTCATGTTGTACCACCTTCGGCTCCCGTCTCTCGGCCAACGTTATCTATAGAAACCACGAGTCCATTGACTCTCCCAAGGCCGGCCCCTGAGAGCTTATTTCGCGGTCCTCGCGATACAGATACTATGCGTCCGCCTTCAAGACCTGTTGGACATGAGCATGCTGAACAGAAGAGTTCCGGCTCTCGTGAGTATTACGAGGGATCCAGAGCCCATGACAATCTCATCTATGATACAGGCTCTTCGAGGCAACGCGGACGGAAAATTCCAGTTGCATGCAATTTTTGTCGCTGTAGGTTTTCTTCTATGCTTTTGAAGCGTACTAAAGCTGACAAACATTCTTCAGCACGAAAGCTTCGATGTGACGGCGGGCGACCAGCATGCAGTCAGTGCATCAAGCGATCTAATCCTTGCGACTATCAAGGTCGCCGACGGAGAAACGGCCGTGGCGCAAGACGTGGGGAAGATGAGAGCGAAAGTGAAGGCAGTGTGGATGACAGGTCCCCGTCTCTATCTCCTACGACGTCCACGCGTCCGATCTCGCAGCGGAATTCAGTCATCGACCGACACGATCCAGGAGCTTATCCACCCTCACTACCATCATTTGGGGTCCCTCCTGATTCTTCTTCGTCTCGGTCTCGACAACAGCTGCCAATCTCACACCCCCATTCTTTTGTTGATAACGACCTTCCGCGAATTTCAACCCTGGCGCTCCCAAACCCCTCACCTGCGACACCAGCTTCTGCACCGTTTCCTCCCATTCGCACTCAGAACGATGAGCAGCAACAACCATCACAATCACAAGGGGCGCCAACACAGAGAAAACGCGCCTCTACGGTGCCTGGAAAGAACACTAGATTGCCGACAACATCAGGCCCGAAAGTTGTGGCCTGTAATTTCTGTCGTGGTTAGTCCGCTTTCATTTTCTGCTTGTTGCCGTGATCTCACTACTCAACAATACTCAGCTCGGAAAACCAAGTGTGACGGTATGATACCAGCCTGCTCGAGCTGTAGTCGCAGACAGTTGCATTGCAACTATGTCAACCAGGAGCGCACAGCTGCCCACGGTGCGCGCAAAGGGATGAGGCGCGCATCTGCAGCCACATCTACTGGCAAGCCACCTAGGAACGAGGAGCCTATGTCGTCTGCCTCTCCTGCTTCGTCTCGCATGATCCCAACCCCCAGTGACACGTACCCTAGCAATTATGCCACGGACATTGATACTTTGGATAACAGACCTACAAAAAAGATCAGGCTGTCGCCAATGGGTCTCAATATGACATGATGAATATCGTCCGCTCGTTTGTAGAATAATTTCTCCTTTCTTTCTTTCTTCCCTTTTGGGCTTTGTTTTACTAGGGCTTTGCAGGCCAGGCATTTTCGGCTTGGTAGCTTTCAGGAGCGGGATATGTAGTGAATGTAACTGTATCCGCATAGGTTGATAAATTATTCTGATACCGCTTGCCATTAAGTGCTACAGTCATTATTATCAGACTCGTGTATTCGAAATTGCAACCGGATTGTTGCAATTTCAGCAGGTGACCGCGTTTGCTGACTAAGCTAATAAACTCCGATCACCTTTCATTCTCAAAGCTTTGCTCAAAGCAACGCTACTAAGCGCTACTTCCACCATTTCCTATTGCTGCTCGTCACGTTTGCCTCTGGTATAGAACACAGGTGCTGCAGGCCTTTGAAAGTCTTATTTCTTGATTCATTATTTCGCTCTGTGATAATACCCCTCTCCTAATGTTCTCCTTCCGGCGCAAGCAGCAAACACCTAAACCTACTCCAATTCCCTCTTCTCCTTCCCTTCCTCAGCTTCACAGTCGGGGTTTATCATGGCCTCAGAATCTGGTGGACACATCGAGCATCGAGCATCAGGAGTCTGAAGATGAAACCGGTCTCAATGGTGCGAGCAGGATCACTTTCGGAAGTGTGGACCATGGCACAATTCCCTTTCACAAACCCTCTCGTATGTTCTCAGCTGGGGGAGGGGTCTCGATATCCTCCATGTATATGTCAAGTCCTCCGTCTGCGTTTGATCGAGCAAGCAAGTCTGCCACTGCTCCTTCCCTCGGCCGTAGTCAAAGAAGAGCTAGAGCACCACCCACCTTCAATCTCATGGTGCGTAGCTAACTAATCGAGCGACAGTGATAATGATAATGCTATCTTACAGGCTGTAGGAGCTCAGGGAACAGGAAAGACAGCCTTGCTTCGACTTCTTCTAGAGACAGCAGACCTTTCGCCTTCAGCCACTGTTGACCAGCGAGCCGCGGTAGACAAGTTTCTCAATGGAATCCCCCGAAAGACCCAGGCCATAAACACAGCTTGCGCTGAGATCTGCGAGTCGCGCTTTGACCGAGTGCTGTTCTCTGTTATTGACACACCTGGCTTGGATTTCTCGCAAGGCAAGGAATTGACGTTGGAGAGACAAGTCAATACTATTGTGAACTACATTGACACCCAATACGCGGATACCATGAGCGAAGTGTGTTATTCTCTCCTCACCTCTCTTTCAAATGATGAAACCCCTATTAGGAATCTAAAGTTATTCGCAAGAGCAAAGGCGACCAACACATACACCTGTAAGACACCTTTGGCTCTACTTTCTCTACGTGTGTTGATCTCTTAGTACGCACATAGCTGTATTTATATGATTGACCCCGATGCCATCACATCTCCAGCTGCGGATACTCTCGCCTCCTCCCTTCCAAAGAAGACACAATCAGAGACTACACTCTCTCAAAGAAACCCGCCAGATCTCGTTCCGGATACATCCTCCGGCGACGAAACAGATGAAGACGAAGAAGAAACATTCGCAATGACAGCTGCAGAACTTAAAGTGATTCGCCGACTCTCTGCCAAAGTCAATGTTCTTCCCGTCATCGCAAAGGCTGACTACCTTACGGACGAAAAGCTGACAGTGGTAAAGGAGGCCATTCGTGTGGGTCTTGCAGATGCTGGTCTTGGCTTTGGTGTCTTCGGTAGCTCGGCTTTCAGTACGAGTGCAAAACCCCAAGCAGAGACACCACAGCCTATGGAACCATCTGACTCTGGTCACACAACCACCTCCAGCGTATACCAAAGCGCAGAAAGTGGAGACACAGAAGAGATCGTTCCCGGTGAAGCTGTTCATGATGTGGATGAACCTATCAAAGGAGAGGAAAGAGGGTCCAGACCTGTTATCAAGCTTCGTGCCTCTCTTCGCAGCAAAAGGTCCATTTCGCGGTCACGCTCTCGTCGGGATCTATCTCAAGCTGCAGAAGATGATCGCAAGCCTACCCTCCCAGATGCTACAGATCCCGAAAGCATCGCCAACATTCGTTTCTCCGCTCAAGATGTAGCGAGTACAGATCTAGATTCTGTGTTGCCGTTCGCGTTGATCTCCCCGGAGACTAGTAGAAGGCGCAAGAGATCACCGTTCATTGACAGCCCTGTCGATACCGCACCTGCAAGTCCTACACAACAATCGGAAGAGGGACAGTCTGCAATCCCGCACTCTACTGGCAGTACACGAACCATGTCTTATTCCCAGGATACACCAGCAGACTTGGTATGTCTTGCCTCATGGCCTCGATATCTTCATACTGAGTTTCTTGCGTAGAAGGGTGTGTTCGTCCGGAAGTTCCGATGGGGAACGGTTGATGTTCTGAACCCAGCGCACTGCGACTTTGCTGCCCTTCGGACCGCGATCCTGACAACACACCTGAAGGTATGTATTCCGTGTTCAAGACCCCGTGCCTGCTTTTACTGATGTCGAAATGATTCCTTCGATAGGTCTTGAAAACTCATACCAAAGAAGTTTTGTATGAGAAATACCGGACGGAAAAGCTGCTAGTCTACCGTGCGACAGCCAAGATCTCCGAAGAAGAAAAGCGACGTCTTTTAGCAGGTAAGCGTATAAAACATACGACTGTCCCTCTGAAATACATGCTGACCTTCGCCTTAGACATGGGGCTATAATGTCCTGTCCGTACTTTTTTACTTTAAGTACGTAGTAAGATGCTTTTTCTTTTATATATCTCCACAGGGCTTTCAGCGTCCTCAGTCACATACCCTCTTTTGTTTTTATTTCGTTGTTCAACATACCACTGCTTCTTATTGGATTGGATGCTTTCCCCCTTCTCGTCTCACTTTGCCAGATTAACTGTAACACGTATCTGTTTGTAGTCTCAATGCACAATAATACGCTTGCGAAACCGAAAGATGATATTTGATAAATAGTCAGTCTACTCGACGAAACAGATTCACGATGATGGTTTGGATAACGCTGTGATCTCCTCTTCAGAAAGCCCTTTGAGTCTCTGAAGCAGATAATCGACCTGCCCTCGCTTGTTAGCGACGACCACAGAAAATAGACATACGTCACCTACTTCGACCTCTTTTGTAAGTGGTATAATGAAGCTCTCGTATAGCTCTACAACTCCATCCACGTCGAGTTTATCCGAGGTCCCATTCGGATTTCCATCTGCAGCAAAATCCTGTGCATAAGTTGCTGCTTTCTTCTGCAGTCTCACTAGAAGCCTGGCCTCCACTTCTGGTTTGGTGATGAGATCCTCCAGGGCTTTGCGATTCCGTGACTTAATGTGAGGGACAAAAGCTTGAGGATCTTCTAGGAACTTGGCCTCTGATACAAACTTGCCTATAACATATTTTGGTAAACAAACGATATGGCAGAGGGATTTATACCTACCATAATGCACTCGTTTGCTAATGGATTGAAGCACTTCAACGTCTATCGTGGCGGAACTGCCATAATTGCCTCCATCGTCAAACTCAGCATCTCCAAAGATGCCTTGAGATCTCTTACTGGCTGCCAAGGCAAGCGTAGCTCGGCGCGTTATGCGGGGAACAATGTTACAGATGTAGAAGGACAGGATGGAGGGATTGGCGTTGACATTGTTTTCGTACAATATCGGAGGGAATTCAGGAGCGGCCAGAACAGGCCCAGGAAGATTTGACGTGAAGGGATATTCATCTGGACTATAGATGAATTTGAGTCACTGAACAGGAGGTAAACACGAGTAAGGCGGATGTACCTCGTGTATCGACGCGCCTTGGCTAGGAAAGTCGCGTTAACAACGTGATACGAGTACAACAAAGATGGTAACGCACCATGAAATGTTTCTGTCTCAGCGAGGAACCACTCCAGCCAACTACCCTCAAATCCGAGTTTCTTCAGTTCCTCAAATGCTCCTCGTTGATACATTCGGGGATTGTGTACGAACTGTGCTCGTTCTATCAGCGAGAATATAATGGTGTCCTCTAGCCTGGTAAGAACAGAACGTATTCTGTCCAGAGATAATGGGTCTCCCGCAAGAAGGTTGGACTGCATCTTGGACGCTCTGCAAATACGATTAACCACATGTTATGAGGAAAGAAAGCTAGGCCACTCACAGTACTAATCCTTGAAGCCCAGCCATGTCAGCCTGACTCTAGGAAGAGGTGAAAGTATCAACTACGTTACTAGCGATACTGATAAGCCTGCAAAGCACCAGATGCTAAGAGCTAATGGCGTTCAGGAAAAGTCCAATTTGCCCCAATTGACCAAGTCATTAACGTCACGTGAAATCGCGGTTGACGCATTTCTTCAGCCGCAGGCCTTTCGCTTCCTGCTCTCTCATCATCTCTATTTTTGATGCCATGGACTGGCATGTAGGTTTTGTGACGAGCTCCTCCTTTGATCCAGGGGAGAGCAGGAGGTCTGCAGAGTGCTTCTTCGCTAGGGTTCGTCTATAGTTGCCAGTGGTCTAGGCAATTTGATTCTACTGTGGCTTAACATGTTTCAATCCTGGGGCTCTCGGTCTCCTGAAGGCCTTGAATTTATCGCCTAAAAGGCCGAACGCATGTGCACAAATGCTTCGATAAACTTGCTCGAGTCAGATCTCATGCTTCGGCAATTATGGCACTGTCTTCTTGGACCCACGCTCCAGCGAGTCGAGCTCCAACATACACTTGCAAATTTCTCCGCTTGACCATGCTTGACATGATTTTTCGTCCCGTATTGAAGGATAATAGTTGCCGGATACTCTTTGATAACCCCTCACAACTGGTATACCATGACCTCGAAACCAATCGGCCTGCAGGTCTTTGCTGGTGAAGAGGGTTGAGTCGTTCGAAGTCTCGGAGCTTTTCTCTAGATAAAGTTAGATCTGACTTCTTACTGCCATGTAGCTCCGGGATCCCTTTCGGCTAGCTTCTCTACAAAGGCAATGCTCAATTGCGCCATTGTCGGGAGACCCTCCGAGTCTGCACGAAGCTATCTCACTGGATAGCACCAAGGGAGGTTATTCCGAGCTGACGAGGGTCTGATGTCAAGGGTTAAGTTGCTATCCATATTTAAGGGGAAGTGTATGGACCAGGCTTTCCCTCACTCGCCGTCAGTTCAACTATGGCCCCAGTAGCTGCTCCCGCACAAGTCTCGCTTTCCAACTCCTCCGTATCCATGCTCAAATCACAGAATGGAAACAGTGTCGACGGCCAGATCGAATATCAAGTCGCTGAGGACTACGAAGGCAACTACCAGTTCGCTCCGATAAAGGAACACCAAGTCTCCAGGGCTATGACTAAAAGGTATGCATTATCCCCTTGCCTGAGTATAGGAACGAACTCACAAAGTTATTAGATACTTCGAGACCTTGTATGACAGAGCGATTTCGGACATTGTTATAGTCGGTGCTGGTAGCGCTGGCTTGTCTTGCGCATACCATCTTGCTACGACTCGCCCTGACTTGAAGATCACTATAATTGAGGCCAACGTTGCTCCAGGTGGAGGAGCCTGGCTTGGAGGACAGTTATTTTCGCCCATGGTAGGCGGTCTAGTTTGTTATCAGCTATTTCGCGTCAGAAATCAACACCTCTCTTAGATTATCCGCAAGCCTGCTGATGGCTTCCTCCGCGAAATTGGTGTTCCATACGACGACGAAGGACCGTTTGTTGTCGTGAAACATGCTGCTCTCTTTACCTCCACACTGCTGTCTCGTGTCCTCTCCCTGCCCAACGTTGCACTGATGAACGCGACAGCTGTGGAGGACCTAATCATTCACGACGATTATGAAGGAAAGCAGCGAGTTGCTGGCGTTGTGACTAATTGGACTTTGGGTGCGTGGGTTTTCCAGGCTTACCACTCATCCTTTACTGATCACCACTCCCCTCCAAAGTCGCGTTGAATCACGACACCCAATCTTGCATGGAGTAAGCCTCTTACCTTACACCATCTTATAGCAGACCAATTTGAACCCTTTCGTCAGCCCAAACACCATCACCGCCCCTGTTATCGTCTCTGCTACAGGACATGACGGACCTATGGGGGCATTCTCTGCGAAGCGGCTCGTGAGCATGGGTCTGCTGAAGGAACTTGGCAACATGCGGGGCTTGGATATGAATCGAGCAGAGCCTGCTATTGTCAACAACACGCGCGAAGTAGCACCTGGCCTCATAATGACTGGTATGGAATTGTCTGAACATGACGGAAGTAACCGGATGGGTCCCACCGTAAGCTCAACTCCTCTCCGTTTGGTGTTCTTTGTTTGCTTATCTGCGTGGTCCAGTTCGGAGCCATGATAGGTGAGATCTTCCCTGATCTACGCGGCTATGGGTATACTAACGCCTTCTCAGCTTCCGGAGTCAAGGCAGCCAAGGAGGCTATCAGAGCTTTCGAATCGGCTGAAATATCCGAAGGAAAGGTAGTAGGCAAAGTGTCCGCCTGAGACTTGAGTTGACCAGCGACACCGTTGTAATCAGAATGTTATACACGAATATAAGTTCTTGTCAATTCATGGAGATCATGAAGCTATTTGGACTCCTGGACTCTGATCGGAGGCTTTGCCTAAATGGCTTTCTCCTCAGTCTATTTCAGGCGTGGTCATTGGAAACTAAAAGCTCTCAAATACAGCTGTAGTCTCATGTATCATCCGCCTGAGTCTGCAGTTACTCAGGCTTGCGCCAGAAAATTTGACAAAGATCCTGGCCAGCTACCCAAATCAAACATGGACATTAATATGGTAAAAAGCAGCAAAGCACACCCCATACTGCCACGCTAATCCA
>Ga0247730_1000281_pt1 | contig 44125 bp, 73 predicted proteins | sample UWRJL073202C2_FD_180959 | JGI IMG/M metagenome (GOLD analysis project Ga0247730, IMG submission 180959) | Plant litter microbial communities from Arlington Agricultural Research Station in Wisconsin, United States - UWRJ-L073-202C-2 | ecosystem: Environmental > Terrestrial > Plant litter >... | reverse complement strand
CAGCGAGCGCCAATCGAAGAACCTTGTGTTTACTGGGCTGTAGGCCCATTTGCTTGCATGGGGTGCAAGGGGTCGAGTGTTCGAATCACTCCGTCCCGACCATTTAATTCAATGACTTAGCCACCTTCGGGTGGCTTTTTCATTTCTGCCTCAGTGACTTTTCGAGTGACCTTGGGGTTTTTCGTCATACCTGCCTCCTCTTCAGAATCGTCAGCGCTGGTGCGCGCGAGTCGGTTGCTGATACCTTATTTGCCGCTGCAATCAATTGATCCAGCTCTGCCGCCGAGTAGTGACTGGTGATGCTGCCGTTCTTGTGCCCGAGTAAAGCTTTCCGGTCTTCCTCGGTCACGCCAGCGGCGCGCAGCCTTCTGCCGAAAGAGTGCTTGAGGTCGTGAATGCGGATTCGCAAAAATCCGTCATGGGCTGGCCTCAAGTACTTTTCCTGCCACTTCTTCGCCGCCCTGATCCGCGCCTTCTTCCAGGCTGAGTCATTCATTCGGTGAACAGTCGTGTCATTACCCTCGCCATCAGGCTTGCCAAACGGGAACACGTACAGTGGGTGCATGCCTCGCTGGCGCTCCAGTACCGACTTGGCAACGTCATTCATCACCACCAAGCGCTCATCCCGGTTTTTAACACCCGCCTTTGCGCTTCGGCCGCCAAACCCTGCCGGGATCAGAAACACGCTTGTCCCCAGTTCAGGCACCGCAATCTCCCAATCCCACTGAAGCTTGCACACCTCCTGTTCCCTGCATCCTGTGTTGACCTTGAACATGGCCATGGTCTGCAAGTGCGGCGGTAGCTCGGCGAACAGTATCGATTGCTCCTCCCACGAAAGCGGGTAGGGCTTGCGACTGCTCGTTTTCTCGTCCAATAGAGAAATCATCGGCACCACATCGAGCCACGGCCGGCGCTCCTCGTCTCTCCACTTTCGTGCGCAGAGATTCAAAACCCGGATGACCCGCTGCAGTGCGATGTTGACGGTCCTGTTTGTCACGGGCCGCCCGGTTGACGGCTCAAGCTTTGACTTTATGTACGGGGCCAGGGTGTCGTCATCGACGTGGGTGATCGGCAGATGCCCGATAAACGGGTCGAGCTGATCAATATAGGTGGCTGAGAGGTTGATAGAAGGCTGATTTCGCGCCTCCAGCAGGAACCGGATTGAGGCTTCCCGCCAAGTCCGCACCTGGCGCACGCCGTAAACCTTGCGCTGCCTCAGCTTCTCCAGCATGTGAATCAGGTACTGCTCGGCTTCCGCCCGGTCACTAGTGCCAGTACTTTCTTGAATTCGTTCTCCTCTGTATTTCTTGTCGATTTTCCAGATGCCGTTCGGCATTTTCTGGAGCCCGGTGATTGCTTTTTGGGCCATGCGTCCGCTCCTTTTGCTTCAACATGGCGCTCGCTGCGAGGCCGATTGTTGTCCTGATTGGCTGCCTTTTCAATCGCCTTGCGCTCGACATAGGCGTCAGCCCATTGATCAAGCTCGATTCGATCAAATCCGATACCCTGTTTGCCAATGGGGAATTCCCGCACGAAGGGCCGAACCGTCTTGTTGAACTCATCCCGGCACATGCCGAGATAGCCGTAGGCATCACCGGCCCGGATGAACCGGGGCAGTATCTGCGATACCTGGGCTGCAGTGTTGTTTGCCATAGGCGTACTGCTCCGGGCCGCGCTGGGCGGCGGAAGGGGTTATTCGGCGGGGACCTGAGTGTTGATCGTGAAGACCTCTTCGCCTTCATCGCTTTCTGAGTGCTTGGCGTGCACGTGAAAGCTCAGCTCGCCCTTGCCGTCATCTATCCAGGTAAAGAACTCCGGCAGCTTGGGGATTACGCCGGCCGGGTCCAGGCCTATGTCTTTCGCAGCAGCCATGAACAGGTCTCGCGTATCGGCAGCCTGACTGAGCAATATCCCCAGCTCATTCATGCAGTCGCGAATCCGATCGGACGGCAATTTCTCGAACACGTCTTTCAGCGTTGCAAGCTGGTAGGTGTTTGATTCGCTCACGGTGATTCCTCGCCCGCCGATCACCGGCAGGCTGTATATAGAAGAAGGGGAGGGTTAGGCGGCGTCTGAATCAGCCGAAACCTTTTCGAAGTAGAAGATCACCGGCGCAGAAGTCTCCACAATTAGGCCGTACGCCTTGGCGAGCCGGTAAATCGGGGTGTACTGATTCAGGCTATTGATATGCCCAGCAATCCACGCCCGCCAACCATCAAGCGACTGGCCACCCTTGCTGATGTTGCATGGAGCGCAGGCGGGCATCATGTTGCCGATGTGGTCATTCTCTGGCTTGAGCGGCTTCCCAGACTCCAGCCGCCATGTGCCGTTTAGATTCTGCTTCGATAACAGCTCGCGAGTTACGGGCTCCAAGTGATCCGCATGCCAGCGCTCACCCAGGACAACACCGCAGTATGCGCAATGCCCGCCATATTTCATCTTCACCTGTTCGCGCTCGGCTTTCTTCAGACGCATAAGCACCTCGCCGCATTCACGGCTGACTTCAATTAATGGATGCGGCCAGAACGGCCAGAAATTACTGTTTTCGCGAAGGGGTTACGGTTTTCAGCGTCGGGTTGAGCTTGGCTATTTCATCCAGGCAGGCATTGAAACCGACCCGGCACTCATGTCCGTACATTGTCTCCGGCCCCGGATCCTTTTTAACGGGCAGCACCACCTTCGCCGTGGCGGGCTGGGCTTGGCGGTATAGAGGCTCCAAAGGCAATCCGTGCGCCTCACTGTGCCGAATAGCGCTTGCCTTGCAAGGCCATATGACTACGCCAGTTATCCATGCCACCGGCTCGCCCTGCTGCGCCTCCAGCTCTGCGATGCGGGCCAGTGCCGCTCGCAAATCAGTACACGGGCGGCAGCTACCATTCAGCAGCGGCAGCCAGCCATTGCATGACTCACAGTGCTCGTAAGCACTTTTGGACCAGTCCAGGTCGCCAACCGCTGGCGTCTGCTCGGCAGGGCGGCTAAGTGCGGCTCCCAAGTCGGCAATGGCCGACTTGTGGCTCTCGATTGCTGGCCCGTTCGCCAATGTCTCCAGTGAACGTGAAACCAGGTACAGCGAACAAATCGCTGTTTCACGGCTTACCAGCACCATCGAGCCGGGGGTTTTGGGTTGGTCGTCATTCATGGCTTCACCTTTATTTCGCATTCGTCGCACCGATACACGACATGAGGTACAAGCGGCCCGAACAGCCAGAAGCGCTTGACCATGACGTTGTTCGGCCAGAGAGCGCCGAACTCGCCACATCTAGGACACACGCCAAATCTCTTCATGACCCCGCCCCGTGTTCGTCTGTGGCTGGCGCGGACTGGGCGAGCGCATGAAGCGAAAGCTCAATAACGTCGTGGTCATCGCTGTTTTCCACGAACATCTTTAGCAGGCCCTCAAGCTCAGCATTCCGTGCCTCGCTGGCATTGAGCTTGATCTGCATGGCGTCTCGCTCGTCACGCATCATCCCGAAGCACAGCAGAACATCGGTGTGCCGATTATTTGCTTCATCCCGCTCATTCGACACGTCGGCCAGTTGTTGGCGCAACTCGTACTCGGTGCTCGGATGTGCGGCATCGCGAACAGCTTCACGCGCCAAGATATCCGCTCTGCATTCTTCATGAGTCATTTCGATTCCCTTGCATAAATGGCCTGGCGCTTTTTCGAGCAGGCGTTGTGATTTCCGGTAGCCCGCAGATAACCGCATTGGTCGCAGGCTGGGGAGGTTGTTAGGCGTGGTGTGGTGGGGCGGCGGAGGCTGATCATGCTGATTTACCAGCGCTGCGAATGTCATCAATCACAGACTGCACGCCATCCGCAAAGCTCGGTGGCCGGCCGGTCAATCCGCGCTCAAGGCAGCCGATCAGCTCACGGTTGCCATCACCCTTGCCGACCAGTTCAGCAAGCTGGCGAATTGTCTCAACGGCCCATTCGCGGCCATCCCGTTCAAGTATTTTGCACATGGGTACTCCTTCAGCCGCAGTGGGGCCGGGGCTGGCGTGATTCGAATAAGTGGGGTATTACGGGTGACCGGCATGGAGCCGGATCAAAGGAGTTGTATATGAGTAATCAGGCGCAAATTGATGCTTTGGAGCATCTGGTTCTGGCTCTTGTGGCAAGCTCGGAGAGATATGGCCGATCAGTCGAGGGACTTTTCGACGACGCTCACAGCTCACTTATGAGCGAGAAAGGTCCAAGCGGGGCTGAACAGAAATCAGACGCAACGAGCTACCTGCTCAAGCATTTGAAGTTTCTGGCTACCAGCTAACTCACTCATCCCGCCCAATCCGCAGCGCTTCGCGGCTGTAGGCAATCTCCAAACGACGCGCCACGTTTTCAGGTATCAGATAAACGTGGCGCGGCGGGGCAAGGAATCGCGCCGAACCTTCCCGACCCAGGTGATGGACGTGATGCAGGATCAGCGTCATCGCCTCGGCCTGCTCAGTGATGCCGTGCCACTCCATCAACTCCTCCAGCACCGTTCGGGTCGCTGGCTTGGTCCACATCCGCAACTCTTCCTCGTCGCCATCCTTGCGCTTCTTGGCTGTCCTGGCTGAGCGTTCGGCCGTGTTCATCGCCATAAACTGGCTCCTTCAAGCCGCTCCGCGGCAGATGAAATTGTTCGGCCCGCCTGTTGCGACGGACCTTTACTGATAGCCGCCTCATCTCGGGATCGTCGGATAGTCGATGCCGTACGTTTCGATGATTCGCCACAGTTTCTTTTGATTGATACCCATGCGCTTGAAGCAGGTCGTGCGAGGAATGCCAAGGTCTCTGAAAGCCTCGATGCGCGGGATCAGCTTGCGATCCTCTTCCTCGTCAACCAATCCAGGCAGCGTAATGGAGTGTTCGCTTGCGATTCGACGCAAACGGACCGGGGAGAAGCCGAATTCTCGAATGACTTGGTTTTGGCTGGCTCCCTCGGCGAAACACCGCTTTATATCCGGCACAAGCAGCGCCTCAGCAGCCTGCCTTTGTTCGTGCTGCGAGACCTTCTTCTGAACGGCAAACACAATCCCGTATTCCGCCGCGATGTGGCCCAGGCGCTTGGCGCTGATTCCCATATCCGCCGACGCCCGCTTCAAGCCGAGGTCTACATAGGCCCTCAACCTTTCCGCAGTACTCCGCTCAAGCTCCAGCGCTTCCCGGGCCTTGCGTTCGTGCTCGGCCGAACTGGCCTTGTACCCGTAGGCGATTGTTTCGTTATTGAAGGGAAGGGACACGCCGCGGGTGATGCTCAGTTCGTGGATCACGCCACCGCTGCGCATGTAAGCCTCGGTCGCATCAGCCAGGCGGGCGGAAGCAGCCCTGTTGTGCTGAACCATGCTCAGTTCAAGGCTTATCATTTAAGCCACCCTGAACAGTTGAGACTTGAGCCCTTCAACTTGCCGCTCAAGGTTGCGGATGGTTCTTTCGCCGCGCTCACGGTCTGGGCCGATCCAGTTAGGTGAAGCTGCGTAGAGTCGATCCAGGCTTTCACGCAGGTGGTGAAGGTGTGTCTGGCGATTCTGTTGGACGATGAGGGTGGTGGTCATGGTCAGGCTCCTAGAAAGGAACGTCGTCGAAAGCATCATCCGCCGCTGCTTGCGGGGCGGGTTGCGGTCTTGGTGCTGGCTGGCGTGCTGCGCTTGCTTGCGGGTGTGTTGCCTGGCTACTGCCATCACTTGCAAACTTGATCTCAGATGCGCGGCAGACCAGTTTGATGCCCTGGGTGCCGTCGCCCTTGGTGAAAGTCTCGATATGCAGTTCGGTGCCGGTGAACATGATCTGCTTACCCTTGAGAAGGAACGGCGCCAACCCCTCGGCTTGCTTTCCCCACAGCGTCACTTCGTACCACTGGGTTGGCTTCTTGCCGTCGGTACCCTTGCGCCCGTAATCCACGGCTACCGGTACGCTGCACACAGCATCACCAGCGCCCGTAAAACGAACCTCTGCGTCACGGCCAATGCGGCCAAAATCTGAAATAGGCATTCTTGATCCTTACTTGATACGGATGGATGAGTCGCCGCGCTCAAGGTGAGCCCAGGACGGGATAGGTTTAAGTTCTTCAGCCGCCGACTCGTCGCCAGCATCAATTCGCTTTTGAACCTCGGCGTTATGGGCGCGAAGCTCCTTTAGCTGCTCAGCGATAAGCCTCTTGTCAGGCTCAATTGAGGTGGACACAGCCATAAGGTCATCAGGGACTGCGTCTTTGTTGTCGACGATCACCTTTTCTGACCCCATAGCCAGAGTGATCGTAAATAGCGGACGCTTGATTGATTTGAGCTTGGCTGCATCCATGTTGCGTCGCAGATAGTCCTTGAGCTCTGTCACGCTATTTCCTTTGATGCGCTTCAGCTCCTTCAGGCGCTCAACCTCTTTGTCTATGGCGCTGATATCGCCCTCGATGTTTCGGGCGAGCATAACGATGCTTTCAGCCTTAACCTCGAACTCGCCTTGGATGGCGTTCATCGTGTCCTGGAGAGCGACCTTTAGCCCCTCATCGTCGGTGTCGCACATGGCCTCAAGCTCAGCCATTTGCCCGGTCAATTTGTAGAGTTGGGTCATGACGCTTTCTCCTGTGGCTCACCGGCGATACGGGTGCGCTGCTTTTCCAGTTCAATCGCGATACGATCCGCGCCTTTCTTGTCGTTGCGCAGGGTGAGCTTGCGGACTGCCGAGTCGTGGATCTTCTTCAGCTCGCCAATCGAAAGTGCCTTGCCCATCGTTTCGATTGTCGATCTGATGAATTCCAGACGCTCGTCTTGCTGGCGCTGCTTCTCGGCCTCTTGGTCCTCCGCCTGCTCGATCTTCACTTCGTCGCGTCGCTGCTCTACGTATTCGCGGTCCTCAAAGAGGCCGAGGAACACGTCAGCACTGAAGCCGAGCATTGACAGGGACTTCTTGATTGCGTCGGTCAGGGACTTCTTGGGGGCCTCGCCGTCGGTGGTGGTGCCGTACTTGCTCTTGTAGAGGTAGGGCGTGCACCCGTACTGCTCGAACTCTCCGCGCTGGCCGTCCTGCTTGATCCAAAACAAGATCTTCACCGTGTGATTCAGTTCGTGGCCCAGGCTGATGCGCTTATCGCCTTCGCCACTGAAAATCTCTGCGCCCTTGTCAAAGCGCTCTTCAAGCACTGACCAGCCAAACCCAATGCCAGCAGGGCCGAACACTTCAGTGGCCTTCATGATCATGGCGGTGCCGTTCAGGCTGGTGATTTGCTGGCCGCCGACCTTGGCGTCTTTCGTGTATCGGGTGTCGGTCTTTTCGACCTGACTCCAAATGCTGAGGTTTTTCTCAGACATGACAGTCTCCGTGCGCCATACCGTTACCGGGGCGCTGCGATTGAATTAGGTAATGGGTTAGTTCGTGACGTGCCCGGCGTAAGCGCTGGCGAGCATCCAGGCAGTGGCGAAGGTCAGAACGATGAGTGATCCGCGCAGAATGTAGATGCGCTTGGCGTGCTGGTATCTGGTCATGCCCATACCTGATAAGTCAGGGTGCACATGCCGCACAGAATGGCGCGCTTGGTCCAGCACATCGCATTCTCAATCCCGGCGATACGCGCCTGATGCTGGGCGTCCTCGGTCGTCAGGCCCTTGAACACCATCAGCACCCGGTCATCAGGCAAGGCCATGTGGTCTGGCAGTTCGGTTATCTGATCGTCGATCAGTGATCCGTAGAGTGGGGTTGTCATGGCGTCACCTTGCGATAGCCTGCGTCGTACAGAGCCTGAAGATGCAAAGTCAGGCCAAGCCCCTTTAGGCTTTCATGAGTTACGATTTCACGCATATCGCCTATCTCTTTGCTGCGCTCATCGGCCGCGATCTGCTCGGGGGTGCGGATTGGGCGGAAGCAACCGTGCGCTCCCTGTTCAACATACAAAGCTCCGAAGTTGGCCGCGCAGTTGTAGGTGAACGCTGCAACCTGAACGCATCCGCTCAAGTAGTGAGCAATTACCGTCACTTTGTCGCCAACGGATAAGCCGGTGGGCGCGGCTTCATCCGCATGGTATCCAGCAAACTCACACACCATTCCGACTGGCGGCAGGCCTTCGCCGCTCCAAGGAGTTGCCGGAGCGACATATAAGGGGTGCTCGGTTACAGGCCTAAGATCCCCCATCTTCCAGTCAACATGGCGCCAAAACCCTTCGAAAAACCACCAGCACCCTTTTTCGTACTTGCGGAAGCCTTTTTCGCCGCATCCCGCTTCGATGAACTGAGTGCCTTCTGGAATATTGCTCATGCCGCTCTCCCTGGCCGACGCTCAAGCGTGTCTGTCAGCCTTCTGCAGTAGTGGTGGAATTCTTCGATGGTGATTGCATTGGCGAGGAGGTGGTCGTTGATCTGCTTCTGCACCAGCACCTCATTCAGTGGTGGGCAGTCCAAGTCGGCCAAGCCTTCAAGTGCAACGTCGATCAATATGTGAGGGCTCACAACGCATCCTCGGCCAGCGCAACCGAACCAGCCTTCGCATATGGCGCCAGTAGCGCGACGGCGATCTGGCGTATAGCCTCATCGGGATCGGTGCAGTTCAGGGCCTCACCGGCAGCACTGGCGGCTTCCGATGTAGCCTTCCGACGAGCCAGCAGAATCAGCCGCCCAAGAACCGAAGGGCTCACGCCGGTATCGCCAAGCTGCTCCATGGCGAACTCATCGACCGCCACGGCGAACCGTTCATAGGTCACGCCGCGCTCAACGTCAGCGCCGATTAGCAACTGCTCAACGCCGTTTGCTACCCATTCCCGCTCTGCCGTGCCGTCTATCTCGGCCGGGAGGCGATTGTCATATTCGAACTGTGCCAGTTTGATTGCTGCGTTCATGGTCGCCTCCGTTGGCGGTGGGTTATGCGTTTCGGGCTGAGATCATCGCGTCAGCCATCTTGTATGCAGCTTGGGCGGTATCGATCTCGCATCCGCCCAGCCCGAGTAATGCTGGATGGCCTGAGGTCGTGATCATTCCTTGCAGCGCCTTGGCCGCGAAGTAATCGCGCAGGTTCATGCCTTGATCGGTCTGCCATTCGGTGTTGTAGCCAATGTTTCCCAGCATTGGGAAAGCGGCACCACCAGTGTCTTTACTCATCACTCAATCCTCATCGTTCAAATGCAATCGGCTGAACCCTCAAGAACGGCCGTAGGCCACATAGGCGCCGGAGTGGGTTCATGCGATTAAATTCGGGGCAATAAAAACCCGGCGTTAACCGGGTCCGCAGATACAGGGCTCACTCACATTTAGGTGGCTGCCGGGGGAGGGGGTTAGTAAGAGCTCATTTGCGTATCTCCTGTCGCTCGCTCACTGGGCAGGCAGTGGCCACCTATGGAATGGGGGTGCAGATGTCTGGTGCTGAACTCCAGATTTACTGGCAGTCGCCGAAACCAGCTGGTTCTTAACCCATCAGCCTGGGCGTTCATCTGCATTGGTTCTGCGTCTTCACCATCTGGTGGCACCGGAGGCAAGCCCTACCCGGAATCAAGACGCAGACCGATGCAGCCTGCCTAAACAGGTGATCGGTACTCTTGCCCATAGGGCGGTTATGCGGTGGCTTTGCGCTAATCAAGAAGATGAATGAAGTTCTTCAGGGTTCGTGGCGACTTGTTCCATCCGGCAGAAATTAGCTTTTGTGTTTCCTCGCCAAAAGCATCTTGTTCATCAGCAGTGACTTCGACGTATCCATCTCGCAGCGCCTTATTGATATTCGCAAGATGCTCACTACCTCGGCCGCCAAGAATTTGCCGCATCCGAGTTTTATGGTTCACGAAATAGTTATTTGGCAGTGCCATTGTCTTGCTCCTTCCTGATTGGCGTTTCGAGCATCAATTGCGCATTGGGCGTGCTGGGTTCGCCAGCCGCCTTGATAACGCTCGAAGTGACCAGCACCGGGCGCAACATGCAGCCCGCAGCGGTAGGAGGTTCCAGCGTACTTATTGCGCATCAGGCCACCCCATCGGATGGCCGTCGGCGCGCATCAGGTGGGATGGCGGATCTTCCTGCATGCACATCGGAGAACTATCTGACTTCCCGCACGTTGGGCACCCATTCAGGCCGCCCCAGCAGACCGCATGTATAAGCGGAAACCCGCTCTGGCACTTATTGGTGCTCGGCTCATATTGCGAGCAAGGGATGCGCTCACTCATTGTCTTGCTCCGTTGCGTTGATGGGGTGGTTTAGGCGGCTACTGCCTTCACAACGAACTCGCGACTCACTGCCGACATCATCCGGACAGTTCCGTCAGCAACAAGCTCAGGCTTGCCCAGCACATGGAAGGCTCTGCCGGTCAGCGGCGACCCCATCGGCATGGACAGGTAGATCATTCGAGACAGGAGGTCCAAGACCAATTCCTGATCGCAGATTGTCTCTTCGAAGAGCTCCATCACCTCATCCCAGAGGTCGTCGCCAGCCTCTTCGCGGGATTCGAACTTCTCCGGATACGCAGCAACCATCAGTTCGAATTGCTCAAGGTCAGTCAGCTGCTCAATTCGTTTCGGCATGTAGCTCATCTTCTATCTCCCATCCCAGTCATTTACCTCAGAGCCCGGTATAGGGGTGAGGGGGTGTGGTTTTAAACCGGCGAGTTACTGTCCGAATCGCAGCTATTCAGCCACTCCAGAACGGCGTCCTCGCCGATAGCGTTGAGCATGTCGCTGGGGTCCGTCTGATCGCTTTTAAGCCAGTCACTCAGGTCCTCTTCGGTCATCGCCTTCAAGACCTCATCAGCCCCGATGAAGTCAATTACATCGCGCACATCCAAGTCGTGCAGCCGATCATCCAGCGCCATGTCTTCAACAATGAGCTTTGGGTCGCCCTCGACCGTTACCGTCATTCCGCGATAGTCAGTTTCCACGGACACCTTGTCGGCCTTGAATGAAGTCGTTTCCATCGTTGTAACTCCCGTTGATTTCCAATGCCGCCTCATCGAAGCGGCATCAGAAATTCTTGGGTGTGTCTTTCTCTCCAGCCGCGGGCCTTTCGGCTTGTTCTCCCGCTGGATAACTGTTCTCGGCGCTTTACGCTGCACGCCCGGGGCAGTTGCCACCCCTCTGAATCGTTAAGGCCGACTCATCGCTGCCTGTACTGCTGGGCCGGTGGTTATCCGGCAAGGGTCTTGCTGTGTGGCTAAAGAGCGTTCCGGTTGCCCGAGGACCTTTGAGGCCCTATCGCTGTTTCGCTGCGATGGGTGAAATATGCACCAGTGCAATTGTAGTGTCAATGCATCAGTGCATATATTTTCACGATTGTGCATATCGGTCTCTTTCCTTCGGAGCGGCTTACCTTTTCCTACAGCCTCGGCTATCCTCCGCAACAACTGGATGGATATACAGCAAAGGAGGAGGGTATGAGCATGGCGCAGGCAAAGGCGAAACCAGCAATACGAGTTCAGATGTCCGGGGTAGAACGCTTAGGGCTGCGGGTTTCAGGGATGATTAACCACCCAATAGCGCAGGAGCGGCGCCGGGTGACGATTCACCGACTGGATACCGATGGGGATAGGGAGTGGGACGAAGTGATGGGCTTGCTTTCGGAGACTGACGAGCTGGACGTCACCTTTGACGACGACGGGGCAGTGACGGTGAGGTGGGAGGCGATAGCGGACGAGGACCGCCCTGTTGAGGTTTCAGATGAGCTAGAAGAGGAACCCGCACCTTTCTGACAGGCAATAAAAAGCCCGGCGCTTGGCCGGGCTTTCAGGAAGCAGAAGATATTTCAGAAATCGACCATCCGCAAAACAGCTTACGACTTCTTTATCAGCTCTTTGAAGGCATCTCTGGTTTCCTTCCTGTCTTCTCTCATCTCGACTCGAATGACTTCGAATTCTTTGGCGCGAGCGTCACGATCCGCGCGCAGCTCTGTCCTTAGCATATCGCCGAGATGGTCGACACCACTAGAAGCCTCTGTCTTTGCGGCATCAAGCTTAGTGTCGAGGTGGGTATAAGCACCCCACCCAAGCGCAGAGGCACCCACGGCCGCAATCAGAATTGGCAATGTTATAGAGACAAAAAGGTCTTTTCTGAAAGCGCTCATAATGCTGATCGAATCCGTGGTTGAAGCTGGAGTATACACCAGCTCATCAGCAGTAGAGGTCGCGGTTGAATTAGAAGCATCCACATTTTCAACCTCCCAAAAGAAACCGCGTTGGCTATCTGTCAGCCTTGAAGACTTATCTTCTACCTCAAATAAGTCAAAAAAATCTGAAGAGCGCAGTGCTGCCGCCATTATTCATCGCTCGTCATGGCTGCATAGGTGCGACCGGCGTGAAAAAGTTTCGTGTCCCCGCACAAGTCGCATGTAGCCACAAAGAACCAAACCCCAATCTTTGCGACATTTGGCACAGGGGTAGCTACAACGCCGGCCGTTCCGCCCGCTGGCGACGGCGCAACTTGATATGTCCCATTAGAACAAAACACACACTTTCTGCCGGGCCGCATCCGATCAAGGTACGCCTCGAAAGCAGCCAGAGGCACTTTTAGGGCCTTGCCCCTGGAAATCTCCGCATCCCCGGTCGCTTCGGCTGTGGCGGTGGCGGTTCCAATTTCATCACTCACAATCTGCATCCTTCAGTTGAATTTGAATTCCTGTCACGCAGCTATTCAGCCCTTTCCCGCACAATCCGGCCAACCTTCACCTCATCCGCATAAGCCCTGAGCTCGTCAATGTGCTTATGGAGCACCACGATTTTCGCCGCCGCGTCCAATAAAGCAACGTCACCGCGTACCTGCGCCTCACGAAACATATCGTGAGCCAGATCGTCCAGGGCAGAGGCGGCATCCAATAGTCCGCGCCGGAGTTGCTGATTTGGTTTCTTCAGGGCCATGGCTTTACACCAAGTTGGCATTCCAGACGAGGAGCACCCGGGCCTGGATGTAGGTCTCATCGATAAAGATGTCTTCGGCTTTGTGCTTACGGTTGTCCGAGATCATCTTGAATTTGTCCTTCCCCTTCATCTGTAAGCGCTTGATGTACTGGAAGCCTTGATAGGAGAAGAAGTAGATTCCGTCGCCGACGAACTCCTTGATGCTGATGTCTACCAGCAAAGGATCGCCATGCTTAATGGTGGGGGTCATTGACTGGCCCCAGCCTGTAATCATCTTCAGGTGGTAATGCTCAACGAACTCAACACCCATGGCCCTAAGCTGCGAAGGGCTGACGCGCACGTCCTGAAGCATTTCAGGGTAGTCATGGGCGACCTCGCCACCGCCTAGAGCGCCGCGAATGTCGTAGTGAGCGATCCAGACCTCGTCGCCTACCTTACCTGGGCGGTATGCGTCATGCACAAGGACGCCTCCGGCCAGCTCTACTTCATCGCCTTCAGCCACAGCGAGCAGTTTGGCGAGCTTGTCACTCCCCAGCGTCTTGCCTGCCAGCATTTCCCGGAGCTTGTCCGCTGTTGAAGTCGGTATTTCAATCTTCCCCGGGCTCTCCGGCGCACCTTCAAGAATCAGAGGGGAGAAGCCGCGCAGCTGATCGGTGGTAACGCCGAAGTATTCCGCCAGAGGGCGGACCTGTTTGTCTGTCGGCTCCTTGATCCCCTTAGGCCCGTTCGGCTTAAGAATCCGGGAAATGGTGGACTGGCCAACATTGGCGCGCGCGGACAGCTGAACCTGATTCAGGCCAGCCCTAGCCATCAAATCCGCCAGAATTTTATCAATAGTTTTATGCATGAGTGCAATCGTCGCCTTAGCCGGTGCATACATCAATAGAATGGGGCGTTGACAGATATGCACCAGTGCATGAATATGTGCATATCTACAAAGGAGGCAGCCATGAGCGCTACCGAACTTCCGAACAAATTGAATGCATTGCTGGGCTCTGGCTGGACCTACAAGGCCATTGCTGAGCGCGCCAAGTGCGACATATCGACCATCTTCCGTATCCGCAATGGGCAGATCGGTAACCCGAGCTACATCGCCGGGATCGCCATCGACCAAATGCACGGGGAGCTCGTCAAGTCCGGCAAGCAGTCCACGAAAAAATCAGCCGCCTAAACCAATTTCATTAGCCACAAGGAAAAACCCAGCATGTACATGGACCCCAATCAAAAGCGCGCCATTCCGGTGAAGGTTCGATTCGAACCTGTTCTTGATCGGATTCTCCGCAAGGCAGCAACCAAGACGCGAATGCAGCACGCCACCTACCTGTACGAAATTATCGAGTGGGCCGTAGCCAACGGTGTGATTGAAGAGCTGATGCAGGACAAACAAGAAGATATCGCGGGCTAGAGGCCTTTTGGAGGCCCGAATGAGCATTGAGCTTGAAAAGCTGCCGCTTCAAACCCGGCAGGCAGTCGAGAAGTTGATGCGAAAGAACGGTTGGAGTTTCAACCAAGCAATCAACGAAATGATGGAAACCGCGATAGCGGGTGGCGCGCTTTCAGAAGTGGGCCGCAAGAAGGCGAAGGTACTTCATTTGGTGACCCCAATGAGGGCCTCAGGCAGGGACTCTTAAGGGTAATCCAGAGGGCCTCTGCCAAAACCGAGACGAAAAAAAGCCGGGGTAGTGACCCGGCTCTCTTAACAACTATATGCGGGATGAATCATGAACGATTTAACGCAAACGAGCAATAGCAGGGAATCCGCGCCACGTTTCAGACGTGATGAAAACGTGGCGCACGATAAAAGCTTTCACCAGTCGGCAGCCATGCACGCCGCCCGAATGATCCGCTTCCAGTACACCCGCGAAGCCAAGAACGAATTCCGCCGTGAATGCATCGACCACCTCAAGGCCTCGTTGGCTGGAGGCGCTCGCGCATGAGCAATGTCATTCAGATCAATTCACGCACTACCGGGGGATTTACCCGGATGGACAATGACCTTTACGAAGCGTTGATAGGGGCTGACCTGTCTGGCCGTGAACTGCGCGTCGCTATGGCTATCCACAGGCTCACCAGCGGCTACAACAAGGATTCGGTCAAGGTAGCTGCTCTGTACGTCGCCAAGATGATGTACGGCGATTCAGCGAAGGCTGAGGCGGAGCGTGCCAACGTATCCAGGGCAATCAATTCACTGATCCGTCAGCGGGTAATTTTCCGTGATGGTGGAAGCCGTGACCCTATCGAATTTCTGCCTGTTTCCGAGTGGAAAATAGACTCAAATCAGAGCGTGTTGAAATCTACACACTGTGTAGAAAAAGTACATGCCACTGTGTTGAAAACTACACACATAAAAGAAAGAAATACAAATACTACTGCTAACGCAGTTGTCGCCGCTGTCGCTTCGACCGACTCGGCTTTGGAATCTGAAGCGGAAGAGCAGGGCACCACCAACCCTGATCAACCAAAGGCCGAACGAATCCCTTTCGACAAAATCATGGGCCTGTACAACCAGGTCTGCGGCGACAAGTTGCCTCGCTGCCTGAAGTTGAACGACAAGCGCAAAGGGAACATCCGCAAGTGCTGGAATCTGGTCATCGATGGCGAGAAGCCTTTCCGCAAAGGTGAATTCTGGGAGGGTTACTTCAACGATTGCCTCCAAGACAAACACTGGCTTGGCGAAAATGACCGGGGCTGGAGAGCGCACCTTGAGTTCCTGACCCGCGAAGAGAACGTTCTTCGTGTGCTGGAGGGTGCGTAATGATCGCTGAACGCCCCCTAATCGCAATGGAAGCCGAGCACGGCGTCCTTGGCGCTCTGATGCATAAGCCTGAGCAGTGTGAAGACATTGGTGCATTCCTTGATTTCGCTGATTTCAGCGACCAAGACAACAGCACTCTCTATGCCTTGATACTTGCCAGTCACGCCAAAAAGGTGCGCCCCGACCCGATCACCCTTGCTGAAATCCGCGCGGATCTGCCAAGCGGTGACAGCACCATGGCATACGCCGCTGAGGTTATGAGCAAGGTCCCCAGCGCAGCTAGCGGGAAGCACTACGCCAAGATCGTCTCGGAGCGCGCCAAAGCCCGCCAGTTGTACGCGGCAGGTCAGGCCCTGATCGACCTATCAATGACGGTAGGAAATATCCCTGAGCAGTTCGCGCAAGGCCAGGCGATGGTCATGGAGTTGAATGCCCATGCGGACACGCCAGATGTCGTGACGATGAAAGAAGCTCTCGGCCCTGTATTCGTCGACATGCAGGACCGACTGGACGGTGTTCAAGTCATGGGGCTGGACTTCGGACTGAGCGACCTGGACAAAATCGTTCGCTGCATTCGCCCGGGTAACTTGGTGATTGTCGCCGGCCGTCCGGGCACCGGAAAAACCGTACTTGGTACAGGCCTCGCGGACCGAGTGGCCAAGAAGGGCGGCGCATCTCTGGTGTTCTCGCTGGAAATGCCTCTCAAGGAACTGGCAAAGCGCTCGCTTGCTGCTGAGTCTGGCGTCAGTCAGGACTGGATCGAATCCGGGGAGGCGGTCACCAATCAAGAGGCCTCCGCCAAAGTCACCTGCGCTGTGAAGGTTCTCTCCGAGGCAGACATCCGTATCTGTGACAAAGGGGCGCTGACCTTTGCGCGCATCTGCAGCATTGCCCGCTTCCAACACCGCGCTAAGCCACTAAGCCTCATCGTTGTGGATTACCTCAGCCTGATCGCGACCGACCCGAACAGCAAGCTCCAGAACCGAAACCTTGAACTTGGCTCCTACACGCGCGGTTTCAAGGCGCTAGCCAAAGAGCTGGGCATTCCGGTTGTTGTGCTGGCCCAGCTCAATCGGGGTATCGAAAACCGCACCGACCCCAAGCCAAAGATGAGCGACCTGCGTGACTCCGGTGAGATCGAGCAGGACGCCGACGTAATCATCATGGCTCACCGCGACATGGACAGCGAGCGGGGCCAGAACGGCATCACCGAGGTGGACGTAGTCAAGGTCCGCCACGCCGCTCCGAACTTCTGTGTTCTGCAATTCCAGGGTCAGTTCGCCCGCTTCGTTGGAGCAGCGCCCAGCGATTACCAAGAGCGCGAGGCGCCAGTCGCCAAAGAACGCAAACCATCCGCCCGCGACATGATGAAAGGAGCAAGTCGATGACCATTTCAGACCGTCGAGTAGTCATGCGGGACGGCAGCCAACGTCGTGGCAATCATATTGAGCGGTGAGTGGGGCGATGAGAAATATCAAAACGCGTGAAGGCTACGACCTCTGGGACAAGGCGCACGGATTGCCTCGCTTCAACTTCTGGCGCGGCGGCGAGGACGAGAAGGGTTGCGTTATTCGCGTGCCAGAAAAGCACGGCAACTGGGTCAGCTTCAGCGATGTGGCCTCCTTGGCTGATCAGTATCAGGACGAAATCAATGAGCTTCGTGCGCGGCTTTCTCGCATTGAGCTGAAGGCGGTGAAGCCATGACCGAATTTGCGCTCCGCACAACCCAAGACATCACCCGAATCATGGGCTTCCTGCACGGCACGTCGCTCGACAAGCCGAAGGTCGTGGTGATCAAAGACGAAAAGCGCCCGGACATTCTCAACAGGAAAATGTGGGCAATGCTCCGCGACGTATCCCAGCAGGTCGAGTGGTACGGCAAGAAGCTCAGCGACGAGGACTGGAAATGCTTGTTCAGCGCCTCGGTCGAGAAGCAGCGCGCCGAACCTGGCCTGGATGGCGGATTCGTGGTCATGGCGACCTCAACCCGCAAACAGTCGGCTAAGTGGTTCAGCGACCTATTCGAAGTGATTCAGGCGTTCGGCGCGGAGAAGGGCGTGCGCTGGTCCGAGACCGACAAGTGGGGCGGCCGCTATGACCAGTAAGTTCGCAGAGGCCCTCATTCGGACCGTAAACCACCTCACCACCTTCATGGCAAAAGCCTATGAGCGTCCAGAGCTGTGCATTGAGTTTCAGGGAGGCTGGGTATGACTGATTCACCGAAAGGAAAACCCTGTCCAGATTGCGGCGAACCCATGGTCAGCATGCCAAGCCTCAACCTTCGCCAGTGCGCCACAGGCTGCAAGGAGAAGTTCGACTGGAAGCTGGACGAGGGGCAGAAGTCGCTGCTCGGCAATTCGCGGGATAAGGGGCTTCAGTCATGAACGACTACGTCATCAAGCTCAATCCCGGCACCGCCAACTCCCTGCACGTCTACCGCCCAGGTGAGAGCGCTCCGGCGTTCATGGTTTCGTCCGAAGCCGAAGCCAATCGACTGATCAAGGTTGATCGTGCCCAGCCAGAGCCCCTGAACCGCTGTGTGGGATGCGTAGAGGGGGAATGCCCATGCTTGCCAGTGTGAAGGTACGGAAGGCCAAGAAATGCCGTGTGACTTCGTGTGGGGCCTCATTCGTCCCTGCGCGGCTGGGTCAGGCGGTGTGCGGTCCGGCATGCGGTCTTCTGGATGCGGCAACCAATCGGGAGAAGGCGCGCAAGTCTCTCGCAGAGGTTGGCCGCAAGGAGCTGAGAGCAGCCAAGGAGCGCATTAAGCCGAAAGGCCAGTACATGCGTGAGGCTCAAGCCGCTTTCAACGCCTGGGTGCGCGAGCGGGATTCTGCGCTGCCATGCGTGAGCTGCGGCCGGCACCACCAGGGCAAATATGACGCAGGGCATTACCGGACGGTCGGGAGCAACCCTGCCTTGCGCTTCGAGCCGCTCAACGTATGGAAACAATGCTCGCCCTGCAACACCAGGCTATCCGGGAATCTCGTCAACTACCGGGTAGAGCTGGTCCGGCGTATTGGCGTGGACAAGGTTGATTGGCTGGAAGGCCCACATGAGCCGAAGCGCTACACCATCGAAGATTTGAAGACCATGACGGCCGATTACCGGGCCATGACCAGAGAACTCAAAAGGAGTGCAGCATGAGACTTATCGGAGCACGTCAGGCCTGGACAGATGCGCAACACGAATCGAACGCCTCAATCAGTGCGGTCGCAATCGACAAGGCTGAATCGGCACCCATCAAGACTGGTCAGCGGATGCGCCGTCATGAGGCCGTATTTGCTGCGCTGGGCGATGATAAGGAAGAGCGTATCAAGGTAGTTCGCCAGAGGATCAGCATCAGCGAGACGCGGGGCGCACCCATTGGCCGGTCAACTGCCCGCGCCGCTCACCTCACCATGATCGGCAAGGTGCTGCGCGCCATAGACACGCTGCCGTTCCAGGTGCAGCAGCTTGGTCACTTCCTGTACCACCCATGCATGACCATGCAGCACGTGATGAACGCGGTGCTGATCATCCAGGCGAAGGCAGCGCTGCCTGACCTGACGTCGGCCAAGCGCGTGAAGGCTCAGTACCTGGTCACCATGGCGCTGCAATCCTACAAGGGGGAGGTGACCGGTGCCGCCGAGTGGGGTCCGGCTCGGGTCGCTGCTGAAATGCAGGCGTTCTTCGGCGTGACGATTGAGCCGAAGCACTGGAATCGTGACTGGCTCGCCCTATGGGATCAACTCAAGGCCGTGATTCTGGAAGTGGATATTCAGGCCCAACAGCCGGTCTGGCAGGTAATTCACGCGGAAAATGGAGAAGAAGCGGCATAAATGTTGACATGGTGGGGATTTGCCATTAGATTTCCCATAGTGCGCAACTCTCCACCGACGCACACGAATACCGAACCCGGCCACTGCGCCGGGTTTTTGCGTTTTCGGCTCCGCCACACCCATTGCTCCGAGCTGGGAGTGCTGCCGGAGCTGATTCAAATCCCTCGGAACCTCTGCATGCAAGTTCAGCGAGGGCCTCATTAGCGACTCGACATCGCTTTGCCCGCTAACGTGGCGGGCTTTTTAATTCCTGATGCTCCTTTGGCCGTACCCCACGGTCCTTTTAATTCATCCCCCGAAAGGGAGGACACCGGATGCCGACCATGCCTGAAAAGCCAGATACATGGGCCGCGCTCTGGGTGGCCCTTTCTAATCCACTGTGGCAGGGCGCGATCATGGCGATTCTCATCTCATGCCTGCGCGTTCTGTACGACGCCAAAGAGACCAGCAAGAGCCGCATCGTTATCGAAGCGCTCATCTGTGGTGGCCTGGCCCTGTCCGCAAGTAGCGTAATTGAGTGGATGGAGTGGCCATCGAACCTGTCGGTGGCTGCTGGAGGGACTATTGGGTTCCTAGGCGTGACGGCAATCCGGGAGATGGTGACTCGCTTCCTTGGCCGCAAGGTGGATGCCGCATGAAGGCGCTAGCACTAGCAATCATCATCGTCATGGTCTGCCTGCTGTTGGTTGGCATGCAGCGCTATCAAGTGCTCGCCCTACGCACCGAGGTGCAGGTGGAGACCAAAGGCAAGAACGACGCCATCAAGGCGAATCAGGAAAGCCAGCTGACCATCACCACCTTGCGGGATGAGGCCAAGCGTAACGCAACCTACACCGCAGACCTGGCCAAACGCATCAAGGCCAGCGAAGACAAAGCCAAACAGGCGAGGAAGGAATTTGAAACTCTCAAGCGCAACAGCAAGCCTGTTCGTGATTGGGCTGCTCAGCCTCTTCCTGACGGCCTGCGCGGCAAAGCCCCTGGTAGTGACAAAGACAAGCGCCCTAAGAATTGAAGCCCCCGAGCTGATTCCGTGTGAGCGGGTAGAGGATGAAGACCTCACCGACAACGGCCAGCTTTGGGAGCTGAAGAATCAAGCCATCAAGCTGCTCGACACTTGCGCCGATCAAGTCGACGCGCAGATCGTTCGCAGCAAGAGCAAATAATCCGCGCCACGATTTCAGATGCGCCGTTTCGTGGCGCGAGGTGAGTTATGACCAAACGAAACTGGTACGTGACCACCCCCGGCTACAAACCCTTCCCCATGATCCTGCTCAGTCAGGCGATGGACTATGTATCGGCACTGGCGTTTGCTCGCAGCATCTGGCCTTCCTGCACCATCACCTGATCGAGACAACATATGACGACCATTGCCTACAAAGACGGCGTGATAGCCTATGACTCTCGCCGAACTTGTGATGGAAGGATCGTCACTGATAGCGCAGACAAGAAGCGCGAGCGAGATGGTCATGTGTTCTTCGGGTGCGGCTCAACCTCGGACATTCTGAATCTGATTGATGCCTTCTTTGGCACGAAGATCGAGGGAGAGTGTGATGCTCAGGTCATTGCCGTGTTCGAGGGCCTAGTCACAGAGATCCTCTGGAGTGAAGGGCGTCTATTCAAGTATCCGATAGACCACCAATACGCAATCGGTAGCGGATCAGACAACGCCATCACTGCTATGGACATGGGCGCAACTGCTGCCGAGGCCGTCGAGATGGCCAAGAAGCGGGATACTGGTACGGGCGGCCAGGTTCGGACGCTGAGCATCGCCCAGGAAAAACCATAAGGATTCCCCATGACAACCAAGCAACCCGACTGGGAGGCCATCGAACGCGCCTACCGGGCCGGGGCGCTTTCCTTGCGCACCATAGCTGCAGAGCATGGTGTTGCGCATAACACGATCATGAAGCGTGCGGGCAAGGAAGGATGGCAGAGAGACCTGACAAGTAAGGTTAGGACTGCCGTAAAGGACAAGGTGACCAGAGCGGTGACCGTTAGCGGTGACCAGTCAAGCGTGGTCACTGACGCTCAGATCATTGACATCGCATCCACTCAGGGCGCTGACGTTGTCCTTGCTCACATGTCCGGGCTTGCCAGATGGCGAGCGATCACTGAGAAGCTTTGCTTAGCATTGCAGGGCATCGAGGTTACCGAAGACAACATCGGCGACTTCTCCCGATCCCTCAATGCCGGTGTTGACGCTCAGCTCAAGGTCATCAAGGGCGAGCGCCAGGCCTACAACCTCGATACTGAGGAAGGTGACAAGACAGTCAGCGACCTGGCCGCACTGATGGACGATCTATCGAAGGAAGCCTGATATGAAGCCCGAGCACATGAAGCTGCTCCGGGATCGGTTCTGGCGCCTGAACAATCTCTACTTCATCACCGACAAGGCCGGGAAGAAAGTCCGCTTCCGCATGACGCAGGAGCAGATCGACTACTTCCAAGGCATGCACACTCGCAACATCATCCTCAAGGCTCGGCAGCTTGGGTTCACGACGCTGGTTTGCATCATCCAGCTCGACGCCGCACTCTTTGAGTCTGCCAAGTGCGCACTGATTGCTCACACTCTGAACGACGCCAAGCGCCTGTTCCGGGAAAAGATCAAGTTTGCCTATGACTGCCTGCCTGACGAGATCAAGAAGGCCAACCCTGCCAGCAACGACGCGGCGGGTGAGCTGGTATTCAGCAAAGGCGGATCGCTTTACGTTTCCACCTCATTCCGGGGCGGCACGCTGCGCTATCTGCATGTGTCCGAGTTCGGGAAAATATGTGCCAAGTTTCCGCACAAGGCCCGAGAGATTGTCACGGGTGCATTCGAGGCTGTGGCTGCTGACTGCTTCGTCACCATCGAATCGACGGCCGAGGGCAGGGCGGGTTACTTCTTCGACTACAGCCAAGGTGCCGAGAAGCAGGAGCTTTCTGGCGTGCCGCTTGGCCTGCTCGACTGGAAGTTCTTCTTCTTCAGTTGGTGGCGAAATGCGCTGTATTGGCTCGACCCGTCTACGGCGATCATCCCTGACCGGCTGACAGCCTACTTTGACGAGTTGGCCGCCAAGCACGGGATCGCCACGAACCCTGGCCAGCGCGCTTGGTATGCGGCCAAGGAAAAGACACTCGGCGACGACATGAAGCGGGAATACCCGTCGATACCGGCCGAGGCGTTCCAGCAGTCTATCGAGGGTGCGTACTACGCGCGCCAGTTCACCAAGCTCTATTCGGCTCAACGTATCGGCGCACTGCCGGACAACAGCCACCTACCCGTACACACGTTCTGGGATATCGGCGTGGGCGACTCCACTGCGATCTGGTTCGTCCGCATCGTGGGTGAGGAATACCACGTCATCGACTTCTACCAGAACAGCGGTGAAGGCCTGCGCCACTACATGAAGGTGCTCAAGGATCGCGGTTACCAATACGCGGACCACTGGGGGCCTCACGACATCGATAACCGGGAGTTCAGCAGTGATGCCAAGACGCGCCGGGAGATGGCCCGAGAGGGTTACGAGATCGACGGGCAGCGCTACAGCATGACCTTCAAGGTTGTTCCGAAGATCGGCGTCGATGACGGCATCGATCAGGCCCGGGAGATTCTTGCGCACTGCGCCTTCGATGAAGCCAAGTGCGAAGAGGGCATTTCCTGCCTGGAGAACTACCGCAAGGAGTGGGACGACAAGAAGGGGTGCTGGAAAGACCGGCCGCTTCATGACTGGTCATCTCACGCTGCTGACGCATTCCGCTACTTCGCTGTGGCCAAGACAAAGCGCGCAACCATGACTCACATCCCCGTTACCTTCACCTTCTGAGGCCAATATGCCCAACTACAGCGCCATCAGGCAGGAGTACAGCGATGCCTTGCCCGGTTGGCAGTTGGTCAAGCGTTGCGTAGCTGGCCCGCGAGAGGTACGCAAGTACAACGAATATCTGCCAATGCCGGACCCGCTCAACCTGTCCGATGAGAACTTCGCGCGGTACGAGCAACTGAAGCGCCGCGCCATGTTCCTGAACGTGACCGGCCGCACGCGCACCGGGCTCATGGGCGCAGTGTTCCGCAAGACTGCTGAGGTTGAGCTGCCAGCCGGTATCAATTACCTGCTGGAGAATGTCAGCGGTGACGGAGCCAGCCTTGAGCAGCTGTGCAAAGAGGCTACAGGCGAGTGCCTGGATACTGGCCGTGGCGGATTCCTTGTGGACTTCCCCAAGGTTGAGCTGCCAGCGGGCCAGACATCACTGACCGTCGCCCAGTCGGCAAAGGCCCGCGCCTACGTCCACTTCTACCCAGCCGAGAGCATCATCAACTGGCGTGAAGATGTGATCGATGGCGTTAAGCGCCTGACATTGGTCGTTCTGCACGAAAAGCTGAACGAAGTGACCTTGGACGGCTTTGAGTTCACAGCAAAGGACCAATACCGCGCGCTGATGCTGCTCGACGGCAAGTACGTGCAGCGCGTGTACACCAAGGACGCCCCGGACGGCGTAGAGAGCAACCCCACAGACAAGGCTGGCAAGGACTTCGATCACATCCCGTTCCACTTCTTCGGCTCACAGAACAACGATGCGAGCGTAGATAAGGCCCCGCTCGAGGACTTGGCCGAGGTGAACATCCTCCACTATGGCAACAGTGCCACGGTGGAAGAGTCGGGCTTTATCAGCTCGCAGCCGACGCTGTTCATCACCACCAGCATCGACCCGAGCGAGTTCGTGAAGCTCAACCCGAACGGCATGCACATCGGTTCGCGCCGTGGGCACAACCTAGGCACAAGCGGCACGGCAGTCATGCTGCAGGCCAATGAAACCCAGCTTGCACGCGAGCTGATGAAGGACAAAGAAGATCAGATGCTCATGATCGGCGCTCGCATTGTCCAGCAGGGCAATGGCGCCGAGACGGCGGAAGCGGTCCGTATTCGGTACAGCTCGGACAACTCAGTCCTGGGCACCATCGCGGGCAACGTGTCAGAGGCGGTCAAGCTGGCTCTGTTCGACGCCCAGCGCTTCATGATGGATGCTGTGGACGAGGCCAAGACGGTGTTTTGGCTCAATCAGGAGTTCTTCGATCAGGTCATGGACTCGCAATCAATCCTTGCGCAAATGCAGCTCTGGCAACAGGGCATCATCGCCAAGAAGGACCTGCGGACCAATCTGCGCCAGGCCGGTGTGCTCGAGTCTGATCGCACTGACGAAGAGATTGACGAGGACCGCGAAGCTGATGCGCCTGTTCTGGGCAGCGAGCCCGGGGTAGGCGAGGGCGGCGATGAGCAGTGAAGGTTATCTGACCGACGCAACGACCCGCCATCAGGTTTATGTCCAGCGATACGCGGGCGGCAACCTGAAGCGGATTGCAAAGTTCATCGCCAAGGCCATCAGCACTGCCAAGGAGCGAGTATCGGCAGGGCTGAGCGCTTACGGCTCCCAGCGTTACACCTCGCAGATAGAATCGCTTCAGGGTGATTTGCGGGGCATCTACGACGACATGAAGGGCGCGGCTCAGTTGGATCTGGGCAAGTTCGCGTCCTATGAGGCTGAATTCAACGCCACGATGCTCGGAAAGTTCATCAAGGCTGTGGTTCAGCTGAATGTGCCGTCAGCTCAAATGGTCGCTGCTGCTGCATTAGCTGACCCGCTCATCCTTGAGGCTCGGGCCGGCGTGCAGCGAATCAGCATTGCCGGTGCGCTCGATCAGTTCGGCACTAAGAAGGCGGCCGAGATCATCGGCGAGATTCAGATCGGCTCATCTCTGGGTGAAACCAGCCAGCAGATCGGCCGACGCCTAACCAGCATTCATCAGCTTCACCAGGATCAGGCATCGTCACTCGTTCGCACCATGACCAACCATGTCGCCAGTACGGCTCGCATGGAAACGCTCAAGGCGAACGACGACATCCTCAAGGGCTGGCGATGGATATCCACACTCGACAGCAAGACCAGCGCCATGTGTCAGGCCCGCGACCAGCATCTGTATGGCTGGGACGATCCGCGACCACCCGGGCACTGGAATTGCCGTTCTGCTGCATTGCCGGTCCTGAAAGACGAGTACGCACGGGAGATACCAGGATCCACAAGGCCCTCAATCGGACCTGATGGAGTTCAGCAGGTATCCAGCAAGACGAGCTATCAGGATTGGCTGTCACGGCAGCCCGCATCCTTCCAGCGTGATGTGCTCGGGCCAAACCGATATGCCTTGTTCACCAAGGGCGATCTGACCCTCGACAAGTTCGTGGATGACAATGGCAAGACCCTGACCCTGCAACAACTGAAAGACATGGAGCCGCGCGCCTTCGAGCGAGCAGGCATCTGACAACGAATCATCAAACAGCCGGCCGAGTGCCGGTTTTTTTATGCCTGCGGCTGAGCCAACGGCAAATCATCCGGGGGATGACATGAAATACCTGATCGACAAGGCAGCATACGAAGCGCTCGAACCATCCATGCAGGCTTTCTACAAAGCCCAGGGTGAAGACTACGTGCTGACTGTTGAGGGGCTGCCTACTGGCGGTGCTGACCTCGACGGCCTGCGCAACCAAGTGCAGACGCTACTCACCGAGAAAAAGGAGGAGAAGCGCAAGCGCGATGCGGCTGAGGCAGAGCAGCGCCGCCTGCAGGAAGAGTCGCAGCGGGCCAATGGCGAGTTCGAACAGCTCTATGCCAGCACTCAGCAGGCACTGGAGCAGGAGCGCAGCAAGAACGCCGAGATCCTCACCCGAATCGAGCGCCGCGACCTCACGTCAGCGGCGGCCAAGGTATCCGGCAGCATCGCCGACGGTGAAAACGCCGAGATCCTGGCCGAGTTCATTGAGCGTCGCCTGAAGATCGTAGAAGGCCAGGTCAAGGTCACAGACGCCTCCGGCAACCTGACCATCGCAACACTCGATGACCTGGCTAAAGAATTCCAGCAAGCGCCGCGCTACGCAGCATTGGTGCGCGGCACGCAAGCGAACGGTGGCGGGGCTACCGGGGGTAAGGGTGGCGGGGCCACCAAAACGTGGGAACAAATGACCGGCATGGAGAAAGTTGAACTCCGCCGAACCAACCCCGCCGAGCACGCGCGCATGAAAGCCGCTGCTAAGGCCGATTAAAAGGATCTTCTGCAATGCCTACCATTCTTTCCGATGTCGTCTTCCGTGACGAACTGCGCGACTACATCAGCGTTAACAGTGTTGAGCGTACCGCGTTCTTCCAGTCGGGCATCCTGACGACCAACAGCGACATGACTCAGTTGCTCGCCAGCCCGTCCAACACCTTTACCATTCCGTGGTGGGTCGATCTGGATGCGTCCATCGAGTCGAACTACTCGAACGACGTGTACACCGATATCGCTGTGCCGCTGTCGGTCACCAGTGCATTCATGCAGGCGCGCGCCGCGTACCTGAACGAAGGCTGGAACGCGATGAGCCTGGTGAAAAACATCACCAAGCAGGACCCGCTTGAGTTCGTTGCTGGTCGACTGCTGAGCTACTGGCAGAAAGTGGCCCAGCGCCGCGCCATTGCCACTGTTGTGGGTATCTACAACGACAACGTGGCGGCCAACGACGGTGACATGGTTGTTGATGCTGGCGGCATCATCAGCGCCGCGTCGATCATCCGAGCAAAGGCGACCATGGGTGATTATTCCGGTCAGCTGGGCGGCCTGAGCGTCATCGCGATGCACTCCGCTGTGCAGACCGAGCTGCAGATCCTCAACCTGATCGACTTCACCCCGCTGGCTGACCAGATCCCGGAATTCGGTCGCTTCCAGGGTATGCGCGTCGTCGTTGATGACTCCATGCCTGTGATCGCTGGCACGCCGAACAAGTACCTGTCCGTGATCTTCGGCCCAGGCGCTATCGGTTATGCCGAACAGCAGCCTGAAAACGACTTGGGTTACCAAGTCGAAGAAGAGCGTGGTAACGGTGGCGGCGCTGAGACCCTGTGGACCCGTCGCAACTTCGTTGTGCACCCGCTTGGCTTCTCGTTCGACGGCGTGACCATCACCGGCACCCCGACCACCACCCGCCCAATCTCGGCGAACTGGTCCGACCTGGCGCTGGCAGCCAACTGGACCCGTAAGTTCGACCGCAAACAGGTTCCGCTGGCGTTCATCACTTCCACTGTCTCGGCGTGACCGAGTGCTGGCCCCTTCGGGGGCTGGCTAACTTGAAGGAGAACCATCATGGCTGTTGAACAAGACAAGCATATCGACCCGAACGTGAAAGCGCGCTGGGGCTTCGGTGGCACTGAAGCTGCTGTAACCGTTGGCCCGCAAACCGTGGGCGAAACCGGCGGCGTTGACTCGGTTCGCACTGAATCGGATGAATCCGCTGCACGCAAGAACGGCGGCGGCGCGAAGTCCGAAGTCAAAGCTTCCAAGTAACACCCGGGGCTTCGGCCCCACTCATTCAAGCGGAGGCCAGATGGCAACCTACATCACCGTGGCAGACGTAGACACCATCCTCGGCGCGACATGGACGACCGAGGACAAGAAGGTGCGCGCGGTCATGCAGGCCAACGCCTATCTGACCTCCCTCAAATTGGTCGGCATCGACATGGATGCCATTCCCGAAGACGTGAAACTGGCCGGGGCCGAACTGGCCCAGACCGCCGCGCTCGGGAAGCTGTACCAGCAGACGACAGAAGGCGCGCTGGAAGCCAAGACGGTGAAAGCCGGATCGGTGACCACCAGCAAGACCTTTGCCTCGTTCGACTCCAGCAAGACCACTGCGCTGCCTGATGGCGTGCAACTGGCTCTGGCCCTGCTCAACCCCTGGATGGCAAGCGCATTCAGCTTCAACGTCTACAGGTGAGCCATGGGTATTCGCGAAGAGATCCAGGCTGATCTGGCTGAAGCGTTCGACACTGACCTGGCTGATGCGGTGCTGCCGTTCACGGGCGGCATCACCATCCCCGGCACGTGGGACCCGGTTACCGAAACCGGTAGTGATCCAGTTGTCATCGCCTACAGTGGGCGCGGCGTGTTCGATGGATTCAAGCTCGACAGGGTGGACGGCGTGAACATCCGCGCTACTGACCAATTGCTGATCGCGCTGACCAACGAAACGACCGGCATCCCGGACATCGGCCACAAGATCAACGATTACGACGTGGTTAATGTGCAGGTAGACCCGGCCGGTGCTCATTATGAAATTCAACTGAGGAAGACGTAATGGGCAGCGGATGGAGCATTCCCCCGACGGCATTTGCTGACCTTATCGACGATGAGGTGGGCAAGCGCGTCCGGATCATCGCCATGGCGCTGCTGAATGAAGTCGTGCTGCGCTCTCCGGTCGGTAACCCAGCGCTCTGGAAGAATCCGCCGCCACCCGGCTACGTCGGCGGCAGCTTCCGGGGCAGCCACATCGTCAGCATCGGCTCACCGGTTTACACAATCACCAGCACCATCGACCCGGGCGGCGCAGACACAATCAACCGTGGCATGGCCGCACTGTCAGGCCTTGAGCCTTACACGGTCGTGTACATCCAGACGAACCTGCCCTATGCCGAGCGCATCGAGCTTGGGCATTCGACCCAGGCACCGGGCGGTGTTTATGAGCTTGCCTTCGTTGGCGTGTCCGAGGCCTACCGAGAATGACCTACGAGCAGATCAGACAGCTCATCACGGCGCGCATGGCGGCCTTCACCGGCATTACGCAAGACCGAATCGACTACCCAAATCAACCAGCAGTGTTTTCCACCCCGGCTACGGGCCTCTGGTGCCGACTGGTCATCCAGCATGCAACAGCCTTTATGGCAGGCATGGCAGACAAGCCGCACACCCGCAGGCCGGGACTGATCACCATTCAGTGCTTCGCCCGGGCGAGGACTGGCACCAAGGCCATCAACGACCTGGCCGATGCACTGATAGCCCACTTCGCCTACTGGTCCTCTGGCGACCTTGAGTGCATGGAGGGGAGCCAGATCATTGCAGGCGAGTTCGAAGGCTTCTATCAGATCAACGTGAACATCCGGTTCCGCGCCGGTTGACCCAGCAACACCAATCCCACCCGCCTTGAGCGGGTTTTTTTATGCCCACAGAAAGGTGGAAAAAATGAGCTCCGGCGCCAAAGTCACGAGTTATCTGATTGCCGAGGTAACACCCGGCGTAACCCCCACCGGTACATTCGACACGCTTCGACTGACCGGCAACACCCTGTCACCCACCGTCAACACCCAGGCAAGCGACGAGATCACTGACTCGCGCGTAAGCCGGGGTTCCGTGGCCACCAGCACTGACATTCAGGGCGACCTGACTGCCGAGCTGTCGTATGGCACGTTCGACAAGCTGTTCGAGGCTGCCTTCTACGGCACCTGGACCGGCAACGTGCTGACCGTCGGCGACACCCGGCACACCTTCACCGTCGCCAAGAACTACAGCGACGTGAACGTGTTCACCCTGTTCAAGGGCATGCATGTGTCGACCTTCGCCCTGGACATCCCGTCTGACGGCAAGATCACCGCCACGTTCACCATGATGGGCCTGGACTACGCGGACGGCGACAGCAACACCGTCACCGCGATCAATCCTCCGACCGCTACGCCGTTCATGTCGAACATCAACGTCGGAACTCTGCTGGTCGATGGTGCCTCGCTGGAAGGCGTTGCGTGCGTCTCGGCCATGTCGATCAACCTCGACAACAGCCTTCAGACTCAGCGCTGCCTGGGTAACGGCAAGCTCGGCCCTGGCGCTCACATCGCCACCGAAGCAGCCATCACCGGAAGCATCACCCTGGCCTGGTCCAATCGCGCTTGGCAGCTCTGGAAAAACCAGTTCACCCGGGCACCGATTGCGGTCTCGTTCCCGATCACCGACAGCCTGGGCAACGAATACACGTTCGACTTCCCGGCGCTAGAGATCGATGGCGACCTGCCGAACGGCGGCAAGCGTGACCTGATCGAGGTGACGCTGAACTACACCGTTTCGAAGCTGGCACCAACTATCACCCGCTCGCCTGCTGATGCAGTGGCATCGGTGGCTGTGGCTCCAACGACTGCAAGCGTTGTCATCGGCGCAACCCGCCAACTGACACCGACCGTTCTGCCGTCCGGCTCCACCCAGACCGTCACCTGGTCCAGCGCAACGCCTTCTGTTGCCACGGTCAGCAGCTCAGGCCTGGTCACCGCGGTATCGGCTGGCACCTCCGTTATCACCGCAACCAGCACCGCCGACGGAACCAAAACGTCGACATCGACCATCACCGTTACCGCGTAACCGATCCAACCCTTTGACTGCCCCGGCGATTACGCCAGCCGGGGCGGTCCTTTTTGGCGTGGCGTAGAGGATTTACCGATGGCTCTTAAGATGAAGAAAAAAGAAGTGAGCACCGAGGCTGTATGGGTGCCGTTCGATGAAGATACCAAAATCCAGTTGGTCGGCAGCGACCAGCCGGAATACCAGCTCGCACTGGAGCGGGCGCGCCGTCGCCTGCGCAATAATGATGCCCGTTTCGAAGAAGGCGTCGTTGGCGTTCTGACCGGCGAGAAAACCGAGTCCGAAACCCAGGCCATGCTGCTGAGCCACTTTGTCGTCAAAGACTGGGAGGGCGTCCAGGACGAAGATGGCAACAAGCTCAACTTCACGCCTGACGCCGCAGCAGAAATCATGCTGGCTGAGCCTGCATTCTTCCTGTTCGTGCTTCGCGAGTCTGCCAAGATCGCAGCTGAAGCCAGGGGTGAACTGGAGGAAACAGTGGAAAAGCCATCGCCCGCTTCCACTGGGAAAAAGAGTGGGCAGGCGAAACAGAAAAGCGCCGCCTAATCTATCAGCGCCTAAAAATGGCGGTGCCGGACGAGCCTGAGACTGATGCGATCACCGCCTACCTGCTGAACGTGTTCCGCAACGTGTGCAGGGGGCGGAGGATGCTGGCAACAATGACAGGGGCACATCCCATGCCCTTGTCTGCCAGGGAGATCAGTGACTGGCTTGAGGCCCACCCATCACCGATGCCTCGACATGAAGTCGATGAGGTGATGTTCGCACTTGATTACATTGTTCTGAGTGAAAAGGAGGAGGGGTGACGGTCGGTATATGGGGGATCCCGTGATATCAGTATAGAATCGCGAAACCTTTAATAAATGGAATTTCCCGATGCTCCGCCTTCGACATTTCTTGCTAGTGGTCTTCGCAGTGCTGATTGCTGGTTGCGCCTACGGTCCGACACAGGACGAAATTACCTATGGACGTTACGGTGAACAGCCGGACCAGGCCAAGGCTGAAGAGTCGGCCAAGGCATTCTTTGAAACACGCCTGAAAGATCCTGAGTCCGCGCGCTACCAGTTCAATCCTGTTTACAAGGGCTGGATGTACAGCAACAGATTTGAAGGCTCAATCTTTTATGCCGGTTACATCCTTCAGGCTCAAGTGAACTCCAAGAATAGTTATGGGGGGTACGCCGGATGGACTACATATCGGCTGCTTTTCAATGGCAACGCCTTAGTCAGGGTCGTTTCGATATCACCTCAGGGTGTAGAGCGAACGCTCCTGTAGCTCCACCTGAATAATCAAGCCCGCCTATTGGCGGGTTTTTCATAACTAAAAGCCGCCCATGAGGCGGTTTTTTTGTGCCCGGAGAAATGTCATGGCCCTTACATCCAGGCTGGAAGTCGAGATTGATAGCCGTGATGCCGAGCAGAAAGCTAACGCCTTGCGGGACTCGCTTTCCCAACTCGAAGCAAGTGGGAACCTGATCGACCCATCCCTAAAGAAAGCAAGTAAAGGGATGGATGATTTAGGCAAGAGCACCAAAAAGACCACCACCTCCACCAAAGAGCAGATAGCCGAACTCGACGCGTTGCTCGGGCGCCTTGATCCTCTTCGTAAAAAGCAGGACGAGCTTGCAAAAAGCCAGGCCCAGCTTTATGCGGCATTCAAGAATGGAGACCTGAACGAGGCCGGTTACAAGCAGTTCTCAGGGATCATTCGCGACCAGGTAACTGCAATAAATGCCTCGCGCACAGCACTTACCGGCATAAATGCCGATCTGAGCAAAACAGGCATGACCGCAAAGGCCACGGCCGCTGCATTGCGCGGTGTTCCGGCCCAGTTCACTGACATCGCTGTGTCGCTGCAGGGCGGCCAAGCTCCGCTTACCGTATTTCTTCAGCAAGGCGGACAGCTCAAAGATATGTTTGGCGGCGCAGGTCCGGCTGCCAAAGCCTTGAGTGGTTACATTCTGGGCCTCGTAAACCCTCTTACAGCGGCAGCGGCTGCTGCTGGCGCACTGGCAATAGCCTACAAGCAGGGTTCGGATGAGGCGACAGCCTTTCAGACAGCCCTCACATTGACCGGCAATGCGGCCGGTACCACGTCCGGCCAGCTTGCAGCCATTGCCGTGCAGGTCGCGAAGACCTCAGGGACCGTTGGTGCGGCATCTGACACGCTTGCTCAGCTCGCAGCATCGACCCGCATTCCGGTAGCATCTTTCGAGCTGCTTGCAACTGCGGCCGTAAAAATGGAATCCGCTACAGGGCAGGCAGCCAACGACACAGTAGCCAACTTCGAGAAACTGGCGAAAGACCCTGTAAAGGCATCGCTAGCCCTCAATGAGTCGCTTGGCTATCTGACCGCCAGCACTTTTGAACAAATAACCGCGCTTGAGCGCCAAGGCGAAACCCAGGCTGCCGCAACACTTGCCGAAGAGGCATATGCCAAAGGGTTGGTTTCGCGCGCCGACACAATTAAAAGCAACCTCGGCTCTATCGAAAGCGGTTGGGCGAGCGTGAAAAACGCAGCCAAAGGCGCATGGGATGCGATCCTCGATATCGGCCGCGAAGCCACCTTTGATGAAAAGATGGCTGGCCTGCAGGAGCAGCTTGCAAATGCCAGCCGTCTTGGTGGTGGCTCTCGCGGGGGCGGCGGCAGAGGTCAGGAGCAAGTCCAGGCCGACATCACCAGTCTGATCTTTGATGAGCAGGACAAGAAGCGCCGGGCAGCATCCAAGGCCCTGTATCAGCAGATTCAGCAGGACGGGATTGCCGCCGAGGTCGAAATCGGCAAGATCCGCGAGCAGACGCAAAGCAATGCGGCGAAGCGCGAAAAGGAAATCACCAAATACCGCAAAGACATCGAAGATATTCGGAAAGCCAACCCGAACAGCGCCCTGCTTGATGAGAAGAAAATCACGCAGGACATTGCCGACATCAACGAGAAGTACGCCGACAAGAAGGTGAAGGCGGCCAAGGCTTACGTTGAAGACGCCGGGCAAAAAATGCTCGACAACGCACGCCAGCAATATTCGGTTTTGCAGCAGCAGGGCGTTCTTATCAGTCAGCAGGGTGCTGGTGCCAAAGCGCTTGGGACTGAAGCAAAGAAGCTGCTCGAACTTGAGCAGCAGATCGCCCAGCTAAAGGAAAAATCAACTCTCACCACCGCCCAGAAGCAAATTCTGGCGATGGCCGACTTGAACATCGCACAACAAAAGCAGAACGCGCTAAAGGAAAAGGAGAATGAGCTCACCACCATAGCTCTGGCCAATAGCGCGAAGCTTCTGGCATTCCAGGAAAACCTGAATAGCCAGCTCGACCTGTCGCGAGAAGGGCTTTCCAATCAGCTCGCAGGGATCGGACTTGGCAAGGAGGGTGAAAAGCGCCTGCAAGACGACTTGAAAATCCGTCAGGACTACCAAAAGCAACTGACAAAGCTGACCTACGACTACAACAAGATCGTCAACCCAACCACCGCCGATAAGGATGTCTACGACCAGGAGACAGCGAAAGTACGTGATGCTCTCGAAGAGCGTCTAGCAATGCAGCAGAACTACTACGTATCCCTTGATCGAGCCCAGACCGAGTGGATGAATGGCGCGAATGCCGCATTTCAGGACTACGCGGACGAAGCGGCCAATATTTCCGGGCAGACCTATGACCTTGTGTCGAACGGCCTAGGCGAGCTGGAGGATCAGTTCGTCAGCGTGTTCACCACTGGCAAGTTCTCGTTCAAGGATCTGGCTAACTCGATCATCGCCGACCTGGCGCGGATGCTGGCGAAAGCCTATGTGGTGATGCCTATCCTTGGCGCGCTTGGCCTGAGCGGTTCGTCCGGCGGTGGTGGCGTCGCAGGGGCATGGTCAAGCATCACGGGCGGTGAGGGTGGCGGTGGCGGCATCACGTCGATGATCAGTTCTGCAAAGACTGTTATCGATGTTGCCTCCAGCAAGTTCGGCGAATCCCTGATCAATGGCTGGAATTCCGGCGGTGAAAGCCTCGTAGACAGCCTGTCTGGTGCGTTCGACGGTGGTGCCAGCTATGTGGGCGATGCTATCAGCAGCGCATTCACGGCGGGATCTGCAACAGCCTCGGTTGCGGCTGAAGCCACGGCTGCCACCTTTTCGGCTGGCATTACCGAAAGTGCTGCCGCAATCGGCTCGCAGTTCTCCGCAGAGATCGGCGGCGCGGCGATTTCATATGAGGCAGCCTCGGCAGCTTCTGCTAACGCGCTGTCGTCTACCCTTGGCACGCTCAGCACCGCTCTCAGCGTGATCGGCACCGCGTACACCGTGTTCACCGCGTTTCAGGACTACGGCGTAGAGGGTGGCTTGACTACGGCAGGCTTTGCAGCAGCAGGCGCGGCCATCGGCTCTGTCGTGCCAGTCATTGGTACGGCCATCGGCGCTGCAATTGGCGCCGTCATTGGATCGATCGCTTCGGCGTCATGGTTCGGCGGCCCAAACTACGAGCAGTTGGTGTCCTCAGCGGAAGGCTCGTATTCGGACGGCAAGTTCAAGGATGAAGGCTGGTACGACGGCTGGAAGGAAAACAAGACCCGGCTTGGCGCAGGCACTGACGGCAAGCTGATGTCTTACGTGCAGCAGTTCACCAGCACCATGGGCATGCTTTACGACGCCCTGGGGGATGGCTCGGATGTTTCGGCCGCTGTCACCATGCGCCGCCGCGAAACCTCTGGCGACTGGTCGAACGGGATGGCTGCCACGCTGGACAACGGCGTGCAGATCACAGCCCTGAAGCAGTACGGGTTGGATGTGGAAGAAAACCTGACCGCTTACTACGACGACTTCATGGGGACGTTCCTCGCCCAGGCAATCGTCAGCTCTGAGTCGCTGCCGCAGTATTTCAAGAACCAGTTCGAGGCCTATTCCACCGACTGGGAAGTCTCAGCCGACACGGTGATCGCTGCAATTGAGGGTGTGTTCACGCGCTTCAATGGCGTTAACTCAGCCCTGGGTCAGATCAACGTTACAGGCCTGAAGCTCAATGAAACAGGGATGATCGCCTCTGACTCCATCCTGAATATGGTGGCGTCTCTTGCTGATCTTGATTCCGAGTCAGCCACGGCAAAGGAAAAAGTCGACGCGCTCAATGAGCTGGTCAACAGTTACTACTCGGTGTTCTTCACTGCCGATGAGCAGTTCGCTGACCTTACCAGCAGCTTGAAGGGTTCGTTTGCGGGCTTCGGGCTGGCACTGCCGGACACTCGCGAAGCTTACCGGGCGATGGTCGAAGACATTGACGTCACGACCTCTGCCGGGCAGGCGATGTTCGCAACCATGATGGGTCTGGCTACCGCAGCAGATAGCTACTACTCGACGGTCGCGAAGAATCAAGCCAACTACTACGACCTGTTCACCTCGGACGGCCAGAAAGCAACTGACACCCTGGCATCTGTAGGCGCGCAGTTCAAAGAACTTGGCCTGGCTCTCCCTGCGAATCGCGAAGGATTTGTCGCGATGGTTGGCTCTATCGACCAGACCACGGAGAAGGGTAAGGCGCTGTTTGCCTCCCTGCTTGGACTGGCGACCAATGCTGACGCTGCATTCGACATCATGGAACAGCAGTCGGCAGCAACAGCACAAGCCATCAGTGAATCGCTCCTGAATGGAGTCACATCGGCTCAATCAGCTTTGCAGCGTGCTGTTACGGCTCAGCAGAAGATTGTCACTGCGGCCTACAACGACACCACACAGAAGCTCAACACCTCGCTCACAGCGGCGAACACCAACGTCAATGACCTGACCTCGGTCAGCAATGACCTGAGTTCGGCGTTGAAATCCCTGCGCGGCGATTCTGACGAAGCGGTGAAGATGCTGCGGGCTCAGGCGGTGGCCACCCTGCAATCCGCGCTGGCAACGGCACGGGCGGGCGGTTCTCTGTCGGGCTTCAAGGGTCTGGATGACGCACTGGATACGGTCAGCAGCAACAACACTGACCTGTATTCGTCCATGGAGGACTTCGCGCGGGATCAAGGCCGGACTGCTGGTGTTATCGCAGAGCTGGAAGCCATCAACGGCAAGCAACTGACATCCGCCGAAAAGACCGTCAAGGCCTTGGAAGATCAACTGAAACTGGCCGAGGACAGCTACAAGCTGCAGATGGATCGGTTCGACAGCCAGCTCGAGTTCGCTCAGGCACAGGTTGACGCAATCAACGGCGTTGACACCTCGATCATGGGCGTCACCGCTGCCGTAAACGCAATGAATGCGGCAGTAGTAGCAGCGCTCGGGACCGTAACTGGGGCCAACCCGACCAACAGCGGCACTCTGATCGATACCGCGTACCAGAACACACTGGGCCAAAACGCAGATTCGGCCGGCAAGGATTACTGGCAGGGTCAGCTCAACAACGGCGCGATCAGTTACGACCAGTTGGCAGGAGCCATCAAGAACGCTGCGACTGAGAATGCGATCAAGGATGCATACAAGGATGTGCTGGGTCAGGCGGCCGATGCTGCTGGTGCAGCGTACTGGGCGGGTCAGGTCTCATCCGGGGCGCTGACAATTTCCCAGCTTGAGCAGGCAATCAAGAACGCCGCCATTGCCAATGGATCGGTAAAGGCCTACGCAACCGGCGGGCTCATCTCGGGCCAGGGCACAGGAACCAGCGACAGCATCATGGCTCGCCTCTCAAACGGCGAATACGTGATGACTGCTGATTCCGTGCGCATGTTCGGCACCGGCCTGCTGGATCAGATGAACGCAGGTAAAGCCCCAGGCTTCGCGAGTGGCGGCGAGATTCGACTCGTAGGCACCCAGTCAAGCGGGGTGCGGGGCGGCTCTGCCATTCCGGGCGTTGGTCGATCTGCATCTGCATACGCAGATTCGAACGGTGCGGTGGTCGCAGAACTTCGCGCACTTGGCGAAAGGCTCGACAACATCGAGGCGAACACCCAGGCCGGCGCACTCAACGCAAGCAACCTGCTCAAGACGTTCAACCGAGTAACCGACGGCGGCAACGCCATGCTCACTAAGGCGGCCTAATGAAGGTAATCAAACCGCACCTCATCACGGATTCGATGATGGTGAGTTCGTCGATCCCTGAAAATGATGAGCCAGCGTGGGTCAGTGGCACGACCTACGCCGTCGGCTTCAGGGTGATGCGCACCAACGTTCACAAGATATTTGAAAGGCTGGTGCTCGGGGCGGGAACAGTCGCCCCGGAGCTTGACCCGACAAACTGGCTGGACGTTGGCCCAACAGAAAAATGGGCTCCATTCGATAACGTGGTGGGCACCCTTGCTACCGGCCCATCACCACTGAATTACACGCTGCGCACCGGCTTCACTGACAGCCTCGCGCTGTTTGAGCTGACCGGGCGATACGTGGATCTGGTGATGAAGGATGCCACCGGTGGCGTGATCGTCTACCAGAACAGGATCGATCTGGAAGTGGGCGACATTGAGTCGATCTATGACTGGTTCTTCTCTGATCTGGATATCAGGACGGACATCGTAGTCACCGACCTGCCGAGCCAGTATGCCAGCGCCGAGCTTTCGATAACGCTCACCACAACCAGCGGTGAGGCGTCAGTCGGGGTCATCAAACCCGGACTGGTCGCTGATCTGGGCTGCACGCAGAACGGCGCCAAGGTTGGGATTGACGACTACAGCCGCAAGGAGCGCGACGCCTTCGGGAATCTGGTCATCACCCAACGCGCCTACAGCAAGAACGGCAGCTTCACGATGATGATCACGCCGGGCAGCTTCAACCGCATCTACCGCACCCTGGCAGCGTTGCGCGCCACACCTTGCGTCTACATCGGCACAGAGGTAGCGGGCTTCGAGCCGCTTCTTATTTACGGATTCTTCACCAGTTTCAGTATGGAAATCCCGTACCGAACCTATCAGCTCTGCTCGCTTGATATCGAGGGCCTTATTTAATGGCAATCACACCACTACCGTTCCTCGACAGGACGGCAGCAACATTTAAGGCTGATACCGACAGATTTTTCGGCGAAGAACTGCCGACCTTCTCGGTAGAGATGAATGGCGTCATTGGCTCGGTTGAGGCGAGTGCGGCTGCCGCCCTGACATCGAAAAATGCCGCAGCATCGAGTGCTTCCACAGCTTCGACCGCATCCAGTAGTGCAGTCACGGCGGCCAATGCAGCAGTTCCAGCGGCCGCTACGGCAACGACGAAAGCCGCCGAGGCGGTCACAAGTGCGAGCACGGCAGCAACCAAAGCGTCGGAGGCCTCTGCAAGCGCTCAGCGTGCAGAAGATGCCGCTGCCGGCATTGGTTCTGGCGTTGTTACCAGCGTCAACGGAAAAACCCCTACAAGCGGCAACGTCACCCTGCTTAAGGCCGACCTGGCCCTTGGCAACGTCGACAACACCGCAGACATCAACAAACCGGTCTCTAACCCCCAGCTTGCAGCTATGCACGCAACCGCGCTCTTATTTTAAGGAATCACCATGGCCAAGATTTATACAGCTCCGTTCGCGCAGACTCCAAAAACGAAAGCCGATGTTGCAACTGCTGCACTGGGCGGGCTCGGGACCAGCACGGTTACGGGGGCTATTTTGCTCGTGACGGCCGGATCTGACGGGGCAGTGGTCACTAAGATCACCGCAACCCCACGTGCAACTGTGACCGCATCAGCGCTTTCACTGTTTCTGGTGAAATCCGCAGCCCCAACTATCTATATGCCAATCGACTCAGAGCTGATGGCTGCCTATACATCGGCCGTCACCACGGCTACACCTGAAACCAACTTCCCAAACATCAGCCCTGAAAGCCCGATGCGACTGGAATCTGGCGACAAGATTTACGCCGGTACACAGGTCGCGCTGGCGGCTGGCATCGCCTTCTACGCTGAATGGATGGATTACTAATGGGCGCGCGTGAGCTGGGTAATCCGCTCGGTAACCCCCTCGCAAGACCAAGGAAGTCGGCTGGCGGCCCACCTAAAGATCCTGTGGTTGTCGATTTTCTAGCGAGCCCAAATGGGGCATTTCCTGTCATCAGCGGTGTTTACCCTATACCCCCTGAGTTTTCATTCTTCAGGGTGACTGTTGTCGGCGGCGGCGGGAGCGGTTATTCGGCAACGAACCAGGGGGCTGGCGGAGGCGGGGGCGGCCTATCGAGGTCTCCTATCCTGCCTGTTACACCTGGAGCAACAATTGCTTATCTCGCTGGCGGACCGTCGGTGGGGGCGACTAATGGCGGAACATCTACTGCCGATTTTGGCGCGTATAAATTGGTGGCAACTGGCGGGCAAACATCCCTCGCTGGCGAAAGAGCGCTTGGCGGTATAGGTAGTGGTGGCGCAGACAACTGGTCTGGTGGATCGGGCGGAATCTTTGCTGCTGGCGCGGGAGGAGGGGGCGGAGCCGCAGGTTACGACGGAAATGGTGGCAATGGTGGAGATGGCCGATTGCCCGGAAGCCCCTCTTCTGGCAGCGCGGGAAGTGGTGGCGGTGGCTCTACTGGATCCTTCCTTGCAGGTGGCGGCGGGGGTGTTTTAGCTGGTGGATCGCCCGGGTTTGGCGCAACAGTTCCTTCATTCTTCAGCGCTGGCGATGCTGTTTACCCGTTTGGCTCGCCTGCTCCAATTGGCACCGGGTATGGCGGAAAATGGGGCGGCGGCGGTGGCTGCTCTCCAACAGTGCGTGGTTTCGGCGGCCAAGGCGGCGTGAGGATTGAATTATGGTAAAGGTTGAAAACGGCATCGCCACGCGCGAGCCCATTCCGGCATTTCTGGTTGGCCTGCTGCCTGAGTCGCTGGTTGACCTGTCATGGACCGATCCGGTGCTGGGCGTGCAGGGTGCCGCATGGTGGCCCGAGGAAAACACCGAAGGCGAACTGGGCACCAATAAGAAATGGGGCGCAGAAGTCTTCATCATCGACACTGAGCGCAAGGTCGTGCAGGTCGCCCGCAAACAGGTTGCCATGACCAAGGCGGAGATCAGCCAAGCCGCTGAGGCTATTCGCCCGCTCAAGGTTGACGAAAACAACCGCGTCTATGAGGAAGCAATCGGACTCATGACTGCCGACTACCCAGCGGCAGAGATCCAGACATGGGAGCGCCAGCGCGCTGAAGTCGTGGCATGGGCGGCGGATAAAACCGTTGAAACTCCATGGATCACCATGGCGGCGCAGGTCCGAGGCATCAACCGCGACGAATATCTGGCCCGCACTTTGGCGAAGGTCACGGCATTTGCTCAGGCGTCTGCGTTTCTGACTGGCCGTCGGCAGTATCTGGGCGATCTGATTGCCGCAGCCACGACCGCCGAGCAACTGAACGCCATCACCATCAATTACACACTGCCGGGGGCATAGCCATGACCGTCCAACTCGCTCTGCGCAAGAACGACACGCGGATTGGCAGCCGCTTCATCTGCCTGTGGTCGGGATCGATCTATAGCCATTGTGAGCTGGTGGTCGATGGCCTGTGCTATTCCAGTTCGATCATGGATAAAGGGGTGCGCAGCAAGGCGGTCGGCAATGGCGAGCATGACATTGACCTGGACCCGGCCAAGTGGGACGTGATCGACATCCCGCAGGCCAACCCAGACCGCATCCGCGCGTACTTCGAGATGACCGACGCCAATACCTACGGCTGGTTCTCGATGATCGGCAGCCAGCTATTCAACCGGGGTCGGACTGACGAGAAGTCGCAGTTCTGTTCCGAGTGGTGCGCCAGTGCACTTGGGCTGCCGAACCCTTCTATCTATTCGCCGGGTGCGCTGGCCATCCAGTGCAAGTACATGCTCGCCTTCAACCCCATCTGATAACCGAAACACTGAGCACCCAGCCGCCTTGAGCGGTTTTTTTGTGCCTGGAGAAAAGCATGACCGGATTCGATTTAGCGTTTGAGCGGGTAGTGGGGCACGAAGGCGGATTCGGCGCTGACCCCAAAGACCGTGGCAACTGGACTACCGGCGTCATCGGTCAAGGCGAGCTGAAAGGCACCAAGTTCGGCATATCGGCGATGAGCTATCCGACGCTGGACATCAAGAACCTGACCGTTGAGCAGGCCAGAGTGATCTACAAGCGCGACTTCTGGGATCGAGCCAAGGCCGACCAGTACGACTCTGCCGTCGCGTATCAACTGTTCGACATCGCCGTGAACAATGGCAACGGTAATGCCATCCGCATGCTACAGCGCGCCGCTGGCGTGGCAGATGACGGACAGATCGGCCCGCTGTCTATCGCAGCCGTCAAGGCCATGACCGTGACTGACGTCATCATGCGCCTGAATGCCGAGCGCCTGCTGTTCATCACCAAACTGACCACCTTCGCCACGTACGGCAAGGGCTGGACCAATCGAGTCGCAGGCAACCTTCAATATGGGGCGGTAGACGCATGAACTGGTCAGACATCGGCCGAATCATCGGCGCAGCAGCACCAACTGTCGGCACATTGCTCGGCGGCCCGGCCGGGGCGGCAGTAGGGGCTCTGGTATCCAGTGCGCTCGGCGTGACAAATGATCCGGACGCGGTGAATGCTGCACTGGCAAACAACCCGGACGCCCTGGTGCGCATCCAGGAATTGCAGACCAACGCCAAGGTGCAGCTGCAGCAACTCGCGGTGACCGCCGAGAACAACCGGCTCCAGGCAGAGGCCAGCCAGTACGCAGCAGAAGCCGCGGACCGTGACAGCGCACGTAAGCTGGCAGCATCGCAGCCAAGAGATTTCATCCGGCCGGCCGTTACCCTCACAGTTCTGATCGGAACCTTGCTCATCATTGCCGCGATCTTCATGGGTTGGAACAAGGACATCCTGACCGACCCGACGGCAAGTCTTACCGTGGGTACCGTGATCGGCCTATGGTTTGGTGAGCTGAAACAGGTGATGGGCTTTTGGTTCGGCATGACCAAAGAGTCGCAGAAGCAGAACGCCGCCATCACTGACTTCGCTGTTGCGCCTGGCACAGTGACGCGCCCTGACAAATAGGCTCGGGTCTACCAATTCCCTGGGGCGGCAACGACCTCAAATTCGGCCAACTCACCATAGTGCCCATTCGAATGCCCGCACCAACGAAACGTAACCATCCCTTTGGCCGTGGCAAGCCGGTAGAAAGCCCAGATGGCAAACTCATCGTCGCCAGACGGGCTGGAGCCGCTGGAGACCTCGGCAATGGTAATGGGGGAGTCGATCAAGTCCGCGATATCACCCTCAACATCCTCAAGCCATATCTCAAAAGCGTTATCGTTGTCAGCTTCTGAATCGTATAGCCGGTATGAATCCCCGTCCGTCGCGGTGAAGACGACCTCCGCGCTGCCTTTCTCGGCGCCTGCTACGGATGTGAGCGTCTTGCCTGCAAGCTCTGAAAATTCCACCGCGTCACCTCGCTAAACAATGCCTCATTATAACGCAACCGGCACCGCGCCTCGCCGCACCCCCTCCGACCGTTCTGGTCACCCGTCGCAAACCCGCTCATCCAGTATTGACCCGATTCCTGTGCTCGATTTAACTGTACGCCCATACAGTAGAGTCTTCGTCATGGACGCACCCGATCATCTTGAAATATCCCTTGACCAGCTGCTCAAACTCCGTGCACCTGGAACATACCTTGTGAAATGCGAGGGCGACAGCATGATAGGTGCCGGGATATTCAGCGGTGACCTGCTGATCGTCGATAAGGGTCGGGAGGCGGTGCCGGGGTCTATCGTCATCGGCGTCATCAACCAGGAGCCGACGGTGAAGTACCTGGCCCGATCGTCATGCGGCCAGCCCATCCTTCGATCAGGCAACAAGGCCTATCCGGACCGGTACATTCTGGAGTCGGATGAATTCGAAGTGTGGGGCGTGGTCACTCATAGCATTCGGGATCATGACGGGGAGTAGGTGTATGGATGTCAAAGAGCGTGAGCTGAAGATATGGAACGACCACCTCGACCATGAGGCGCGGCGGGAATGCGCGACTGATCACTGGCATGGTGAGTTGCTGGGTCACGCCAATGCGCTGGCGAGATTGGGCGTAATAGATGAAGAGGAATTGCGCGAGATGCTGGAGCTTGCCGACGCTGCCCTGGAGCACGTGAAGGCCGAGCTTGAAACTCAGGAGTGGCTGGCAGAGCGGAAGGGGTGATTGTGTTCGGTCGGCAGGACGCCGGGGAAGGAGCCAAAAAGGCTGAGTGACTTTCCGAGTGACATCGGTAATCACTGTAAAACACGGTTGGGCATCGTTGCAGCGAGCGCCAATCGAAGAACCTTGTGTTTACTGGGCTGTAGGCCCATTTGCTTGCATGGGGTGCAAGGGGTCGAGTGTTCGAATCACTCCGTCCCGACCATTTAATTCAATGACTTAGCCCGATATTCACAGTATCGGGCTTTTTCATGTGCGTGACTTTTGCGTGAGGTCTTCCACGCCCGGCGCTCGCTGGTCTGTGCTTACACCTACGACCAGTTGGCGCTGGTGCTGGCTGGTGAGCGCGAACGGCCTACGGTTGAACCGTTCTTGATGGAGCTGTTGGCGCTGGAATTGCGTGCACAGGTGGTGTGTGCCTTCCATCTTCCATACGCTGGGGCGATAGTGGCAATATGGTGTCCTTTGACCCCCCCCACGGACGAAACACATGGCCACACTCACAAATCAGCAGCTCATAACCTCACTTTACGTC
>Ga0247730_1000280_pt1 | contig 44189 bp, 50 predicted proteins | sample UWRJL073202C2_FD_180959 | JGI IMG/M metagenome (GOLD analysis project Ga0247730, IMG submission 180959) | Plant litter microbial communities from Arlington Agricultural Research Station in Wisconsin, United States - UWRJ-L073-202C-2 | ecosystem: Environmental > Terrestrial > Plant litter >... | reverse complement strand
CGCTACGACCTGCTCGCCGAGCTGCCGCCGTTCCTCGGTGGCGGCGAGATGATCGAGACCGTCACGATGCAGCAGTCGACGTACGCGCCGCCGCCGGCACGGTTCGAGGCCGGCACGCCGCCGATCGCCCAGTCCGTCGGTCTGGGTGCAGCGGTCGACTACCTCAGCGCGATCGGCATGCAGAACGTCGCGGCCCACGAGCAGGCCATCACGGCCTACGCGCTCGGCGCGCTGCAGGAGATCGACGGCCTGACGGTCGTCGGGCCCAAGGAGGCCGTCGACCGCGGGGGAGCGATCAGCTTCACGCTCGACGGCGTCCACCCGCACGACGTCTCGCAGCTGCTCGACTCGCGCGGTGTCGCCGTGCGCGCCGGCCACCACTGCGCCAAGCCCGCGCACCTGCGCTTCGGTGTGCAGTCGACGACGCGTGCGTCGTTCTACCTGTACACGACCGAGCAGGAAATTGATGCGCTCGTCGAGGCGTTGCACCACACGAAGAACTACTTCGGAGCCTGAGGAGGATCTCGTGAACGTCCCAGCGCAAAACATGGATGTGCTCTACCAGGAGATCATCCTGGACCACTACAAGCACCCGCACGGCGCCGGACTGCGTGAGCCGTTCGAGTCCGAGGTGCACCACGTCAACCCCACGTGCGGCGACGAGATCACGCTGCGCGTGCACCTCGACGGCGAGACCGTCAGCGACGTCTCGTACTCGGCGCAGGGCTGCTCCATCAGCCAGGCCTCGACGTCCGTGCTCAACGACCTGATCGTCGGCAAGACCGTCGACGAGGGCATGGCCGTGCTCGACGAGTTCAACACCCTGATGCACGGCAAGGGCAAGATCGAGCCCGACGAGGACATCCTCGAGGACGGCATCGCGTTCGCCGGTGTCGCCCAGTTCCCGGGACGCATCAAGTGCGCCCTGCTGGGCTGGATGGCCTGGAAGGACGCGGTCTCGCAGGCGCTCGTCACCAACTCAGCCCCAGTATCGACCACGGGAGATCCCGCATGACCGAACAGACCCAGGTAGACCACTCCGACCTTCCCGAGGTCGTGGCGGCCCCGGCCGGCGCGACCAGCGTCGACGACGTCCTCGAGGCCATGAAGGACGTGGTCGACCCCGAGCTCGGCATCAACGTCGTCGACCTCGGCCTCGTCTACGGCGCCGACGTCGACGAGCACAGCAACACCGTGCTGTCGATGACGCTGACGTCCGCGGCCTGCCCGCTGACCGACGTCATCGAGGACCAGACACGGGCGGCGCTCGACGGCATCGTCAATGACTTCCGCATCGAGTGGGTCTGGATGCCGCCGTGGGGCCCCGACAAGATCACCGACGACGGTCGCGAGATGCTGCGCGCCCTCGGCTTCAACATCGGCTGAGGCGCGCTGCTCGTCCCTCGCAGCTCCGGCGGTTCGTACCTCACCGCCGCCGGGCTGCGCCCGGGCGCCTGCCGCCCCCGCAAGCGGGAGGTGCCCCCAGCTCCGCTCGGCCCATGGCGGGTCATGAGTGTCGCGTCACAGAGTCCGGGTCCCCCCGATAGAGGCCGTAGACTGGGTGGGTGAGCTTTTACCAGCGGGAGTGACCTCGGGCTCGTGTCCTCGACCCCTTTTCTCCTCCAGCTGAAAGTTCTCCCATGCTCACCGTCTCCAATGTGGAGCTGCGCTTCGGCGCCCGCGTCCTGATGTCCGATGTCTCGTTCCGCGTCGACAAGGGCGACAAGGTCGGCCTCGTCGGCCGCAACGGCGCCGGCAAGACGACCCTGACCCGCATGCTGTCGGGCGACGGCCAGCCCGCGCAGGGATCGATCACGTCGAGCGGCAAGATCGGCTACCTGCCGCAGGACCCCAAGTCCGGTGACCTCGCCACGACCGCGCGCGATCGCATCCTCGGCGCCCGCGGCCTGGACGAGTCGCTGACCGCGATGCGCAAGGCCGAGATCGACATGGGCTCGCCGGACCCCGAGATCGCCGAGAAGGCGATGAAGGCGTACACACGGGCGGACGCCGCGTTCGGTGCCGGCGGTGGCTACGCCGCCGAGGCCGAGGCCGCCACGATCTCCGCCGCGCTCGGGCTGCCCGACCGCGTGCTCGAGCAGCCGCTCTCGACGCTCTCGGGTGGTCAGCGCCGGCGCATCGAGCTGGCGCGCATCCTGTTCTCCGACGCCGACACGCTGCTGCTCGACGAGCCGACGAACCACCTGGACGCCGACTCGGTCACCTGGCTGCGCGGCTTCCTGAAGACGTTCAGCGGCGGCGTCGTGATCATCAGCCACGACGTCGAGCTGATCGAGGAGACCGTCAACAAGGTCCTGTACCTCGATGCCAACCGTTCGACGATCGACATCTACAACATGGGCTGGCGCTCCTACGTCAAGCAGCGCGAGGCCGACGAGGCCCGCCGCAAGCGTGAGCGGGCGCTCGCCGTGAAGAAGGCCGACGCGCTGACGTCGCAGGCCAACAAGTTCCGCGCCAAGGCGTCCAAGGCGTCGACCGCGCAGCAGATGCTGCGTCGGGCCGAGCAGCTCGTGTCGGGCCTCGAGGGCGAGCGCGTGCAGGACAAGGTCGCGAACATCAAGTTCCCGAAGCCCGCTCCCTGCGGCAAGACGCCGCTCATGGCCGAGGGGCTGTCGAAGTCGTACGGCTCGCTCGAGATCTTCCTCGACGTCGATCTCGCGATCGACAAGGGCAGCCGCGTCGTGATCCTGGGTCTCAACGGCGCGGGCAAGACCACGCTGCTCCGCATGCTGGCCGGGACGCTGACCCCCGACTCCGGCAGGATCATCCCGGGCCACGGCCTCAAGATCGGCTACTTCGCGCAGGAGCACGAGACGCTCGACACCTCCCGCACGGTGCTCGAGAACATGCAGGCCACCGCCCCGCAGCTCACCGACACCGAGGCGCGCAGCGTCCTCGGCTCGTTCCTGTTCAGCGGTGACGACACGTCGAAGCCCGCGGGCGTCCTGTCCGGCGGTGAGAAGACGCGACTGGCCCTGGCCAGCCTGATCGTCTCGAGCGCCAACGTGCTGCTGCTCGACGAGCCCACCAACAACCTCGACCCGGCATCCCGCGAAGAGGTGCTGCGCGCCATCCGCAACTACGAGGGCGCCATCGTGCTGGTGTCGCACGACGAGGGCGCCGTGCGTGCGCTGGAGCCCGACCGCGTCCTCCTGCTGCCCGACGGCGACGAGGATCTGTGGTCCGAGAGCTACCTCGACCTGGTGACCCTGGCCTGACCCGTCGGGGCAGGATGGTCGCATGACGGCGTCCTTCCCCACGATCATCGCGTCCAGCATCGCCTTTCCTCCCCGGGGGACCGGCGGTCCCTGGGACTGGGACATCGATCCGATCCATCGGTACGCCGCCGAGCTCGCGCACGCCGGGCCGTCGCCGCGGCTGTGCTTCCTCAACACCGCGTTCGGAGATCTCCCCGACGGGATCGCCGCGATCTACGGGGCCTTCGCGCCGACGGAGTTCCAGGTCAGTCACCTGTCGCTGTTCCCGATGCCCAACGTCGCCGACGTCCGTGCTCACCTGCTGGCGCAGGACGTCATCTGGGTCATGGGCGGCAGCGTCGTCAACCTGCTGGCCGTCTGGTGCGCGCACGGCCTCGACGAGATCCTGCACGAGGCGTGGCAGGCGGGAGTCGTGCTCGGCGGCGTGTCGGCCGGCTCGATCTGCTGGCACGCCGGCGGCACGACCGACAGCTTCGGGCCGGCGCTCCAGCCGGTCACGAACGGGCTCGGCTGGCTGCCGTTCGCCAACGGCGTGCACCACGACAGCGAGCCGGAGCGGCGTCCGCTGCTCAGGCGACTCGTCGCCGACGGCGTCCTGCCCGAGGCGCTGGCCACCGACGACGGTGCCGCTCTGGTGTATCGCGGCAGTGAGCTGGCCGAGGTCGTCGCGACCACGCCGGGCGCCGGGGCGTACCGGGTGCGTCAGACCGCGCTCGGCGTGGCGGAGGAGACGGCCCTGGAGGTCCGCCTCCTGACGTGAGACCGGGTCAGCGGACGGCGAGACGTGCGAGGGCGGCGGTCATGGCGTCCTCGGCAGGCACCGCGACGTCCGGGACCACGCCGGTGCCCTCCCAGTTGCCGCCCGTGCGGACGTTGACGGCGCGGGCGACGGGCACCGTCGCCTCGAGGTGCTCCGAGACCCGGAAGCCCTCGCGCGGGTGGGCTCCGCCGCCGGTCGTCTCGCCCACGACGGCGGCCCGTCCGTGGGCCTGCAGCGTGTAGGCGAAGTCCTCGGCACCGGAGAACGTCGCCGACGACGTCAGGACGGCGATCGGGACGTCGTCGGCGACCGATGTGCCGGGCACCCAGGGGAGCGTCCGCAGCTGGTGGAGGTCTGCGGGATCGCGCGTGACCATGTCGGTCAGGTGGATCTCCGGGCCGAGCAGGTAGGTCAGGACGAGGCACACCGCGGACGGTGCACCGCCCCGGCAGCGGCGGACGTCGAGCACCAGCCCGCGGGCGTCGCCGACCGACTGCATCGCATGCGTGAGCGCGGCACCGCTGACCGCGGGGTGGAAGAGCAGGGGCTCGAACCTGAGGACGGCGACGCGGCCGTCCAGCCACTCGGGTCCCGTGACGCCGTACGACGACTCCTCGGCCTGCCGGCGATGGTCCGCTGCGGCCTCGACCGGGTCGGCGAGGTCGGCGACCGGCTCGGCGTGCCAGAGCAGACGCAGGTGCTTGTCGCCGTTGACCGACTGCAGCTCGTGGGTCACGAGGGCGGCCAGGTGCTCGTCGGACGACGCGTGGAACGTCCTGCCGCGCAGGCGGTCGGCAAGATCTGCCGCGACGTCGGCGAGGACGTAGTGCTGCTCGACCAGGTCGGCGACGGATCTGACGACGTCACCATGCCGATCGAGCGTCACACTGGCTCCTTCGCCGCCTTCTTCTCCTCGGCGAAGCCGTCGATGCGGGAGGGGCTGCGACGTTCCTTCGCCTCGGCACGAGCGAACCAGAAGTAGCCGACGACGGCAAGCAACGCGAAGAACCACCACTGCAGCGCGTAGAAGAAGTGCGGTCCCTGGCCGAGCTCGGGCTGCGGCTCGGCTGCCAGGGCGGTCGCCGGCGCCGGCGTCTCCTGCTGGAGGTTCACGTACCCGTTCGTGAGGTCGTACGGGACGCTGTCGGCCATGCCGTCGCTCGACACGGCGCGGATCTGCCCGTCACGCGGGCGGACGGCGTCCCCGCCGGCGCCGTTGTTCTGCCGGAGCCACCCCTCGATCGTGACCTTGCCGGTCGGCGGTGCCGGGACCTCGGGGCGCTGGACGGTGTTCTGGGTCTCGATCCAGCCGCGGTCGACGAGGACGGCCTCGCCGGACGCGAGGACGAGCGGCGTCACGACGTCGACGCCCGGAGCGCCGTCCCGCGTCGTGAACTTGACCGTCACCTGGTGCTCGACGTCGTACGAGCCGGTGGCGGTGACGCGGGTCCACTCGCTCGTGCCGTCGACCTCGTCACCGTCCGGCAGGGCACGGGTGAGCTCGACCGGATCGGCGCTGAAGTGCGCCTCGATGATCTCGTTGCGGTCGAGTCGGTGCTCGAGCCGGTGGTACTGCCAGAACCCCAGACGGGTGCACACGCCGGCCAGCACGACGACGAAGAGCAGGAAGCCCAACCATCGCGCGCTGAGCATGAACCGGTACACACCACGACGGTAGTTTGCGGGCACAACCGCAGGTCAGCCGGGTTGGCCCCGGCCGCCTACGATGGGGGGATGAAGCTCATCGATGGACACGGACGAGTGGCCACCGATCTGCGCGTCTCGCTGACGGACCGGTGCAACCTGCGCTGCCAGTACTGCATGCCGGCCGAGGGGCTCGACTGGCTGCCCACCGACGCGACGCTCACCGACGACGAGCTCAACCGCCTGATCCGCATCGGCGTCGAGGTGCTCGGCATCCGCGACGTGCGGTTCACCGGCGGTGAACCGCTGCTGCGCCGCAGCCTCCCGTCGATCGTCGCCACGACGAAGGCGCTGCCGTCGCGGCCGCGCACCGCGATGACGTCCAACGGACTCGGCCTCAAGCACACGGCCCGCGCGCTGGCCGAGGCCGGGCTCGACCGGGTCAACATCAGTCTCGACACGACCGATCCCGCGACCTTCGAGAAGATCACGCGCCGCAACCGCCTCAAGGACGTCCTCGACGGTCTGGCGGCGGCGCACGAGGCGGGGCTGCGGCCGGTCAAGGTCAACGCCGTCCTCCTGCGCGGCATCAACGACCTCGAGGCGCCCGACCTGCTGCGCTGGTGCATCAAGCACGAGTACGAGCTCAGGTTCATCGAGCAGATGCCGCTCGACGCCCAGCACGGCTGGAACCGCGAGGCGATGGTGACCGCCGACGAGACGCTCGGCCTGCTCGGCGAGCACTTCCGGCTCACGCCGCTGGACGGCCGTGGATCGGCGCCGGCGGAGAAGTTCCTGGTCGACGACGGTCCGCACACGGTCGGGATCATCGGATCGGTCACCAAGCCGTTCTGCGGCGACTGCAACCGCGTCCGGCTCACGGCGGACGGCCAGATCATGAACTGCCTGTTCGCCCGCGAGGAGTCAGACCTGCGTGCGGCGATGCGCTCGGGCGCGAGCGACCTGGACATCGCCGAGCGGTGGGCCGCCGCGATGATGACGAAGCTGCCGGGTCACGGCATCGACGACCCGACGTTCCTGCAGTCCGACCGCCCCATGTCCGCCATCGGCGGCTAGAGCGGCACGGTCTCCCGGTAGAAGTCGCGGGCGTCGAGGAACGTCCGGAGCGACCGCTCGTGGTCGTCACACGCGAGCCAGATCTTGCGGCGATCGGGCGTGTGGAGCTTCGGGTTGTTCCAGACGACCTGGTGCACGGCGTCCGCGGTGCAGCCCTTGGCCGAGCAGATCAGCGCCTCAGCCATGGTCGAGCGGGGTGGTGCGTGTCGTCTCGATCTGCTTGCCGGCCTCCGGGCCGAACGGGGACGGCCCGTCGCCCTTCTTGCGCACGCCGGCGTTGGCGAAGACGACGGCCACGTACGGCAGGAAGACCGCCGCGACGAACATGAGCCAGCCCAGGACCGCGAACGGCATGGGCTGCATGACCAGCGCGACGCCGCCGAGGAAGCACAGCGTGCGGATCGCCATCGAGATGGCGTAGCGCTTCTCGCGACGCACCCGGTCGTCCGTCTGCGACTCTGCCGCAGTGGTGATCGAGAAGACCTGCTGCTTGCGTGGTTCGCGGGACTCGGGCACCCTCTCAGCGTACGCCGGTGCCGGGAGCCTGCATGATGGACACATGACTGACCGCACATACCGAGTGACAGAGATCGTCGGCACGTCCCCCGAGGGCGTCACGGAAGCCGTCGAGAACGGCATCAACCGCGCCACCAAGACGCTGCGCCACCTCGACTGGTTCGAGGTCACGGGCATCCGCGGCCAGATCACCGACAGCGACGTCTCGCACTACCAGGTGACGATGAAGATCGGCTTCCGGCTCGAGGACGACGAGTAGACCGGACGCGGCTCATTCCCGGTTCTCGCGAGAGCTCGCACCGGGCCGGCCCCGCGGGCTTCGCCCGCGCATGGTGGGGTCGACGAGGTACCAGCTAGTCGGTCGAGCCGAACGTCCGCATGAGGGCCGCCGCGCCCGAGAGCAGCACCACCAGTGCGCCGTAGACGTACGTCGTCTCGGCGAGACCGATGTGCGGCGCAGCGATGCCCGCGGCCACGGCAGGGATGCCGAACGCCAGGTAGCTGACGACGAACACGGACGCGAACAGCTCACCGCGCTCGTGCGGTGCGGCGACCGGGGTGATCGAGCGCATGATGCCGAGGAACGACGCGCCGAAGCCGGAACCGGCGACGACGGTAGCCGCGATGAATCCCCAGAACGAGCCGGCGGCCAGCGCGACGAGCGTCAGGGCGGTGCCGACGGCCAGCGCCGTGGTGCCGACGATGGTCATGGTGCGCGACGACAGCGTGCGGGCGACGAAGCAGGTCAGTGCCCCCGCGCCCGTGAGCACCGTGACGACGAGGCCCTGCTCGACGTGGCTGGCGCCGCCGAGCTCCTGGGCGACCAGCGGCGCGCCCAGCGACAGGTACAGGCCACCGGTCGCCCAACCGGCGAACAGGGCGGGCGCACTGCGCATGAACGGCGCCCGCGCCGCCGCCGGGACGCCCACCCGGGGCACGAACGACCTCAGCAGGCCCTCGTGGCGAGGCGACGTCTCGGGCAGCAGCCACACGGTCGCGGCGATGACGACGTACAGGGCGGTGAGGCCGCCGAAGACGATCGCGAGCGCGGACGACGAGTGGTCGAGGACGATCCCCGCGACCAGCGCGCCGACGGCGAGGCCGACCAGGGGGCTGATGCCGTTGAGGGTGGCCGCGAGTCCCGGCCGCTTCCTCGGCTCCAGGTCGACGACGGCGGCGGACAGTGACGACATGAGCAGACCTGCCGCGACGCCCTGGACGATGCGGGCGATGAACAGCACCGTCACGGAGTCGGCGTGCCAGAACGCGAGCATGCTCGCCGCCAGCACGACGAAGCCGGCCGAGATGACCGGGCGCCGGCCGAGGTGGTCCGAGACCGACCCGGAGACGAGCAGCGTCATCAGCAGCGCGACCGCGTAGACCGCGAAGATCGCGGTGCTCGTCGCGGCGGAGAAGCCGAGCTCCTGCTGCAGGACCGGGTAGAACGGCGACGGGGCACTGGCGCCGACCATCATGGCCACGACGGCCCCGATGGCCAGGGCGAAGCCCGAGGTGCGGGTCGGGGTGGCGTTCGGCGCGACGGCGGTGACGGTCATGGCGTCCTCGATCGTGGTTCGAAAAAAGTGGAACTCAACACACCGTACGCGTTCGTCACGACGGTTCAAGTATTGTCGAACCATGACGACTGTCACACAGCTTCCGCACCCGGCGATCTCGGACGTGCGGCTGACCGACGTCCTGTTCGCGCTGAGCGATCCTGCGCGCCTCGAGATCGTCCGCGAGCTGGCCGACGGACCGCTCAGCATGGCCGAATGCGGACTGACCAATCCGGCCCTGCCGAAGTCGACCAAGTCGCACCTCATGAAGGTGCTGCGTGAGGCCGGCGTCGTCCGCAACGAGCCCGAGGGACGCGGCCGCGTGCTCAGCCTGCGTCGCCCCGAGCTCGACGCGGCCTTCCCCGGCCTGCTCGACTCCGTGCTCGGCGCGAGAACCAGCTAGTCGGCGGCGTCCGCCGCCTCGACCTCTTCGCGGGTGATGCCCAGCAGGTAGACGATCGCGTCGAGGTACGGGACGTTGACCGACGTCCTGGCCTGGTCGCGGACGACGGGCTTGGCGTTGAAGGCGATGCCGAGGCCCGAGGCGGCGAGCATGTCGAGGTCGTTGGCGCCGTCGCCGATCGCGACGGTGTTCTTGACCGGGATGCCGGCCTCGGCCGCGAAGCGGCGCAGCGACTCGGCCTTGCCGGCGCGGTCGACGATGGGGCCGACGATGCGTCCGGTCAGGACGCCGTCGACGACCTCCAGCTGGTTGGCCGCGTAGTAGTCGATGTCGAGCTCGCCGGCGATCCGCTCGATGATGTGCGTGAAGCCGCCGCTGACCATCGCGAACTTGTAGCCGAGACGCTTGAGCGTGCGGATCATGGTGCGGGCGCCGGGGGCGTACGCCAGCGAGTCGTAGACCGCGTCGAGCGCGGACGCCTCGACGCCGCGGAGCAGCGCGACCCGGGCCACGAGCGACTCGGCGAAGTCGAGCTCGCCCCGCATGGCCGACTCGGTGATGCGGGCGACCTCGTCCTCGAACCCGGCGTGCGCCGCGATCATCTCGATGACCTCGCCCTGGATCAGCGTCGAGTCGACGTCCATGACCACGAGGCGTTGCGCGTGGCGCAGGATGCCGTTCTCCTGCACCGCCACGTCGACGCCCTGCTCGTGGGCGATCGCCGCGAGATCGGCCTGCAGCTGGTCGGGGTCGGCCCCGGAGACCTCCATGCGGATCGCGGTGACGGGGTAGCGGGCCATCCGGACGATGCGGTCGATGTTGCCGCCGTCGTCCTTGATGCCCTGCGAGATCGCCGCCATGGCGGCGGGACGCAGCGGTGCGCCGAGGATGACGACCTGCGCGCGTCCGACCCGGCGGGCGCGGTTGTCGCCCCGGCCGTGCTCGACCGTGACCTCGAGCGCGAACGACGCGCCGACGGCCCGCACGGTGCGCTCGAGCGCGTCCATGTCGTCCGGGACGGTCAGCAGGGCGCTCAGGATCAGGCGTCCGCGGACGACGAGCTGCTCGACGTCGATGACCTCGACGGCGTACGCGTCGAGGTCTCGGAACAGGCGCGTGGTGACACCGCTCTGGTCAGGACCCGTGAGGGTCACCAGGACGGTCGGGTCGGTGAAGTGCAGCGTGGGCACGGGTTCGGTCATCGCACCCCGAGGCTATCGCTGACGACTCGGAGCCTCGCGATAGGTTGACTGCACCGCCACGGACCACGACCAGGAGGGTGCATGCCTGCCGCTTTCGAGCTCTCGAAGGTCAGTGTGGAGCGTCCGGGCAAGACCCTGCTCGACGACGTCAGCTGGCGCGTCGAGGAGAACGAGCGCTGGGTCGTGCTCGGCCCCAACGGCGCCGGCAAGACGACGCTCCTGCAGATCGTCGGCGCGCACCTGCACCCGACCACCGGCGACGTCCACATCCTCGGCGAGCAGCTCGGACGGGTCGTCGTCGCCGAGCTGCGCACCCGCATCGGCCACACCAGCACCAAGATCGCCGATCGCATCCCGCCGTCGGAGTCCGTCCGCGACACCGTGCTGTCCGCCGCGCACGGCGTGACGGGACGCTGGCAGGAGCAGTACGAGCCCGAGGACGAGGCGCGTGCCGAGCAGATCATGGGGGAGTGGGGCATCTCCGTCCTCGCCGGACGCACGTTCGGCACGCTCTCCGAGGGTGAGCGCAAGCGCGTCCTGATCGCTCGCGCGCTGATGACCGATCCCGAGCTGCTCCTGCTCGACGAGCCCGGCGCCGGCCTCGACCTGGGAGCCCGCGAGGACCTGCTCGCGAGCCTCGACCTGCTGTCGTACGCCGACGACTCGCCCGCCCTCGTGATGGTGTCGCACCACGTCGAGGAGATCCCCGCCGGATTCACCCACGTGCTGCTGCTGCGAGATGGCAGAGTGGTGGCCCAGGGTCCGATCGGCGAGACGCTGACCGCGGACCATCTCTCCACGACGTTCGGCCAGCGCATCGCCCTCGACCACGAGGGTGGACGGTATGCCGCGCGTCGGGCAGCATACGGACACCGGGCCGTCCGGCCAGACTGAACGTCCGACCACGACAGGGGAGAGCGATGATCGACTGGATCAAGGACCACGCCTGGGAGACCTGGGTCGGCCTCGCGGTGGTCCTGGCGGTCGTCGAGATGCTCAGCCTCGACCTCGTGCTGCTGATGTTCGCGATCGGCGCCCTCGCGGCGGCGGCCGCGGCCGGCTTCGGTGCGCCGATCTTCGTCACGATCCCGCTGTTCGCGATCGTGTCGCTCCTGCTGCTGTTCCTCGTGCGGCCGTCCGTCGTCGCCAAGCTGCACGCGGGGCCGACCCTGCAGACCGGGCACGTCAATCTCGTCGGTGCGACGGCCGTCGTGGTCGAGCCGGTCGACGAGCGCAACGGGCGCGTCCAGCTGCGCGGCGAGCTCTGGTCGGCCCGGACGGTCGGCGACGCGGTGTTCGACACCGGCTCCGAAGTGCTGGTCACCCAGATCGACGGCGCCACCGCCGTCGTCACCACCTCCATCGTCTCCAAGGAGTCCTGATGTCCGCAGCACTGATCGTGCTCGTCCTGCTCGCCGTCCTGGCGATCGTGATCGTCTCGATGACGGTCAAGATCGTCCCGCAGGCCAGATCCGGCATCGTCGAACGATTCGGCAAGTACCGCACGACCCTGTCGGCCGGTCTCAACATCGTCATGCCGTTCATCGACAAGGTCCGGTACGTCATCGACCTGCGTGAGCAGGTCGTGTCGTTCCCGCCGCAGCCCGTCATCACCGAGGACAACCTGGTCGTCTCGATCGACACGGTCATCTACTTCCAGGTCACCGACCCGGTCGCCGCGACGTACGAGATCGCCAACTACATCCAGGCGATCGAGCAACTCACCATGACGACGCTGCGCAACATCACCGGTGGCATGACCCTCGAGCACGCCCTGACGAGCCGCGACCAGATCAACTCCGGGCTGCGCGGCGAGCTCGACTCCGCGACGGGCAAGTGGGGCATCCGTGTCAACCGTGTCGAGCTCAAGGGCATCGACCCGCCGCCGTCGATCATCGACGCCATGGAGCAGCAGATGCGCGCCGAGCGCAACAAGCGTGCGGCGATCCTGACGGCCGAGGGTCAGCGTCAGTCCGCCATCCTGACCGCCGAGGGCGAGAAGCAGTCGGCGATCCTGACGGCCGAGGGCCAGCGCCAGGCGCAGATCCTCTCGGCACAGGCCGACCGCCAGGCCCAGATCCTGCGGGCCCAGGGCGAGGCGCAGGCCATCCAGACGGTCTTCCAGGCCATCCACGACGGCAACCCCGACCAGAAGCTGCTGTCGTACCAGTACCTGCAGATGCTGCCGAAGATCGCCGACGGCAACAACGCCACGACATGGATCATCCCCGCGGAGCTCACCAAGGCGCTCGGGACGCTCGGTGGCACGATCGGGTCCATCCCGCTCGACGGCGGTGGCAGCAAGACCCGCGTCGACTACGACTCGCAGATCGAGGAGGACGTCAGCAACCAGGACGCCGCCACGAACGAGGCCGTCCAGGAAGCGCTCGACGCCGCCAAGGCGGCCGAGAACCCGGCGACGACCGCGGCCGACGTGCCGCCCGCTCCACCGGCACCGCCGGAGCCTCCGCAGGGCTGACCTCCAGCACACCGGGCCCGTCGACAGCTCGTCTGTCGGCGGGCCCGATCCGTCGGGGTCGAAGGTGTCGCGAGTGCTCGTCGCGCGTCCTTCCACGCCGCCCAGGGCCGCAGGATCACCGCACGTCCGACTACGTCGACGGTCGCGTCGGCTGAGCCTGCGTGCGAGGCTCCCGCAGACGGTTCGGGAGGCTTCCGGGGGCGTGGGACAATGAAGGCGATGAGTGCGGAGCGCGAGCGACGGGGGTTCGGCGTCGGTGAGCTGTTGCTGATCGCCACCGCGCTGTGCGTCATGATCGCGCTGGGCATCGCGACCGCGTCGGCCTTCACGCAGGGACCCGAGCCGTTGCCCACGAGCTCGCCGGTGGAGGCGCGACCGACGGCGTCCGCGACCCTCTCGCCGGTGGTCCCGGACGTCGAGACCGTCGCGCCGCCCGTCAACGGCACGCAGGTGTCGGGCGCCTGGGTCCGTGACATCGCGCAGCGCACCGGCATCAGCGAGGTCGCCATGCAGGCCTACGGCTTGGCGACCCTGCGCATCGGCCGCGAGCAGCCGGCCTGCAGGCTCGGGTGGACGACGCTCGCCGGCATCGGCGGCATCGAGTCGGGCCACGGCACCAACGGCGGTGCGTCGCTGCTCGCGGACGGACGGACGTCCCAGCCGATCATCGGGCCGGCCCTCGACGGGACGGCCGGCACCGCGGCGATCCGCGCCACGGCCGAGTCGACGCAGTGGCACGGCGACGCGCAGTGGGACCACGCCGTGGGTCCGATGCAGTTCATCCCCTCGACGTGGGAACGCTGGCAGTCCGACGGCAACGACGACGGCGTTCTCGACCCCGGCAACGTCTTCGACGCGGCCTACGCGGCGGGACGGTACCTGTGCGCGTCCGGGTCGGACCTCAGCACGGGCGAAGGGTGGACGCGGGCGATCTTCTCGTACAACCACTCCGACGACTACGTCCGGAGCGTGCTCGACTTCGCCAACGCGTACGCGACCCGCTGACCAGGGACGCCATTGCGCACGGACCGCACGAGGTCCGTGCGCAATGACGTCCCACCGGGGTCAGTGCGCGTAGGTTCCGTGCACGATCGCGCGTCCCAGCGTCTTGAACGCCAGGTTGAAGCTCACGACGGCGGGCGAGGCCGACGCGTCGACGCCGAGCTGCTCCTCGCCGACCGCGTGGACGACGAAGAAGTAGCGGTGCACCTGGTCGCCCGGCGGGGGAGCGGCGCCGGTGAAGTCGTGTCCTCCGACGTCGTTCGACACGTGGAAGGCCGCACCGGGCAGGCTGTCGTCGGACGCGCCCGCGCCTGCGGCGAGCTCCGTGACGTCGGCCGGGATGTCGACGGCGACCCAGTGCCAGAATCCCGACGGGGTCGGCGCGTCCGGGTCGAAGCACGTCACGACGAACGACTTCGTGCCCTCGGGAGCACCGCTCCACGACAGGTGCGGCGAGGAGTTGCCCTTCTCGCCCACCTGGTCGTCCTTGAGCGGCTCGCCCGGCGAGACGTCCTCGCTCGTGACGTCGAAGCTCGGGACGCTCGGCAGCAACGGGTACGGATCGGGTGTGACAGGTCGGTCAAGGCTCATGCCATCTACGCTAGCCCGGTGGCCCAGATTGCACGACTCGACGACATCGACGATCCGCGGCTCCGCGACTACACGGATCTGCGGGACGTCCAGCTGCGTCTGAGGCTCGAGTCCGAGCGCGGGCTGTTCCTCGCCGAGGGCGAGAAGGTCGTGCGTCGCGCGGTCGAGTCGGGGCACACGCCGCGCTCGTTCCTCATGTCACCGCGCTGGCTGGACGGGCTCGCCGACATCCTCGACAGCACGGACGCACCGTGCTTCGTGCTGGACGACGCCGCGATCGAGAAGCTCACCGGGTTCCACGTCCACCGCGGTTCGCTGGCCGCGCTGGAACGCCCCGACCTGCCGTCGCCCGAGAAGGTCCTCGCGGACGCCCGTCGTGTCGTGGTCATCGAGGACCTCGCCGACCACACCAACGTCGGTGCCATCTTCCGCAGCGTCGCCGCACTCGGTTTCGACGCCGTGCTGCTGTCGCCGCGGTGCGCCGATCCGCTGTACCGGCGGGCCATCAAGGTGTCGATGGGATCGGTGTTCTGGCTCCCGTACGCGCGGGTCGACGACTGGTACGGCGCTCCGGACCTGCTGCGCGACGCCGGGTACACGACCTACGCCATGACCCTGGCGGACGACTCCGTGCCGATCGACCAGGTGCCGCGCGACGTCGAGCGTCTGGCGCTGATCGTCGGCTCCGAGGGTCATGGCCTGACGGCCCACTGGGAGCAGGCCGCCGACCACCGCGTCACGATCCCGATGGCCGTCGACATCGACTCGCTCAACGTGGCGTCGTCGGTGGCGGTGGCGTGCTGGGAGCTGCGTCCCCGCCAGCGTCCCCGCCAGCCGCGTCGGTCAGGCGCGACGACACGGTCAGGATCGAGCTGAGATAGGCCGCGGTGGCCGTCCGGTCGGGCTCGAACGCCATCGGGTGGGCGCAGTCGTTGCGGCCCTTGAGCAGCTGGTCGACGACGACCCGGTCGTCGGTGGGGATCAGGTCGTGCTCGATCAGCAGCCGGACGAGCTCGCCGCCGTGCACGATGCGCACGAGCTCGGCGACCGGGAGGGCGGCGCGTCGCCGGTTGATGCGGAGCGGGGCGAAGTCGTCGGTCGCCAGGTGGGCGAAGGCGAGGGCGGCGAAGCTGTTCCATGCAGCGACGTGGGCCGGTCGCATGAGGTCGTGGGCGAGGCACTGTCGGGCCTGCTCGAACTCGGTGACCGAGCGCTGCAGCAGCTCGCTGACGTCGCGCAGCACATCGCGCCGCGAGCGGACGGGGGTGACGGGGGTGCTGAGGTCGATCCCGGCACGCGCGCACAGCGCCCTGAACGTCGAGACCACGAGGTCCGCGTGATCCGGGTGGTCCGAGCTCGCGACGACCTCGAGATCCGCGTCGGACGGTGCCGCGCCCTCCGCCAGCTCGAGAAGGGGTTCGTACGCGTCCCTGATCACGGCGTCGAGGACGGCGACCGGTTCGTCGGCGTCGCGGTACTCCGCCCAGCGCGCCGTGGGACGTCCGTCGGGCTGGACGAGACCCAGCCCGCACAGGAACGTCCAGACCTGCGCAGCCGTGGGCTCCGGGAAGCCGTTGGCCTCCAGGTGCTCGACGGTGACGGTGGCGGGTGTCGTGGCGTTCGCGACGAGCCCGAGGACACGGGGCACGTGCTTCGGGTCGTGGACATAGGGCATGGCAGCCATGAGTGTCCCTCCCGACAATCGGCGTCTCGACACGGTATCGGGTGCCGGGGTCACGCGCTTAGGCTGCTGACATGGTCGGAACGGTCGGTGCATCGGAAGTGTTCATCATCGCGCTCATCGTCATGCTGGTGCTGGCGGCGGTCGCCTTCGTCGCGTCCCGGTCGGCGTCCGTGGGCCCGTCCGTTCCTGTGCCACGTCCAGAGCTCGACGCCGCGACGATCCGGTCGGTGTCCGACCTGGTCGACCGCGGCCGGCGCATCGAGGCGATCAAGGTGCTGCGCGATGCGACGGGTCTGGGGTTGAAGGAGTCGAAGGACTGGGTCGACGGCTGGGACCCCGCATGTGCCGCGAACCTGCCCCCATCGGCCTCGACGCCGGAGCCCGACGCGGCGGTGCTCGAGCAGCTGGCCATCGGTGCACGCGCCGTTCGGGCGTCGTCCGGCGACATCCACGCGATCAAGTTCGTCCGCGAGGAGACCGGTTGGGGGCTCGCCGACGCGAAGGCGTACGTCGACCGACTGGGCGGCTGAGCGCGAGCGCAGGTCAGTCGTCCTCGTCGACGAGGATCGTGACCGGCCAGTCGTCGGGGTAGTTGTCGGCCAGCTCGGCGTGCTGCTTGTTGAGCTTCTTGCGGGCGCGCTCGGGGATCCGGTCGCCGAACACCGTGCCGAACAGGTGGTCCGTCTCGTGCTGCAGGCAACGGGCGAGCAGACCTGTGCCGGTGAACTCGACCGGGTCACCGTTCTCGTCGACCCCCGTGACGCGGGCGAGGTCGGGACGGGCGCAGCTGATGAAGGCCCCGGGGAACGACAGGCAGCCCTCGTCGGCCTCCTCGAGGTTGCGGTCCTTGCCCTCCGGAAGCGTCAGGACGGGGTTGCACACGACACCGGTGACCTGGACGTCATCGTCATCGGGGCAGTCGAAGACGAACACCTTGAGGTCGACGCCGACCTGGTTGGCGGCGAGGCCGACACCGCGGGCGGCGTACATCGTCGTGACCATGTCGGCCACGAGGGCGCGGAGCTCGTCGTCGAAGACCGTGACGTCACGGAGCTCGTGGTGCATGACCGGGGTTCCCCACCGCGTGATGGGTCGGACGGAGCCTCCGCCCGGGAGTGGGCGAGACTGTGCAGTGCCGGACGCGGACGGGGTGCTGGGCATGAGGGTGCCCTCCTTCGAACTGATCGGGTCAAGGCTATCCAGCACTCGACCGGCGTGTTCCCCTGGTGTCGCCCTGTGAGTTCGAATACCATTGGTATGTCAAAGTGCAACTCACAGTTACACTTGTCATGGGCGGGCACCCGAGTCCGACCCCCGTCATCTAGGAGTCCCTGTGGCCACTCGTCGCGATCCCATGGGCATCGGCCTTGCGGTGCTCAACCGCATCGCCAGCTCGCCGACCATCGACAGGCTGAAGCTGCGCAAGACCACCGAGCGTGCCGTGTACGAGGGCGCCAAGGGCGGCTTCCGCGTCGCCGGTGCGACCACGCGGGCGTTCAAGACCGTCAAGGGCGGCGGCAAGCCCAAGCGGCTCACGCGGACGTCCGACAGTGGCGTGTTCGACCTCGAGCCCACCGAGGACCAGCAGATGATCGTCGGGGTCATCAAGGAGTTCTCCGCCGAGGTGCTGCGTCCGGGCGCGATCGAGGCGGAGTCGTCCAACGACACCCCCAAGGAGGTCCTGGCGCAGACGAGCGAGTTCGGCCTGACGCTCCTCAACATCCCCGAGAGCCTCGGCGGACTGTCAGAGGACCGCTCGGCGGTCACCGGCGTCCTCGTGGCCGAGGCGCTCGCCGAGGGCGACATGGGCCAGGCGGTCGCCTGTCTGGCACCCGCCGCCGTCGCCACCGCCATCTCGCTGTGGGGCTCCGACGCCCAGCAGCAGACCTACCTGCCGGCCTTCTCCGGCGACGACGTCCCGTCGTCCGCCCTCGCCGTCGCCGAGCCCCGCGCCCTGTTCGACCCGTTCGACCTGCAGACCACGGCCGTGAAGAACGACGAGGGCTACCTGCTGAACGGTGTGAAGTCCGCCGTGGTCCGCGGCAGCGAGGCCGAGCTGTTCATCGTCGCGGTCGATCTCGAGGGCAGCGGGCCGACGCTGGTGCTGCTCGAGTCGAGCACCAAGGGCGTCACGATCGAGGCCGACCCCAGCATGGGCCTGCGAGCCGCGGGCCTGACCCGCCTGGTCCTCGACGACGTCCAGGTCCCTGCTGACGCCGTCCTCGGCGACGGTGCCGCGGACGACTACCGCGACTGCATCCGGCTCTCGCGGCTCGCCTGGGCCGGGCTGGCGCTCGGCACCGGACGCGCCGTGCTCGACTACGTCTCCGAGTACGTCACGACGCGGTCGGCGTTCGGCGAGCCCATCGCGCACCGCCAGGCGGTCGCGTTCATGGTCGCCAACATCGCGATCGAGCTCGAGGGCATGCGCCTCGTGACCCTCAAGGCCGCCTCGCGTGCCGAGCAGGGCCTCGACTACTCCCGCGAGGTCGCGCTGGCCCGCCGCCTGACGGCCGAGTACGGCATGAAGATCGGCACCGACGGCGTCCAGCTGCTCGGCGGCCACGGCTTCGTCAAGGAGCACCCGGTCGAACGGTGGTACCGCGACCTGCGGGCCATCGGCCTGATGGAAGGAGCAGTCCTCGTCTGAGGGCGGACATCACCATGATCAATCTCGAGACCCCCCGCAAGTTCCGTCCGTTCATCAAGCAGGCCCACCAGGTCGCCGACGAGTTCCTGCGCGCCAACTCCCGCAAGTACGACCTCGCCGAGCACGCGTATCCCAAAGAGCTCGACCTGCTCGCGTCCCTCGTCGACGGCATGGGTGACTCCGGTCAGGGCCAGGGTGCCGGCGCCAGCGCGGTCGGCGGCCGCGACGCGGACGAGCAGGCCGGCTCCACGAAGGTCAAGAACGGCACCAACATGTCGTCCGTCCTCTCGATCATCGAGATGTGCTGGGCCGATGTGGGCCTGCTGCTCTCGATGCCCCGCCAAGGCCTCGGCAACTCCGCCATCGCGTCGGTCGCCAACGAGGAGCAGCTCGAACGCTTCAAGGGCACCTGGGCGTCGATGGCGATCACCGAGCCGAGCTTCGGCTCCGACTCCGCCGCGATCACGACCACGGCGGTCAAGGACGGCGACGCGTACATCCTGAACGGCGAGAAGATCTTCGTCACCGCGGGGGAGCGGTCCGACTCCGTCGTCGTGTGGGCCACGCTCGACAAGAGCCTCGGCCGCGCGGCCATCAAGTCGTTCCTCGTCACGAAGGACACCCCGGGCATCCGGGTCGAGCGGCTCGAGCACAAGCTCGGCATCCGGTCGTCCGACACCGCGGTGATCGTGCTCGACAACTGCCGGGTGCCGGCCGAGAACCTGCTGGGCAACCCCGAGATCGACACGAAGCAGGGCTTCGCCGGAGCGATGGCGACGTTCGACAACACGCGTCCGCTCGTCGCCGGCATGGCCGTCGGCTGCGCGCGTGCCGCGCTCGAGGACACCCGCCGGCTGCTGGAGGACACCGGTGTCGACATCGACTACGACCGTCCCGCGCAGTCGCAGTCGTACGCCGCCGCGACGTTCATCGCGATGGAGGCCGACTGGGAGGCCGCGCTGCTCCTGACGCTCGAGGCGGCGTGGTTGGCCGACAACCGCAAGCCGAACTCGATGGAGGCCTCGATGGCCAAGGCCAAGGCCGGTCGTGTCGGCAACGAGATCACCCTGCGGTGCGTCGAGCTGGCCGGCACGCTCGGCTACAGCGAGAACGAGCTCGTCGAGAAGTGGTCGCGCGACTCCAAGATCCTCGACATCTTCGAGGGCACGCAGCAGATCCAGCAGCTGATCGTGGCCCGCCGCCTCCTCAACCTGTCGTCGGCGCAGCTTCGGTAGGACACAAAGTGTGCTGTGCGCCCCCTCGGATGTCGTGGGGGCGCACAGTCGTTCTATAGGGTTCATGCATGACGAATGAACTCCCAGCCGGCCTCGACGTCGACTTCGAGCTGACGCGCTTCGTCCGCCGCGTCCGGGTGCGCACCCTGCGCAACCTCGCGGACATCCACCCCAAGCTGGACTACGGCAACTTCATGTTCCTGCTGGCGATCGTCGACGCGCCCGACGGCATCCGCGGCTCGGAGCTCGCGGAGGACCTCGGCGTCCACAAGTCGACGGCCAGCCGGGCGGTGGCGACCCTCGAGCGTCTCGGCCTGGTGTCGCGCGTCCCGGACCCCGACGACGGACGGGCCCAGCTCCTCGTGGCCGAGCCGCTGGCCCAGGAGCGGGTCGGCGCCTACCGGAGCACGAGCCACGAGCGTCTCCTCACGCTGGTGGACGACTGGACTCCTGCGGAGATCGAGTCGTTCGCGCGCAGCCTCAGCCGGCTCAACGACCGGGCCGAGCAGGAGTTCTGAGGTGCACGTCTTCCACCTCGCGCTGGAGAGTGCGTGGCGCTCAGCCGTGGAGGCGGGGGATTACACCGTCTCGACGTTGGGGCTCGAGCTCGCCGACGTCGGGTTCATCCACTGCTCGCAGGCCGAGCAGGTCGCGGGCGTGCACGAACGGTTCTACGACGGCGTGAGCGAGGAGCTGCTGCTGCTCACGATCGACACGGACCTCCTGACGTCCCCGTGGCAGCTCGACGACGTGCCCGGGCAGCCGCTGCCCTTCCCGCACGTCTACGGGCCGCTGAACGTCGACGCGGTCGTGTCCGCCGAACCGTTCAGAGCGTCAGCATCGTCTTGATCGCCGTGCGCTCGTCCATCGCGCGATAGCCGTCGGCCACCTGGTCGAGCGGCACCGTCAGGTCGAAGACGTCGCCGGGCGTCACGGTGCCGTCGAGGACGTCGGGGAGCAGCTCCTCGAGGTAGCTGCGGACCGGTGCCATGCCACCGGCGACGCCGATGTTGCGACCGAACATCGCCGGGACGTTGAGCGTCACGTCGTGCGGCACACCGACGTACCCGATGCGACCGCCGGGACGGCTGGAGTACATCGCCTGCTGCATGCTGTCGCCGGTGCCGACGCACTCGAGGACGAAGTCGGCGCCGATGCCGTCGAGGATCTCGCGGACGGCGGCGCCTCCCTCCTTGCCGCGCTCGGCCACGACCTCGTCGGCACCGAACTGGCGGGCGAGGCGCTGGCGGTCCTCGTGCCGCGACATCGCGACGATGCGCGAGGCGCCCAGCCGCTTGGCGGCGAGGATCGCGCTCAGGCCGACAGCTCCGTCGCCGACCACGGCGACCGTGCTGCCGGCGGTCACGCCCGCCGACACGGCCGCGTGGTGGCCGGTCGGGAACACGTCCGAGAGGGTCAGCAGCTGCGCGACCATCTCTTGGCTCGGCTGTGACGGGGTCGCGACCAGCGTGCCGTCCGCCCACGGGACCCGGACGAGCTCTCCCTGGCCGCCGTCGGTCTGGTGACCCTGCTTGTCGTCGACACCCCAGAAGCCGCCGTTGACGCACGACGTGTGGACTCCGCGCCGGCACAGCAGGCACGTGTTGTCCTGGAACGTGAACGGCGCGATGACGAAGTCGCCGGGCGTGACCGTCGAGACGTCGGCGCCGACCGACTCCACCAGGCCGACGAACTCGTGGCCGATGCGCCTGGGGGCCGCCGGGGCGGGCTGCCCACGGTATGGCCACAGGTCGGAGCCGCAGATGCACGCAGCGACGACCCGCACGATCGCGTCGGTGCCGAGATGCAGCTGCGGGTCGGCAACGTCCTCGAGGCGGATGTCACGGGGGGCATGGAGGACGGTGGCGCGCATGTGACCATTCTGGCAGTGGGGTCGTGTGGAAGGATCGGAGCATGACTGACAAGCCTGAAATCGACTTCATCGAGGGCCCCGCGCCCACCGAGCTCACGATCACCGACCTCATCGTCGGCGACGGCCCCGAGGCCGTTCCCGGCGGACTCGTCGACGTCCACTACGTGGGTGTCGAGTTCGACACCGGCGAGCAGTTCGACGCCTCGTGGGACCGCGGCCAGTCGGCCAAGTTCCCGCTGCCGCAGCTCATCGCCGCCTGGCAGCAGGGCATCCCGGGCATGAAGGTCGGCGGCCGCCGCCAGCTCATCGCCCCGCCGGAGCTCGCCTACGGCCCCGCCGGCGGCGGACACCGTCTCTCCGGCAAGACGCTGGTCTTCGTGATCGACCTCCTCGGCGTCTGACCCCGCCCCCTTTCCCGCGAGTGGTGCGGTTCGGACCTTTTGAGACGGCGTGTCGGTCCGATTCGCACCACTCGCGGCTGCTTGTGCACCACTCGACTTTCGGATGACCAGGTCTGGCCGGTCGGACGATGTGCCGCCTCCCCGTCCCTGATGCACTGGACGCATGACGTCGGCACTGGTCGGATCGCTGGTCGTCCTGGCTCTGGTCGACAGCACGAGCTTCGGGACGCTGCTGATCCCCGTCTGGCTGATGCTCGCTCCGGAACGCCTGCGCGTAGGCCGCATCCTCGTGTTCCTCGCGACGGTGGCCGCGTTCTACCTCGTGCTCGGTCTGCTCCTCGTGGCGGGCGTCGCGACGTTCTCCGACCAGATCTCGGACGCGCTCGACAGCACCCCGGTGCAGGTCGTCCAGCTCGTCGTCGGCGTCGCGCTGCTCATGACCGGAATCCGCATCGGCACCCGCAAGGACGCGGGACCGTCCGGCCGGCTGCTGCAGTGGCGCGAGCGCGCCGTCGGTGCTGGCGGCTCCGCCGGCGGCCTGGTGACGCTGGCCCTGACGGCGGCTGTCGTCGAGGCGGCGTCGATGGTGCCGTACGTCGCCGCGATCGGCCTCATCGGCACCGCCGACCTGTCGTGGCCCATGACCGTCGCCGTGCTGGCCGGCTACTGCGTCGTCATGGTGCTGCCGGCCGTTGCGCTGCTGGCGGGCCGCGTCGGCGCCGCACCGACGGTCGAGCCGCTGCTGCAGCGCGTCAACGCCTGGATGGAGCGCACCGGCCGCGAGAACACCGCGTGGATCCTGGGCATCATCGGCTTCATCGTCGCGGGCAACGCGCTGGACGGTCTGGGCGTCCTCGACCAGATCGACAGCTGGTCGAAGGGCTGACCGCCCCGGGACGTCATCCCGGGCGCCTTTCGGACGTCACGTGCGGGATGTTGCACGGTTTCTCCGCCGGAGACCGTGCAAGATCCCGCACATCTGGGCTGGTGGGGTCAGAGGCCGTCGACGAGCGCCGTGACGCGCTTGATCGACACCGGGAACGCCGTCCGCAGGTTCTGGGCCAGCAGGCTGAGCCGCAGCTCCTCCAGCGCCCAGCGCACGTGCTGCACCTCCGGCGACAGCCGCGCCCAGACCGTCAGCTCGGCCGTGCGGGCGTGGAACCGGGCCTCGAGGTCTTGCGCGGCCAGCAGGTCGGCAGTCAGCGGGGCGTCGAGGCGGCGCCGGGCGGCCTGAAGGTACAGGGGGATGCGGCGCAGCTGGTCGACACCGGCGTCACGGATGAACCCGGGGTACACCAGCCACGACAGCTGCACGCGGACGTCCTCGCCGGCCTCGGTCTGCGGCAGGGGAGTGACGTCGCCGAGGGCCCTCAGCGCGGCCAGGACGCTCTGGACGGCGCGCTCGGTCTCGTCGTAGGCCTCCGCACGAACGGTGTCGTGCAGCAGCGAGATCATGACCTCGTCCCACACGGGCCCGCCGTGGCGAACGACGAGTGCCTCCAGCGCCGCCAGCCAGCACTCCTCGATGACCGCGGCAGCGTCCTTGTGCGGCCCCGTCGACAGGAGCAGCTTGGCGTGCAGGTCGAGCGTGCGGCCGAGCTGCGGGACGGGCGTCGGGAGCGAGAAGGACAGGAGGCGGGCCTGCCCCTTGACCATCGCGACCTTCTGCTCCGAGGCGGTGTCGAGGATGCGCAGGCCGACCGACGTCCCTTCGTCCACGAGCGCCGGGTAACCGGTGACCTGACCGGCCGTGATCGTCGGCTCGATCGTCCCAACGTCCCAGGTGCGGATGCCGGAGCGCTCCTCCTGCCGGGCGACCTTGGTGAGATCGGCGCGGACGACGCTGATGAGCTCGGCCCGCAGCGCCGAGAGGTCCTTGCCGCGGGCCAGCTCGTTCGTGCCGTCGAGGACGCGGAAGGTCACGCGCAGGTGCGGTGGCAGCGACTCGAAGTCGAAGTCGCTGGGGGAGACGACCGTCCCGTTGAGCAGGCGCATCTGTCGCGCGAGCTCCTCGCTGAGGTCGGACGCGTCGAGGTCCATCGCCTCGACGAGACGTGGGGCGAACTGCCCGGCGGGGACGAACTCGCGGCGCAGGCGCTTCGGCATCGACCGGATGAGCTCGGTGACCAGCTCGACGCGGTGACCCGGCACGTGCCAGTCGAAGGCGCGGTCGTCGATGGTCAGGAGGCGTTCGACGGGCAGGTCGACCGTCACGCCGTCGTCGCTCATCCCCGGCTCGAAGGCGTACGTCAGCGGGTACGACTCGCCATCGGAGTGCCACTCGCGCGGGAACTCGTCCTCGGCGCCCTCGGGCCCGTTGCTCAGCATCGCCGGGTCGAACGTCAGCAGGTCGGGCTGGGAGTGCCTGGTCTTCTTCCACCACGTGTCGAAGTGCCGGGTCGACACCACGTGGTCGGGGACCCGTGCGTCGTAGAAGGCGTACAGGGTCTCGTCGTCGACCCGCAGGTCGCGCCGCCGAAGCCGCTCCTCGAGCTCCTCGACGCCGGCGATCATCCGCTGGTTGGCGGCGAAGAACGTGTGGTGCGTGCGCCACTCGCCCTGGACGAGCGCGTGCCGGATGAACAGGTCGCGCGACACGACGGGGTCGATGCGGCCGAACTGCACGAGCCGGTCGGCCACGAGCGGGATGCCGAACAGCAGCAGCTTCTCGCGCGCCATGACCGCGCCGCGGCGGGACGACCAGTGCGGCTCGCTGTACGAGCGGTTGATGAGGTGGTCGCCGGCGGCCTCGACCCACTCGGGCTGGATCTTGGCGGCCGTGCGCCCCCACAGGCGGCTGGTCTCGACGAGCTCGCCGACCATGACCATGCGCGGGGTCTTCTTCGCGAGCCCCGACCCGGGGAAGATCATGAACTTGGCCTGGCGCGCGCCGAGGTACTCGCGGCCGTCCGTGTCCTTCAGACCGATGTGCGACAGCAGCCCGGACAGCATCGCCTGGTGGATGCGGTCGGGGTCGGCGCCGATCGCTCCGGGCTTGAGGCCGAGCTCCTTGGCCGTCCGGCGCAGCTGCGAGTGGACGTCCTGCCACTCGCGGATGCGCAGCCAGTGCAGGAACTCGTCACGGCACAGGCGCCGGAACGCTGAGCTGGAGAGCTCGTCACGCATCTCGCGGATGTACGTCCAGAGCGTCAGGTACGAGAGGAAGTCGGAGTCGGGCTCGCGGAAGCGCCGGTGCTTCTCGTCGGCGGCCTGCTGGTGCTCGAGCGGACGTTCGCGCGGGTCCTGGATCGACATCGCCGAGACGATCACGAGGACGTCCGCGAGGCAGCCGAGCTGGTCGGCAGCGAGCAGCATGCGGGCCAGTCGCGGGTCGGTCGGCAGCGTCGACATGCGCCGGCCGATCGTGGTGAGCTTCTCTCCCTCGATGGCGCCGAGCTCGTACAGCAGGTTGAGACCGTCGCTGACGGAGCGTGAGTCCGGCGGGTCGAGGAACGGGAAGTCCTTGATGCTGCCGAGGTCGAGCGACGCCATCTGCAGCAGGACCGATGCCAGGTTGGTGCGCTGGATCTCGGGGTCGGTGAACTCCGGACGGCTGTCGTGGTCCTCCTCGGAGTACAGGCGGATGCAGATGCCGTCGGCGACACGACCGCACCGGCCTGCGCGCTGGGACGCACTGGCCTGCGAGATGGGCTCGATCGGCAGGCGCTGCACCTTGAGGCGCTGGCTGAACCGGGAGATGCGGGCGAACCCGGGATCGATGACGTACCGGATGCCGGGGACGGTCAGGGAGGTCTCGGCGACGTTGGTCGCCAGGACGATGCGGCGTCCGGGGTGGCTGCTGAAGATCTTCTGCTGGTCGGCGGCGGCGAGGCGTCCGTACAGCGGCAGGATCTCGGTGCGGGGGTACTTGCGGCCGGCGAGGAACTCCGCGGCGTCCCGGATCTCCCGCTCGCCGGACATGAAGACGAGGATGTCGCCCTCGTCGGGCAGCTCGGCGACGGCGTGCGCCAGTGCCTCGAGCTCGTTGTCGGCGCCGGTCTCCGCGAGCGGACGGTAGCGGATCTCGACGGGGAACGTGCGTCCGCTGACCTCGATGACCGGGGCGTCGAACATCTCCGCGAAGCGCTCGACGTCGATCGTCGCCGACGTGATGACGACCTTGAGGTCGGGCCGGCGGGGGAGCAGCTGCTTGAGGTAGCCCAGCAGGAAGTCGATCGACAGCGACCGCTCGTGGGCCTCGTCGATGATGATCGTGTCGTACCGCGAGAGCCTGCGGTCGCGCTGCAGCTCGGCGAGCAGGAGTCCGTCCGTCACCAGGCGGATCGCGGTGGCGTCGCTGGTCTGGTCGTCGAACCGCACGGCGTAGCCGACCTCGGCGCCGAGCTGGACGTCGCACTCGTCGGCGATGCGCTTGGCGACCGACCGGGCCGCGATGCGTCGTGGCTGGGTGTGCGCGATCGCGCGGCGTCCCAGCTCGTAGGCGATCTTGGGCAGCTGGGTGGTCTTGCCGGATCCGGTCTCACCGGCGACGACCACGACCTGGTGGTCGCGCATCGCGGTGGCGATGTCGTCGTGCCGGTCCGTGATGGGCAGCGCGCTGGGGAACTCGATCTTCACTTCAGCCCAGCGTATCGGCGAGCGTCAAGTAGCCGACGAAGGCCACGATGTCGATCAGCGCGTGCGCGACGACGAGCGGCATGACCCGTCCGGTGCGGTGGAACCAGTAGCCGAACACCAGGCCCATCACGAGGTTGCCGAAGAACGGCCCGACGCCTTGGTACAGGTGGTAGCTGCCCCGTAGGACGGCCGCCGCGACGATGGCCGCCGGGACGCCCCAGCGCAGCTGCCTGAGGCGGGTGATCAGGTAGCCGACGACGATGACCTCCTCCAGCACCGCGTTCTTGATCGCGGCGAGGACGAGCATGATGCCGGTCCACCAGTAGGTGAGGTCAGGCGCCGGGACGATCTCGGCGGTGATGCCCAGCAGGCGTCCGAGGCCGTAGAAGGCGAGTCCCGGGATGCCGATCAGCGCCAGCAGGCCCACGCCGGAGAGCAGGTCGAACCCCGGCCGTGACCGGTCGAGGCCGAGCCGGTGCGACACGCGCTCGCGGACGTCGTCGAGCGACAGCAGGTACAGCACGAGCGCGACGGGCACGAACGCGAACGCGAGGTCGAGCACCTGGTAGACGAGGTCGAAGACCTCGCGGTAGTCCTGCGACCCGTTCAGCGTCGCGGTCTGGTTGCCGATGCCGCCGGGCAGCGTCGCCTTGCGGATCAGGCTGACGAGGGCGTAGACGCCGGACTGCCCGAGGGTCAGCGCGAGGACGATCCACACCTCGACCTTGGGCCGGCGGTCCGACACCGATCAGAGGTCGTTCGTGCTGAAGGTGTCGCAGGCGTTGACGGTGCCACCCTCGTAGCCGGCCATGAACCACTTCTGCCGCGACTCGCTGGAGCCGTGCGTCCAGGTGTCCTGGTTGACGTTGCCGCCGCCGAGCTCCTCCTGGATGTGGTCGTCACCGACGGCCGCCGCTGCTGACAGTGCCGAGTCGATGTCGGTCTGCGTCAGCGGCTTCAGCAGCGTGTTGCCGTCGGCGTCCTCGGTCGTGGAGGCGTGATTGGCCCAGACGCCGGCCATGCAGTCGGCCATGAGCTCGATGCGGACACCACCGCTCTGCGGACCGGTCTGGCCGTCCTGGCCCTTCGCGAGGAAGCCGAGGATGTTCTCGACGTGGTGGCCGTACTCGTGCGCGACCACGTACTCCTGCGCGAGCGCTCCGCTGTCGGCGCCGTACGTCGACGTCAGCTCGTCGAAGAAGCTCGCGTCGATGTAGACGCGCTCGTCGCTGGGGCAGTAGAACGGGCCGGTCTGGTTGGACGCCGTGCCGCACGGCGACTGCGTCGAGCCGGAGTAGATGACGGTCTTTGCGGCGCGGTACTGGCGGCTCACGTCGGCCGGGAGGGCGTCGTTCCAGTAGTCCTGGACGCTGTTGACGGTCCCGATGATGCGGCACGTCGTGTCGGCGTTCGCGTCGGCGCCGGTCTTGCACTGGTCGAACGACGTCTCCGACTCGGCGCCGCCGGTCTGCACCTGGCTCGTGTCGAAGGCGTTGCTGCTGCCGGTGATCGAGCTCAGGTCGACGCCGAGGAACGCGCCGATCAGGACGATGACGAGACCGCCGATGCCGCCGCCGATCGCGAGGCCGCCCTTGGACCCGCCGCCGGTCACCTGGCTGGTGTCGAGGTTCGACCCCTCGTTGAAGCTCATCGACTGCCTCGCATCGTGCTCATGGGCACAGAGTCTACGCAGGAAGCGCGGTCCCGCCCGCGGGCACGAGGGCGGATCCGCCGATAGTGTCGCCGTGTGACGACGACGGATACCGGTACCAGCTTCGCGATGCCCGAGGGTCTGTCCGAGGGCGACGCCGTCCGCCTGAGGGGCCTGCGCAAGATGCGGGCGCTGGCGCTCTCCCTGCTGATCCTCGCCGCGATCATCTACGTGCTCACCCGCGAGCACGACACGGGCTGGCTGGGCTACGTCAACGCCGGGTCCGAGGCGGCCATGGTGGGGGCGATCGCCGACTGGTTCGCCGTGACGGCGCTGTTCCGGCATCCTCTCGGGCTGCCCATCCCGCACACCGCGATCATCCCCAACCGCAAGGCGTCGCTGGGCGAGAGCCTGCAGGAGTTCGTCGCCGACAACTTCCTCAAGGAGGACGTGATCCGCGAGCGGATCGGCTCCGCCGGCGTCAGCCGCCGTGCCGGGGAGTGGGTCGTCGCCGGCAACCACGCCGACCGCATCGTCAACGAGGGCTCGCGCATCCTGGCCGACGTCCTGTCGCACGTGAGGGAGACCGACGTCGCGGCCGTCATCCAGGAGGCCTTGATCCCGCGCCTGCAGGAGGAGGAGCTCAGCCCCGTCGTGGGCCAGCTGCTGGACGAGGTGCTGCGCGACGACGCACACCGGGGCCTGGTCGACCTCGCCGTCGACGAGCTCGGACGCTGGCTGCTGCACAACCACGACGAGGTCGCGGCGCTGATCGAGAACCGTGCACCGTCGTGGACACCGCAGTGGCTCGACAAGCGCGTTGCCACGTGGGTCCACGAGCAGGTCGTCGAGTTCGTCGCGGACATCGGCCGGACGCCCGATCACGCCGCGCGCATCGCGCTCGACAACTGGCTGCGTGACCTTGCCAAGGACCTGCAGCACGACCCCGACACGATGGCGCGCTTCGAACGGCTCAAGCTCCGGATGCTCGCCCAGCCCGGCGTCAGCACGACGTCCGTGCAGCTGTGGGACGCCCTGCGGCGCGCGCTCATCGGCTCGCTCGGCGACGAGACGGGGCTGCTGCGCACCCGTGCCAAGGAGGAGATCGAACGCTTCGGGCGCCGGCTCATCGAGGACGAGGCGCTCAGCACCCGCGTCGACACGACGATCTCGAACGTCGCCGCGTACGCCGTCAACCACTACGGGCACGAGGTCGCGACGATCATCTCGGCCACGGTCAACCGCTGGGACGGCAAGGAGACCGCCGAACGCATCGAGCTGCACGTCGGTCGGGACCTCCAGTTCATCCGCATCAACGGCACCGTCGTGGGCGGTCTGGCCGGACTCGTGATCCACGCGATCTCGACGGTCATCTGAACCCTCAAGTTGGTCTGAAGACTCAGTCCACAAGTGTGGACAACCTGTGGGTAACCCCCGGTGAACTGTGGGTGACCTGCATCACATTGTGGATAGTGTGGCCAGTTCCGGAAATGTGCGGGAACAGTTGGAAAAAGCCCTTGCGCATCGCCGCAAGAGGGGCGTAGAACTGTCTCAACGCACTCCTTCGGGAGAGCAGGAACGGATTCACAGCTCGGACCCATGGCCACTGGCGCAAGCCAACGGCAGTCGTCGGTGATGCGGCGGCGGGCGAGAGAAGTGGTCCCGGATCTGAGAGAGCTCATCACACTCGATCACAGAGGCCCCGCGGACTCATACTCCGCGGGGCCTCACCCCATTCTCCCGTGTTTTCCCCGGGTGACAAGGTGGCGGCATGACCGATGTCGCAGCACCACCTCCCTTCACGGTCGTCCGGTGGCGCGAGGGCTACTCGATCCCGGACGTCGACGCGTTCCTGGCCGAGGTGCGGCCCTTGCTGCAGGGCCGGCTCCCCGATGCGGAGCTGGCCGACCGCATCGTCAGGTCGCGGTTCCAGCCCGTCCGCCTGAGGCCGTCGTACGACATGGGCGGGGTCGACGACCGTCTCGACGTCCTCCACGGGCTGGCATTGCAGGGGCATCCACAGCGCTGATCTCGCGGCCTGCCCGAAGGGTCGACCGGGATTCGTCGGTGCGGGACCCCTTTGATAGTGTTCAGTGCTGCACCGCGCTCGTCAGAGCGAATGTCCGGGTGGCGGAATGGTAGACGCGCTAGCTTGAGGTGCTAGTGCCCTGTTAGGGGCGTGGGGGTTCAAGTCCCCCCTCGGACACAAGAAAGACCTGCTGGGCCGGGATCGATGAGATCCCGGCCCTTCGTCATGTCCGGGCGGCTGAGGACGGCTGACCGCGTGCGGCGCGCTCCGCTGCACCTTGTAATCTCGACGTCGGTCGTCCCACACATCGAGAGGTCCCGATTCCCATGAAGAACGTGTTCACCACCGGCGGTCACGACACCCTCTCAACCGTCCTCGTGAGTGCGGCCGTGGCGCTCGTCGTCCTCGGCGTGCTGATCGGCGTGCACCTGTTCGTGAAGGGCAGCTCGCGCGCCGCGGGCGCAGTGGTGACGGTCGCCTTCGCCGCAGCAGTGGTCGCCTTCGTCTGCTCGACCGACGCTGTGCTGGTCGACTCCGACGCCCGTGTCGATGCCTTCGTCAAGACCGTCCAGACCACCTACGGCCTGCCCCTGACGCACGCGGACGGCGAGACCGCCTACCGCGCCTACCGGGCGGGGGACGAGTCGTTCAAGGTCGACGTCCAGGGCACCGAGTACGTGCTGGGTCTGACGGACAAGGGTGACGACCTCGTGCTGCTGGTCCTCGGCGGCGAGCCGTCCGCCGCAGCCGCCCAGTAGGTCGAGGCTGCCGCCGTCAGGTCTCCTGCGGATCCGGGCCCGCACGACGCGTCTCGGACGGGAAGGCGGAGACGGACAGGAGAGCAAGGACCCCGGCTCCGAGGACGATCGCGGCCGAGGTCCAGGCGACCCAGGTGATCCCGGACTCCGCCATGACGACCCCGCCTACGGCAGCACCGCCGGCGATGCCCGCGTTGCTGCTCGCGTTGATCCAGGCTCCTGCGGTCTCCGGCGCGCTCGCCCTCGTCCGGATCGAGGCCGACTGGTAGAGCGATGCCGCCGGCCCGAAGGCCGCCAGCCAGACCATGCCGGCCACGACGACAGGGGCCGAGTGCGGGTAGGCCAGGGCCACCGCGCCGGCACCCGCGGCCATGAGCACCGGGACCAGGATCGCGGCGCTCCGCGGGCGGTGGTCGAGCTGGGCCGCAGCGGCACGCAAGCCGATCAGTCCGCAGACCCCGAAGAGCAGCAGCGTGGGGGCGACCCAGCGCTGGGAGACTCCCGAGCCGAGCAGGAGGATGCTGACGTAGGTGTAGAGGACGTAGGTGCCGAAGTAGGTGAGGCCGTTCGCGACGACCACGCCGGCGAGGTCGCGTCGCCGTCCCGGATGGGGCGGCGCATTGTCTCTCGCGCCCTCGACGGGCGGCAGGACGACGGTCGCCAGCGCCAGGACGAGCCCGACCAGGACGGCCAGAGTGGCGAACGCCGCACGCCAGCCGAGGGCCTCTCCCAGTGCCGTTGACAGCGGCACGCCGAGCACCAGGCCCCCCGAGACACCGACGGACGCGAGCGCCATCGCCCGGCCGGTCTGGGTCGCCGGCACGAGCCGGGCGGCGTACCCGATGCAGACGGAGAAGAAGAGAGCGTGGGTGACGCCACCGACGACTCGAGCAGCCGCGAGCACCGCGAAGGTCGGGGCGGCGGCAGCGACGACGTTGCTGACCACGTAGCCGCCGATCGTGACGAGCAGGACGGGTTTGCGGGGCAGTCGCCCGGTTGCGAGCGCGAGGGGGACCGACAGCACCGTGACCATGACGGCGTAGGCGCTGACCAGCAGGCCCGTGACGCTGGTGCTCACGTCGAACGCGGAGCTGATCTGGGGCAGGAGCCCCACCGGTACCAGCTCGGTCGTCACCGCCGCGAAGACCGCGACGGCCAGGACCAGCAGACCGGCACGCGCCGGCCCCAGGCCTTCGTCTGTGGTGTGCGGCGGAGGCGGCACGCTCAGCTGGTGGCGGCTTGTCGGCGCAGCGCGTCGTCGATCAGGACGGCGGCTGCCCCGCGCGCGTGCGCGACGGCGTCGTACGGCGCCTGCATCTGCGCCGCGACGAACACGCCGTCCATCAGCATCAGCATCTGGGCGGCCAACGGCTCCGCGTCGGCGACGCCCGCGTCCCTCAGGTAGCCCTCGAACAGCTCCCTGGCGTAACGCTTGTGCGCCCGTGAGATCTCGACGAACGGGTGCGACGCGTCGGCCATCTCCACGGCGACGTTGATGAAGGTGCAGCCGCGGAAGTCGTCCTCGGCGATGACCTTGGCGAGCACCTCAAACACGGCGAGCACCTTGTCACGGCCGTCGTCGGCGAGCTTGTCGACCTCGCGCTCGAACAATGCCCGCACGCGGGCGTCCTTGTCGACGAGGAACGCCTCGACCAGACCGTCCTTCGAGCCGAACTGGCGGTACAGGCTCATGATCGGGGTCTGTGCCTCCTCGAGGACACGGTTGATGCCGACGGCACGGATGCCCTCCTGGTAGAAGAGTGCTGCCGCCTTCAGCAGTCGCTCGCGAGGTCCCTGCTTGGCGGGGGTCGTGGTCGTGGACATGGAAGGACTATAGCGAATGCTCTCTCTTGCGTTGAGAGAGAGTGGTCGCTATCGTTCCGGCAGACGTCACTCGACGTCGCATACGCCCTATGGGGAGCTCACCAAATGACCGAAGTCGACCACACGTCCACCGCACCCGAGCCCGTCGTCCAGCTCGAGATCACCGACCAGGTCGCGTACGTCACGATGGTCAACCGCCCGCACAACTTCCTGAGCGTTGAGCTCTTCGAGGCGCTCATCGAGGCCGTGCAGGGCGCGCACGCCGACGGTGCTCGAGCGATCGTGCTGCGCAGCGGACTGCGCAACTTCTGCGCCGGGGCGGACCTCGGCCTGTTCGAGAGCCACGAGCGTGGCGTCGCGCCCGACATCGACGTGACCCGCCTGCTCACGGCCTTCGAGGAGCTGCCCCTGCCGATCGTCGCCGCAGTCCAAGGGGTCTGCGTGGGCGGCGGCCTCGAGATCGCGCTGGCCTGCGACCTGATCGTCGCGGCCGAGTCCGCCAAGATCGGAGCCGTCGAGGCCACGCTCGGCATCAACCCCCTGATGGGAGCCATGCAGCGCATCGCGCAGCGCGCAGGGGCCGCCCGGGCCAAGGAGATGTCGTTGCTGGCGCGGCGCTACGACGCCGCCACGCTGGAGCGGTGGAACGTCATCAACCGTGTGGTGCCCGACGAGGAGCTCGACGCGGTCACGCGCGCCCTGGCCGAGGAGCTCGCCCACGGCCCGACGCTCGCGCACGCGTCGTCGAAGGCGATCATCAACGTGGCGGTCGACGAGGGGACGGCCGCTGCCGACGCGGCGATGGGCGACCTGCAGGCCGACCTGTGGCGGTCGAACGACCTGAAGGAGGCGCTCAGCTCCCTGAAGCTCAACGGTCCCGGCAGAGCGCACTTCGAGGGGAACTGACCTCGACCTGAAGCGTGATCTCGAGCGGCCCCGGCCCGACGGGGTCAGAGGTCGAGCGGTCGCAGCACGCGGTTGATGCCGTGGGCGATCTGCCGGTTGCCCTTGTTGAGGTCGCTGGACGACGGGACGACCCGTGGGTCGCGGTCGTTCGGGTCGTTGTCGCGGAGGTGCACCGCTCCTCGTCGCACCGTGACCCGGATGTCGGCGTCGCTCAGCGCCGAGACCAGCGTGGCACCGTTGGCCTTCTGCGCCTGTCGGTAGGTGACGGTCGCGCCCGGCACCACGTGGTAGAGCAGGACGGCCTCGAGGGTGTCGACGTCACCCGCGTTCGTCAGGACCCTGAACACGGACGCCTCCTTGCTCAGCCTCCGGCCGGTGAGGTCGAGGACGAGTCGCCGGAACGCCACGTCCTTGGGGAGGAACGCCGTCAGCGCGGTCCTGCCGTCGGCGAGGACGGCGACGGGGCTGTCCGGCTTGGCGGTGAGCACGGTCGTCACGGCCCTGTCGAGGATGTCGTAGTCGGACCAGTTGCGGTCGTAGCCGGCTCCGTCGGCGGCCAGCACGGACGCGAGGCTCGTCGTGCCCAGAGGCCTCTGCGTCTGGGCGCCGGCGTGGCCGGCCGGACTGACCAGGGTCAGTGCCAGTCCTGCGGCGACGGCTGTGGTCATGGTGCGGATCTTCATCGTGGTGTTCCTTCCAGTGGGTGTGTCATGCGGATCCCGGGTCGTACGAGGCGCGAAGCACGGACGTGACGGAGTGCGCGGGGTCCCCGTCGTCCTCCTGCAGGCTGATGTCGACGGCGCTGTAGCTCGTCAGGAGGTCGTCGGCGAGCGTGAACGACGACGCACCACCGGCTCTGATCTGCCCGAGCGGCAGCATCTTGCTGGTCGTCGGGTCCAGCAGCCAGGCGTAGTAGAACCGGCCACCGTCCAGGGTCGGCAGGTCGTCGGTGCGGATCGTCATCCGCGTCGTCGACGCAGCGCCGTGGACCATGAGGACGACCCCGGTGGCCGAGCCGCCGAACGGCTCGAGCGTCGCGGCCGCGAACGGCTTGGCCGCCGGGTCCGGGTCGTCGCCCGACCGGACGGAGAGGCCTGTCACGACGGCTCCGACCACGAGAGCGGCCGCGGCGGCGAGCCCGACCCACCGCCTTGAGCGCCGTCGCGTCGTCAGGCCGGACGGCATCGCGGCCGGGGGAGCGGGCTCCAGGACGGTCGGACCGAGTCGGCGCGACGCTGACACCAGCAGCGAGTGCCCGACGGCGAGCTCGGCCAGATCGGCACGACACGGAGCGCATCCGTCGAGGTGGTCGGAGATGCGGACGACCTCGGCGTTGCTGAGCTCGCCGCGCAGGAGCCCGCTGAGGTCGACGGAATGATCGGCCATGGTCATGACGCTCCCGCATAGGTGTCGATGTCGCGGATCAGCGCACTGAGCCGTCGGGTGCCGCGCGCGGCACGTGCCTTGACGGTCCCGTGGGGGACGTCCAGCTCGGCGGCGATCTCGCGATGGGTCAGGCCCCCGAAGTAGGCCAGCTCGAGGACGATCCGTTCGTGGTCGGGCAGCCTCGTCATGGCCGCCCGGACCTCGGCGGCGTCGGCATGACGCTCGGCGGTCTCACGTCCGTCCTCGCCGACCAGGTTCCGGGCCACGTCGACGTCCACGATGTCGTGCCGCCGCGCGCGGAGCGTGTCGACCGCACGCCGGTGGGCGATCGTGAACAGCCACGTGCTGAGCCGTTGGGTCGTGTCGTACCTCGCTGCGTTGAGCCAGACGTCGAGCATCGTCCGCTGCAGCACGTCGTCCGCCTCGTCCGGCCCGACGAACCGGCAGAGGTACGCCCGCAGGCTCGAGCCGTACGTCGAGTAGACGTCCTCCAGGGCCCCCTCGTCCTGTCGGGCGAGGCGGACGCCGAGGGGACGGCCGGTATCCATACTGGGTGCTTCGTACCCAGCGCCCGGCCGGTTGCACGTTTCCCGCATCGTCCGCCGCAAGAAGTCCTCGCGCGCCGCGGCAGGGGTTGTCGGGCCGGGCCGGGAGACCTAACCTCACGAGATGAGCGCGCAGGTGAACGCGTCGGACATCCTGGACGGCGGACGCTGGGTGAGCGATGGCGGCCTCGAGACCGATCTGATCTTCAACCGCGGAGTGGACCTCCCGGAGTTCGCCTCCTTCCCGCTCGTGCAGGACGAGCGCGGGGCCGAGCTGCTCCGCTCGTACTACGCGGAGTACTCGGCGATCGCCGAGGTGTGCGGCGAGGGGCTGCTGGTCGAGACGCCCACTTGGCGCGCGAACGCCGACTGGGGCCGCGCGCTCGGCTACGACGCCGACGGCCTCGACCGGGTCAATCGCGAGGCCGTCGCACTGGCGCGTGGCGTGGCGGACGCGTCGCCGGCCGTCCGGTCACTGGTCAGCGGGGTCGTGGGGCCGCGCGGCGACGGTTATCTCGCCGCGCGCTCCGGCGTCGACGAAGCCGCCGACTACCACGCTCCCCAGGTGCGAGTCCTGGCATCCGAGGGAGTCGATCTCGTGCACGCCATGACGATGACCGCGCCGGACGAGGCGGCGGGTGTGGTCCGTGCGGCACGGATGGCCGGCGTCCCGGTGGCGATCTCGTTCACGGTCGAGACCGACGGTCGGTTGCCCGACGGCCATCGGTTGTCCGAGGCCATCGGCATCCTCGACGGCGCAGATCCCGCCGACTGGTACGGCGTCAACTGCGCCCACCCGACCCACGTCGCTGCGAGCCTGGATGGCCGGTCGTGGCAGGACAAGGTCGTCTTCTTCCGGCCGAACGCCTCGACGCTCTCCCACGACGAGCTCGACGCCGCGGAGGACCTCGACCCCGGCGACACCGCCTTCCTCGTCGACTCGACCGACGCCCTCCGGCCACAGCTTCCCGCCCTGGCGGTACTGGGTGGGTGCTGCGGCACCGACAGTAGCCACGTCGCGGCCCTCTGGCGATCACCGTCGTCGGGCTGACGACCGCGCGCCTTAAGGCTGAAGCGTCGCTTGCCCCATCAATCGAATATCGATAGGTTTACGATGACATTCGATCAGGAGGCATTTATGAGAACGATGACGATCCGCGCCCTTCGGCTGGTGCTGGTTGCTGCGTTGGCCGGGTCCGTCTTCGTCCAGCTGGTCATGATTCCGCTGGTGTGGAACGACATGGACGGGGCCGACCAGGAGGTCCTCGACGTCCGTGCGCCCGTGCTGCTCGTCGTGGTGCTCGGCATCGCCACGACGCAGGTCGTGATGGTCTGCCTGTGGCGCCTGCTCACCATGGTGCGCCGAGGCACGGTCTTCTCCGACGGCGCGTTCCGCCACGTCGACGCCATGATCGCCGCGATCTCGTCGGCGGCAGCGCTGGTGTTCGCGCTCGGAGTCATCCTGGCGCCGGGCGACCTGGCGGCGCCCGGGACCGTCCTCCTGATCGGTGGTGCCTCGGTCGTGGTCGCCGGCATCGCCCTGGTCGTCGTCGTGATGCGGTCACTGCTGAGGCAGGCCGTCTGGCGTGAGGCCGAGGCGGTCCACCTGCGCGCAGAGCTCGACGAGGTGATCTGACGTGCCGATCATCGTCGACGTGGACGTGATGCTGGCCCGTCGCAAGATGGCGGTGGGGACGCTGGCCGAGCGCATCGGGATCACCGGTGCGAACCTGGCCGTGCTGAAGAACGGGCGCGCGAAGGCGGTCCGCTTCTCGACGCTTGCCGCGATCTGCGAGGTGCTCGACTGCCAGCCGGGCGACGTGCTGCGCTACGAGCCCGAGGACGGCGCGACCACTCCGAGCGCCGACCCGGCGCACGACGACCGGAGCCGGGCCCAGGTGGTCACCGGTCGGCTGCCGTGATCTGCACCGCCGCCGCAGGAATGCCTCGGGCGCAGGGGAGTGGGTGCCGGCGCCGCCCGAGTGGACGTATCGTCGCTCAGGTGACCTCCACGGACCAGCTCTCGACCCTCGTCGTGACCAGATCGCTCGACCAGGGGATGGGGCCACGATGAGCAACAGGATCCTGGTGTCAGGAGCGAGCATCGCGGGCCCGGCGCTGGCCCACTGGCTGCACCGGCGGGGCGCCGAGGTGACGGTCGTCGAGCAGTCACCCGGGCTGCGGCCGGGCGGACAGGCGGTGGACGCGCGCGGGGTCGCCAAGGAGGTCATCCGACGGATGGGGCTCGACGCGGCGGTGCGGGCGGTCTGCACCGACACCGCGGGAGCCCACACCGTGGACGCCGACGGGAACGTGCTGGAGACGTTCCGCGCCGAGGAGGACGACGGCGACGGGTACATCTCGGAGATCGAGGTCCTGCGCGGCGACTTCGCCCGGGTGCTGTACGACGACACCTGCGACCACGTCGAGTACGTCTTCGGTGACCGGATCGCCGAGCTCAGGCAGGACGCGGACGGGGTCGACGTCGTGTTCGCCGGTGGTGACCGGCGGCGCTTCGATCTCGTGATCGGCGCCGATGGCCTGCACTCCGCGCTGCGGGCGATGGTCTTCGGGCCACGCGAGCAGTTCGTCCACCACCTCGGACTGGTGCTGGCCTTCTACAGCGTGCCCAACGAGTTCGGCCTCGACCGATGGATGCTCGACCACAAGGACGCTGGGCGGTGGGCGGGGCTGCGACCCGTCCACGACGCCCGTGAGGCGATCGCGATGCTGTCCTTCCCGGCGCGCGAGTTCGACGTCGACCACCGGGACGTCGCGGCGCAGAAGCGACTGCTGCGCGAGCACATGGACGGGTTCGGGTGGCAGACCCCGCGCATCCTCGCGCACCTGGACGACACCCCGGACTTCTACCTCGACCAGGTCGCCCAGGTGAGGATGGACAGCTGGTCGAGCGGACGGGTGGGGCTCCTGGGCGATGCGGCGTTCAGCGCATCGCCGATGTCCGGCGGGGGTACCGGGATGGCGCTGGTCGGCGCCTACATGCTGGCCGGCGAGCTCGCCGCCGCCGACTGGGAACCAGCGACTGGTTTCGCGACCTACGAGGAGCGGATGCGCCCGTACGTCGAGGCGAACCAGGAGATGGGCAGGATGCACGTCGAGATGCTCACGGCGGTCCCCGACCCGGACGCCGGCCCGGCCCCGGAGCCCGACATGGAGGTGCTGATGCCGCTGATCGAGCGCGCCGTCAACGGCCCGGAGCTGCCCGACTACGACGGCGTGCCCGACTCCGGCCCGATGGCGGATCCGTCCGCCGGTCCGCCGAGGTCCTAGCGCGCCGGCGGCCGCTGGTCGGCCCCGTTGTCGTTCAGGGCTTCGGCTGGAAGGCGTTGGCGATCAGGAAGGTGTCGACACCCGGGGTGGGGAGGCCGACGGCGTAGCGGTAGATCAGCGCGCGGGCGTACGCGCTCGCCGCGCCGACCAGGGTTCCGACGACGATCACCGCGACCGCTCCCGTCGTCAGCACGGCGACCCCGAGGACGAGCAGGCTCGACGGGCCGGAGAAGACCATGACGACCCCCACGATCAGCAGGGCGATCGACACCACCCAGAACACGGTCGCCAGCACCCCGCCGCGCACCGCTGTGCGGAGGCTGGGTCCCCAGGTGTCCCGGAGGACGGCCGTCGACCGCCGGATGGCCGTCACCGGGCCGACGTCCTCGGCGACCAGCACCGGCACCACGACGAACGTGGCGATGCCCCACGCCAGCCCGCCCACGAAGTTGAGGAGAGCTCCGAGGAAGCCGAGTCGTTCCTGGATGATCTCGAGGACGAGTCCGACCGTGGATGTCACGAGGGACCAGGCGAGGATCGTCCACCTGTACCTCCATGCTGCGGCCAGGCACGACCGCACGGAGGGCTCGCCGCCGTCCGCGCGCTGATTGGCTCCGACCACCAGCGCGGTCTGGAAGAACACCGAGACGATCGTCGCGGCCAGGCCGGAGAGGGCGGCACCCGCGTAGTAGGCGAGCTCTCCGTGGTGGTGGCCGTTGACGAGCCACCCGAGGGCGTAGCCGGGAGCGAAGAACACCACGGCGGCGATGACTCCGGACACCATGCCGACGAAGGGCAGGGCGAGCATCTGCTTGTCCTGGCGCAGCAGGGCGAAGGTCGCGTGCAACAGCTGCTGGCCGGTGGGACGTGCACCGGGCGAGGGACCGAGCCGTGGCGCCTCGGGCGGGCGACCGGCACCGTACGGATCGGGTGCGCCGTCGTCAGGCATCTGTCCTCCTTGATCGAGACTCTCTGTCAGAAATCGTCGCACGACCCGGCTGAGCCCGCTCGTCGCCGGCCGGGTCGCGCCGGTCAGAATCGTCTGGTCACGGCGGCGCCGGCCCGCAGGGCCCTCGGGATCTCCGCGACCTGGTCGACGATGTCGCTGAGCCGCGTCACGTCCTCGTCGGGCGCATGCGTGTCCAGCACGACGGAGTACGCGATGCCGGTCGAGCGCCACTCGTCGTCGAAGTCGCCGTCCGCGTCGACGACGACCCCCTTGAGCTCGACGCCGAGTCGTTGCGCCTCGCGATAGGTGTCGTTCAGCACGCACAGCGCCACGGACAGGTGCAGCACCTGGGCGCCGTTGCTCGCGGGGGTCGCCACGACGCCTTGCTCCGTCCACGCGTGGTGGAGCACGACGCCCTGGAGGGCACGGAGACTGCCCGCGGTGGCACGCGCACCGAGGGAGGACAGCTTCATGACGCGGTTCGTCCCCCAGCCGACCGATCCGTCCAGGGCAGAGACCCTGCGCCGGTGCGGATCGGACGCGGCGGGGGGAGGCGTGTCGAGATGCATGCCGTTGGCCTCCAGCAGCAGGGCGTCGGTGGTCGAGCGGGCCCTCGCGCGTCGCTTCTGTGCCGCGTCGTTGATGTCGACGAGCACGGCGCGGGCCCGGGCGACGAGGCCGAACAGCTGGCGCGCGCCGATGACCTGCTCGACGAAGTCGCGGTCCCGGTACAGGTTGAGGATCGTCCCGTGCGAGGCACGGACCTCGAACGCGTCGGGGTAGCGGTTGAGCAGGATCACGACCCGAGCGGTCTCGGGGCGCGCCACGAGGGGTTCGATGCTGCCGATCCGCACGATGTCGAGCTGCGCCATGGGGTGACGCTAGCGACGGTCGACGCCTCCTGTGCAGGGCCATTCGGCCTGTGACGAGTGGGTCAACCCTGCAGCAGCATGACGACGAGCACCACGATCGCGACGACCAGCAGTGCCACCGCGGGAAGGACCCATCGACGTCGGGGCGTCTCCTCGACCACCGCGGCGCGCATGCGACGGGCCAGCTCGGCAGCGTCGGCGGGGTCCACCCGTCCAGCCTACGGGCGGGACGACCTCAGAGCAGCCCGAGGGACTCGGCGTGCCGGCGCACCGCGAGGCTGTCCGCCGCGAGCACGAACGGCACGTCACGGCCCCACGTCTCGACGACCTTCTCGACCCGCCCGTCGCCGGGATCGAGGCGGACCTCGCGGATGTAGACGGCGAGGATGCGGTCGGGGTGGGACCGCACGATGTCGGCGTAGATCTGCGGATCCTTCTCGCCCGAGTCGCCGATCAGGACGAACGGCAGACCGGGGTGCAGATCGAGGATCTCGCGGATGCGTCCGTGCTTCTGCTCGCGTCCGGCGGAGGTGCCGAGCAGGTCGCGCAGGAAGAGGGGGCCGCGCGGGAACTCGTGGTGCTCGAGGAATGCGGTGAGGAACCCGTGCAGGTTCCAGGGGCTCGACGAGACGTAGAAGACGGGATTGACGTCGGCCGCCAGGTCTCGGTACAGCTCCGCGGCGCCCGGGAACGGCTCACGGGTGAGCTCGGACCCCGTGAACGTCTGCACGAGCATCTGGCCGACGCGCTGGACGCCGGTCTTGATGACGGTGTCGTCGATGTCGGAGACGACCCCGAACGCGGCCTGTGCGGCCGGGACCCGCACGGAGATGGTTGTCGGTGGCGGCACGGCCATGCCCCGGAAGTCCTCGGCGAGCTCGATCGTGCCGGACGTCCACGGGGACGACAGGGCGTCACCGGCGGGCAGGCGTGCGATGACGTACCCGTCCGCGTCCGTCACGACGTCGACGCTCTCGCCGGCGAGCCTGATCGTGAGTCGCACCCCGGCCAGCTCGCGGGTGAGGAAGTTCTGGAGGGTACGCCTCGCGGCCGCCCCGACTCCTTCGCCGTCAGCGGCTCTCGTGGGCCGAGGATTGTCGAGTGCGCGCCCTCGGACGACGACACCCGACGGGCCGCCATGACCGTCGTAGGAGTCGATGCGGAAGTTCTCGGGCGGGGAGGAGGCGTGCCGCGTCAGCCGTGCCTCGACGGCCCGCTCGAGGTTCGCGACCCACCGACCGGCTCCCATGCGGTCACCGTATCCGGACCAGCGGCCGATCTGCGCAGTCGGCTCGTCCGGAGGGTCTAGCCTCAGGTCATGACCGTCACCAGCGAGATCTCAGTCCACGGCGGCGTCGTCGTCGCACATGACGGCTCGCCGTCCGCCACCACCGCACTCCGCACGGCCATCCGGTGCGCGAAGGTCTTCGGTGATCACGTCGAGGTCGTCCGCGCCTGGAGCGTGGCGAACGCGCCGGTGCCTGCCGAGATGGTCCACGGCTACATCCCGCCGCTGGACGAGTTCGAGGCCGCGACGCTGGCGGACCTCGAGAGCGACGTCGAGGCCGTGCGGTCCGAGCATCCGGACGTGGCGATCTCGTGCTCCGTCGTCCACGGCAACATCGCCGAGAAGCTGGTCGAGGCGTCCGAGCACGTGGACCTGATCGTCCTCGGACGGCGTGGGCACGGCGGCTTCGTGGGACTGCTGCTCGGATCCGCCACCGACCAGGTCGCGCATCACGCGAGGTGCCGTGTGCTGATCGACGGCTGACGGGCGACCGTCTGCGTGGATCAGCGGGTCACGGCCGTGGCACGTTGCGCAGGTTCGAGCGGGCCAGGTGCATGGCTTCGCCGACGCCGCCGTTGAGCACGACCTTGCTCAGCGCCATGGCGAATCCCCTGACCTGCGCACCGGTGATCGTCGGCGGGATCGACAGCGCCAGGGGATCGGTGACGAGCTGCACCAGCGCCGGGCCGTCGACGGCCAACGCTGTCTCGAGCGCCTGACGGATCTGGGTCGGGTCCTCGACGCGCTGGGCGTGGATCCCGGCAGCCGTGGCGATCGCCGTGTAGTCCACCTGGGGCACGTCGACGCCGAAGTCGGGCAGACCGTCGACCAGCATCTCGGCCTTGACCATGCCCAGGGTCGAGTTGTCGAACAGCACGATCTTGACCGGCAGCCGGTACATCGCGACCGTCAGCAGCTCCGACAGCAGCATCGACAGGCCGCCGTCGCCGGAGATCGACACGACCTGGCGCCCGGGGTGGGCGATCTGCGCGCCGATCGCGTGGGGGAGCGCGTTGGCCATCGAGCCGTGCAGCATCGACGCGATGAAGCGTCGCTGCCCGGTGGGGTTGATGTACCGCGCCGTCCAGACGTTGCACATGCCGGTGTCGGTCGTGAAGATCGCGTCATCGGCGGCGACCTCGTCCAGGATCGACGCCGCGTACTCGGGGTGGATCGGGACGAGCTTGTCGGCCGACCGCGTGTACGCGCCGACCGTGCGGTGCATCATCGTGTCGTGCTTGGACAGCCAGGTCTCGAGGAACCGTCGGTCGTCCTTGCGCCGCACGAGGGGAGCGAGCGCCTGCAGCGTGGCCAGCACGTCGCCGTGGACCGGCACGTCGACGCTCGTGCGCCGGCCGATGACGCTCGCGTCGACGTCGACCTGGGCGGTCGTCACGTCGTCCGGCAGGAACTGCGAGTACGGGAAGTCGGTGCCGAGCATCAGCAGGAGGTCGGCGTCGTGCATCCCGGCGTACGCCGCGCCGTAGCCGAGCAGGCCGGTCATGCCGACGTCGTACGGGTTGTCGTGCTGGATGAACTCCTTGCCGCGCAGCGAGTGGCCGATCGGAGCGCCGATCTGCTCGGCCAGGGCGATGACCTCGTCGTGGGCGTCGCGGACGCCGTACCCGGCGAAGATCGCGACGCGTTCGGCGGCGTTGATCGCCTCGGCGAGCCGCTCGACGGACGCCTGGTCGGGGACGACCACCGGGGCGGCGGGCAGGACGAGCGGCTCGGTGGCGCCCACCGCGTCCAGCTCGGCGATGTCACCGGGGATCGTCAGCACCGACACCCTGTGGCCGC